>Ga0209542_10006619_pt1 | contig 22475 bp, 25 predicted proteins | sample RifCSPhighO2_01_FD_184028 | JGI IMG/M metagenome (GOLD analysis project Ga0209542, IMG submission 184028) | Soil microbial communities from Rifle, Colorado - Rifle CSP2_plank highO2_0.1 (SPAdes) (version 2) | ecosystem: Environmental > Terrestrial > Deep subsurface > Rock core/Sediment ... | reverse complement strand
CGCCGTGGCCCTCCACTGATCGCCGGCTCTTAACGAGCCGGCCTTTTGTTTTCTGGCGGTGAGGGTGGGATTCGAACCCACGAGGGGCTTTAAGACCCCTGGCTTCTTAGCACGAAGCTGCCTTCAACCAGACTCGGCCACCTCACCAGGAATGTTAAATTATACTACTATTACCAGTGCTTTACAATTCTGATTTTTGAAGTATTCTACGGTCAGTTCTAGGAGGTGCACATGGAAAATCCGTACGAGTGGGACGATGAGCAACTGCTTCGGGAGTTCGCCAATGCGTGCGGGCGGGCAGGAGTATCGAATAGCGGCTTGGTCATCTCTTTTTGCGCAGGCGATGACAACACACGAAAGGCATATCTCTGGACAGTCTTAGAGGCTCGTCTCGCCGGGGTAAAACCGCCGTTCAGCCCCGGTCAGCAGATAAAACCAACCGGCAAGAAAACTGCTCCTTCACCGATCGGCAACGGGTTTGGACCCCAGTTATCTCGGTCTCTTCCAACCATCCTTACGGTGGCTAGTATCTGGTACTACAACGGCCGTTGGGACATCCAACTTAAAGAGTTGGACGAAAGTACAGCTCGCTGGGATGATAATGGAGAACGCCGATGGCTCGTACCACTCCGATTCCGAGCCGAGGATTTCGAAGTCCTCGTTCCTGCCACCACGTAATCAATGCCCGCCGTTCCGGCGGGCATTATTATCCTCTAGCCAGAACCAGGGCGGAAACATGCTTTGCGCCTGCGGCCTTCAGCACGCGGGCGCACTCATTGAGGGTGGCGCCGGTGGTGCAAACGTCGTCGATGAGTATGATATGACGATCTTGGGCCAGCACTGGTTGTACGCATGCGTACAGCCCGCGAGCGTTTTCAATTCTTTGATTCCGATCCTCAATATCAGCCTGCGGATCTCGATACCCCGTTCGGACGATCGGTTCGGCCCACGCCATCTGATATGCCCGGCCGAGCCGCTCGGCCAAGACTCGCGCTTGATTGAACCCTCGCCAATTCTCCCGGCGATAATGCAGGGGTACCGGCACCAAGAGGGGGTTCTCGGCCAGAAATGACTGTCCCTTCTTGGCTCGCAGTTTGAGATAGCTCCTGGTCAATTCGTGCAACGGATCCAAAAGGTCTTCAATAAATCCATACTTCATCTTTTTAATCGCCTTGGCCACCGTCGGCTGCTTGAAATCAGAAACAATGAGCAGCCGATCAAGCGGATTATCCTCTTTGCAGAACGCGCAGGTCTTGCCGTCAGGCGTGGCCCGCTTGCAGCCCACGCATTCGGATTGTTTTTTAATAGGAATCTTTTTAAAACATTTACGACACAGATACTCTCGCTCGCAATATGTCCGACAGGCCAGGCAGCGATAAGGGAATATGATGTCGAGCAGTTGATAAGCCATATGCCTCGAATATACCATATATGGTATATTCGAGAGTGATGTTCAATCTTTTCAGTCCTAAAGGAAATCTCGGCATTGATATCGGCACCGCGTCGATTAAAATCGTCGAACTCGAAAAGAAAAACGGCCGTTTCAACCTGCTCAATTACGGATTGTTCGAGCTGACTAACGTCAAATCCGCGAACGCCGGCGGCCTGATCGAAAAAAGCATCCTAAAGCTCCCGGATGAGGAGATCGCCTGGGGGATCAAGGAGGTGCTCAAGAAATCCAAGATCGCCAGCAAGAACGCGGTCGCCTCGATTCCTTCTTTTTCGACGTTCGCGACGGTTATCCAACTGCCGTATCTCTCGGAAGACGAACTGGCCAAGACGATTCCTTTTGAAGCCCGCAAATATATTCCCATCCCGCTGGACGAAGTAGTTCTGGATTGGTCCATCATCGGCGTGTCCGGCGAAGGGTTGAACCCGACCGTGGAAGTTTTCTTAGCCGCGGTACCGAAGGATGAAACGGGTCGCTATCAGAAGATTGCGGCCGGGGCCGGGTTAAGCTTGCGCGCTTTGGAACTTGAGAACTCGGCGCTCATCCGGGCCTTGCTCGGCAACGATCTTTCGCCCACCGCGATCATAAACATCGGCGGGCGCAGCACTTCGATCTTGATCGTCAATAAAGGCTACGAGCAGCTTTCTCATAACTACGAAGTCGGCGGCTTTGAAATTACCAAATCGATCGCCCGGTCCCTTAACGTCAGCTTAGAAAAGGCCGAATCGCTCAAAAAACGCCTGGGCCTGAAAGAAGTGGACGAGAATATCATCAACGATGCCATGATTTCCCTGATCGATATGATGGCCTTTGAGGCGAAAAATACCATTTCTTCCTTCGAAACCTCGCGGGGCCAGAAAGTGGGCCATGTTCTTCTGGTCGGCGGGATGATCAACATGCCGAATTTCCTTGCGCATTTCAAAGAGCGTCTCGGCCGGGACGTTTCCGCCGGCAACGCTTTCGCCCGCATCACCTATCCTCAAGGCCTGTCATCGGCTGTCGGAGAACTCTCTAGCACCTTCGCGGTTGCCGCCGGCTTGGCTATGCGGGAGGTGTAGTGTTTAATGCGCTAATTTGTTGATAAGCCGCTGAAGGTATTTTACACTTCGGCATATAATAGAAGTACATGCCTGATAAAGGAGGACTACAACTGCTTCCGGAGACCAGAAAAAAGATCGATATTAAGATTCCTGGGGAGAATCGGATGCTTTATATCGGCAGCGGAGCCTTGGTATTGATATTGGCGCTCTACAGCGCGTTATGGGCATACCAGAGCAGTCTGGAGGGGGACATCGCGGCGGCGGACGGCCAGCTGATGACCCTTGAGCAGCAGCGTAACAAAAAAACCGAGCAACAGCTGACTACGCTCGCCAAGCAAGTAGATCTGACTTCAACCATCGTCAAAGATCACGTTTACTGGTCCACCGCGCTTTCGCGCATTGAAGCCGCCGTCCAGCCGAGCGTCCAATTCAAATCGTTCTCGGCGGTGCTCGGCGACGATACTTTCCGAATCCGAGCGCTGGCTGACAACTACGTGACGATCGCCAAGCAGATGGCCGCCTTCTCCGCGGACGAAGCGATCAAAGACATCACTTTGGACGGCGTGAGTTCATTGACCAGCGGCAAGCTCGACTTTAGTGTTCGAGTTTCATTTGACCGATCTAAATTCCTCGTCGAAACGCCATGACCTCATCCCGCACATATGTCGGAGCTGGTTTGATTGCCGTGGCGGCGTTGCTTTTTTGGATATTGGCCATGCCCGCATATGACTACATCGGCGGCTTGCGTATAGCGCTTGAGGAAAGACAAACAATCGTCGATAACCGCACCGCAATCCTGGCCAACATCGATTCGCTCGGCCAGCAATACAGCGAATACAGCGCCGACATCCGGCGATTTGAAAACATCGTCCCGGCCACTAAGAGCGCGCCGGAACTGGTTTCGGCTATTCAGGCGATTGCCACTCAGAACGGCCTTACGCTCACCAGCCTCGCCCTCACCGGCGTGCCGCCGGGCAAAGGTGACATGAGCCTCTATAACACCCAGCCGATCGACATCGGCCTCTTTGGTTCCTATCCGAGCTTGCGATCATTTCTGGAAGCTCTGGAATCTAACATCCGCCTGATTGATGTCGTTTCGATTGAAGCCAGTCCAAGTTCCGAAAATTCTACGGTCATCGGATTCCGCATCAAGGCTAACGCGTATTTCTTAAAAAATGCAGCAACAAACTAATTCACTTCTCTATACTGTTCTGATCGTTGTTCTCGGTTTAGCGGCCGGGTATATTTACTACAGCCAATGGGTCGCGCCTTTCGCGGCTGAAGTTCCGCCGGCGCCCATTGCCGCTCAAGATGATTTCAGCACGTTCAAAGACTTGAAAATCAACTTCTCTTCCTTTAAAGACAAAGCCTACGCTAAATTTAATATTTTCGGCGAATTACCCGTCGACCCCGGCATTACCGGCAAGCGGGACTTGTTCGCCCCATAATGCCTTTATCAATCCCGACAACGCTTCTTCAAGAGCTGATCAGGACTAACATCATCTCTGAAGAACAGGCGGCTGCGATCGGCGAAACCGCAAAAAAGGAAAACAAGGACTTCGGCGAAGTCCTTGTTGCTCAAGGCCTTATTGGAGACACCGACCTGGTCGCGATTAAATCCCGCATCTACCGTCTGCCTGCGGTGAATCTTGAGGAGGTCGAGTTTAATCGGGAGGTATTAAAAGAGATGAGCGAGGATGTCGCCAGCTTCTACCGGATCATCCCGCTCGAAAAAGCAGGCGAAGTGCTGAAGGTCGGTCTCATTAATCCTGAAGATGTCGGCGCCCTTGAAGCGCTCAAATTCATCACCTCCGACAAGGGGCTTGCTCTCGATAAATACATAGTTTCCTACAAAGACTATGCCTCTGTCCTTAAAAGCTACCGCACCCTGAGCGATGAAGTCGGCCAGGCGATCCAGTCGCTCAACGATGAGGTGGCGAAGGAAGAAGTGATCGCGGCGCCCGGCCAGAGACTCGATGACATCACCGCCGAAGCGCCGGTAACCCGCATCGTGGCAGTGATCATCCGCCATGCGGTTGACTCGCGGGCCTCGGATATTCATATCGAAGCGTTTGAAGACCGGGTCCGCACACGCTTTCGCATCGACGGTGTTTTGAATATCGCGCTCACTCTGCCGAAAAATCTCCATTCGGCCATCCTTACACGGATTAAAATTCTCGCCGACCTCAAGATTGACGAAACCCGGCTGGCCCAGGACGGCCGGTTCGCGACTCGGCTTAACGACCGTAAGATTGATTTTCGCGTTTCCACCTTCCCGACTAAACACGGCGAAAAGGTTGTGATGCGTATTCTTGACCCGCTCACCGGCAAAGTTGACCTGCCTGATTTGGGACTGGACGGACGCTCGCTGGAAGTGATGGAGCGGGGGATGTCCAAGCCCTTCGGCTCGATTCTGATTACCGGCCCGACCGGCTCGGGCAAGTCAACCACCCTCGCGGGCATGCTCAAGCGCATGAACACCGAAGATATCAATATCGTCACCCTTGAAGATCCGATCGAATACTTTGTTGACGGCGTAAACCAATCGCAAATCCACGAAGAGATCGGATACACCTTTGCCAGCGGCTTGCGCCACATCCTACGGCAAGACCCGGATGTGATCATGGTCGGGGAAATCCGGGACCGGGAAACCGCGGGCTTGGCCACGCAGGCCGCCCTGACCGGCCATATTGTCCTCTCCACCCTTCACACCAACGATGCGATCGGTGTTGTGCCGCGTCTGATCGATATGGGCATCGAACGTTACCTGATTCCTTCGACCCTCAATGTCGCCGCGGCCCAGCGCCTATTGCGCCGCCTGTGCCAGGACTGCAAGCTTCAATCCAAAGCCACGACCGCCGAGGCGAATATCATCAGTACTGCGATCGCGGATATGCCGGCCGCGTACCAGGAACTCGCGGCGAAAAGCTATACTATCTCCAAGCCGAATCTTGATAGCCCTTGCAAAAAATGCGGCGGCAAGGCTTTCAAAGGCCGGATCGGTATTTTTGAAATGATGGAAATGACGCCTGAATTCGAAAAGATAATTTTGGGCGACCTCTCGGAAACGGCCATGCGAGCCGAAGCCAAGCGCCAGGGGATGATAACCATGTTCCAGGACGGCATTTTAAAAGTGCTCAAGGGGGTGGTATCATTGGAAGAACTGCTTGAGGTCGCACAGGATCAAGAAACCACCTAATCCCGTTAGAGATAACAACCAATATGAAATTCAAGATTAACCACAAAGTAAACTCAGCCAGCCACCGTATCAAAGCGGTGGACGGTTTGCATTATCTCTAACGGGATGGACGATCCGAAAAAATATCTTGCAGAACTTCTTGCCACGGCGGCCCAGAACGGCGCCTCGGATATCCATTTGTCGCCGGCTAACTACCCGACGCTCCGCATCGACGGCCGTTTAGTTCGGCTTACAACGCATCAAATTCTGGATCCTGAAGCGCTTGAGGGGATAGTGATGGCTATTTTAGGGGAAGAACGCAAGGCCCGTTATTTGTCGGAAAAAGAAGTTGACTTCTCGCTGGAAACCCCGGAAGGAAATCGATTCCGGGTGAATACTTACCGCACTCGCAACGGCCATGCCGCCACCTTGCGTCTCATCCCGGCCCAGATACGAACGCTCGAAGAGTTGGGCTTGCCGATGATCCTGAAAGTATTCACTAAGCTTTCCCAAGGATTCGTCCTGGTCGTCGGACCGAACGGACACGGCAAATCAACGACGCTCGCCGCGCTCATCGACGTGATCAATCGGGAGCGGGCGGAGAAAATCATCACGATCGAAGACCCGATCGAGTACATCTTTGCCAGCGACAAGAGCATTATCGACCAGCGCGAAGTATTCCAAGACACCCTTTCATTTAACAAAGCCCTGCGCTCGACGTTCCGAGAAAACGCAAATGTGCTCATGATCGGCGAACTGCGGGATTACGAAACTATCAGCGCGGCCGTAACCGCGGCTGAAACCGGCCACCTTGTATTCGCCTCGCTCCACACCAACAGCGCTTCGCAGACAATCGAACGGATCATTGACAGTTTCCCGCCGGCCCAGCAGCCCCAGATCCGCAATCAGCTGGCCAATACCATCTCCGGAGTCATCTCCCAGCGGCTCATCCCGCGCATCCAGGGCGGGTTGATCCCAGCCGTAGAGGTAATGATCGCGACTGGTGCGGTGCGCAGCTTAATCCGAGACAACAAAGCTCGCCAGCTGGACTTGGTGATTGAGACTAGTCAAGATATCGGCATGATCTCTTTGGACAAATCACTGGCCGATCTGGTGCGGCGGAAAGAAATAAGCGGCGAGCGGGCAGAATTCTTTTCTTCAAACGTGACTAACTTGCGCAACCAGCATGGAATTTAATTACCAGGTTAAAACCGGGGCCGGGACGGTGAGTGGGGGCGTAATTGACGCGCCGAGCGAGGATAGCGCCGTTTCCATCCTTCATGGCAAGGGCTACACGGTCCTGTCTTTGGTCCCGGTGAGTAAAAACATTTTCGCCGTCGACCTGAATAAATCACTCTCGCGCGTCAGTACCAAGGATGTGGTGGCTTTCACCCGCCAGCTGGCCACGCTCATCGAAGCGGACATGCCCCTAGCCGAAGGTTTAAGAACCCTGTCCCAGCAGGTCGAAAAACCGGCTCTTAAAAAAGTAGTTATGGAAATCGCCCAAATGGTGGAGGGCGGCTCGACCTTGTCCAACGCCCTTGCGGCTCACGGCAACATGTTTTCCTCCTTCTACGTGAAATTGGTCCAGACCGGCGAAATTTCAGGAAAATTGCAAAGTTCTTTGCTATATCTCGCTGATTATCTGGAGCGGAGCCAGAGCATTAATTCGAAAATCAAGGGCGCTTTGGCATATCCCGCTTTCGTCGTTTCGGCGCTTTTAGTAGTAACGATCATCATGGTCGTTTACGTCTTGCCGCAATTGCTGTCCGTATTCAAAGATTCGGGCATCACCGAACTGCCGATTACCACCCGGATGCTCATGGCGGTGACGAATTTCATCAATGCTTATCTATACGAACTCGTGATCGGCTTCGTAGTCGCGGTCGTCGCTTTTGTCCGTTTTGTTAAAACTCCAAAGGGCAAAGCCTGGCTCGACAACGCAATGATTCACGCCCCCTCGCTCGGCGTGGTCGTCCGGAATCTTTATTTGGCCAGGATCGCTGAAAGCCTTTCAACGCTGATCAAGTCGGGTATTTCCATCCTGGAAGGAATTCATATCACCGCGGAACTGGTCGGCAACGAGAATTATCGGGCCATTATGCTTGAAGCGGAGGAACGCGTCCGCAGCGGCGGCACGATTTCCGAAGTCCTGGTCCGTTATCCCGAAATCCCGCCTTTATTCAGCTCAATGGTCGCCATCGGCGAGCGGACCGGCAAACTCGACTATATGCTTGAGCATGTTTCCAAATACTACAAATCAGAGTCGGAAAACACGATCGGCAGCATTACCCAGCTGATCGAGCCAATTCTGGTTCTGGTTCTCGGCTTTGGCGTGGCCATGCTCGTCTCCAGTATCTTGCTTCCGATTTACAGTTTGGTCGGCGGAAACTAGGTCTTGTGGACATCTCCGCATTGTCCTTCCCAACACCGGGCGTATAATGACGATATGAATAAATCTTTCGTTTCTCGATTCTCACGTCGGTTGTCCGGCCAATCCGGATTCACTTTGGTCGAATTGCTCGTAGTCATCGCTATTATAGGCGTTCTGGCCACCTTACTCTTGCTTCAGTTGGGCGTCGCTCGTCAGCGCGCCAGAGATGCAAAGAGAATTGCCGATGTTAACCAGACGCGAACCGCTTCGGAACTTTATTTCGATGACAACGGCCAATACCCGCAGGTTGCCACCTTTGCCGCCCTTGACGCCTTGCTGGTTCCAAAATACCTGACCCTGTTGCCGGTTGACCCGCTCAACGCCAGTCCCTGGCTCTACCGCTATGCCTACAATGGCAGTATTAAATATCAAATTACGGCCGTTCTTGAAACCTGGGCCCAAGCTTTAAATTCCGACACTGACATCAACAGCACTGCCGGCGGATGGAGCGGACAGACTGCCGACGGCACCAAAGATTCAAAGACTGATTGCGCTACCCCGTCCACGACCGCTTGTCTCTACGACCAAGGCCAGAACTAAAGAAAACTAAATACCGGTCGCCTCTGGCGACCGGTATTTAGTTTTAGTATCGATATATCGGTATCCGCCCGGATGAAACTGCATTCGGACGGGTTTCGATATATAATGAGAATATGGTTGCCATATTCTCATTTACCGGCGGTGCTATTTTCGGCAGTTTCTTGAATATGCTCCTTTGGCGGCTCCCTAAAGGCCTCTCAATCAACGGTCGCTCCCGATGCCGAGCCTGCGATGCCGTCATCGCCTGGTATGATTTGATTCCTGTTCTTAGCTTCTTTCTTCTTCAAGGCCGCTGCCGCCAATGCAAACATGCCATCCATCATCGCTATCCGCTGGTTGAATTCGCGTGCGGTTTCATAGTGGCTTCTTTTTTTTCTATCGCCAATCCGACACCCGCAGTCGGATTGGTATCCGTTATTGGACTACTGATCCTTTTGGCTCTATTTTTCTTCGACCTGTTCTATTTCCTCCTGCCTGATGCCATCCTGATTCCAGCGATTATCGGGTTCATCATTTATGCCCTCGCGGGGCCGGAGAGGGGGGCGGCCTTCCTCCTTTCAGGGTTATTCCTGGCTGCTTTTTTTGCTATACTATATTTGATGTCGCGCGGATCCCAGCTCGGTTTTGGCGACGTCAAGCTGGCTGGCCTGCTCGGTCTTATGTTCGGCTACCCGTGGGGCGCACTTATTGTGATCGTGGGTACCTGGATCGGCGGCCTGGCGGCCGTCATCATGCTGGCTAAAGGCGCGTCCCGGAAAAAAGAACTTCCGTTCGGCTCATTCCTAGCCCTAGCCGCAATCATATTCATCATATTCAATGATCAATTCATTCGTATTTTTGCAACATACTTCTAATAAAGCGAACGAGCGTGGCTTTACGCTCATAGAAATGCTGGTCGTGGCCGCGATCATCGGTTTTATGACTACGTCACTGGTCACGAATTTTTCCCGAACCAAGCTGGATCTCTCGCGCACCGTAAATCTGATGAAATCAACAATTCGCCAAGCCCAAGTGAACACCGTTTCCAGCACTAAGTACAATGACTACACGCCCTGCGGCTACGGGATTCACTATATGAATGCCACCAGCCTAGCGATCTATGCGGGCCCGAACGCAGCTACAACCGACTGCACCAGTATTAATCGGAACTATGCCGCGGGGCAGGATTCAATTGTTTCTACCCAAAGCATCATCGACGCCAACATCCAATTCATGAGCTCCTTCAGCGATATTTTCTTTGAACCGCCGGATCCGAAAACCTACCTGAATAACTCCTTCTCGCTGGGTCAGGCGCCGCTCGCCATCACGATCGGTAAAACAGGCACGACCTGCCCCCAAGATTGCAAAACCATTTATGTCCACTCCTCCGGAAAAATTGAAATCCAATAAGGAATTAGGGTTTACCATTGTTGAAACTTTGGTAGCTCTGGTTGTCTTAAGTATGGCGATTATTCCCGCGCTTTACCTTTCGACTAAAGCGGTGGATATTTCTGAAGAAATCCGGGACGATTTGGTGGCCGCCGGTTTGGCCCAGGAGGGAATCGAGGTGATCCGAGCGATCCGGGACACTAACTGGTTTACCGGGCTGGCCTTCGACAACAGCTTGCCGGACGGCGCCTACCGCCTGCAATGGAATTCGACTTCGCTTCTGCCGTTGAGCGGCAACCCGATTTTACTGGTGAGCAACGGCGTATATTCATATGACAGCGGCGCCAATACCAAATTCAGACGGACTGTCACTATCACCAAAGTAAACGCTGGGGAACTGAAGATAGTAAGTCAGGTTACCTGGCCGTCCAAGACTAACCCCAACAACAGCATTCAAACCGAAGACCACTTATTCAACTGGAAATGATCATATCTAAAGAGCGCGGTTTTACATTGGTTGAGGTTTTAGTCAGTTCCTTTGTTTTTTCTATTATCGTGCTGGGCGTGAGCGGCTTGTTCGTCCAGGTAATCGGCAACCAGCGCCGGGCGGTGGCCGCCCAGGAAATCCAGGAGAACGGCTTGTTCATTCTCGAACTCATGTCCCGGGAAATCCGCGTCAGCCAAATCGTCGACAGCGACCAAATCCCGGCCGGGGATTCCAGCAACTGCACGCTCACCAGATTGGCCATCCGTCATCCGGTCAACGGCACCGTGATTTACTCAATAGGGAACGGGCTCCTATTGCGTACTGCCTCCGGCACCACCACCGAACTCAGTTCCTCCGCGATTTCCTTTTCCCGACTTAATTTCTGCCTCCTCGGATCCGGTCCCACCGACCAGCAGCAAACCCGGGTTACGATCCTAGCTGCCAGCCAAAATAAAACCGGCAAGGAAATCCTGACCGTTAATTTGCAGACCACCGTATCATCCCGCGATGTTCAAACCGAAATCTAAATCCCAACAGGGTTCGATCCTTATCTTTACCGTGCTGATGCTTGGCGGTATCATGGCGATTGTCCTGTCGATGAGCACCATCGCCGGTCCGAAGGTGCGCACGGTCGTCAATGCCGGCAGCGGCTCGATCAACGCCCTGTATGCGGCTGAAAGCATCATTGAATGGTGCATTTATACCAATCGCGGCAACCCGGCTCTGCCCCAACCGGCCATGTCCAATGGCGCCTCATACACGCTTACTCCTGCCGGCTGCAGCGCCTCGCCGACCACAAACCAGGCGATCGGCACCTATCAGGGCGTCAGCCGATCCCTCCAGATGGAAACCTTAGAGTAGATACTTAGGCATATGGATAAAAAAACAGCCTCCCAACGCATCAAAAAGCTGCGCGAATCCGTCATTCGCCACCAGCATCTCTACCACACGCTCGACGAGCCGGAGATTTCCGACGCCGCCTATGACGCGCTGGTGCATGAATTGGATGATTTAGAGCGGATGTTCCCAGACCTGGCAACATCCGACACCCCTACCCAGCGCGTCGGCGGCAAGACCCTTCAGCAATTCAGTAAAGTCGAGCATGTCTCGCGGATGTATTCCCTCAACGATGCCTTCTCACCGGAAGACATTGAGAAATGGGTAGCCCGCCTGGCCAACCTAGGAATCAAAGAAATTCCGGAATTCTACTGCGACCTTAAAATGGACGGTTTGGCCGTCGAGCTCAAATATGAGAACGGGATATTCATACAAGGCTCCACGAGAGGGGACGGTTTGGTAGGCGAGGATGTTACTCAAAACTTAAAAACTATCGGCGACATTCCGGTTAAATTAAAAGGCGTGACCAAGGGAACAGTCTATATTAGAGGCGAAGTCTATTTAACCAAAAGGGAATTCGAGCGGATAAACGAGGAACAAGCAAAGAAGGGTGGGAAGATCTACGCCAACCCGCGCAATACGGCGGCCGGATCCCTGCGCCAACTCGATCCCCAGATTACGGCTAGTCGGAAACTTAATTTCCATGCTTACGAACTCGTTGATGTACAGAGTGAATACAAGACTAAAAGCAATAAATACCAAACACTGAAAAAGTGGGGCGTACCCATCAATCCGAACGGCAAAGTGGTCCATAGTGTTCGAGGTATTCAGGAATTCCGAGATTACTGGGAACAGGAGCGTGAAAACCTTAAATATGAATTGGACGGCGTCGTCATTTCCATCAACAATACAAAGCTATTTGAGCAAGTAGGCATAGTCGGCAAAGCGCCACGAGGGTCAGTGGCATATAAATTTGCGCCCAAGGAAGCGGAGACTGTCGTCGAAAACATTGTCGTGAACGTGGGTCGAACCGGCGTGCTCACACCCCTGGCCATGCTCCGGCCGGTGAACATCGGCGGGGTAACCGTTTCTCGAGCCACGCTCCATAATTTAGACGAGATCAAACGCTTGGACGTGAAAATAGGGGACACGGTCATTGTGGGTCGGGCGGGCGATGTCATCCCGGACGTTAAAAAAGTTATACTCGAATTGCGCACGGGCGCCGAGAAATATTTTCGCATGCCGAAAAATTGCCCCGTCTGCGGCGAAGCGATCCAAAAGATCGATGGCAAGGTGGCCTATCGGTGCGTCAATCAGGACTGCCCGGCAATCAAACGGGAAGCACTCTACCATTTTGTCTCGCGGCGTGCATTTGATATGGATGGCATTGGCCCAAAGATGCTCGATCAACTCATGGATTCGGGTCTTATCAAAGATGCAGCCGATTTATTTAAGCTAACAAAAGAAGATTTCCTCAATCTTGAGCGCTTTGCTGAAAAATCAGCCGAGAATGCGGTCGCGAGTATCCAGGGTCGTAAAGAAATTCAATTGAGCCGTTTTATTTACGCCCTTGGCATCCCGCACGTGGGGGAGGAGACCGCTTTCACATTAGCCAAGCGCTTTAGAATATTTGACGCATTCGCCGATACTTCAGCGGCAGAACTGCAAACAGTCCCGGATATCGGACCGGTGGTTTCCGACAGCATTTCTAGTTGGTTCAGCCATTCCTACAACAAAAAGCTGCTCGAAAAATTCAAAAAATACTTGAAGATCCTGCTAGAGAAAGGCGAGTCCCAGAAACTAGCTGGAAAAACATTCGTTCTCACCGGCACCATGGAATCGTTGAGCCGGGATGAAGCGAAAGAAAAAATCCGCGACTTAGGCGGAGAAGTTTCTGCGTCAGTTTCCAAAAACACGGACTTCTTGGTCGCCGCAAGCGAACCCGGCTCCAAATACGACAAGGCTAAAAAACTGGGCGTAAAAGTACTCGACGAAAGTGAGTTTCTGAAGATGTTGGAATAAGTTTAGGGAGAGACGTGTCCAGATTTTAGGAATGAAAAGGACCGAGCGAAATTCACAAACAAAAAGGCGCTGGGATGTGGTTCCCGCGCCCTGAACCAGGATGACGCTCTGGCAGACGTGGTAGTTAGTTAACTTTCGCACTACCGGACGACAACGCTCCTGATACAGGCACCTCCTCGATTGTGAACTGCAACACCATGCTGCAGGTCTTGTTGCTAACACCCTCGCCCACCTTCAGGCCACAGCTGGTAGGCGCACGATGTCGGGCATTCTCCAACAACGTGGTTCCCAGCGGCTCCTTGAAGCATGCGAGCAAGTTGATCTCGAGCTGTTCGCCCTTGGCTTTCAGTAACACGTCGTCGCCGGCACCCTCCAGGAAGACTTTCTTGAACCATTCCGCCTTCTCACGTGTCTCAGAGAAGGACGTGTCTCCTGGGTAGTGATCGTCGTGACGGCCACACTCGGAGCACTTGATTTCCCACTTAACGATAAACATGGCGCCTCCTGTGGCAAAATTGTTGGGCTCGGCGGAATGCCTACCCCTCTAATCTATAATTAAGGTACTTTAGCCTATACTACAATTATACTCTTTTTTTGGTAAAAAGTCAATAGTGCTGGGAAGGCCGAAATATGCTAATTTTTGACCATGTTGACGGATGCTGAAGTAGAAAAGATTGCCGCGCTAGCGCGGCTCACCCTCAAGGACGACGAGAAGGAACGGCTCAAAAAAGACATGTCGTCTATTTTGGATTACGTTGAAACATTGAACAAAGTCGACACGAGCGGCGTGGAACCACTTTACCAGACTACCGGTTTGGTGAACGCCACACGAACTGACGAACCGCGCAACGAATTTCCGATGTCCGAGAAACTTAATGAGCTCCTTATTGGCCAAGCTCCGCAGACGAAGGATCGATTCATCAAAGTCCCGTCTATCCTGAAAAAATGATCAATCACACTATCGCATCAATCCAGGAAGGCTTCTCCCGAGGTTCTTTTTCACCTCAAGAAATACTCGACGACTATCGAAAACGAATAGGAGAGGTAAATAAAAATCTCAATGCTTTTTTGACATTATTAGATCCGCCTTCCGACATTGGAAACTGGAAAATGGAAACTGGAAACTCGGAATCCCCGCTGTGGGGGATTCCGGCAGCGATCAAAGACAACATCCTCATTGAAGGCACTCGGACCACGGCCGGATCCAACATCCTCAAAAATTACATCTCATCCTACGACGCTACCGTGATTAAAAAACTACGGCAGGCGGGAGCAACATTTCTAGGTAAGACTAACATGGACGACGCAGCGATGGGCAATACGACCGAGAGTTCAGCCTTTGGGCCGACCAAAAATCCATTGGATGATAAGATGATTCCCGGAGGATCATCCGGCGGATCGGCCGCGGCCGTCGCCGCCAACCTCGCCGTGTTTGCCCTCGGATCAGATACTGGCGGTTCGGTTCGGCAACCTGCCGCCATGTGCGGTATCGTCGGATTAAAACCAACGTATGGGCGCGTATCCCGCCATGGTCTAATCGCTATGGCTTCGTCATTCGACCAAATCGGGCCCCTTACTAAAACGGCGCGTGATGCGGCCACCGTGTTAAATGTGCTTTGTGGGCACGACATATTCGACTCGACTACGGTTCAAAAAGAAGTTGTGGACTTTACCGCCAATCTTGAAAAACCAATCAAAGGGTTGCGAGTTGGGGTACCGAAGGAATTTTTTCGAGCTGGTCTATCAGCAGAGGTGGAGGAGAAGATTCGAGCAACTGTTAAAAAACTGGAGGGGCTTGGATGCATTATTAAAGAAATCTCGTTGCCGAATTTTGAATATGCTTTGGCCACATACTATATTCTAGTGCCGAGCGAGGTTTCCGCTAATCTATCCCGATTCGACGGGATTCGGTATGGCCATTCAGTAAAATCTGATTCGCTTCTGGAAACATATATCCAATCTCGTTCTGAAGGCTTCGGGCCGGAACCCAAGCGACGAATCATGTTGGGCGCCTACGCATTGTCTGCCGGCTACTATGACGCTTATTATTTGAAAGCTCAGAAAGTCCGCGCACTGATTAAAAAAGATTTCGATGATGCTTTTGAGCGTGTTGATGTCATTGTGGGACCCACCACGCCGAGCACTGCATTCAAGATAGGGGAGAAGATCGACGATCCGCTGGCACTGTACCTGGAAGACATTTACACGGTACCATTGAACTTGGCGGGTTTGCCGGGCATCTCCATTCCTTGTGGCAACGGAGCTAAGAGTAATATGCCGGTCGGGTTCCAAATTATCGCTAATTCTTTCGACGAGCAGACTCTACTTCGAGTAGCTCATCAACTAGAACAAAATTTGAAATGATCACCCTAATCGCCGTAATTTCGTTTATTATCGCCGCGTTTATCGCCGTGGTCATCGAATATTTCAGCGTCCTGCAAACGGTCGGTACCGGATTCATGGAGACGCAGCAGGAATTCCTCGCTTCTGAATTCGTGGCTGATCTTCAATGGATCGCCCTGGTACTCACCGTCGGTCTTATCCTAGTCATGGTCGTCCTGTATCGGCGTATGAGACGGCTGACTGAGAAAATCGCGGCCCAGCAGGAAGTAGCGCCTTCAGAGCCGGCCATGGGCGGGCCGCTCAAAAACCGCTGGGAAGAAATCATGCGCCATATCGACTCGCCCCGCGAGGGCGAATGGAAATTCGCAATTATCGAAGCAGATAAACTCGTTGATGACCAGCTGAAAACCCGCTTTGCGGGAGAAACTATGGGCGAGCGATTGATGAATATTGATAAGACGAAACTCCTTACGATCGACGGACTCTGGGAAGCTCACAAAGTTCGCAACCGGCTGGCGCATGATACGAATTATTTCCTCCGCCACGCGGAAGCAGTCCGCGCAATCCGATTATTCGAACAGACACTCAAAGAACTCGAAGCGATATAAAAACGCCCGCTGTGCAGGGTGCACATGCCGGGCGTTTCACGGACGAAGGTAGGTCATTCGATCCTCCGATGTTTTAGACCGTTAGGGCTCGATCCCGCTGTTGTTCTTCGATCCCCGGGAAGCCGTCGAGGAGCTCGACCTCCCAATTCATCAAGCTTCCGGCGTGTTCCGGATACTCGGTTCGGAAGTCTTCCATCTCCTTGAGGAGCTGGCGAGCATCCCGAACAGTGTCGATATTCACGCCTCTCTTCAAAAGGGCGACCTTCCGCTTGAAGAGTTCGCCGAGTTCGACCGTGGACGGCCTTTTAAGAATGGCCTTCATGACCCACTCCTTTCATGAAAGAACGAAAACTACAGGCGATGATACTGTATCTGTATCAAAAAATATATCGCCCGTCAAGATGAGAAAATGCTGAAGTGCTTTCCTCAAGTTTATTTAAGTGTGGACCTACGGGGAGTCGAGCCCCGACTTCGTCCATGCCATGGACGCGTGATACCGTTTCACTATAGGCCCCCGACCCACTTTATAGTGGGCGAGGCTCGCCCCAGACAAGTCTGGGGCGGCAATTTTTGCATTGAAATAATACCGTAAAAATGATATTCTTTCAAGGTTATGTCATATAATAATAGCTTGCCCTCGTAGTTCAATGGATAGAACTCCTCAGTCCTAACGAGGAAATCCAAGTTCGACTCTTGGCGGGGGCACCAACAACACAAAATGAAACTCCCGAATGAAGTGCAGGCAATCATTGATACCCTTCAGAAAAAGGGTTTTGAGGCGTTTGCGGTCGGCGGATGCGTACGCGATCTTTTGCAAGGCAAAGAACCTAAGGATTGGGACATTACCACCAACGCCAAGCCGGAGCAAATTCAAGAATTATTTTCGGATCACGTATATGAGAACGATTTCGGTACTGTCGCGGTCAAAACCGGATCCGACAGTCCAATATTGGCCTTGATAGAAGTTACCCCGTATCGCATCGAAGGGAGATACAGCGACAAACGTCATCCAGACCAGGTACGATTCGCAGACAAGCTTGAAGAAGATCTGTCTCGGCGAGACTTTACCATCAACGCCTTGGCTTTATGTATGGAAGGAGATATTGTCGATCAATTCGGAGGACAAGAAGATATCAAAAACAAACTTGTCCGCACGGTCGGCAATCCCGAAGATCGATTCAACGAAGATGCTTTGCGCATGCTTCGTGCCGTCCGCTTCGCGGCCGCACTCGGGTTCTCTGTTGAATCCAAAACGCTTGAGGCAATCAAAAAGAATACCGAATGGATGCGCGCGATTTCCAAGGAGCGCATCCGAGATGAACTGGTTAAAATCATTGAATCCGACCGGGCTCACGAGGGGATATTACTCTTGGAAGATGCTGGCTTGCTTGAATATGTCATCCCGGAACTGCGGGAAGGAATTGGCGTGGAGCAAAACCTCCACCATATCTATACGGTCTGGGAACACTTAGTTCATGCGCTGGAATACACGGTTCAGAAAAATTATTCGCTGCCCGTTCGCCTGGCCGCATTGTTCCACGACATCGGCAAGCCTCGTTCAAAGCGGGGAGAGGGCAGGAATTCGACCTTCTATGGCCATGAGGTCATCGGCGCCAAGATGGTCGCTCAAATTATGGAGCGCCTTAAATTTCCAAAGGATCTTTCCGAGCAGGCGATAAAGCTGGTTCGCTACCACATGTTTTTCTATGATGTGGGCACCGTGACGGAATCGTCCGTCCGCCGCTTGATGGTAAATGTCGGCCAGGAAAATATCGAAAACTTATTGAAGGTCCGTGAAGCGGACCGGATCGGTTCAGGCCGGCCCAAGGCGGTGCCATACAAACTCCGCCACCTGAAATACATCATCGACAAAGTGTCACATGATCCAATTTCGGTGAAAATGCTTAAAGTAAACGGTCAGGATGTAATACAAGAGCTTGCATCAGGCCCAGGCCCCAAGGTAGGTTTGGTCTTGAATTCGCTCTTGGCTGAAGTACTCGACGATCCTTCAAAGAACACGCGAGAACATCTGATCGAGCGGATCCACGAATTAGACAAGCAGTCGCCAGAAGAATTAAAGAAGGCACTCGAAAAAATCGAACAGGCCCAAGAGGAAGAGGATAAAAAGCGCGCCGAAAAATACCATGTTTCAACCGAGTAGTGAAATTTTAGCTATAACACCATGACGAAGTCATCTAAAATTTCTACTACTCGGTCCAAACCGATCAAGATTAAACGGTTCGACAAAACCCGCGGCGGCTTTGGCACGACCGGCCATAAATAGCTAGCAAAAGTCATTAAAATAGGGTAAAATAGAGCTATCCAGGCCGTAGTGTACCGGCAACACGCTATCCTCGGGCGATAGAGACAGAGGGTTCGATTCCCTCCGGCCTGACCATGAGAAGTAGTGACGGTTTGGTCAATATCAAATGTTCTCACTGTGGGAAGAAATTCCTCAAGTATTATGTTTATGTAAGGGAAAATAAAACATTGGGGCATGGATCATATTGTTCTTCCGATTGCCAGTTCGCACATAGGAAAACGGGAGCATGGCTTATTTGTGACAATGAACTCTGCAAAAAATCCTTTTATAAAATCAGAAATCAAGTCTCGGAACACAATTACTGCTCTCGTTCATGTGCCGCCATTATTAATAACCAAAGGTATCCGAAGTATCCATTACGACCCTGTAAAAATCGGGCCTGTCCAAAAATGCATCGAAGAACTGGATCTCTCTATTGCTCTTTAGAATGTTCCCGGTCATTTGCATACAAAGAAAGATTTACTTACACCAAAGATGAGATCATACTGGCAATTAAAAAAGCAACAAAAGAACTCGGGCGAACACCAGCAAAAAGAGAACTGAAATATATATCGGATAAGTGCGCTAACATGTTCGGTTCCTGGAATGCAGCGATATCTGCGGCTGGATTGGATCCACATCGCTCACATGATCACCGAATGTATCATCGGACAAGAACCAAGGCAAAAGATGGCCATGAATGCGATTCTGTTTCAGAGGCCATAATCGACGACTGGCTGACTAAACATGGGATTAGCCATGAACGAAATGGGAAATTTCCGGATACAAACCATCGGGCCGACTGGGTTGTTTTAGGAGATGTATTTATTGAATATTTTGGCTTGGCCAGTGATAGTCCCCGTTATGATAGGGCGATAAAGGAGAAGCAAAAAATTTGCAGGAGATATGGTATAAAATTACTTGAAATTTATCCTTCCGACTTGTATCCTAAAGAGTCCCTTAATCAAAAGTTGGGATTCCTTGTCAAAGCGGAAAAAAGTCTCCGTAAAACTGTAAAAGAAATTAAGAGGGCTCATAAAGAATTCCGAGCAGGTAAGGGCAGAGTCCTTCATTCTTTGTCAGACTTATAATCGGGCCCGTAGCTCAGCTGGTAGAGCGCGTCATTCGCATTGACGAGGTCAGGAGTTCGACTCTCCTCGGGTCCACCAAGGTAATAAATTACTAGAAAAGAATTGTGAATCCTATTGATAAAATTGCATGGATCTTGATCCAGAACCGGAAAGTCTTATATGTACGGACTGTCAGTAAAGAACTTTTCTATAATGCGGGCGGGAAGCGAGAGGGTAGTGAGACCGATAAGCAGGCGTTAATTCGGGAAATTAAAGAAGAGCTTAATGTTGATTTGGTACCAGAAAGTATTGAGTACCTAGAAACCTTTTCTGCTCAAGCAGCAGGTAAGCCTGAAGGTGTCATGGTTGAAATTAAGTGTTATCAAGCTCGTTACCACGGTTTGTTAACTCCTGTTGGTGAAATAGAAGAACTTGCTTGGTTTACCAGCGATGACATGGAACGAACATCCATTACGGGTCAATTAACTTTAGCATATCTCAAAGAACATAATTTGATAGATTAGATTGCGCTTTATTATTTTTGTAGTATAATCACGACCAGGAGTTTGACATGGCACAACCGACACCAGAAGACATTGCGCAGATATGCCAGAGGTTCCTCTTGCGACTCAAAGATCCAACAATCCAGCCGAAGCCCCAGTTTGCGATCTTTATTGGCGGATTTCCAAATTCAGGAAAAACGACAGTGGCCAGGGAACTCATCGATAGCTGGGCACTGAATGCAGTTCATGTTCAGGCGAATGACGCACGCGTTCTCCTGACTGAAATGGGCGGATTCAGTTGGGGAGAAAACGTCCGAACGATCATCCGGGCCGTACTCGAGAAACTTTTTGCGGACGGTCACTCGGTGATTCTTGATGGAGCTTTCATTGAAGATGGGGAACAGTCCATACGCCGTGAATTCATCAAGAAATACGATTTGAAAACGCTTCTCGTCGCAGTCACATGCTCAGTCGAAACTGCAACGGAACGGGCTCGGAAAAGATATATGGATGGCAAGGCATCTAGTTTCGGCGACTGGCGCGCAAACGACATCGAAGAATTGATAGGGAGCATGCCGGAACGAAAGGAGCGACTAGAGAGACTCCTGGATCACGATCGCTCGGTTAAAGTCATCGACAACGATGATTCAGCGCCTCAGGAATCCTGGGAGTATGTGGAGGAAATATGGGCCGATTTCTCAAAGTCACTGAAGTAGCCAACGGGGCCTGACGGCCCCGTTTTTTATTTTCATGGTACAATAAGGCACGATGGTTGCTACTCATCCAATTCTTAAAGGGCTCAATGATAAGCAGATAGAAGCGGTTCAAACGATCGACGGATCGGTTTTGGTCATTTCCGGACCTGGTTCCGGTAAAACCAAGGCTCTGACCCATCGCGTCGCCTGGATGATTCACTCCAGTATCAACCCGGCCAATATTCTTTGTATAACTTTTACAAACAAAGCCAGTAGGGAGATGCGCGAACGAATTGAAAAGTTATTGGAAATTGGAAAAAGGAAACTGGAAACTGCGTCGGTTGAGCAATCTCAACCCACGATTGGCACTTTCCATTCGATCGGCATGCGCATTCTGCGACGTGAGATTGCAGTATTAGGCTACAGTCCTAATTTTTCGATCTTCGATGCGGATGACCAACTTTCGCTCATGAAGCGCATCATGGGCAATCTTGAAATCGATCCCAAACGATACAACCCGCGGACGATGCTCCATAAAATTTCCAAACTCAAAACCGATCTCATCTGGCCGGAGAACTACGCCCCCCATGAGTACATGGACAAGCTGGTTGGCAAACTTTACAAACTGTACCAGGAAGAGCTTAAGAAAATGAACGCGCTCGATTTCGACGATCTCATCGTGCTCACAGTGAGGATATTTAAGGAATATCCGGATACGCTTAAAAAATACCACGAGTGGTGGCAGTACATCATGGTGGACGAATATCAGGATACCAGCCACGATCAATACCAATTCGTGAAACTGCTCGCCAAAAAACATAAGAATATCTTCGCCATCGGGGACGACGCGCAATCCATTTATGCCTTCCGCGAAGCGGACATCCGCAACATTCTTAATTTCCAAAAAGATTACCCGGACGCAAAAGTAATCATGCTTGAGCAAAATTACCGTTCTACACAGACGATCCTCGCCGCCGCCCAAAACATTATTTCGAATAACAAAAACCAGTTCCCGAAAACCCTCTGGACGGAGAACAAAGCAGGGGAGAAGATTTTAGTCAAAGAAACGCTCAACGAGCGAACCGAAGCAAATTTCATAGTCGGCCAGATCGTGAAGCATATGCGCCAAGGCCACAAGTTGCAGGATTTCACCGTGCTTTATCGCACTCATGCCCAGTCTCGTTCGATCGAAGAGGCGCTGATCACGCACCGGCTGCCGTACCAAATCGTCGGCGGCTTGAAATTCTATGACCGCCGGGAAATCAGAGATATCATGGCATATTTGAAATTCATCCATAACCCGACGGATATTTTGAGCTTCGAACGCATCTACAACATCCCGCCGCGGGGCATCGGCGATACGACTTATCAAAAAATATTGTCGGTGGGAGAGAAGAATCTTCTGGAAAGCTTGGCTAAGCTCGTATCAGAAGAAGTCGGTTCAAAGAAAGGAGAGGCTTTAAAAAGATTCCATGATCTTTTAACAAACATAAAAGAATTCGCCATAGGCCATCCGCTTACCAAAACTATCGCCTACATCGTGGAGGCGATAGGGTATGAGGCTTATTTGAGAAACTTAAGTCTCGCCAAGGGTGCCA
>Ga0209542_10006618_pt1 | contig 22478 bp, 21 predicted proteins | sample RifCSPhighO2_01_FD_184028 | JGI IMG/M metagenome (GOLD analysis project Ga0209542, IMG submission 184028) | Soil microbial communities from Rifle, Colorado - Rifle CSP2_plank highO2_0.1 (SPAdes) (version 2) | ecosystem: Environmental > Terrestrial > Deep subsurface > Rock core/Sediment ... | reverse complement strand
ACCCTATTACATATTTTGCCGAAACCGATTACCGAAATCGGCGGACGCCTTTTGGCATAAAATCTTCCGATCGGACGCGCCATGTCTATGTCATAGGAAAAACGGGCATGGGTAAATCAACCGCTTTGGAAAACATGGCTATTCAGGATATTCAAAACGGTAACGGTTTGGCCTTTGTCGATCCTCACGGAAAGACCGCCGAGCTTCTTTTGGATTACGTACCGGAAAATCGGATAAAAGATGTTTTATATTTTGCGCCGTTTGATATGGATTATCCGGTGGCTTTCAATATTATGGAAGATGTCGGACCCGATAAGCGCCATCTCGTAGTGAATGGCCTTATGAGCACCTTCGAGAAAATTTGGGTGGATGCTTGGAGCGCTCGCATGGCTTATATTTTGTCCAATACCCTTCTGGCGCTTCTGGAATTTCCAGGTTCAACACTCCTTGGCATCAACCGGATGCTTTCTGACAAGGAATATCGAAAACTGGTCATTGCCAACGTCAAAGATCCTTCAGTCCGGTCTTTTTGGGTTGATGAATTTTCAAAATACACCGATCGCTATGCCCAAGAGGCAACGCCGGCTATTCAAAACAAAGTTGGCCAGTTCACTTCAAACCCTTTGATAAGAAATATCATCGGCCAACCAAATTCAACTTTTGATTTGCGCAAAATGATGGATGAAAAAAAGATTATCATCGTAAACCTTTCAAAGGGTCGGGTGGGAGAAGGCAATGCCAATCTTTTGGGAAGCATGATCATTACGAAGCTATATCTAGCAGCCATGTCCAGGGCTGACGTTTCGGAAATCGAATTGAAAAAATTACCCAATTTCTATCTTTATGTAGACGAATTCCAATCTTTTGCCAACAAATCTTTCGCCGATATTCTTTCGGAAGCCAGAAAATATAAATTGAATCTGACGATTGCTCATCAATATATTGAACAGATGGAGGAAGAGGTCCGGTCGGCTGTATTCGGGAACGTTGGCACAATGATTACTTTTCGGGTCGGCGCTTATGACGCCGAGGTTTTGGAAAAAGAATTTGCGCCGATTTTTACAGCCGAAGATTTGGTAAATCTGGGAAGTTTTCAGGTTTATTTGAAATTGATGATTGACGGCGTATCGTCATCGCCTTTTTCGGCAAGAACTCTTCCGCCTATTGAAAAATCAGTGATGAATTGGAAAGACGATGTTATCGCTTCTTCAAGAAAGATATTTGCTCGAACGAGGGAGTCGGTGGAAGGAGAGATAAAATCATGGCACGAGCCTGTTAAACTTCCCGAGGTCAAAAAGGATGATAAAAAACTTCAAATGCCGGCGACGCTCCAACCCCCGGTTCAATTTAGTCCCAGTAAAACCCAGTCTTCGACCCGCGTTTCGCCACCGACAGTCCCTATGCCGCCTAAGCCTGCCAAGCAGGAAGTTTTGCAAAAGAACCCGTCCGACCGGCTTATCAAGGCGGGCGAATTTGCCAAGGCTTTTGAAATGGCCGGAGTTTCTCCGGCAAAAATTGAAGCTAAGCCAAAAATTGAGCCAAATAAAGATTTTAAACAAAAAGAAAGCATTCGCCAGCCAGTACAGGCGCCTTTTATGGATTCAGCCCGGCAGCCAAGAAAGGGCGATGAAAATCGGGCGGAAAATATGTCGGCCTTGAAAGCCGCTTTATCTCAAGTTTTGAAAGATGGTCAGAAAAAAGAGGAGGTTAAACCACAGCCAGTTAAAAATTTTGAGCCTATTAAAAGACAGGAAAACCATAATAAAATAAGCGAATCACATCGAGGCGGTAAGCCAAACCAACCAAAACAAAATGAGCCCCCGCGAAAAGCGGAATCCAATCCCAACGAGGTCTCCCCTGAAGTTTTAAAAGCCATTCTTCATGATGGCGATGATAAAAAGATTTAAGAAAACTTTTTCAATTTCAATTTATCGTCTTTTTGTCGGCGCAATAATTTTTACTGCGCCGATTTTTTGTTCGGCGGAAATCGTGATAAATGAGATTATGTATGATTTTGGTTCGGCAGCGAAAGATGAATCGGATTCCGGCAGAGAATGGATTGAAATAAAAAATACAAATGATGTACCGTATGATTTCAACGAAGCTTTATGTCCGGAATCTGGAAGTATGAAATCATCCGCGCGTCGTTTCGCAACAGCTTCAAATGATTACCCGATATGCGTTTTTAGCGGACAGACGACGATTCCACCTGGAGGTTTTGCTCTTATAACTAACGGTCCGAGTAATTTTAGCGGTTATACCGGATTAATTTTAAAGAGTAATTTTTCTTTACCAAATTCTAGCAGTACTTTAACAGTTCTGAATGACGGTGTTAATTTAACCGATTCTGTTTTTTACGATAAAAACATGCGCGGATATCATGACGGCAACTCGCTCCAGCTCTCTGGAACTTCTTGGATTGCCGCCCTTCCAACGCCCGGAGCGGCGAATACAACAGCTGTTTCCGAACCACCCTCGGACCCCCCGTCTTCAGAGCCCCCTTCCAACAATGATTACAATACTCAATCAATAAATACTCAAAATACTTCAGGTTCGGGTGGGAGCCATCCTGTCGAGCCGCAGATTTTTGCTTTTATAAAAAGCGAGGTGTCTTCTATTATTGGCGCGGATACGATTTTTAGCGGTTCGACGCTCGGGTTGGATAAAAAACCGATTGAGAATGCCCGATATCTTTGGTCTTTTGGCGACGGGGCAATGAAAGAAGGGCAGACCGTGGCTCATAGTTATTTTGCACCGGGAACCTATCTTGTCATTCTCGAAGTTTCAGTTGGGGATTTTAATGCTTCGGCCAGAACGAAAATCGTCGCGGCGAAATCCGGATTTTCAATCGAGAAAGTGGAAACTGGCGGCGAGGGTTTTATAGAAATAAAAAATTCTTTGCCACGCGAAGCCAATATTTCCCGGTGGATTTTGAGAACAAACGGCAAGACTTTCACTTTTCCTTCGCCGACAGTGATTTTAGCCGGAAACTCGGTTGCTTTTCCAAATGCGGTAACCGGTCTTGAGCCTGATTTGAGCGATACGGAACTTTTTTATCCGAATGGCGCGTTGGCGATTAAATTTGAACAAAAAATAGTGACAACTAAAATTGCAGCAGTAAAACCGGTAGCTCATACCATTATTCCAAAAATTGAAACGGTGGAACCTGTGCCGGATAAAGAAATTCCAATATTAGCTGTAAAAGAGTCGTCTACAACAGTTGAAAAACCAATGATCTCGGAAGATTTTTCCTCATCAACTATAATCTATGCGGCCGCCGCCGGCGCTTCCGGCAACTATACGGACTGGGTTTTGGCTTTAGGGGGTTTAATTGGCGTCGGCGCTTTAGTAATGATATTCTCAAGGCGGGGAAGTGGCGTTAAAGCGGAAGAAACGATAGAGGCTGATTTATCGGAAAATTCAGACAGTAAACAAGCTTTGACCGCCGACGATTTTGAAATAGAAGAGGAGAAAGAGGAATAGTCAGTAGATAGTAGTAAGTAGTTAGTAGAAATAAAATTTCTAATTGACCTAATTAACCTAAAAAGCTCCAAATCCAAATAACAATTTCCAAAAATTTAAAAATCAAAAAAATTTTTATTTTTAAATTTTGAATTATTATCACAATGAACCCAAAACGAATATTAATTTTATCTCTCGCTTACTACCCCGAACTTGTTGGGGGGGCGGAGGTGGCAATCAAAGAAATTACGGACAGGTTTTCTAATACCGAAGCGACTTTCGACATGATAACTTTGCGTTTGAATTCAAAATTACCAAAATTTGAAAAGATTGGAAATGTTAATATTTATCGAGTTGGTTTTACAAAAAACAATCCGTCAGCAAAAGAGCTTGTCAGTTTTCCGCTTTATCTAAATAAAGTTTTCTATCCGATTTTAGCAGTTATTAAAAGTTGGAAACTTGATAGGCAAAACCATTATGATGGAATGTGGGCGATGATGTCTTATATGGGCATGGTGGCCGCGCTTATCCAAATTTTTGTTAGGAAAATCCCTTTTGTTTTGACGATTCAGGACGGGGACGATTTTCGCCATATTTTGGGGCGAATGAGAATCAGATTTTTTGTACCACTTATTAAAATGGGTTTTCGCCGAGCATCGGTTGTTCAGCCGATTTCCAATTATTTAGCCGTCTGGGCGGGTAAAATGGGTGCTAAAAGGGTTGTGGTAGTGCCAAACGGAGTCAACCTAGGAAAATTCCAAAATCCAAAAAACAATTTCCAAAGTGAAGAATTAAGAAAAAAATATGGAATAGGGATTAATGAAAAGGTAATAATTACAACTTCGCGATTGGTTTTTAAAAACGGCGTTGATGTTTTGATTAAAGCGATGAAGTATTTGCCGGAAGATGTGAAATTGCTTGTTGTCGGCGATGGGCCTCTGCTTTCCGAATTGCAACTTACAACTAATAACCTACAACTAGAAAATCGGGTGATTTTCGCGGGTTTTATCTCTCAAGAAAACATTCCGGAATATTTATCGGCCGGAGACGTTTTTGTTAGATTGTCGCGCTCTGAAGGGCAGGGGATTTCTTTTATTGAAGCTATGGCTGCCGGTTTACCTGTTTTGGCCACCAATGTCGGCGGTATTCCGGATTTTATCACTGATAAAGAAACCGGCCTTTTGGTTTTGCCCGATGACAGCGAAGAAGCGGCCCGAAAGATAATAATATTGATTCGCGATGAAGCGGTGAGGGAGAGGTTGGTCAGCAATGCCTCAAAATTGGTCATAGAGAAATATAATTGGTCCGGAATCGTCTTAAGACTGAAGGATGAAGTGTTCAGTTTTCTAAAAGATTAGATTAAGTTTCGTATGCTATAATCCAAAAATAATATGAAGAACCTCGGGACTTTTTTGTTGTATATAATTTTACCAATCGCTCTACTCGGATTTTTGTTTTGGTTTGGCTGGGGGAATATTTTTAATCAGAAAAATGATTTAGCCGTCAAGGAAGTTTACGGTGGAGATTTTGGCTTGATCAGCAAATTTTCCGAACCTATAAGTAAGACTTTTACAATAGTGAATAACGGAGAGGATTCGGAAATAATCGCAAAAATTTACACAGATTGCCGATGTCTTTCTGTCAGTGTGCCAATAGGCGGTGAGTCGTTTGGCCCCTTTAGCGTGCCGGTCGAAGAAAATACCAAACCGCTCGATATCGGCATTCCGGCCGGCGGAGAGATGAAGATAAATTTAACATTCAACCACCAGGAAACCTCGCGCGATGACTTTTTAGGAGAAATTTTCATTGAGACTTTAAGAGCTGAAGAGATTCTTGCAATTCCGATCAAGGCTAATATAGTTCAATAAATAAATGAATCCCGTTAGAATTCGAAGTTTACGACCCGTTCCTGTTTTTATTCGTAGCCATTCGTATTATTCACTCTACGAGTACTTCCAATTTCTAAACTCACTTTGTTCGTAAGAAATTTAGGTCGCGCACGAATTTGTATATTAGTATTTTCATTCGTTAATATGAAAGACTTAACAAGATCAATAATCATACTACTTGCAGTCGTATTGGCTATCAGCGTTTCTTTTTTGTTTCTAAATAATTTCAGTGGTCAGGGGGGAATCGATAACCCGGTTTTTTTGCCGGTTTTGATTTCTTCGGCTTTGGTGGATAGCGTAAATCCTTGCGCTTTCTCGGTTTTGATTTTGACGGTCGCTTTTTTGGCCAGTTTGGGTACAAACCGCCGAAAAGTTTTATCTATCGGCGGCGCTTATGTGCTCGGTATTTTCACCGTCTATTTTTTGATTGGCCTCGGCCTTTTGAGAGCCCTCGATTTTTTCGGCGCGCCGCATGTTTTAGGGAAGATCGGCGCTGTTATTCTGGTCTTGTTCGGCGTATCCGTGATTCTTTCGTATCTTTTTCCTTCTTTTCCGATAAAGTTTAAAATTCCCGATTTTATCCACGGCCGGTTCGCTAAACTTATAAGTAAAGCCTCGCTCCCGGCCACTTTCTTTTTAGGTGTTTTGGTCGCTCTGTTTGAATTTCCATGCACGGGGGGGCCATATTTGTTGGTTCTCGGGCTGCTTCATGATCAATCGACAATTGGCATAGGTTTAATCTATCTTTTGCTTTACAATTTGATATTCATTCTTCCTCTCATCGCTATTTTGCTCCTCGCGAGTGATCCGGCGCTTATTAACAAAGCCGAGCAATGGAAAAAGAATGCGGCCGGCAAGGGCAAATTAATAGCGGGAACAGCGATGGTAATTCTTGCTCTGATTATATTTTTATCTAATTAGAGTTTCAATATTTTCAAAAATTAACCTAATTTCTAATTAACCTAATTGATCTAAACAAATTCCGAGCACAAAATTTTAATTACAAAAAACCGAATTATTTAGACATTGGGTGTTTGGTAATTGGGATTTGTTTAGAAATTAGAGTAATTAGAATAATTAGAAATTTTATCTAATGTTTGCATTTTAAATTAAATTTTATAAACTATGACTATGTCACAATACAGTAAAGAGGATTTCACAAAATTAGTAGAACGGCTCCGAGGCGAAAAGGGAGCCGATTTATCGATGGCCGAGGATTTGAGCATCGCCGTCATGAACTTGATCAGTCTTGAAGAACATTTCTTTTTTACGGCGGAAAAAACCGGCAAAGACAATTATTTTGATGCGGCGGCTGAAGTCAGAGAGGTACGGAAAGATACACTTAAACAATTGATCGGTACCCATGAAGGGGAAACTTGGTGCGCCACTAAACACCTCCTTGCGGCTACCATGAGGCTTATTGAAGTCGGCACAAAACTAAAATCGGACGGCAAAGACGATGAAGCCAAGAAAACTTTCGATCATGCTTATAAAATATACTCAATTTTTTGGGCTTTGAGGCTGCGTCTTGTCTCTGTAAAAAATATTGTTGATTCAAACCAAGAAAGCTCCAAAGATAAGCCCTGGACCCTTGAAGACTTAACGACAAAATTGGCGGATTGCTGCAATGAGTAGAATACCAATATACTAATGATACTAATCTTACGAATGTATACGAATAAACTCCGAATGCGCGAATTAGTAGTCATTAGTTAAGATTAGTAAATTCGTATATTAGTAGAACGATAATGGAAAACAACAATCCAAATAACAATATAAAGTGGGTGGGGGTGGCGATTTTGGCGGTCGTGGTTGTGATAGCTGTAATGTTGCTTTTACCGAAATCATCCGCTTCGAAATATAAGAATCTGGATGTTTTTGCCCAGTGTTTGACGGAAAAAGGAGCGGTAATGTACGGCGCTTATTGGTGCAGCCACTGCAAAGCTCAAAAACAAGCCTTTGGTACGGCTTTTAAGTCGATTAAATATATTGAATGCACGGAGGATCCAAAATCTTGCGAGATTGCCGGAATTCAAGGTTATCCGACTTGGAAAATCGGCGACGAGGTTTTAATCGGGGAACAGCCGCTTGAATTTTTGGCTGAAAAGGCCCAATGTCTTTTGGAAAAAGTCATCTAAAATTATTTTATAAAATCGCCCCGCCGCTATTGTGGCGGGGCGATTTTTGTTTTATAGTAGCATGACTTATATGAGAATTTTGCTTGCGACGGGGATATATCCGCCGGATGTTGGCGGGCCGGCTCGATATGTTCAATCTTTAGAACGAACTCTTCGTGACTTAGGCCATGAAGTCAGCGTATTGTCTTATAAGCTCGAAAAACGCTTGCCTTTTGGCGCGCGTCAAATTTTATATTTTGCCAGAATTTTTTTTGCTACCCGAAAAACAGACGTCATAATCGCTTTTGACACTGTAAGCGTCGGTTTTCCAACCGTGGTTTCATCGTTTCTTTGGGGTAAAAAAATTGCTGTCAGAATCGGCGGGGATTTTCTTTGGGAAGCCTATCTCGAGAGAAAAAATATTGGGATTCCAATTGTAGATTTTTATCAAGCTTTACCTGCATTATCTTTCAAGGAAAAAGTTATTATCAGAATTCATCAATTTATTCTTGATTATAGTGATTTTATAGTTTTCAGCACTTCATGGCAAAGAGATCTTTGGTCTTCGTTTTATATTGTTAATCCGGAAAAAATCAGGATTATCGAAAATTGTTATTATCCAAAACGTAAAGGCGAATCGCCAAAAGAAAAAATTTTCTTGGCGGCCGGCCGGCAGATTGCTTTAAAGAATTTTTCAAAAATTGAAGAAGGTTTTGAAAGAGCTAAGGCTATATTTCCCGACATCAAACTTGATAAAGGTTCCTATTCGACAGACGAATATGAAAAAAAATTAAAGTCTTGCTTTGCTGTGGTCGTGGCATCTTTTAGCGAGATTAGTCCGAATTCGATAATCGAAGCGATTGCTTACAACAAGCCTTTTATTTTGACTAAATACAATGGCATTTTGAATCGGTTGAACGGCGCCGGGGTGATTGTTGATCCCAATGATGTCGAAAGCCTTGCTAAGGGTTTTTGCATTTTAGCCTACGATGAAACCTACAAGGATCAAATTAAAGATATCAATAAGCTGTCTTTCGTTCACAGCTTTAATGATATTGCCAAGGAATTCGTTGAAGTCTTGAGTGATAAATCATAATATATAAATCATATGGCAAAAGTAATTTTTATCGGCAGTGATCGCAATATTTTTAAAGAGGGCAGTGTCGCACGGTCCAGGATGATCGAATACGGCGCCTTGTTTGAAGAGCTCCACATCATTATATTTAATTCTGGTAAAAAATTTAAACCGGCTAAAATTGCCGATAATATTTTTATTTATCCGACCAACTCTTTAAACAGATGGTTCTATCCATTTACCGGCTCAAGGATCATAAAAAATATCATTAAGAAGCGGGGTGGCGAAGGCTGGGTAGTGAGCGCTCAAGACCCTTTTGAATCAGGACTCGCCGGCTACTGGGCCAGTCAAAAAACCTATGCGAAACTGCACATTCAAGTCCATACTGATTTTTTGAGCCCGTTTTTTAAGTGGCAGTCGCTGGTCAATATTTTAAGGCTTTGGATCGCCTCTGTCGTTTTGCAAAAAGCTGACGGTGTTCGTGTCGTTTCTCAGCGCATTCGGTCTTCACTTTCAACTTTCAACTTTCAACTTAAAACTAACCCAGAGGTTTTGCCGATTTTTGCCGAGAAAAATAACTATACCGATGTCAGCCCTTATGATTTTAAAAAGGATCGTCCCGATTGGACATTTGTCATTCTCACCGTCGGCAGGATAGAACCGGAAAAAAATTTCAGTTTGGCAGTTCGCGGACTTAATATTATCAGGCAAAAATATCCCAATGCCGGATTAGTGATTGTTGGAGAAGGCAGCCTAAAAGACAACCTTAAGCGGTCGGTCAACCTCCTGGATCTTTCAAAAAATGTCCTTTTTATAGATGGCTGGCAGGAAAATCTCGCTCCTTTTTATAAAGGCGCTGATATCTATATTCAGACTTCAAATTACGAAGGTCTCGGGCTTTCAGCGATTGAGGCGGCCTATAGCGGATTGCCGGTCGTTACCACTGATGTTGGGGCTGCCGGTTGGATTTTTAGAGACGGCGAGAACTCTAAAATTTATCCGGTGGGTGACGAGAAAGCCCTGGCGCTGTCCGTTATCAATTTGATTGAGGATAATCAGATTCGCGAGCGGATAATCGCCAATTTAAAAAACAATTTCGGGCAGGAGCTCATTCAATCAAAGACCGAATATCTTAAAAAGTATAAAGAGTCGATAGAGAGTTGTTTTAATCGAGTATAATGAAGGTATGATAGAGGCTCTGGAAAAAATCGAAAAGGATCAAGAGGCCGCCTTCGCGGAGCTGAAAGGTCTTTTTTATAGAAAGACTAAAGTTGAAAATTACAATGATCCCGCTGTTTTTGCCCGTCTAGAAAAAATAGTAAGCTTTTCAAGAAGTTTGGCATCAGTTCATGGCCGGGAAAAATTGATTGACTGTAAACTTTACCATTTGATAACCGGTTCAAGCGATTATGTAAAAGCTAAAGATCTCGATTTACCCGATGGCTCCATTGAAAGATTTATCAAAGAAGAGCTTTAGCAGGCTTCTCAAACAGCCAAAATCGTGTAAAATAGCCCGTATCGCTTGTCCCGTTTAGAAATTCGGCCAGGTTAAATTCGGTCAATACGGACAGGGAATAGCATATTTTCATAATCGGTTGATTTTATAAAAAATTTAAATTTCTAATTGGGATGGCTAAAACAAAAACTTCAAGAAAGACAGAGACTAGACCCTTGATCGGCTTTATCGGCCAAGGTTTTATCGGTAAAAATTACGCCGATGATTTTGAAAATCGCGGCTACACCGTGATTCGTTACGCTCTTGAGGCAAGCTATGCCGCCAATAAAGAAAAAATAAAAGATTGCGACATTATTTTTATCGCTGTGCCGACCCCGACTACGCCGGAAGGTTATAATGCAAACATTATCAGGGCGGTGTTGCCTTTGACCGGCGTAGGCTCGATTGTCGTCCTAAAATCGACGATTTTGCCCGGCCTTACAGAAAAACTTCAGAAAGAATTCGAGGATCGAATAGTCATGCATTCGCCGGAATTTTTAAGCGAAGCGACCGCCGCCGAGGATGCGGCCCACCCTTTTATGAATATTGTCGGCATCACCGAAGACTCGCCTAAACACCGAAAAGCGGCCGAATCGGTGCTTTCGGTTTTACCCCCGGCGCCGTTTAAAAAAACCGTATCGAGCAGCGAGGCGGAACTTATTAAATATTCCCATAATTGCAGCGGTTATACCCAAATCATTTTCTTTAATTTAATGTACGATTTATCCTTAAAATTGGGAGCGGATTGGAAGAATATCGAGCAAGCCTTGAAAGCCGATCCTTTTATTCCAAATCGATACTCTTCTCCTCTCCATAAAACCGGGCGGGGCGCCGGCGGCCACTGTTTCATTAAAGACTTCGCCGCTTTTTCCGACTCTTACAGTAAGCGGGTTGGCGATGAACTCGGGAGGGAAGTCATTAGAAGCATGGAGGAAAAAAATATCGATTTACTTACTAAAAGCGGAAAAGACCTGGATCTTTTGGAAGGCGTTTATGGCAAGCGCGCTCGAAAGACAAAGTAATCATGATTGAGGAAAAATATCAGAGTTTGGTTTTAATCTTGGCCTATCATTTTCCCAAGATCTTTAAATTGGCGTTTCCTTTCAGAAAAATCATAAAATATCTGATATCCGGAAGCATTGCCACACTCTCGACCCTCATTACACTTTATTTTTGTACGGATTTTTTAAATATCTGGTATGTGGCTTCTTCAGCTATCGCTTCGGCGGTCGGTATCGCTGTCAGTTTCTTTTTTCAAAAATTCTGGACGTTTAGAGACAAGAGCGTCGATAGGATAAAAAGCCAAGCTTTGTATTATACGGTCGTGATGGTCACTAGCATCGGCCTTAACGCTTTGGGCATTTTCCTCATAGTCCATTACGTCCGGCTTCACTATCTACTCGCTCAAATCATCGTTTCCGGTCTGATCGCCGTCGTCAGCTTTTTTGTTTACGGCAGGCTTATCTTTAAAAGAGTATAATTATTCAGTATGCGACTTTTGATTTTTACGCAGGCGGTGGACACCAATGACCCGGTCATGGGTTTTTTCCATGGCTGGCTTCGCGAGTTTGCAAAAAAATTCGAACAAATAACCGTCGTCGCCCTAAAGGGCGGAGCCCGGTCTTTGCCGGACAACGTCGTTGTCCATTCTTTAGGCAAAGAGAAGATGAGCAATAAACTCGTGATGTTTTTTCGGCTGATGGTCTTAATTTGGCAGACAAGGGCCACTGATGCCGTTTTGGTCCATATGAACAAGGAATATGTCATCGCCGGCTATCTGATCTGGAAGCTCAAAAAGGTCCCGGTTTATTTTTGGTATAACCACAAAAAGGCCGATTGGCAGGCGAGGTTTGCCATGAAGCTCTCAAGGAAAATTTTTTACACTTCCGGCCATTCCGTCGGCGCCAGACTCCAGAATGCCGTTTCCATGCCGGTCGGCGTCGATATGGAATTATTTACGAATCGGCAGGCGGTCAATGGTCGCGGCCGGACCCTGCTCTCGCTTGGCCGGATCGACCCGGTAAAAAGAATCGATGTTCTGGCTTGGGCCGTGGATGATTTGGGCCGCAAAAACAAAGAAAATTTCAATTTGACGATCGCCGGCTCTCCCGGCTGGGGCAATGAAAAATATGCCGCTTCGATTCGCGAGGTTTTAAAACCTTTGGTTGATCAAGGCAAGGTTCGATTCATCGGCAATGTCGTCCACGATAAGACCGTTGAATTATTCAACGAAAACAAGATTTTTATAAATTTGACGGAGTCGGGATCTTTCGACAAGACGATTCTTGAGGCTATGGCTTGCGGCTGTCTTGTCATTTCGGCCAACAGATCAGTCAGCGGGATCATCGGCAGCGAAGGCCTCATTGACTCGGCGACTCCTGAATCGGTGGCGCGTAAGATCAGCTCCTCGCTCGCCATCTCAAATGAAGAGGCCGAAAGACGGAGCGCTAAAAATCGCGAGTTCGTTTTGAAAAATCACTCGCTTAATCTCCTGTCTGATAAGCTTGCCCATGAAATAAAGCCATGAATCCCGTACGAAATCGCTTGTGTTAAGAGTCTGTTGCAAGATAAAAAATTCGTTTATAAATTTTTATTATAACTGATTAAAATAACGTCAACGGAAATGCTTAGGAAATTTAAAAATAAAAATTGGTCGTTTGCATATTATAATAATAATTTAAGAAACGCATAACATTTGGTATGCATTTCCTATTTCGTACGGGATGAAAAAGATTTTATTTTTAATCGACTCGCTTAAGGCGATAGGCGGCGCCGAGCAGATGTTCATCGATCAGGCCAATTACTTTGCCGAGAAGGGGATTGAGGTCCATGCGGCCGGCGTTTTAGCAGGTCGGTCCAACCATTTCAGTATCAATCTTTCAAAAAAGGTCCATTTTACGGAACTGAATTTTCGATCGACTTTTGACATAAGAGAATATTTTAAATTAGCGAAATATCTCCGAAAAAACGACATAAAGACGGTTTACAGCTTTTTGGATTTCTCGAATGTTGTTGCCAGGCTCAGCAAGTTGTTTTACCCGAATGCCAGGATGGTGATAATCGAGCCGGGCAACCCGCTTCGCCGGAAGAACGCCACCCTTTTTTTTGAAGGCGTCTTAAATTTTCTGGTTTTTAAAATCTTCGCGATCTCCGATGACGTGAGAGATAAGCTGGTTTTGAAGTTTCCTTTTCATAAAAAAAAGATCATCTCAGTCAGAAACGGGGTGCCGGCGATGTTGTCCGACAAAGAAATCGAAGAAAAGCTATCTAGGCCGAAAGGGGAATTTTTTGAGATTCTCCACGTAGGTAATATGAAAACCGAGAACAAGGGTCATGAGGGCATCATCCGCGTTATTTCCAAAATCCACAAAGACAGGAAAGATATCAAAGCGAGACTTTTTTTAGCGGGAGGGGGAGCGATGCGTTCGGAGTTGGAGAAGTTGGTGGCGGCCGAAGGTTTGAAGGATAGTGTTGTTTTTCTCGGAGCGGTTTTGCATGAAGAGGTGGAAAAATATTATTTTAATGCCGACGTTTTTATTTTCAATTCGAGGAGCGAAGGAGGGGCCGCAGTCATAATGGAAGCGGCCTCGGCGGCTTTACCGGTCGTCACTTCCGATTTCAATTCGGCCAACGAAGTCGTGAAAGATAACGAGACCGGCTTTATCGTGAGGCGCGATGATATCGGCGAATTTGCGGCGCAAATCGAAAAGCTTTATGATGATTCGGCGCTTAGGGTGAGAATGGGACGGAATGCTCGCAAGCTCTACACCGAGCGGTTCACCTTTGAAGTCTGGACCGATTTTTTTATAAAAGAATTGTTCAGTTAAATTTTATTATGGATTTTATCATCACTGTCGATACCGAGTCCGATATCCAAAAATCCGGAAAAGATCCGGTTTTATTGAGAAACCTTTCGGCCTTGCCGCGCTTCCAGTCTCTATGCGAACGCTACGGCATCATTCCGACCTATCTTATCACTTACGAAGTGGCGACAGATGAAGAAACGGCAAAGAATTTAAAAAGCTGGCAGGAAAGCGCTAAGGCCGAAGTCGGCGCCCACCTTCATCCCTGGACCACTTTGCCTATTGGAGAAGGAGATGAAAAATTGAGATTTCCTCATGCTCTTTCCGACCAGGAATTGGAAGTAAAATTCAAAAGTCTCCATAATTCAATAATAAAATTTGTCGGTCGGAATCCGACGAGTTATCGCGCCGGCCGTTGGGGTTTTGACGATAGGCAAGCCGGCATCTTAAAAGACTCCGGTTATTTGGTGGATTGCTCGGTGACGCCGAAAGTAAATTGGCAAAATATGGGCGGGCCTGATTTTCGTCGAGCCTCGATCTACCCCTATCGCTTTTCAAACGGCCTTCTTGAAGTGCCGATGACGATTTTATTTACAGGAATTATCAAGGGGGAAAGGAATATCTTTTCAAAAATTTTTACGCGTATGCCGGAGAGTTTTTTTAAAAAAGTGTTAAATAAATTATTTTTCCGCCAAAAATGGTTTCGGATCTTTCCGAACAGCACTAAAGAGGATTGGCAGAGATTATACAAAACGGCGTCAGCTCTCAAGTTGCCGGCGATGCTTTTTATGTTCCATTCGAACGATCTGTTCGCCGGAGCCGGCCAGTTTACGAAGAACTCATCTGACGTCGAGCGGATATTCAATCAGTTTGAGGAGCTTTTTGCTTTTATCAAAGAGGCCAAACTTTCGCCTGTTACCTTAAGCGGCTTCGCCAAAAAATATAATGTATAAAGGTTTTCCAAAAGAGTTGGTAAATATTTTAAAGTGTCCGAAGTGCGCCGGCCGACTCTCGGCTTTTTCGGAGGGTAGCCATATTCTGGAAGGCGAAGCTTTGTGTCAAAAATGCGCCAGTCGATATCAGATAAGAGAGGGAATCCTGTCTCTTCTTGAGGGCCAGGGTATAAAAGACGAACTTTTGTTGTCCGAAATCAAAGCCCGCGACGCGGACGCTTTTCGATATGACGGGAAATTCAGCCAACGTTTTTACAAAGAGGTTTTGCCGACGAAGAAAGCGTTAGGCGAGACCAAAGGCAAGAATATTATTGAATACGGTTCCGGTACCGGGCGTTTTACCGAGATTTTTTCAAAAGAGGCCGATTTCTATCTTGCCACGGATTTTTCATTGGTGTCTTTAAAGATCACAGCAAAAAAGATCGAGTCGGTAAAAGTCGGTTTGGTTTTGGCCGATTCAATCACGCTAAAGACAGAGGAATCTTTTTTTGATGCCGCTTTGTCGCTCCAATTGATCGAGCATATCCCGACCATAAAGCAGAGAGAGGTGTTTTTTGAAAATATCAAATCAACTCTGAAAAGCGGAGCGCCCTTCATTTCCTCGACTTATCATCAGGATTTACGGCGAATTTTGAAGAAGGAAGTAAAAACCGGAAAACATGCCGGCGGAATATTCTTCTATAATTTTTCGGTCGCCGAATTGAGAGCCGAAATCGGCAAATATTTTAAAATCATCAAGGCTCATCCCATAGACATCGCTTTGCCTTTTGAAATCCGTCTCGGTTTTAGTCCGAAAGTCGGCGGCCTGATAGAAGCGCTTGCCGAGCGGTCGCCGATTCTCAATAAATTCGGCCATTTAGTCTTGGTAAAAGCCGTAAAATAAAATAAAATGAAAGAGTATTTATTGCCATCGTTGTTTTTCAAAAAGAAATGGATCTGGTTCGCCGATCCTAGAGATATTCCGGGCGTCGATGCCGTGACCTATTTTTCCTACAATGACGTTGAGGCCGAGGGTTTTCGCAAAAAAGCCGGCTGGACGCTCATCATCGACCTGTCGCCAACTCTTGCCGAGCTTTGGAACAATATGAGAAAGGACTTTATAATCTTGCAGATTGAGAAGGGCGGTCGGAAGGGGGTGGTCGTCAAACAGGATGATAATTTCAGAGAGTTCAAGCCGATTCTCGAAGATTTCAGAAATACTAAAAATTTAGGCAAAGAAGACTACCGGGTTTTGAGCAAGAATGGCCTGCTCTTTTCGGCTTATCTAGAAGGCAAGATGATCGCCGGCGGGATTTTTATCGCGGATGAAAATAACTTAAGGGTCTGGATGCTGGCCTCGAAGCGCCTTGATCCGGAAAGCGGGGTCTCCGGCCAGATAATCGGCCAGGCCAATAGGATGGTGCTTTGGGAAGCGATAAAATATGCCAAGGAGCACGGCATGAAGGTTTTTGATTTTTGTGGAATTGATTTGCCGGAAAAAGAAGGCGATCCCTTGCCATCGCTCACGGCCTACAAAGAAGCTTTCGGCGGCAGGCGGCTGAAGAATTATTATTACACCAAAACATATTCTCCGGTCTTGAAACTAATCGGTAGAATAAGAAATATTATCCGGCGGTAATTTCACTTTCAAAAGATGAAAAAGCTTTCACTGGTTATTCCCGTTTATAACGAAGGGCAGAGGATTCCGAAGAATATCGGGAACATTTTTTCTTTTTTAAAGACCTTTCCGGCAATGACCGAAGTGATTTTTGTGAATGACGGTTCGACCGACAATACGGAGGAAGTTTTAAAAAATTACAAAAGCCAGTTTGATTTTAAAATTGTGGGCTATCCAAAAAACCGCGGTAAGGGTTATGCCGTAAGGCAGGGTGTTTTTGCCTGCGAAGGGGAGTGGATAGTATTTTTTGATATCGACCTCGCGACGCCGATCACGGAGCTTTCTAAATTGCTGCCGTTTCTTGGCAGTGATGAGAAAATAATAATAGGCAATCGTAATTTAGAGAAATCTCTGATTAATAAAAAAGAATCACCGATCAGGATTTTTTTGGGAAGCGGATTTACTTTGGTTTCAAGGATTTTTGTGCCGACAGTCACGGATTTCACCTGCGGTTTTAAGTGCTTCAGGGGGGATGTCGCCAAGAAACTTTTTTCTTTGGCAAAAATAGACCGGTGGTCATTCGACACGGAAATTTTATTTCTGGCTCGGCTTTATAGCTACCCAATCAAACAAATTCCGATTTCTTGGAAGCATGACGACGATTCGAGAGTCAGAGTCCTCCGAGATGTCATTTCTTCGGGAAAGGAGCTTTTAGTTATCGCCAAAAATTTCCTAACCAGCGTTTATCGGGACTGATTAAGCATTCCGTTGACCTCAAACTGGAGCTCTATGGAATGTTCACCTTTAGGCACTTTTATGGCCATAAACATAAGGTTGGCTCGGCCTATAGGGGTCTCTTTTTGGTCTATAAAGGCCCTCCAGCCGTCGTAGTGGTAATTATTGATAATTACGTATGAATCAGCCGAGAAGGCCGTTTTGAAGGTAATTCGGTCATTGCTGGCCTTGTCCAAAATGATATTTTTTTGAGTGGTATTTTGGCTGATATCTGACAGGTTGTCTTTTGGCAGGTCGGGCCATTCTATAAGAGAAATATTTTTAAAATTCAAATTATCATACGCAATTTTTACTTTGGCGAAATCCAAGATGTCTAATGAATTAAAAGCTATCAATCTGACTTTCTCCGGAACAAAGACGATTTTTCCCGGATTGTTTATTTCATAAAGATAAAGAGTGGCGGTATATTCCGGCAGAAGATCGCTTTTCTTGCCGAAAGAAAGTTCCTGGACCATTTTAATTCCCGGCACATTCGGCCTGCTGGCCTCAGTACTTCCTCGCTCGACGCTCGGTCGCACGTCGAATTTATATTGCGAGACGATATAGCGGACGCCGATATTTCGGAGAATGCCGATTCGCTCGGAAAGGTTTTTCTCCATTTTTTCTGGATTGATGAGGTCTTTGTCGTAAGCGAGCTCGTTCAAGAGTCGAGGATTCGATTTTTGATTGTCGGGAAACTGGCCCTCGAGCCTGAATAAATCGACAAGCTGGTAGCCGACATAAGTGCCGAGCAATTGGTCTTTGAATAATCGGACCGGCAGAACTTCATTTTGAATGCGGGGAATTGAATCGTAGTTTATGTGATTGGTGTATTGATTTATCGAAAGCCACTCGTATATCTCGGCGCTGTCGCGGTAGAGGTTTTTCAGATAGATTTCGCCGGCGTAATTGCCGTAGCTCATGATGTAGCTATTTCGCCAATCCGGTTTTTCTTTTATGGTCAGGCTCAAATTATTTTCTTTTTTATCAAAAACCGTTTTTGTATTCGGTCTCGCATCTTGAGCCAACACTGCCGAGAAAATAAAGCCGGTTAAAATTACTTGGAGAACGATAAAATGGGGAAAATATTTCAACGGCTCTTTTATTTTTTCCTTTACGACAGCGTAGCCGAAGACCAAGAAGCTCAAAAATGGCAGAGCGCTTAAAATGCCGCTCCAAGTAAACAGGGTATTTTTCGGGATGTATAAATCAAAATACATCTTAAGGAGATTAATGTAGTAGAGGGGGTCATAGCCGCCGCGGACATTCGGCAGGCGATTTTTTACGAACCGCTCTTTTAGGATTTCGAAAATGTCGTTGCCCCAAATAAAATAGACGACCGAAGATAGGATATAACCGATGACGCCGATGCCACCCACGATGAAGAGAGCCTTGGCGAATTTTTTCAGCTGTTCTTTGCTCGCGAGATAATTTTGGAGGCAGTAGGCGACGACAAAGCTCATCGAGAAGAAATAGAAATAGACATAGCGGTAGGGGTTGCGGGTCAAAATGAAATCAACGAACGGAATTTTTTCAAGAAAATATTCCTGAAGCGGACTGCCTTGGAAAGAGGCGATAAGGAAGAATAGGGCGGTGATAAAGAAAAATTTTATGTTTTTCGGCGTCTCGCGCCATTTGCGGATTAGGGTCGGGATGAAAAAGAAGAAAATTAAAGTGCCGATGAGGGCGGTGTAGTAATAGGGCGTTAGGTAGCCGTATTGGGCGAAGAAGGCGAATGGGTCAATGAGTTGGAGGGCGTATGAAAGGGGGTTGCCCGGCCAAGCCAAAAGGTGAGGGTTTGCGATGATGCTCTGGGTGTCGTAACCGGAGTAGATGATTTGAGTTAGGGAAACTTGAGGTAGCAGGGCTATTGCGCCGATTACTAACATCCAGGAATAAGATTTGAACAAAGCCCAAACGTACGACCGACCGTTGAGCGACCTAAATTTCTTACGAGCGGAGCGAGTGTAGAAATTGGAAGTACTCTTGTGGTGCGAGGAGGTACTGAGGCCGGCAGGCCGAACGTACAAAAGATACAATCCGATGATTATGATTTGCCAGACTATGAATTGAGGCGTACTGTTTGAAGCTTCAAGGAAAATCAATACGCCAAAACCGAGCTTCCGCCATAGGCCGGCAAAGTTTTGCTCGGCCAGAATAAATAAAAGAGGCATGTAGAGCAAATTGGCGAAAGATTCGGAAGTATTGACGTCGGTCGTGAAAGCTTGGCCGTTTAAAGTGAAAATGGCCGCCGACAAAAGAGCAATCCATTTGGCGTAAGTATTTTTGCGGAAGAGGTAGTAAGTGCCGAAGAATGTCGCCGAGGCGTAAATCAAAGTCAGAAGGTATTCGGCGGCCAAAGAGCTTTTGATTTCGATTGTTCGGAATAAAATATGAATCGGATTGAAGTAGCCGTAATGGTAGGCGCCGCCCACAAATTCGCCCATATTTTTATAAAAATCAATCCAGCCGAAATTACTGCCGAGGATAAAATCCCAGACTTCCGTTCTTGTGGCGATGCCGGGGCCGACCAGAATATATTTGCCAGAAAGATAAGGAATGTATATAACAATGAGAACGCCGACTATTGTAAGGCTTGGGTAGTGGCGTTTTAGGAAGTTTATGAATTTTTGAGTTTTGGTTTCCATCGAAATCCGGTGACTTCTTGCTGATTTTAGCTTATTATTAGTTTGCGGTAAACGCCAGATTTTTATATGAAGATTGCTTACATTTCCGATATGAGACTGCCGACCGAGAAGGCGCACGGCTTCCAAATTATGAAGATGTGCGACTCTTTTTCTCGTTTAGGCGCTTCTGTGACCTTAATCGTGCCGAAACGCCTCAATCAGATAAAAGACGACCCCTTTGAATATTACGGCATTCCAAAGTCTTTTAAAATTGTCAGATTGCCCTGCATCGATCTTTTGTCGGTCTCGCCCAATCGGCTATTTTTCAGCATTCTATCTTTAAGTTTTTATGTCAGCGTTTGGGTTTATACAATTTTTAAAGAAACCGATTTGATTTACAGCCGAGACGCTCTGGCCGGCTTGTTTTTCAAAGATTTTATCTTTGAAGTTCATTCACTGCCAAAAAAAAGCTGGCTTAGCGAGCTAGTCTGGAGCCGGACAAAATATTTTCTTGTTTTGACCGGCTTTATAAAGGAGCGCTTGGTAAAGGCCGGCGTGCCCGAAGAGAAAATCATGGTTTCTCCTGATGCCGTCGATCTTCAAGAATTTAATTCGCCGGTGTCGGCGGATTTTGCCAAAAAAGAATTGAAGTTGCCGCTTGATAAGAAGATTATCGGATATGTCGGCTCTTTGAAGACAATGACGATGGAGAAGGGTGTATCGGCGGCGATTTTAGCTTTAAAACATTTGGGCGAATCTTTTGTTCTTTGCCTCGTCGGCGGGGCAGAGAAAGATATTGTTTTTTATAAAAATTTGGCCGAAAAAGAAAAATTGTCGGACAGGGTGATTTTCATCGGCACAATCAAGCATAATCTCATTCCGCAATATTTATCGGCTTTTGATTATCTTGTCGCGCCATTTCCGGAAAACGAACATTACAATTATTTCATGTCGCCTTTAAAAATCTTTGAATACATGGCGGTCGGGAGACCAATCATCGCTTCTGATTTGCCTTCAATCCGAGAAGTTTTGAATGAAAGCAACGCGATTCTCATAAAGCCGGCTGACCCTAAAGAGCTCTCTTCGGCGATCAAGAAATTGGCGGACGATAAAGAGTTCGCCAAAAAGATTTCAACCGGCGCCCTTATAGATATTCAAAAATATACTTGGAATATTCGGGCGGAGAAGATATTGGGGTTTATAGTGAAATAGGAAATAATAATTTTTTTATCATATCTATTACGAACAATGGCCGCCTTTGTTGTAAGCGAATTATGCTATATAATTGAAATACAACTTAATAATTAAAGTAGCCTAAACCAGCAAGTAATTGTTGGCATGGTGAAAGAAGTCCGATGAAAGCAAAAAACCCATCATATGGGAATGCTTTCATCGGCCACGTCGGGAAACCGGCGCGGAGGGCTCAAGTCCTCACCCATGTGGTGGGCTTTTTGTATTTAAGATGAAAGTTATTAGCTACATTAGAAAAAACGAATTACTGTCTAATTTTTTAGATGAAGCGGTTTTCTATTTTCGTCTGAAAAAGATTGGGGAAAGTATTAAAAACCCAGAGCACCGATCTTTCAGAGTAAAATTATTAAAATACTTTATTTCCAGATTACACAAAGCTATGAATTTTGTTGATTACCGACAAAGTATTTTAATTACTAGAGATGCAGATTACATTTTTTCAGAGGGTGTATTTTTAAATATGGTAAGTACAAATCGGTATCTAAAAATCACGGGGGATTCTACGGTTAATGAAGGGAAAATTATGTACGATTTTTTGAAATCAAAAAATGTAGAGGTAAAGACAATGATAGATGTCGGTGCGTGTACTGGTGAAGTTTCTTTGTATTTTTCTATGAAAAATCCAAAGGCAAAAATTCTAGCTATTGAACCATCAACATATAATTTTAAAATGATGGAGTCTAATTGTCATATGCAGAGTTTTTCCACTGATAACATCATTTTACTTAATGAAGCAGTGGGGGATGAAAATAAAACTGTAAGTATTACAACTGACTTAAATTCTGAAAATACCTTAGTTAAAAATTATTCAAAAAATTCGGAGAAGGTTATTTGTGACACACTGGATTCAATTATTAATAGACACGGCTTTTCCCAGATAGACTTTCTTAAGATTGACATTGAAGGTGCGGAACCTCTTTTATTGGAATCTCTAAAGAAAAATATTGGCAAGATAAAATCAATTATTATTGAAATTGGAGATAAAACTGTCCATAAAGATTATATTCCTTTGATTACACTTTTTTGGGAAAGTGGTATGAGATGTTATGAAAGATCTGGAGGTGTAGAGATTGATTCTTTTGATAAATTAAAAAATAGGGTTTTATCAGACGTCGTAGATGATTTGTGGTTTATTAAGAAATAAGAATTATTTTTTAAATTTACCCATAAACTTTACAATTTTTAAAGTAATGCCGGCCGTAAGATATTCAAACCCGGCGAAATAATTACCGGATTTGAAGCGGTGTTCAAAGATTTTTTTCCAGTTATATAGACGGGTTTCGGTATCCATAATGTCGCTGTATTTTTTTAAGAATTGAAGCTTGCCCTCGGCCAATCTTTTTGAATCAGATAAACGGCTGGTTTCGGCGTGTTCGCGAAGAATCGCTTGATTGTCGGGTAAAGTTTTAAGCGGGATATTTTTAAAAAAATACAG
>Ga0209542_10006617_pt1 | contig 22478 bp, 27 predicted proteins | sample RifCSPhighO2_01_FD_184028 | JGI IMG/M metagenome (GOLD analysis project Ga0209542, IMG submission 184028) | Soil microbial communities from Rifle, Colorado - Rifle CSP2_plank highO2_0.1 (SPAdes) (version 2) | ecosystem: Environmental > Terrestrial > Deep subsurface > Rock core/Sediment ... | reverse complement strand
CCGTCTGCCGTGCTATTTTGTCGTAATATTCAACTCCACCACGACGATATATTTCCCCTCTATGAGACAAGTTTGATTCGTATCCTCCCGGCTTTTCCATTGCATAATCGTATCATTCCTACACGAGGCTTAATTAAGCCACTATTTTCGTCACAACTCCGGCGCCCACAGTCTTGCCGCCTTCGCGGATAGCAAAACGCATTTGCTCTTCCATGGCGATCGGTGCGACGAGCTTGACCTTAAAAATAGTCTTGTTTTGAGCAGAGTATCCTATTCACAAGATCGTTTATCCCTTCATGTTATCCCTTCATTGACACCTCATGCCATCCCTATTAAAGTGTATGTATACACGCCCCAGCTGGCCGCAAGGCTCGCTGGGGTTTTGAATTACATTTGGTGGTACGATACCAGAGATGCAGACGATCCTCCTTATAGACGGGGAGAACTTTAAGGGCAAGGTCAAATCTGTCTTCAAAGAAGGTGGAAAAGCAAGAATTATCTGGCATGAATACGATTTTAAAGGATTGCTCGAAAAAGTGCTCTCTGGTACTGAAATAAGTAGCCGCGTATTTTATTTTGCCAGACTTAAAATGCACGATGAGAGTAAGGAAAAGTCACAGCAGCTTATTCAGGAACAACGATTACTGAAGAATCATCTTGAAAACCAAGGTTTTGAGGTTGTTCTGACGGGACGAGTACGTGGCCATGTGGAAGATGGTGAGCGAGGCAAAAAAATTTTGGTATTCAAAGAAAAAGGTATCGATGTAAAGATCGCCGTCGACATGGTAACTGCTGCTTGCGATAAAAAAGTGAAGGAAATCATCCTGGGCAGTTCAGATTCAGATCTTCAACCTGCCGTAAAAGAAGTTAAAGATCGAGGAGTGAGCTGCGTATACCTTGGATTCGAGTCACAGCCCAACAAGGGTCTATCATACACGACTAGCAGAACGATCCTTATTCGGAACGCGGAAATTCTTGAGTTTGAGAAGACTCAGCAAAGTCTGCTCCCATGAGAAACCCCGCCATTGCTGGCGGGGTTTTCTTTGCAAACAGTTGGCTAGAATTACGCGACGATTTTCGTTACAACTCCTGCGCCCACAGTCTTGCCGCCTTCGCGGATAGCAAAGCGCATTTGCTCTTCCATGGCGATAGGGCCGACGAGCTTCACCTTGAAGGTCACGGTGTCGCCCGGCATGACCATTTCCACGCCTTCTTTGAGCGTTACTTCGCCGGTTACGTCCGTGGTGCGGATGTAGAACTGCGGCTTGTAGCCGGAGAAAAAAGGCGTGTGGCGGCCACCTTCCTCCTTAGTCAGAATGTAGACCTCCGCCTCAAATTCCGTGTGCGGCTTTACTGAGCCCGGCTTGCAGAGTACCTGGCCGCGGTGTACATCTTCCTTTTTCGTTCCACGCAAGAGGACGCCGGCGTTATCACCTGCTTGTCCTTCCTTCAGCGATTTGTTGAACATTTCGATACCCGTCACCGTCGTCTTGGCGATGTCGATGATACCGACGATCTCAACTTCCTCGCCTACCCTGACCTGACCGCGTTCGATGCGGCCCGTAACCACGGTGCCGCGGCCTTCGATAGAGAAGACGTCTTCGATGGGCATGAGGAACGGCTTGTCGAGTTCGCGTACTGGCTGCGGGATGTATTCGTCGAGTGACTTGACGAGTTCCATCACCTTGTCGCTCCACTCATTGCCCGGAGCGGGATTTTCGAGCGCCTTGAGGCCTGAGCCGCGGATGACCGGCGTGTTCTTGCCGTCGAAGCCCTGCTTCTCGAGCAATTCACGCACTTCCTCCTCGACGAGGTCGATGAGGTCTTTATCGTCCACCTGGTCGACTTTGTTGAGGAAGACGACGACCTTCGGCACACCGACCTGCTTTGCAAGCAGGATGTGCTCACGGGTCTGGGGCATGACGCCGTCGGATGCGGCTACCACGAGTACCGCGCCGTCCATCTGGGCGGCACCGGTGATCATGTTCTTGATGTAGTCGGCATGACCTGGAGCGTCGACGTGTGCATAGTGCCTATTTGGCGTCTCGTACTCGGAGTGCGAGAGCGAAATGGTGATACCGCGTGCCTTTTCTTCCGGCGCCTTGTCGATGTCTTCCACGCCCTTCGTCTGCGCGGCGTAGCCGCCTCCGGCCTTGTTGAGGACGGCGAGGATGGCTGCGGTGAGCGTGGTCTTGCCGTGGTCGACGTGGCCGATGGTGCCGACGTTGACGTGCGGCTTGTCTCTCTTAAATTCTTCTGCCATAAACTGGTTGCTGGTTGCTAGGTACTGGTTGCTAGTAACCCAAAAATTAAATGGGGCTAATAATGAATAATTTGCCAACGCGTTGAGTTGCTCCGGAATTCTTTTACCGATTCTGTTCTCGCTTTTTTACCCTGAGCGTAGTCGAAAGGCAAACAGTTCGCTAGGCTGCACGATGACAAAACTGACGAAAAGAAAACCTGCCTGCGCCGCTAAAACGTCGCGGCAGGCAGGCGCACAGAGCGTGCGTCCATGCATACTATCAAAAAAGCCTCTCCGGTCAATAGCCTCATTAACCACACTTAATCCACACGCTATCCGCAATATTTATCCATAAAGCTCGCTGTGGGTGTCGATGTGCATGAAGAGAACCGTGTCGCCCATTTCCTTAAAGATTGCTCGATAGTCGCCTGTAACGTTGATGCTCCGACAACCGGGAAAACGCCTATCAACCGAATGATTGTTCAGAAGTGGGTGGAAGTGATTATTGAGGAACAGGTTCTTGCGCTCTATAAATTTGTGACGAACCTTAGTCGGCAGTTTTTTGAACTCTTTAAGAAACGAACGATGCAGATCGATTCTCATACAAGAAGGTCTTAGAGGGACCGCAGATAATTATCCATCTCCTCATTGCTCTTGAATGAAACGATATTCTTCCCCTGTTCGGCGTCACGCAGAGCCGCGCGAATGCTGCGTGCTGTTTTGTCGTTGAACCTCTCTTCGCTTACCACTTGGATGTTGGACTTGCCCTCCGCAAACGCTTTGACGGTAAGGCGTAGAACAGAAGCAAAAGGCAAGCCTTCGCGCTTCGCGCGCTTCATCGCCTTTTCCTTGATCTTTGAATCAATCTTAAATACAACCTGTGAAGTCATACGTACAGTTTATATATAGCTAAAAGCTATGTCAAGTTTAATCCACAGGTATATCGATTGACAGGAAAAAAGCATTTGCTACTATCGCGCTTATGAGCAGCAAGCGCTCGCAGCTAGTGGCAGGTTCAAACCTCCTCCTTACATCGCTAGTACGAGGGGCTGTTGCCTAGTTGTTCAGACAACCAAAACAACAGAAATCAGCCCCTCAAACGAGGGGCTGATTGCGTCTTGGGAATCGTTTACACCGGGCGGGGTCGAGGTGCTGATGGTTCCCAGGACAAGGATGGGGGGAACACCTTGGCCTGGAACAGCTCCTTGGTTCCCGCATTTGTGAAGTGGAGGAAGAATTGACCGAGACACCGCAAACCGTTCCGCAGCGCAAAATCGAGCAGGAAATTCCTGGGTATAGCCGGATGACGGCTGCCCAGAAAAAAGCCGCCAAGTTGCATTTGCGCGAACAAAAGCGAAGTCGCGAGTTCAGCGAGACGTTGGAGAGGAATGATCGGCCACTGAGGACCTAATCCCCCCGACGAGAATCCGTCCATTAGATTCCAAGATAGGCCGTCGCGACCGTCTTCCCTTTCGGGAAGAGTGCGTCGCGACGGCCCGAACATTTTCCCCTTGACCAAAAATATAAATCCGCTATTCTCTTCGTATGGCATTCGCCAATTCGATTATTATGAGCATTACCCCCTCCAAGGGAGCTGCTTCGTGATTCTCGACTGACGAATCCAAACAAACGAAACGGCTCCCCAAAGGGAGCTTTTGTCGTTTATAGGTCTTTCTGAGATAGGGGAGAAGTGTTGTGAGCAAAATCGCAGTCATTTACGACCCTGCACAGCGACCAATGGTCGATGCGGTCTGCAAAATCCTTGGTCAACACGCAGACGTGGACAGGGACATGGAGTATTTTCCTTTGCCAGCGTACGAAACGCGCGTCGTCTCGGAAATACTGCGACGGTATTCGCCGATTTTCACGCTCGCCTTTTTGCTCGGCCGCATGGGAGAATCCAAAAATACTGGAAACATCCTCAAGGCGCTCACAGGCATTGAGCACGGCGTCATCCTGGTTGCGAACGCATGGCCTGCACTTGCTGCACATCCGTCATGCAACCGCGACTTCGTCGGGACAGTGGGCAGCTGGTCGCTAGACGGCAGTGTTCAACCGCCGGTGAACCATGTCGCCCTCGGCGGCGGCGTTTACGAGGATCGAGTCGTGTTCAACAACGATCCACTACAGCGACTCGCGGTCTTGCTAAGAAAGCGCTTGGACGACGAACTGCACGGTCAGCAACCACTGATTCGTGACAGCGAGTAAGCGCGCTCCCATCTCCTTTTGGGCCAAGGCCGTTCCTCGCGAACGGCCTTATTTTTATGCACATATTTATCCACCGAATATCCCCTTTTTTATTGCTTGACTCAAGGCGGCACAAGTCTACGCTTACGGTATGCAGTCATTCTTACAACAACACTGGTTTACTCCCCTCTTTTCGCAAACCCTCAACGAGGGTTCGTTGACGCGATCGTAACCCCTCTTAGGATCACGTAACGAGCCCTCGACGGAGAGCTCGTGATTGTACATTTCGCATTGCGAAACAGTTCTTTACACGAAGGCACCGATCGAGACTCGAGAAGATTCTGAGTCTTTTGGAGTCTCGATCGGTGAGGCTTTAGCGCTGGTGCGGCGAGACCTTGCGCGGGTTCTCACACCCGCACCAAAGCTTTTGCTTCCCCCTTCCTTTTTTGCGGTCTGGTCGTATGTGGCATTACAATCTTTTGATTGTTTGCCCATACTTCCAGACCGCATTTCTTTGTAAAACGAGAACACTTGCGCTTTCCGTCCGTATCGGTATAATCCTCAACAGCTAAATCCATTGAATCAGTTCCCCGTCTGCGCAAGTAGATTAGGGGGTTGGGGCTGATTTATCCTGAGAGAAGTCGAAGGATGAGGAAGCTCATGCACAAGTGTGAGCTCGGGATCTCCCGTAACAGAGATAACCAATTCTGGACGCTGGAAACTAGAGACTGGAATCTAGAAATTCATAATTCAGAGCTGGTGAGATTGGTGTTGTGCGTGTGAGTGTCCAGTTTCTGGCCTCAAGCTTCCAACATCTAGAATTAAGGTGGCACCGCGAAATAAAAATCGCCCTTATCGCATAAGCATTTGCTTATGTGATGAGGGCGGTTTTTGTTGAAATTGCATTCGCAATCGGACAGAAAACGCCATCACGGTCTTTCTGTTCTTTCAAAATCTAGTGGAAAAGGAGTCTGCACGTGACAACCATACGACCCCTGGGACCAATCAGCGATTTCGTAGCTGAAGGACATCTCGCGCGAGCGCTCGAAACGCCTAAATCTTTACCGACTGAGGTCAATCGGCTGCTTGCCAATCTCTACAACGGCACGATGTCGCCCAAGGACATCACCGAGGATGACAAGCACCCAGCATGGCACGCCATTGCCCGACTCGATGCAACGATGATCGAGATGGGCGTGGCTCATTCGGGATTCTTTCCGTCTCCCGATCTTGCCGCACTGGTCAACAGCTTGTCGGGAATGGAGCCGCCTATCCTGAAGTACGACGATCTCATTTTCGCAAACCCTCCGGATGACCTTCGGATGTTCATGCGAGGCGAGCTCGGCGACGTGGAGCGTGAGTTCTATCGTCAACAATTGCTTTCGGATGCAGCAATCGGCAGAGCGGCAACTCGCGTGCAAGCAGCACTCGGTGCATTCGCGAAGAGCGAGCCCGAAGCGGCGGCAGATGCGCTCGAAGGTGTTCGACAGGATCTCCGAGAGGCAATACTCGCCTTAAAGGAGACTGGCAAGATCTACGAGGAGCAGTTTGCGGTGATACGCGTGTACTGGAAGACACATCCAATCCGGAACCTGAAAGGACCGAGCGGGGCGTTTTCCTCAAATATGCCGACACTCGAGCTGCTGTTGTGGGGCGATAAGACGCTGCCACTCCACGAGTCCTACCTACGAGACAACTGGCTCTACTTTCCCACGATAGGTCGCCCGGGACTTACCGATGCAATCACTCGCTCAACTAACGCCACTACATTGGTGGCACTGTGGCGAGCGAACGGCCGCTGTGAAGCTCTCAAGCAACACATCCGCGACATCGGCAATTTCTGCAACGCGTTCCGCGCTGCTCATTACCGGGTTGCCGCAAAGGTGATCCCCAAGGCGATCAGCAATGAAACGCCGGGTACCAGCCAACCCGAGCCGGGAAAATTCCTGCGAATGCGCATGGAGAAATTCAAGTTTCGGGAGGAGGAGTTGTAAGGAACTCCTGTGCGCCGGCTCCGAATCATCGCATGTTTGGCGATCAACAAACTGCAAGGGTGAGACGCTACACCCTCACCCTTGCAACCCTTTCTCGATTTGAAATGGTAGTCTGGTCAAAGTATTCGTATGAATTTTTTAGAAAAAGTAGTTATCGAAAAAAATGCCGCGCTTTCCGACAAGAAGGCTGTTTTAGCTTTGGATGAACTAAAGACAAGAGCGTTTGATATATCTCACACGATCGGACGACGAAGCTTCAAGAATATATTTCAAACGGGAGAAATGGCGCTGATTGCTGAGATCAAACTCAAATCACCTTCCGAAGGTGTTCTCACGGAAAAGACTCATATCGATATCGCGCATGCGTATGCGGAGAGCGAAGCAGATGCGATTTCTGTTTTAACAGAAGAGAATCATTTCAACGGAAAGCTCGAATACATTAAAGATGTGCGCGGCATTCTTGCACAACCACTCTTGCGAAAAGATTTCATCACTGACGAATATCATGTGTACGAAGCAGCACTCGCACAGGCCGACGCGTTTCTGCTCATCGCGGCGATTCTCACAAGCGAGCAGCTCACCCAATTCATTGATATTGGCAAACAATTGGGCATGGACGCGCTCGTCGAAATTCATAACGAAGCGGATTTGGAAAAAGCCGTCGCTGCAAAAGCAGAGATTATTGGCATCAACAATCGCGACCTCACGACGCTCGAAATTCATCTGCAGACAGCTGGCCGATTTGTGCCGCTCATTCCAAAAGGAACACACGTCGTAAGCGAATCAGGCATCAAGACGGTTGACGATGTGCGATTTCTCAAAGCACTCGGCATTCACGGCATCTTAGTGGGAAGCTCAATTATCAAAGCCGGTACGTACATCGACACAATCCGACAACTCAAACACGCCTAAAGTATGGACAAAAAATATACACTCGAATACGCGAAGGAGCTTGATCGCACGGATGAGTTGCGGACATTTCGTGATGCATTTCATGTGGAAGATCCCGCGCTCGTATACCTTGATGGTAATTCTCTCGGTAGGACCCCCAAGCGGGCGTTCAATATTGTGCAGGAACACGCGAAAGATAAATGGGGCAATCGCTTGGTGCGCGCCTGGGGCGAAGGGTGGATGATGCTTAGCGAGCGCATCGGAGACAAGATCGCTGGGCTGATCGGCGCAGAGACGGGCGAAGTCGTCGTCGCCGACTCAACGTCAGTCAATCTTTTCAAGCTTGCTGCGGCCGCTCTCGCCGATCATCCTGAGCGCACCGAAATTGTGACTGACGAGCTCAACTTCCCTTCCGACCTCTATATTCTTCAGGGATTGGTAAAACTCTTTGGTAATAAACACACGATTCGCGTCGTGAAATCCGAGGATGGCCTCACCATATCTACCGCTGCTATCGCCCGAGAACTGAACGACAAAACGGCGCTGGTCGCGCTCACCGCTACTGCATTCAAAAGCGGGTTCAATTACAATATCGAGGCGATCACCAAGCTCGCCCATGAAAAAGGCGCGTACGCGCTCTGGGATTTGAGCCATAGCGTCGGCGCCGTGCCAATTGACCTCAAGGCGGCCAACGTGGATCTCGCGATCGGATGCACCTACAAATATCTGAATGGCGGCCCCGGTGCTCCAGCCTTCCTCTACGTACGCAAAGACTTGCAGAGTCGGCTCTCAAATCCGATTGCTGGATGGTTCGGCCACGGCAATCAATTTGACTTCGAACTCGAGTACAAACCCGCGGATTCGATACGAAAATTTCTTACCGGAACGCCATCGATACTTTCGCTCGCCGCCATCGAAGCGGGAGTCGATCTGATACACGAGGCTGGTATCCAAAAATTGCGCGCGAAATCCGTACAGCAGAGTGAATACTTCATCGAACTGTTCGAACATGCACTCAAGCCGCTCGGCGTTGTGTTGCGATCGCCGCGTGACGTGCGCGAACGAGGATCGCACGTATCGCTCGGTCATCCCGAAGGCTACCGGATTGATCAAGCGCTCATTCAGGAGATGCAGGTCATCCCCGACTTTAGAAATCCCGACAATATGCGTTTCGGATTTACGCCACTCTACACGACGTACGAAGAGATCTTTAAGGCAATTGAGGCACTTCGGCACATTCTCGAACACAAAACGTATGAGCAGTACTCTTCCGAGCGCGTCATCGTCACATAGTATGAACACCTATATCGATACACTGCGCAAGATCGGAAGCCTTTCCGAAAGTGAGGCATACGACCTGCAAAAAAATATTCTCGAAAATAAACTTTCACTCGAGATGTTGGTTGAATTGTTCACGTTGCTTGACCGACCGCTTACAGAGAATGAGTTTTACGGATTCTATAAAGCCTCGCGTGAAGCAATGGTGCCGGTGGCGGCCCCTCACGGACTATTGGATACGGCGGGTACCGGGAGCGATGGTCTGCATACGATCAACATTTCATCGATTGCAGCGATACTACTGGCAGCACTCGGCGTGCCCGTCGCAAAACACGGCAATCGAGCGGCCTCGAGCAAATGCGGAAGTGCAGACGTCCTTGAAGAACTCGGCATGAATATTGATTTAGATCCTGAGCAAGTGGCACGATCTATCAGCGCGACCAATTTTGGCTTTATGTTTGCGCCGAAATTCCACCCCGCGTTCAAACATGTCGCGCCTGCGAGAAAAGCATATGGCAAGCGAACATATTTTAATTTTCTCGGGCCCCTCCTCAATCCAGCGAATGCCGACTTTCGACTGGTGGGTGTGTATGACCTCGGGCTCGTGGAATTGATGGGCAGTACCCTATTGAAGGCGGGCGTGCGAAAGGCCTGGGTCGTCCGGGGACGCGATGGCATGGATGAAATCTCTGCTTGCGCCATTACAGACGTAACGGAATTTGCATCGAGAGAAGCAGTGAGAAGTTTTACGATAGATCCGAGTGTGTATGGACTCTCCTTGGCGGCCCCCGATAATCTGCGCGGTGGAGACAAGGCACTAAACGCCAATATCGCAAAAAAAATCTTGGGAGGCGAAGGTACAGAGGCGCAAAACAATGCCGTGATACTAAATACGGCAGCGGGATTGCTCATAGTCGGAAAAGTTGCAACCTACGCCGACGGGATAGTGCTCGCGCAGAATGGTTTGCAGCAAAAATTAGGATTACAAAAATTAGCGGGGATCACAGCATTAAGAGTATGAAAACAGATAAAGAATACGGAGGAGCCTACGTACCCGAGATGTTGTGGGATACATTGCGCACACTAACAAATACATTCGAGCAGGCAAAAACCGATCCTGCGTTTCAACAAGAGTTTAAGGATTTGCTCAAAAATTATTCCGGTCGACCAACTCCGCTCATCTTCGCAAAACGTGCCACCGAGGAACTCGGAGGCGCCAAGACCTACCTCAAAAATGAGGGGGCGAATCATACCGGTGCACACAAGATCACTCACTGTCTTGGGCAAGGGCTTCTTGCGAAACGGCTCGGTAAAAAAATGCTCATTGCCGAAACGGGCGCGGGCCAACACGGCGTTGCGACCGCAACGGTCGCCGCGAAACTTGGTCTCATGTGCGTTATTTTCATGGGCAGTGAGGATATTCGTCGTCAGCGGCCCAATGTCTTTTTGATGGAACGCCTCGGCGCACGTGTCGTATCTGTGGAGTATGGGAGCAAGACGCTGAAAGATGCGGTCAACGAAGCGCTCAAGTTCTGGATGGAACATCTCGATGAGGCGCATTACGTCATTGGGTCCGTTTTAGGTCCTGCCCCATACCCGGAGATGAATCGCTACTTCCAATCAGTGATTGGTCGGGAGATTCGCGTACAACTACAAGAATTTGAGGGCAAGCTGCCCGATGCGGTCGTCGCATGCGTCGGTGGGGGTTCAAATGCAATCGGAAGTTTCTGGGAATTCGTTCCTGATACATCGGTGCGGCTTATCGGGGTGGAAGCGGGAGGTATCGGGAAGAAGGTGGGCCAACATGCCTCACGTAAAATCGCCGGTGAAATGGGAATATTCCAAGGATACAAGTCGCTCTTCCTTCAAACTAAAGACGGGCAGATTGCGCCGACGCATTCCATCTCCGCTGGACTCGACTATCCGGGTCTCGGACCTGAACTCGCGACATTGTACGAAAACGGTCGCCTGAAACTCGAGTACGCCCTGGACAAAGAAGCGGTCGCTGCTGCGGATTATTTTGCCAAGCGCGAAGGCGTCATCCCGGCGCTGGAAAGCGCGCATGCGCTCGCGTATGTACGCAAATTCGCACCGACACTCCCAAAAACCGCCATCATTGTTGCAACGCTGTCCGGCCGCGGCGACAAAGACTTGTTTAACTTTGCGCGTGCTTTTAAAGACACGAGTTTCCGAGACTTTTTGAAAGACGAGTATAAACGGTATGAATAAATTGGATGAATTGCTCAGCAACCCCTCGACCATGCTCGGGATGAAAAAAGGTAAACCTTTTTTCATGGCACACATGATTGCCGGCTATCCCTCTGTTGCGAAATCAGAAAAAATTGCGCTCTCTCTCGTGAAAGGCGGCGCTGACATAATCGAAATGCAGATTCCTTTTTCCGATCCTATGGCCGATGGTCCGACCATTGCGACTGCCAGCGAAGAGGCGCTTAGAAATGGCGCGACGGTCGCGAACTCACTCCAACTACTCAAGAAGATAACCAAAATGGGCAAGCCTGTTGCGGTGATGACTTACATGAATCCGGTTTTTCGCTTTGGCATTGAAAAATTTGTCGAAACAGTTCAAGCGGCAGGTGCGAGCGCCCTTATCGTGCCCGATTGTCCGTTTGATTCTGAGGAAGGTCAGGCACTCCTTGCTGCATGTCAGAAATACAATACCTATCTTATTCCCGTCGTCTCCCCGGGCGTGCCAAAGGAGCGGCTTGTACAGCTGGCGACAGGTGCAGGAGGATTCGTCTACTGTACATCGCGGCAAGGCATCACTGGTGCCAATAGCAGATTCGCTCAGGATCTCTTCGATTTTATCGCGGAGCTGAGAAAAATATTTGATCTTCCTATCGCCGTTGGCTTCGGCGTGAAATCAAAAAAAGATGTCGTTGCTCTTTCCCGCCATGCCGACATTACCATCGCCGGCAGCTTCTTCGTTTCGGCAATAAAAAAATGTGCAGATGGAAAAAACTTAAAACAGTTTGAACGCATAGTTGCGGCACTCATCAGATAGGAAGTATGAAAATCAAGATTTGTGGGGTACGGAATATTGAATCGGCACAGACGGCGATAAAAGCCGGAGCTGATTTTATCGGATTCAATTTCGTGCCAACATCGAAGCGAAGGATTGAGCCTTCCGCGGCTGCAGAGATACTGCGGCACTTACAGCTGCGCTCAACTCGGGTGGTCGGCATCTTTCAAAATCAAGGACTCGATGAGATCCTTGCCGTCCTCGAGGTCATGCCTTTGGATTACGTACAGCTTCACGGCGATGAGTCGTCGACATTCTGCGCATCCGTCCCTGTACCGGTTATCAAGGCACTCTCCGTCGAATCGGCATTTGATCCCGAGCGCGTCCTTGCCATCATGCATGCGTTTCCGTCGGTATCGTTTTTTCTTCTCGATCGATCGATACAGGGAAAGGGAGAGCGTCTGAACATAGGATCTGTCGAGACGTTGTCGCGTCATGTACAACTTCTCATCGCCGGGGGTATTACGCTCGATAACGTGCATGAATATGTGCACATACCAAAGCTTTACGGCATCGATATTGCAGGCGGCATTGAAACGAACGGACAGCCAGACTCGCACAAAATCGACGCTATGGTGAATGCGGTGCATGTTGACAGTGAGCTCAAAACGTAAGAAGCTGGTCTCAGAAGGAAACGGTGAGAGGACGTAGCCTTATGGACAACGGACAAAAGCGGGTCATTATCGTGCATTGTTGGGAGGAATCTCCTCAGTACTGCTGGTACCCCTATGCCAAACGAGAGCTTGAGGCTCGCGGTTATGCGGTCAGCGTGCCGCAATTCCCCAATCCGAACCACCCTACCGAAAGCATGTGGGTCCCCTATCTGAGTGCGCAGATCGGTGCACCTGACCACAATGTGTACCTGATCGGTCATAGCGTCGGAGCGATCACGATCTTACGCTATCTTGAAACCCTTACAGAAGGTCAGCGGATCGGCGGCGTAATTACCGTGGCAGGTTTTACCGACAGCATGGGTTATGGGGTGTTTGAGAATTTCTTCACCACACCGCTGCCCTTTGCACTGCTGCGACACCGCGCCCGAAGATTTGTCGCCATCCGATCTGACAATGATCCGTACATCGAGCCAAAGTACGGCGATATATTGCGCGACAAGCTCGGCGCACAGCTCATTGTTGTGCCAGGAGCAAAGCACTTTTCAGGTCCACTCGATGCGGAGGATTCATGCACATCATTTCCTGAAGTCGTTGGTGCGATACTGCAAGCAAGTGCGTGAGTGCTACCTTCCAAAAACAATGGAGTTGAGATAGTGCCCGAAACGACCAATGACGGCTCCTTTATCCTTTACGATCTGAAAGTCGAGGTGATAAAGCCGCGAGGAGAACACGTCTGCAGTCATACTGTCGGAGATTACTTTCTGCTCCGAGGAGAACAGCTGTCGATACCGGAGGGGCAGTTCAGCATCTACTCGCTTGCTGCGCTCATGCCCCATTTGACCGTGCACCAGCGAGAACTCAATGAAAACGACTGGATGATGACCGACGACATCATCGCGTGCCCTGATCCGCATTGCGGCGGATTGTTCATGATCACGCGTACCAACAAGACGGTCATCCGTCGTTCGGATACATCCGTAGTTCCAAAGGATGCGAAAGACAGACGAGCTCTAATCCCTCGCCTGGTATATCCGAACGGAATAAAAGCTGGTTGAAATAGGAGGACCCGTGTTGGCATTAGCCGCACGGGTCCCGATTCTTTCAATACGCAGTCAGATCAATACACGATGATACCCATCTTATCGCGGACAAGAGCCACGGTCTCCTGGATGATCACGCGGGCTTTCTTGCCGCCTTCGTGGAGCACCTCACGCGCATAGTCATCCTTATCGGCAAGGTGACATCGACGCTCTTGGAACGGTTCGATGATCGCGGCAATGCTATCAACGAGCCGATTCTTGCAGGCAACGCAGCTGATGCCGGCAGTGAGGCACAAATTCGCGATTTCACGCGAATCGATTTCGCCCGGCGTGATGATCTCGTGGAGCGGATAGACTGAGCGACATCCTTTATAAGGATCGCCGGGATCTGTTACGCGACCACGATTGCGGTCGGTGATCCCGCGTGTACGATACAGCTCGCGAATAACGCCGATCGGCGAATCAATATCGATGGCATTTGCGGCATCCGATTTGCCCATCTTCTCGCCATCGAGACCCGGCACCTTGACCATTTCCTCCATCATCTTCGGCAGGGCAAAGGTCTCGCCAAAACGCTGATTGAAACGCACCGCCATATCGCGAGCCAACTCGACGTTTGGCACCTGATCTTCACCAACCGGAACGAGAGTCGCTCGCGGCCCCAGAATGTCCGCAGCCATCAGCACCGGATAGGTGATCAAACCGAGATTGAGATTGTCCGGGTTTTTCCGCGCAAGGTCCCGATAGGTAGGAATCCGCATGAGATCCCCGAGCGGCTGAATCATCGAAAGCATCAGCGAGAGCTCCGGAATTTCCGGAATGCTCGACTGCGCGTAGATGATTGACTCTTCGGGGTCGAGCCCGGCGGCGAGGTAATCCTTGGTGATCTCGATTACGTTGCCGCGCAGCTCACTGGGGTCGCGCAGTGTCGTGAGGGTGTGCAGGTCGGCAATGAAGTACATGCAGCGATTTTCAGGCCGCTGATGTTCGACAAAGTGCCTGACTGCTCCCATAAAATTGCCGAAGTGCAACCGTCCAGTTGCACGGATTCCCGAGAGGATCGTATTGGTGGTGGCCATCGTGACTACTCCTGGTTGAACAAGCTCTGTATGTCATACCTACTTCACGAGCTGAGGTCAAGTAAAAACAGAACGATCGGGCCGAGGAGGGCCCGATCGCAATCGCGCTCCGTTTATCCGGATAGCGCGGGTTCACGCATGGTGTAGTAACTATCGAGAATCGCGCAATCGTCACCGACGACGACCGAAATCCCATGCTGCTTAAAGATCTGTTCGCATTGGAGCGCGCCACCTTCGAGCTTGATCCAAGGCCTCGGATCATAGCGACCTATTTCCTGGATCAATGCGGTGCATACTGCCCTAACTTCCGTGGACCGGATGCCGACCTCGTTCATGATTACGACGACGCTAATGTTGCGACTGGACCGCAGGTAATCGCGTAACTCTGCCGCCGTCTCAACCATTCCCGCCGTAAGGGAATAGTTTTTGTCGACCTGCTTCAGAGCGCTTTCGACTGCTCGCCAGCGGGTACCCCAGTTCTCCACGCTGATTCCGAACATTAGGATGTGGACATCAATTCTCGTTTCCATGGTATCTCTCCCGAGATATGGCCGTTGCAGACGAGTTCCAGCGAACCGTCTTCTCAGATCATACACCGCAGATTGACCTTGACGAGATGGGACACTGAAGTAGTGTTTCTGAAGGCTAGATAAAGGCCTTTGATACACGGGAGAAATGGGGTCATGGAACATCTCCTAGATCTGGATGAGCTAGGATGTCGGTTGGCACATGTTGACAACATGATTATGATCCTGTCAAAGCGGCGCATGGATCTGGTTGACCAGGTTGGCCGCCATAAACGCAAAACGGGCGAACCTATCTTCCGACCCGAAGTTGAAGATCGTCGTATAAATTGGGCGCGCGCGTGGGCAAGTCTGCATGGCGTCAACGAGCATTTCGCTGAATCGCTGATGTACCTTTTGATCAACGAGGCCTGTAAACGTCAGATAATCTTGATCCAAGGTCAATACGACGGGGCAGAGCCCGAGGATGAGGAGCAGTTGTATCAGCTGTATAGGAAAAATCTGCTCACACTCACGGAACGTTGTGCAGAATCCTACGACGAGGGCTACGCGTCTAAGTATTTGGCGACACAAGCATACCTTGGAGTCGAATCTGAACTGCTCTTGCGAGAGGCGGAAAACGCGCCCCGTGATGGAAACCTGCTCGACCTCGGTTGTGCAACGGGACGTATAGCGTTCCAGCTTTACAATCAATTCCCGCAAACGATCGGCTACGATCTAAGTCCTGACATGATCCAGGTAGCTCGTCGACGAGTCGGTGAACAGGGACTCGGGTCTCGGATTTCGTTTTGCGAGACAGATCTGGAGCTTGGTATCCCAGCGGCAAGCGAAAGCGCAGCGTTGCTCGTGATGAATATGGGGACCGCAAGCGATGTTCGAGACTTCGGCCAGATGTTCGCGGAGATTATTCGCGTACTGAAACCCGGCGGAAGATTCTTTCTCTCGTTCTACAACGCCGATGCGCTACTGTATAAATGGGAACTCATACCCTGGGCGACTGGACTTGCCGCATCGGTGAATACGCACAGACACTGCCTCGAGGTTCATTCAGAAAACGAGATTCTGTCTGTTCACGCGCGAGCGTATAGGATCTCCGAGGTGCGCAACATACTTGACGCTCATGGGATCGTAGGCAATATCGCTACCTACCCGACCGTCAGCGCAATTCTCCCGAGCGAACTGTTCGAAGGCCAGCCGGAGCTTCAAACATCCATTAAGGCTATCGACAGGTCACTGATGAACGATTCCATGGGTGCATACATGATCGTGAGGGGTGGAAAGAAATAAGCACAGAGCTTAACGCAATGAATTATAAGAGAGGTGTCGACCATGTTCGGCGCCTCCTTTTTATTGACAGGGAGGTATCCTGTTATATGATGCCTCTCATGAGCAAAGGCCGAATTTCAGGAAGCAATTTCCTTCGGGCCTCCGAAGCCTTGTGCGTAGGAGCCTTCTTTTTCTTTACTTCCCGAGGAGGGGTGGCTTCTGTATTGCTCAAATAAAAAAAGCAAAACACAGAAAAACCCCTCCTCGGAGGGGTTTTTCTTTCTGTGGCTTGGAAATTTGTTTCTGAATCTCGGAACCAAATTTCCAGACCGGAGTGTCTGGGGGGTGCGAAAAGAGCATCCCATGCTCTTTCCGCTTGATTTATAGGAGAACGCCATGTGCGCGTATGAGAGTCCCGGCGACGACCGAACCAACGCTCCGGCGAAGCGGCCGACGGAACAGCCTGTACCGGCACAACCGAAGCCGCCCGCTGAAGTCCCGGATCGGCCCCGGAAGTCTACACACCATCCCGACTTCCGCGTCGACCTCTAGGATTTCACCTCCATTTCAAGCACAACTTGGGTGCCTTGACCTCCGGTCTTGGCGCCCCTGTTTTTTATAGAAGCCGGCGGAATTCATTCGGCAAGATATTGAAGTTCGCCATCGGCTACCAAACTACGAAGATATACATCGATAGCGTCACGCACCATGTCTCGCGCTTCAGCGATCGTCTTTCCCCATGTATGGCATCCTGGAAGCGCGGGGACAAATGCATGATATCCCCCTTCGTCCGGTTCAAGAATGATGCGGTACGTATAGGTCATACGGCCATCATAACGACCTCTCTGTGAACGTCAAATGAGCCGTTACATCACTCGGAAATTTTTGAACTGCCACGGATCGTCGCGGTCGAGATCTTCGGGGAAGAGTTTCCCGCGATCTTGGAGCGGTGTCCAGTTTGAATATTTGCCGTGGAGTTTGCCGAGATAGGGCTTTGAAATCTTCAATATGTAATCATGATCGAGATCTTCTGCTTCGATGATGCCGAGTGATGGATTTTCGATCGCATACATCATGCCGGCGAGCGCGGCGACAGCTACTTGGAGCGAAGTCGCATTATTGTACGGCACCAAGCGGCGCGTTTCTTGAATCGAAAGGTCGGAACCAAACCAGTACGAAGTCTTCTTGTGACCCATGAGGAGAACCCCGAGCTCGTCGTTGCCGGTCGTGATTTCATCGACGATGAGCCGCTGGCGCTTTTGCTGCTTGCCGTTTTTACCAGCCATCTCGTGCAAGGAGAGTACGGCCGCATCACACGGGTGGTAGGCGTAGTGCGTCGTCGGGCGGTAGATCACTTTGCCGTCTTCAACGATCGAGAAGTAATCAGACGTTGAGATCGACTCGTTGTGCGTGATGATAAATCCGTGGAACGGGCCTTCTCCCGGGGTCCAGCTGCGCACCCGAGTGGAAAAGCCCGGACGATTGAGATAGATGGCCGCCATGCAGCCAAAGGTGTGTTCACTCCCATCGGGCGGCACCTCTTTCTCATGACTCCCCCATCCCATCTCCGCCGGCTGCCCGCCCTCGGAGACAAATCCATCGATTGACCATGTATTGACGAACTCTCCCACCTCTTTCGGCTTGGGAGAGACTTGTGTATCACGTTCAGCGACATGAATAACTTTGATGTCAAGCTTTTGCGCAAGGCGCGCCCATTCCTCGCGATTTCCTGGCTTCGCGGTCTTTACACCGGTGTCGCGCGCGATATTGAGGAGCGCCTGCTTGACGAAGGAGGATACGAGCCCGGGATTGGCGCCCATGCAGGAAACGGCTGTCGGACCTTCTTTGTGCTTGCGGCGCAGTGTGAGAATGCGCTCGCGGAGCGCGTAGTTGCTCCGCTGCTCGGCGTTGAGCCGCGCGTCGGTATAAAAACCGAGCCATGGCTCGGCAACTGTATCGAGATACAAGACGCCGAGTTCGTGGCAAAGTTCGATAATGTCAGCCGATGAGGTGTCGACCGAAAGATTGAGGAGAAAATCGCCGAGCTCGACGCGCTTTCTGATTTCTTTTTCGTAGTTTTTTGGCGTGAGCGCGCAGACTTGGTGCTTCACGCCATATTGTTTTGCTATCTTTGCACCACGATTATCTGCCTCGATAATCGAGAGTTGCTTCGGTGAGATCGCAAGATGCTTGAAGAGAAGTGGCAAAATCGCCTGCCCTATTGAGCCGCATCCGACCATTAAAATCCTACCGTTGAATGCCAGCTTCTTACTGTTCCTACCCTTAGTTCCCTTTTTCACTTTTTTGTTATTTTTTGCGACCACGGTACTTTTCAATAGTTACGAGTAATGGCGTGGCTAGGAATATCGACCCCATACCACAGATCTGCGGTCTGGCTACGGGGCGAGAAGTGGTGATGTTATTTGCGTTTTCCATATTTACGTTCAATGGTCACGAGTAACGGCGTGGCTAGGAATATCGATGAATACGTACCTGCAATAATACCCACGAGGAGCGTGAGCGCAAAATCGCGCGTCGAAGCGGGGCCGAGAAAGAAGAGGATGAGGAGCGTGATGATGACCGTGAGCGACGTATTGATGGAGCGCGTGAACGTCTGGGAGAGCGCCCGGCCGGCAGTGTCAGCGAAATCTTCTTTGCGACCGCGCTCGTGATTAAGGCGAAGATTCTCACGCGTGCGGTCGAAGACGACGATCGTGTCGTGCACCGAAAAGCCGAGGACTGTGAGGATGGCGGTAACGAATAGCGTGTCGATGGCTGCGCCGGCGAAGTGGCCAAGGATTGCGAAGAAACCGACCGGAATGACGATGTCGTGCACGAGAGTGACGAGCGCGACCAGACCGTAGATCCAGCTCGAAACAGGCTGTGAGACTTTGCGGAATGCGTAGGCGATAAAGAGGAGGATGCAGAGCATGACGAGTGCGATCGAAATCAGCGCCTTCTGGCGAAGCTCCGCGCCGATGGTCGGGCCGATCTCGCTCAGCTGATCGACAGTGGCGGGATATTTCCCGTCGAGAGAAAAGATGGCAACAAGATTCTCGCGCTCGTCGTTGCTGATAGATCCCGTGCGAAGCATGACATTGCGCTCTCCCGCCTCGCGAAGAGAATAATTCTTAAAACCCGCCTCTTTCAGCGCGGTGTCGAGCTCGATCGCCGGCGGCCGCCCTTGCTCGTATGACACGCCCACGAGCGTGCCGCCGGTGAAATCGATTGAAAGGCGGAGGCCAAAGACGGCAAGGACGATGAGCGACGCCGCGATAAGCGCGCCCGTGATCGCGAAGAAGATGTTTCTGTGACGGATGATGAACATACTGAATAGGTGCTAGGGAATAGGTTTTAGGTTATAGGGAAATGCCACTGCCGAAGAAAAAGCGGACTGGCCCGGATTTGGCGCGGATGCCGAGCGCCTTCAAGAAAGTGCGCGATACGGTGATGGCGGTCAGCATCGAGACGATGACACCGAGACCGAAAACGAGTGCGAAGCCTCGGATGAGCGACGTGCCAAACCAAAAGAGAACGACGGCGGTGATGATCGAGGAAATATTGGAGTCGCGGATCGAAGGCCACGCTCGGCCAAATCCGTCCGACACAGCCTCCTCGATGCTCTTGCCGCTCTTGAGCTCCTCGCGTGCGCGCTCGAAGATAAGAATGTTGGCATCAACCGCCATACCGATAGAGAGGATGAACGCAGCGATGCCGGCTGCCGTGAGCGTTACCGGAATGAGCATAAAAAGCGCGAGCATGACGGCGATGTACACAAGGAGCGCGATAGAAGCGAGCGCTCCGGGAAGGCGATACCAAAGAACCATAAAAAGTATCACGGCGAGAACGCCGATGAGACCGGCCATAATGCCCTTCGCGACGGCTTGCCCGCCGAGCGTCGCCGATACCGTTTGCGTTTGGATGAGCTCTATGGATACCGGCAGCGCGCCGTAGTTGAGATTACGCGCGAGCTCTTTTGCACCCTCCGGCGTGAAATTGCCGGAGACGACGGCAGTACCATCGGGAATCGAATCTTGAATGATCGGCGCCGAGATCACGGTGCCATCGAGAAAGATCGCCATGGGGTTGCCGATATTATTCTTGGTGATATCGGCGAAAATTTTGGTGCCTTCCGAATCAAATTTCAAAACGACAACCGCCTGATTCAAACCGGTCTGCCCCTGAAACTGCAGTTGCGCGCTCTCGAGATGCTTGCCAGTAATCGCGGCAGGCTCGAAGTATTGATCGAGCGAAGAAGTGGCAACGTCCGGTGGAATAGTCTCAACGCCTGCCTTCACGAGGCGAAACTCCAGTACCGGTGTTTGTCCAATAAGGCTGACTGCCTTTTGCGTGTCGGTCACGCCCGGCAGCTCCACCAAAAGACGCTGCTCCGAGGTCCCCGTCACGCCGCCGCCCTTTTGGGTTTCCACCAATGGTTCGGAGACACCAAACGTATTGACGCGCCGCTCGATGGTGTCGCGCAGCGCTGCCATCGAATCCGCCACATCGGCGCTCGGAATATTAGAGACATCGGCGCGATACACGAGCTGGGTTCCGCCGGAGAGATCGAGGCCAAGTTTGAATGGGAGAATCGGCTTCGTTTGGGACGCGTATACAAAGTAACCCATTCCGACGCCGACAAGGAGCACGACAAGAGCCGCCACGCGTTTCTGCAACATTGGCAGCAGTATACCCAAGCGGCGGGTTTAGTAAATAACGGCGTTAGATCGGCATTTTAATCTCTACGCTTAATCAACAACCTCGCAGCAAGCTGCGCGGAAATCTTTTTGATTGTACACAAATAGGACTGAACGGCGCTAAGTCCTCCCCCGTTTCTTTGGCAAAGGACTTACAGAATGGTTGAGATTACACCGCACTCGCCACTTCTCGATAAAAGCTCATCTATTCTTACAATAGCCGTGTTTCTTTACCTGCCTCAGCATGTGCGCTGCTTCTTTTTTACTAATACACTTCTCCAGACGCTGCTTGAGGTTGGCGCACATCGGACATATTCCCTCCTTCTTGCTGATACAGAAATGCTCCAGGGCAAGCTCATAAAGATGCGCCGCGTCATCGCGCCCAAAAGAAATGCGAGTGTGCGTGCTCATAATCAGCGGTTAGTTTCGATAAGTGTGCGCAAATTGCGAAAAATCATGGCGACGGCTACGGGCCCCACGCCGCCGGGAACGGGCGTGATAATTGAAGCGACTTCTGCACAGCCGGGATCGGCGTCGCCTACCACCTTTTTATTGAGCTCGCTCGTACCCGCATCGATGAGCGCGACGCCTTTTTTCAAATGCTCAGGTTTAATAAGGCCCGGCTTCCCCGCACCGCTTACGATGATATCGGCTTCTTTCAAATCATTGATCGATCCTTTGTCGAGAGAGAAAATGGAAACGTTGGCGCCGAGTTTCTTGAGGAGCCACGCCGATGGCGCGCCCACAAGCCGACCTTCACCAACGACCACCGCGCGCGATCCCTCAATGCGTACATCATTTCGTGTAAGAATTTCAACTGCCGCGAGAGCAACAGGTGCGTGCACTGGTCTCTCTTCTTCAACGACCATGGGGTTGAGTGCGTCGACATCCTTTTCCTTTGGTACGGCGGCAAGAATTGCATCGGTCGATATGTGTTTTGGTGCGGGCAATTGCGGAATCACGGCATCCGTAGTGGCTGCTAGTTCCACGAGCAGAGAAATGACTTCAGCTTCGGATGCGGTGTCGGGGAGATCACGCCGAATCATGTCGACACCGAGCTGCTCCGCTGCACGCTCTTTTATTCGCACGAACGATGCAATGACGGGATTTTCGCCAACAATGACAATGCCGAGCTTCGCGGGATGTTTATTGAAAAATGGCGTAAGTTCAGAATAGATAGATTCCGCAATAGCTTTACCATCAATAATCACTGCTTTAGACATACCAACATTCTTAAGTTTGTTGGAATGTTTTAATAAACGACACAAACTTCTCTCCATACGGCGAAAGTATATGCTGCACATTTCTACCTTTATAGGTCTTGTTGATTAAACCTGCGATCGTAAGACGCCGCGTATGTTCAGCGATTGTTTTCTCGTTGCCATCGAGTGTTCTCACGATTTCTTCAACGCTTATGTCGGGTTTTTTTGCTATGAGAAGAATGATGTCGAGCCGCCAATGATTCGCAATACCTTTGAAATGTCGCTCGAGTTGCTTCGATGTTTTGAGTTTGCCCATACGTATAATATACCAACATTCTTAAGTTTGTCAGTCTGTTTATTGTAGGCCAGAAAGCTTTTTCAACTCCGCAATACCGTCCTCGAGCACAACCCTCGGTTCCCAGTC
>Ga0209542_10006616_pt1 | contig 22479 bp, 19 predicted proteins | sample RifCSPhighO2_01_FD_184028 | JGI IMG/M metagenome (GOLD analysis project Ga0209542, IMG submission 184028) | Soil microbial communities from Rifle, Colorado - Rifle CSP2_plank highO2_0.1 (SPAdes) (version 2) | ecosystem: Environmental > Terrestrial > Deep subsurface > Rock core/Sediment ... | reverse complement strand
CTTTCTGCAGATACTTCTGATGATATTCTTCGGCGGGGTAAAAAGTTCCAGCCTTTAGAATTTCTGTAGCTACTTTGTGTCCTAATTTCTTTTCTATCGCCTGTTTGTTTTTCTCAGCGATTTTCTTTTGCTCTTCATCCTGATAGAAGATAGCAGATTTGTATTGAGTTACGTGCTGTTCTGTTGGATCGTGTTCTTTCCAGAAATGCTTCAGCAATTCTTCAAAGGAAATAATTTTGGGATTAAAGGTAATTTCTATAGTTTCAGTGTGGTCTCCTAAGTCGTAATAAGATGGATTCTTCTTAGTGCCGCCAGCATAGCCGACCCTGGTCTTAGTAACTCCTTTTAGTTTTGAGAAATAATCATCCGGTCCCCAGAAACAGCCTAAGGCGAAAGTTGCGATTTGCATTTTTGTAGAGAGATTTTATATAAAACTGGTTTTATTAATAGAAAGATGGGTCGAAATTTAAACTTATGCATGGAACAAGTGAAAGCAGAGATTCGAGATATATTAAGACCTATTGAAAATGTTTCAGTAACCGAGGCTAAAGATATAATTGGCAGGTATACGGCTGCGGTTGAAGGAAATTTTGTTCCGTGGATGGCAGCAGCCCTTATTTATGCAAGATCATCGCAAGGAGAATATGCAGCAAAGGAAAATCTAGGTGTTGAGATTAGAGATAATCATCAAGGAATGTTACGGGATTTTGCTCGATGCGCAGATGCAGAACCTTCTTTAGAGCATTATCAAGCTGTGGAAGTAGTTGTGTCTTATATGAGAGTTTTAATACGCGAAGGAAATGGATTAGAAGCTCTCACCGTTATGGCAGTGTTAGAGAATACCTCTACTGTATTCATACCTCATTTAGCAGAACTGGCAGAGAAGAGAGGTTCTGTGAATTTCCACTACACTAATATTCATGGAGAAGCTGATCTTAAACGTGCACATCAATTTATTTTGGCAGTTGAGCATGAGATGAAGTTAGATAATGATCCTCACTATAGAGTTGACAGAGCAGTTAGCACAACGGTTAGTTACTTAAAACAAATTTTCTAATCCTTCTACTTAATCCTGATTACTTCCAGATTCTTAGGCGCAACTGTTTCAATCCTAAAGGTCTTGTGAATAGATGAAGCTAAATCCAGGCATCGTGAACTTTCTCCGTGTACAATGATGACTTTTCGGGGTTGAGGATTACAGCGCTTGATGAAGTTCATTAATTGTCTTCTATCAGAGTGGTTGGTGATCTCAACTCGATGAACATCCATATTAATCTTAAGAACTTCTGTTTTTATTCCGTCTCGTCGGACGATTTCTTTCTCTCCTTCTCTAATTCGGTGTCCCAAACTACCCGGAGGCTGGTAACAGCTGAAGACCAGGGAATGTTTTCGGCCTTCACAGAGGCCTTTAAGGTATTCAACAGAAGGCCCGCCCATAAGCATCCCAGATGTAGCTAATAGTAAGCAAGGGCCTTCGTCTAGCATTATTTTTTGCCGCTCTTTATTTGAGCCAACTTGCTTAAAGAATGGTGACAAGAAAGGATTTTCTTCTTTGTGGAAAATTTGTTCGCGCATATTTCGGTTAAGATATTCAGGATAGGCAGTATGAATGGCAGTGACGTCCCATAACATTCCATCAGCATAGATCGGTGCTTCTGGAATTAGCTTTTCGCGCATTAGTCGTTCACAAATAATCATCACTTCCTGGGCCCGACCTGAACCTAATACTGGCATCAATACTTTTCCGCCACGTTCAAAGGTTTCTTTAATTACTTTAATCATGTATTCGTCGGCTTCTAGCTCCGCCATCACGTTTTCTTTACCGCCATAGGTTGATTCAATCATCAAAGTTTCTAACCTCGGGAATTGAGTGTTGGCAGCTTCAAGAACATTGGTTCGAGCATATTTTAAGTCGCCAGTATAGGCGAGGTTGTGAAGCCCATTGCCAATGTTAAGGTGAACAATAGAACTTCCTAGCACGTGACCTGCATTGTATAAAGTAAGCCGTACGTCGGGTGTAATGTCGGTCACTTCCTCGTAATCAATGCAGATAGTATGCAAGATCATCTGTCTGACTTCGTCACTGGTGTAAATTGGTTCCTTACCTTCTGCGCGTTGAATCTTGACCATATCTAACTGTAATAAAGCCATCACGTCTCTGGTGGGAGCAGTACAGTAGACCGGACCGCGATACCCAAACTTGAATAAGTAAGGAATTAAACCAGTGTGATCCAGATGAGAGTGGGTAACCACAACCGCATCAATTTCGCTGATATTAAATTCTGGTGCATCAAAATAAGGATACATTCCTGCATCATCCTGGCTCGGGTCAATTCCACAATCAATCAGGACTCTTGATTCGGGAGTTTGAATTAAGAAACAGGTTCTTCCTACTTGACGTGAAGCGCCCAGGCAGGAAAGTCTAATCCATTCTTGCTTTTTTTCACGCAGCCAACCGTCATAAATCCTATGTCCGGTTTTATTGAGAAATTTCTTTCTTTCTTCTGCATTTTCGTATAGAACAGAGCGAATGCTTTCAATAAGTTTGGACCTGATGGGTGGAAGACGCTTAATGAGGGGGATCCAGCAGGTTTTATCTTTTATTTCTCGGAGATACTCACCTTGTTTTCCAATAACTAATCCGGGCTTGGTAGCATGGATAATGACCATAGACCGCGGAGGATCAAAGATAAATTCCTGTGCTCCGGCTTCTTCTGGAATGATCTTTTGGATCAGCTTCTTAGCTGCTTCCGGTTCCACGCAGAGAGTCGGATCGGCACGTAATTCAATTCTTTTCCGAAATTCCTTTACTGCGTCTCTGATAGTGCCTTCGTTGTTGATAAAATAATCTTTATCTTTAGTGTACAAAACGATGTTTGCTCCTTCAAAAGCAGCATCTGAAATCTTACCTTCAGGTAAGACCTTAATTATTTCTTTTAATATGTCTGGCATATGCTATAATCTCCTTGTTTTTGTTGTGGATGAATGCGAAAAAATACTATAAGGGCAAAAAGAATGTATTTACAAATTGCACACTAATTCTTTATGCATCACCCGCTTGATTTCCTTTTCTGTTATGACAATGACGTCAATTCCATTTCCGGAAGCACTATCTCGTTGTAACGCAGTATTAACAGCTTTTACTGCTAATGCTACTCCATCTTCAACAGACATATCCTTTTTGTGTTGTGTTTCTAGTACACCGTAGGCAAATACTGATCCTGACCCAGAGGAGATGAAATCTGTGATCCTGGTAATGCTTCCATCTGGAAAAAGATCATATAAATGTAAACCATGAACGTCTTTCCCTCCTAAAAGGAAATGAGCTATGCCTGGAAACATGCTTGGTCTTCGAAGGCTAGAGAATAATATCCCTCCTAAGAGATTGGCTGCTTCTTTAGCAGAAGGTCTTTTGTAAGTGCGGACTTCCTTTAATTTGAGTTCCGCCCTGATAAGTTTGATGGTGAGCTGGGCATCCGATACCGTTCCAGCGATAGTGACGGCAAAGTCGTCAGAGATAACATGAACTTTCTCAGCTCGCTTGTCCACAATCATGTGGCCAGCAGTTGCTCTTTTATCAGCTGCAAGTACAATTCCATCCTTACAGACTATTCCTACCGTTGTAGTGCCTGTTTTTAGACTTGTTTCTTCCATTTAACGACACCGAGAATGATTAACATCTATCATTTGCTAATCCTTTGGAAATGGTTGTTATTTTTAAATATTTCGGTTAAGGGTTAGAGGGGAAGGCAGTGTTTGGCGATTATTTTAAATTAAATTTGTTCGATTAACTTTATAAAAACGAGCATTTCCTGATTAGGTATGGATAGGCCAATACCTACGAATGATATGAGAAAAGACTTAGTTTACGTTACCACAGTAATTGGCGTCGAAGGGATACTTCCTGCTTTGGAAGTTCTACTTGCAGTCAATAAAGACTTAAGTCTGAAAATACCAGATTTCTATTCAAAAGATTACCCTATGTACTGGGCGGTGAAAAGTCAGGGGGTTGTGGAGTTTGATGTTTATAGGCCAAGCACCAGAACGACTGCCACTGATACTTTTAGAAAAGCATGCGGAATGCTTTTAACACCCTTATTGCAATGCGGTTACAAAATTGATAGTTATACAAACGAAGAAATCACGGAATCGTTAGCAAAATCAAGATTGCAGTTCTAAAGTAGGTTTTCTGGTTTTTCACCCACTGTCATGATTGCGAACAAAAAACTTCTCTTTTGGGTAAGAATTCTCAATCCGGATTCTTTAAACAAGTACTTCATTTCTTTACGGCTATTGATCTTAACATGGCCAGGTTCAAGCTTTTTGAAAAGCCAATGAATTGATTTTAGAAAAAAATTAACATCAACAATAATCACTTTTCCCTCTTTTTTAGTTACTCTTGATATTTCTTGCAAGGCTTTTTGCTGGTTGTAGTAATGATGAAAGGCTTCGGTGGTGATGACATAATCGAAGAAACGGTCTTGGAAAAGAAGTGCATGTACATCTCCTTTTTGCAATGTTGCTTGGGCGCCGAGTTTTCCTTTAGCAACCTTGAGCATCGCTTCTGAGATATCAATCCCATACAGTTCCGCTTTCCCTTGCAATTTTTTCAGCAATTCTTCGGTTCCGCAGCTGATGTCTAAAATTTTAGTTGCGGAAGTAAATCGTAATTCTTCGATGGTAGGAGCATGGAATCGCCTCATCCAGAATTGCAGCAGTGGATTGTCATATCTTTTAGCTCCTTTATTGAAGAAAGACTGGTTCTGTTTGATGTTTTTGTCTGGAGATTTCATAGAGAAAAAGCCCCCGCCGAGATTTGAACTCGGAACCTCCTGATCTCTTGCCATGCTTCTTTGGAAAACATAGCGATAAGTACAAGTCAAGCGCTCTTTTCCGCTTCGCGCAAACCTTTGTTTGCACAAAGTACCGTTGAGCCACGGGGGCGATAGCACAACTTCAGAATGTTCCTTTATTAAATTTTCTACTGATGCGAAGGCCAGGCTTTGCTGGGGAAGAATCCTTCTACTTCTTCGTAGGGTAGGTGAGTTTTTAACTTGAACCATTGTTTGATGAAGGCCTGCAAGACGTATGCTTCACGGTATAATTCTTTTTTGCGTTCCTCGAGCGCAGCCCGGTATATCCTGGCAGTGAAAATGTCCACCACGTGTTTCAATAAACCATGTTTCTCAAATTGTTCTTCATATGCTTTTTCAACAAAGGCCCTGATGGTGATTTCTAACTCTCCCTTTTCAGTCTTGATTTTTTTTCCGTCTTTCACGATTTCTACCGGAGCTAATCCGATAACGTGAAAGTCGATATCAAAATAGTAGCGCAGAGGAGGATCACTCATCCCACCGTAGGGTTCAGGAACCTTGAATGGCCTCCAGCGAATCCAGAGTTCCTTTGCTCCTCCATGACCGATGCGCTCGCCATAGAAACGTTCAAAAGTATCTAGTTTATTTTCCCAATCCTTCCAACCCTGTTCTTTAAGCCATTCCCAAAATTCTTCGTAAAATCCCTTCATATCTAAAACGTCCTTATACTTTACTTTCAGCGGGCTGAATTCTGGGAAGATGGACACTAATCTCTTTTTATTGATATCTTTTGCGGGCACGATTTCAAAGAAGAAAATGAGATATATAAATGTTAGCTCTTACCAAAAAGGCCTCTAAAACTGAATCCGTTTCTTAAACCATAAATAAAATATCCCAGCAGTCCCGATGGCCATGTCTGCGACGGCGTATTTTAGTCTGGATTGCAGCAGTGCTGCTGAGCCGAGCAATAATGATCCCTCGCCAGAATATGGCACTAAACCATTAAACCAGGAGAAGTAAAGCGAAGAAGGCCAGAATAAGGGCACTCCATGACTGGAAAAACTGTCCAGAAAGAAATGAGTCAATATTCCTAAGCCTAGCAATAAAGCGAAGGATTTTTTCTCCTTATTTTTTAACAGTAAAAACAACCAGTAAACTGCAAGTGGCGCTAGCAATAAAAAAAGAAGACCGTGGGTGATAGTACGATGCACGTCATATCCAAAAGTCCAGTCCAGCAGGAAATCTATGTCAGGTAAAATTCCTCCCAGCAATAGAAAAAACCAGGCCGCGTGACTGGTCTTTTTTTTAGAGAAATATTCGTAAATCTTTCCTGCAAGCCATGCTCCAACTAAATGACCGAAGGCAAAACTCATAATCACAAGAGAAGCTTAATCTTTATATATATAGTGGAATTCGAAACCAAAATGCTGATCGGCAACCTCGTTAAAACTCGGGGCCTACAAGCATGAGGAAAAAACCATGCTTATAGGCATTGTTGGAAAACCCAACGTAGGAAAAAGTACTTTTTTCAAAGCCGCGACCTTAGCGGAAGTAGAGATAGCTAACTATCCTTTCGCGACTATCAAGCCAAATTCAGGTGTAGGATATGTAAAAGTCAAAGATGTAGCCCGTGAATTCGGCAAAATATCCAATCCTAAAAATGGATATGTAGTAAAAGAATTTCGTTTTGTTCCGGTACAATTACTCGATGTTGCAGGTTTAGTGCCGGGAGCGCACCAAGGGTTAGGCATGGGAAATCAATTCTTAGATGATTTGCGGCAAGCTGATGCGTTAATCCATGTTATTGATGTTTCTGGTTCTACTAACGAAAAAGGAGAGGTAGTGGAAGCAGGAAGTTATGATCCAGTGGAAGATGTACGCTTCTTGGAAGTAGAATTAGATATGTGGTATCTTGGCATACTCCAAAAGGGCTGGGATAAATTTGCTAGGACAGTAATGCAAGAAAAGATAGAAATTCAGAAAGCGTTAGGAAAACAACTATCTGGATTGAAAGTAACAGAAGCGATGGTGGAAGACGCTATCGAGAAATTGAGCTTGGACAAAGAAAGACCAAGCGCCTGGACAGAAGCAGATTTGAAAAATCTTGCGGTATATCTGCGGAAGAAAACTAAACCGATGCTGATTGCCTGCAATAAAGCGGATGTTCCTACCGCTGCCGAAAATCTGGAGCGATTGAAGCAAGAATTTCCAGAATATCTTTTTATTCCCTGTTCAGCAGAAGCGGAAATTGCGCTGCGGGAAGCTGCCAGGGCAGGATTAATCGAATATGTGCCTGGAGAGAAAACATTTACGATTTTGCAGGAAGATAAATTAAATGAAAAACAGAAAAAAGCATTGCAATTCATCCAGCAGAAAATTTTAGAGTTGTATAATTCCACTGGCGTCCAGGATGCGTTAGATAAGGCGGTGTTCAAGCTGCTGCAATATGTAGCGATCTTCCCTGGTGGAGTAAGTAAGCTTGAGGATAAGGATGGAAATGTGTTACCAGATTGCTTCTTGATGCCTGCCAAAAGTACTGCTTTGGATTTTGCCTACAAATTGCACACTGATTTAGGGAAAAATTTCATCTGTGCGAAAGATGTGCGTACCAAGAAAACAGTGGGCAAGGATTATGCGCTGAAGAATTTGGATGTGTTAGAGATTGTGTCTGGGAAATGAGAAGCTGTTTGCTAGTGATTCGATAGTTAACTAGTCATAATCGTTAAGAAAATCCTTTAGTTCTTTTTTCGGCCACCAGGCAAAATCGGTAGGTATGTTGTTTTTACCAAACCCTATAACTTCAGTAACTTGTTTGTTTGTAGTAGGAGTTTTTTCTATTTCTGCAATAACATGAGGAGTAATAGCCCATTGAGTATCTTTATCTTGTATAACAGAATCTATGTAGACTATTTTTATATTTTTAACAGATACTCTTGCTTGTTCTTTAACTATTCTTTTTACACACTTTTCCATTGATTCGCCGTATCTTACAAGATTATGACAGAAATACAAGAGTCCTTTTGGATACAATTTTGCTTGTGGCGGTAATTCGTGTTCAGGAATTCCTTTCGGTCTTCGTAGTGCAATATACCTATTTCTTTTTTTGAGAATTATTTCTATGGTAATATGTGTTCCACTACTAACTTGTTTTTGAAGAGGTGGTCCGAAATTTGCCTCTTTATTTTTCCAATTATATCCCAATATGATTTAGAAGTAGATGCTCTTTTTATATAAATCAATCGCTCGACCCTTCCTATATCCTTTCATACAGAAATAATTAAATAGGGTTGGTTTTAGTATTATTAAAGGGTGAATGTGTGGGCTTATTTTTACGATTGAAGAAGTTTTTGAAGAAATCTGAACCAGAGCAGCCAGAAGAGGTAATGCTTTCTGATTTGCGGGAATGGTTAGGTTTTCGTTCTCAGGAGTTGAGGGTTAATGCCGGGCTTGAAGGTGAGCTGCAGAAATATATTCAAGCCTTAAAAGATAAGCGCTGGTTTTTAGAATGCCAGCTGGATCAATGGCAGGAAAAAGCACGCGAGCATGCTCATGTAGAAGCGGTTGTTCCCTTGCTGCGCGAGACCAGGCGCTTGTTAGATCTCTTAACTTTTCCCGATAATATTCTCTTAGAGAAGATTCTTCTGCAGAATAGTTATCTAGAACAGCGGCTGCAGGCTTTATCAGAGAAAATTGAAGCAAGTTCTTTTGGGCAAGATTTTGATTTTTTACATAATGGCGGTGCTGATCAAGGAAATCTTAACCCTTTGCTGCAGTCGTTGCTGGATATAGATGCCCAACGTAAAGCATTTGAACAAAAAATTACTCGGAGCGGATATAATACTATACTACTCGTAAGGGCAAAACTAGGGTTTCTGGAGCAAAGCCAACAGCAACTTGCCTCTTGGGAAGGTGACCTTGCTGCAAAGAAGCACCGTTTACTAGCTGCTGATGAAAAAAAACTGGAAAAAGAAAAGGAACTTTCGTTATTAAAAGAGAGGGCAAAAGGGTTAGGATTAGAAAGTCTTACTCAAAAACAAGAGCACCTCATCCATAGCTTGGAAGAGAATGAAACAGAAATTCTTTCTTTTTTCTCTAAAATCAAGCCTCTTTTGCAACAATATAATAAACTTGATTTGAGTAACAAAACCATATGGTCTTATCTGGAAGATCCTTTTGCTGCATTTTTACAGGATGAAAGACTTTCCATTCGGCAGGTGTTAGATCATATTAAGTCCTTGTTAAAGGCGGGAAAATTATCGCTGAATCCAGAGCAGTTCCTTATTTCTCTCACTTTATTGGAAGCTACGAACGGTATTGCTTTAGAACAGCTTCGAGTAAAGCGCCTCCAGTTTCAGCAGGAGTTAAGGCAGATAACGGAACAAGTTCAGCATAATGATGTTATCATTAAACTGGAAGATGCGGCTTATCGGTTAGATCATTTTGCCAAACAGGTGGAAAAAATAAATCGGGACCTTTTTGCGCTGGAAGAAAAGATGGAGCAGCTGGGAGAGAAAGTCTCTCAGGAACAAGCATCAATACAAAACCAGGTCAAAGAGAGTTTGAAAAGGAGTATTGTGTTGAAGGTATAGAAGGGTTTGATTAACCCCAAAAAATTTGTCAAACCATTCTAAGAAGGACTTTGAATTCAATGAAAAATAGGGGTTATTCAAAGTCCTCTATAAGCTTATTCAAATTTTTCCTTTAAATTTCTTATAACTTCTTTCTAATGCTGCAACGGCAGGAAGTTTTTCGCCGGATAAATATTCTACGGCAGCACCTCCACCGGTAGAAACATGAGTTAGAGTGTGATGAAGATGGAATTTAGTCAGCGCTTCTGCCGTTTCCCCTCCTCCGGCAAGAGTGATTGCGTCTGGGAGTTGTCCAATGAAGCGGCCGATCTCTTTAGTAGAAACAGCGAATTTTGACCATTCAAAGTATCCTAAGGGACCGTTCCAGACTACGGTTTTTGCTGGCTGCAAGTATTTTTTAAACAAGGAAATAGTTTCTGGCCCTAGATCTAGGCCGACCAGATTGGGTTTTAGTTGATTATATTTTACAATTTCTGTTTTTGCTTTTGGAGAAAAACTTTCTGCTGCCACGAAATCAAGCGGGAGTATTATCTTATACGCTTCTGGCTTCTGCAATATTTTTGCAGCTGCTACTATAGAATCTGGATCTATTTTAGATAATCCAGTTGATATTCCCTTTGCTTTCAGAAAGGAGAAGGCTAAAGCTCCGCCAATAAGAAGATGATCGAACTTACGCAAAGCTTGTTCCACCAGGCCAACTTTATTTAATTTCGCCCCCCCCAGTAGCAATACTGCTGGCTTTTCTGGGAACAATCCTTTGGATAATTCTTGTAGTTCCTTTTCAAATAATAATCCGGTCATTGAGGGGAGGAATTGGGTTATAGCGTCAACTGAAGCGTGTTTCCGATGGGAAACGCCGAAAGCATCGTTGACATATACCTCTGCAAGATTGGCTAGGGAATGAGCAAAAAAGGAATCATTTTGTTCTTCTTCCTTATAAAACCGGAGATTTTCTAACACAAAAATGGTTTGTGTTTTTTCTTTTTGGATGGTTTCTCTTATATCTTTTCCGATGCAGTCGGGAAGTAGCACAATTTTTCTTTTTGGAAGTCTTTTCTGCAGTTCTTTCACCACTGGTTTTAATGAAAATTGTGTCGAAAAACCTTTCGGCCTTCCCAGATGGGTAGCAATAATGATCTTGCAATGCTTATGTAACAGATATTGGATTGCAGGAAGTGCTGCCTTTATTTTGCGGTTATCTTTTACTTTTCCTTGTTCCATGGGAACATTGAAATCGGCTCTCAGTAAAACTGTTTTACCGTCTACAGGAAAATTTGCTAAGGAAAATAGTTTCATGGTTTTCAAGAAACTACTGTATAATATAAACTGTTATGGTCTCATTGCATTAACTATTTTAGAGTGGGACTAAATGTTTATAAATTATCACGGTTTGTTCTAGAACTTAGTTCATAATCATAATTAACAAAAAAAAGAGGGATTAAAAGATGGCAAATAAAAAGATGTTGTTTTCTTTGGGATTAGTTTTAGTGTTCGTGTTATCGCTTTCGTACATGTCTACCGCGTCGTTCTTGTGGGGCGCTCCTACGGGTGCAGGCGGAGTGATATGGTTAAACAATGGTACCAATGAATTACAACGAGTATACAGCTTTGCTAATCGTAGCGGAACTATTGTCCTTAACGTGTCTTTTTCTGCTGGTGTAGCCGATAACGATAGCAACCTCACCAACCACGGTAGTCCGAGTAATCAGACTGAGTATTTACCATTTGCCAACGACACCCATTATAAACATATCGTCAACGTCACTTTTATGTTTCTAAATGTAACAAAAGCTAATACAAACAGCAGCTCTCTTGGTGCTATGCCTATTGGTCATGGAAACCTGACTGGTTACGATTTTTATTCCACCGTTTTCAACACCACGGCTAACCAAGCAGGTAACACTTCGAAGATGGGCATGGTGGCGGTTGGCGAAAATAGAACATTTGCCAACGCCTCGTTTGATACTACTCTTCTTCCAGACGGGGTATATTCTATCAACGTTTCATACTGGAACGTTACCAGTAGTACTTATGGTGAAAGTACTGATGCCTTTATGGTGAATTATAACATTAGTAACAGCACTCAGGTGCTTAATACTGTCAGGGCAAATATTGTCGGAGGCTTCATCTACAATTTGACCATCGATAACACTGCCCCAACTGTGACTGATGGTAGTTTTATAATTACTGCTAATTCCACTACTGGAACAGCCATGCGGACGGGAACTGATACAACCTTTAACTTAACTTCAGGGAATGCATCATTAGTTGTAGCTTTACGGGATGATAGGACTTTCATACCAACTGCAAGTATTCGGTCTGCGATTTTCACCCTTGACAATGCTTCTGCGCCTTTCGGTGCAGTATGTGGCGAATCTTGTGGCGGAGGTCAATCACAGAACCTTAGCGGTGTCAACACTTCTGGAAATTGGTCTGCAGGTAGTGCAGGTATTGCTTTAGTAAACTTCTCCCAGCTTTCAGCAGGAACCCATACTGCAAGAGTGTACTTCTTTGATTACGCCAATGGTACAAACCAGAGCACAGTCAGCTTCTTGGTGAATACTGCGCCTAATGTTACCTTTATGAACGCCTCTCTTGGCGGTAGCGGAAATCCTGCTAGTACTTTAGCAGGAGCTAATTTCTCTTCAGCTGCTTCGGGGATCAATATTACTATTAACGTTTCGCTAAAGAATGGTACTTTGTTTGGATCACCTGCCGCAGGGTATAATATGACTTTATTATTTGACAATGCTACTGGAAATGATTTTAACATTTCAACGAGTACTATTGGGAATAGGTCTGACCTGAAGAACGCAACAGATACTCCTACTGGTGCTGCATACTTCTGGACGAGTATTGATCCAGGACAATTGGCCGAAGGATTGCATACTGTAACCGTCCATGCAAACTTAAGCACCGGCAACAGGACTATCGGATTCAACAATACCCAATCCATCTCATTTAGGGTTGATCGGACTGTACCAACTGTAACGGTCAGTTGCGGAGGACCTTATGCTGTAGGCGCTACAGTTACTTGCACCTGTACTGCATCAGATAGCAATTCGGGCGTGAAAACTACTGGATATGGTGATGCAACTACCACTCAGACTTTTACAGCATCTGGTTCAGGTGGACAATCTTCAACTTGTTCATCAACAGATTATGCTGATAATACCGCGACAGGGATAGGGTCTTATACAGTTACCTCATCAGCTGGCGGTGGCGGTACTGGTGGCTCTAGCGGTGGAGTATCCACGGGAGTTACAGGCCAGTTTGAGAAGAAAGTATGGTCTTCCATCAATGCTGGGGAAACTGCAACTGTTCCAGTTAAGAATGGAGTTGTTGGGGTGACTGAAGTTAGCTTCAGTGTTCCAGAAACTGTACACGGAGCATGGCTGCAAGTAAGCAAGAAGGAAGCTTTACCAAAGTCTGTAGCAGGCTTTGACGGAGAAGTGTACCGCAACTTGGAAATAACAAAGGGTCCAGCTCTTAAGGATGACTTGATTAAAGCTGCAACCGTCAAGTTCAAGGTTGAAAAAGCTTGGATTGCAGAAAAGCAGTTGCCTAAGGAAAGTGTAGCTTTACACCACTATGCAGATGGCGCATGGACACAGTTGCCTACCCAAGTTGGCGAAGATGATAGTACATATGTGCACTATACTGCAACCACTCCTGGTTTCAGCTACTTCGTGATTGGTGAGAAAACAGGAGCAGCTGTTGCTCCTGCAGAAGAAGCACTCGCTGAACCAACTGAAGCAGCTCCTGCTGAAGCAGCTCCTGCTGAAGAAGCACCAGCAATGGAAAAGAAAGGCCCAAGCACTGGATTAATCCTCGCTTTAGTGGCAGCAGTAGTAGTCATCGCAGCAGTGATAGCTTACCTTAGAAGAAGAAGGTAAACTTTTCTTTTTTTCTTCTTTTTATTTTAGAGAACTTTGCATAATTCATCTTTTCTTGGCAAAGTTCTCTTTAGAATTTTTTCACTTGATGTTAGATCATCGCTGAAATAATATAAATAATATTCTTTTTGAAACAAGTATTATTTTTCAATAAAATTATTCTATTTTTAGTATTCTTTCAATTTCTTCTATCACTCTCTCCTGAAAATCAGTGATAGTCTCCCCTTCCTTTTTGATAGTATTAAGAGCTTGCAGGAAGGTTTTGGTGATCTGCAACTCTGTTTCTTTCTCAAAAAAAAGTTGCTGCTGCAGATGTTCTTTGATTACTTCCTCTTCTACGTTTTCTGGAAGCGAAGCGGCAATAGTAACTTCGTCAAATTCTGGAGAAAGAAGATGAGTAGTATTTTTCATAATCAGATAAGTTCCTTGAGCATAGAGTTGGTTAAAGATGGTCTTGTAGTTTATGTCAGAGGCTTTCCCGCTTGAGAGAGTGCCGGAGAGACGTAAGGTAATGAGTGTATTGCTTAAATTTGTATTCGCAAAATTATTTAGTATTTCAAAAGCAACTACTTCTGGTGATTTATGGCTGCAATTAAGTGAAAAAGCAAGATGTTCGATGACTTTGAGTGGAATTTGTTCCACGATTTGCTGATTGTTTTCTACAGTAATGAAATAATATGCACCATGGCTATATTTTTCTACTTCGGCAAAGTTGTTGGGAAATAATGCTCCAGGATAGGTTAATGTTCCATATCCCTCTAATTCTATTTTTGTAGGATGATGGATGTGGCCGCCGGCGTAGTAGTTGAATCTCTTAGGCAGGAATGAAGCTGGTTGTGATTCAATTTTTTCCATATGTTTTGGTTTCATTTCTGAAAGAGTAGTATGAAACATGAAAATTTTGTAGCCCAATTCTTGTTCTAAATTATGAAGATACAAGTTTTGATAATAACTTTTATCCAGCTGCCCTTTACGGCCAAGCAAGCCGGTAATCTTCGCTCCAGTTTTTGAATCGATAGTAAATGAGAGATGTAGCTCTTTTGTTTCAGGATGAATCTTTCCGTGACAAACATTTTTCAATAGTCCGGCATTTTCTAGAACATCAATCATAGTTTTTCCTGACGGCGAAAAGTCATGCGAACCGGCAATAACATAGAGAGGAATATTTTTATCTTTCAATTCTTTTAATTTTTTAGTCACTATCTTGAGCGTGTCAAGCGAAGGAAGAGAAGTGTTAAAAATGTCTCCTGCAAAAAGGATGAAATCAACGCCTTTTTCTATGCACTGGTCAATGGCAGTAAGAAAGGCTTTGGTGGAAAGGTCTCGCATTTTTGCTTCCTTCCAAGAGCCGAGATGCAAGTCTGCTAAGTGAGCATATTTCATGGAAGTTTCGGGAAATATGAAGTTTATATGGATTGTTGTATTGAATATGATATTGTGATAAAGATGTGGTTGTATATAGAACTATATAATCAATTTTAATAAGAGATTCTGGTATGCTTGAATTGTGGTTCAAGGATTTTCTCAAAAATCGCCAAAAAGAAAGATAGTAAAGAGGATGTTACAAGTAATTTTAGGCTTACAGATGCTTACCCAAGCTGATTATTGCTCGCGAGGCACGCCGTATACTAAGCAACGTACTGTTTTTGAGCGGGAATTTGATTTTTCTATCCAAGGATTTCCAAAGGATGTAGAAGAAAATGAGGGAAAAGTTTCCAGGATTGCTAATGTAGTACAAAAAGAGAAGTTGGAAAAACCATTTGATATAACAGCAATAAGGATTAGCTCTGAGAATTATCTGGAAAAATCATGGTTTGGACAGCTTGAACATATTGTGGTTAGTGGTGGAGAAGCGTATAGCGGTATAAATTATCCTTTTGTGGGCAGAATATACATCAATAATGATTCTGTCTATTCTTCTACTATCCATCATGAGATCAAACACGCTAAAACCGATGAGCTTTTTTTCAGTAACCCAGAATTTGAAGAACGTTGGCTGGTTTTAACGGTTGATGAACAAGGGGAATCTCTCTATCTCGGTTATACTGGCTGGGTTTTGCCTAAGGTAAGAGGGGTGGGAAAATTGTTTCCACGAAAAGAAATTGCCAATTACGAAAAATCCGGTTTTGTCAGCCCCTATGCAGCGTTAGGTTTTTATGAAGATGTAGCTGAAACATGTGAAGAAGCAGAAGCTCCCTCGGATAAGTTTGCGAAATGGCTTTATGCTGAGAAGAATGAAACAATTATTGCTAAAGTTAGCCTGGCTCAGGAATATGGTTTAATTCCAGCAGAATTTTCTGAGTACATCACTCTTCGTAAAAGTTTCAAAGAAAAAGATCTGTTAGAAGAAAAGATTGAAGTAAAGAAAGAAGAGTTGGATGATAAAGTCGGAGTATTATTAGAGGAGAGCGCTGCTTTTTTAGCTCAGCATCCTGATAGTGTTTATGAAATAAACCTTAGGAAAAGGAGAGGGAGATTGCTGGAAAAGGAAGAAAATTATGAAGATGCCATCCGCGAGTATAAATTAGGGTTGATTGCAAAGTTTAAAGATCATGATGATTACCCTGACCTACTTTCGGATATTGCTGATTGCCATAAGAAGGTAGGCAATGCTGAAAAAGTTTCTTTGTATCTACGCGCGAAGGAAAAATACGATCAAGGCTGGAAAGCAAACGATGTGCATATTGCAGTGCATGGAGTGAATGATTTTCTTAGGGAGAATGGTGGATTTTGAGTTTCATTTCACTGGAGATGACGGGGAGGAGGGATTGATTGGAGAAAGAGATTTAAATAAGTGTATATGGGTAGTTCTAATGAAGATTTTAATCAAAATAATTTTGCTTTTGGCGTTGCCTATTTTATTAGGTTTCTTCTTATTTTACAAGACTATTCCCCTAAATATTACTGAAGAAGGTAGTAATTATTCAGTTGATGTACCTGACTTTTCTGAGTTAAATGAAAATTCAGGGTTTGGAAGAATGTTGAGAAATGTTTTATCTGCTCCTTTTGATTTAAAATACTATGATATTATAGTAAAAGATACTTCTGTTTACGAGGGGAATCCAGGGAACTCTGGTTGGATAATAGAGATTGATAACAAAGAATTTGATTTTCTTGTTCCGAATGGCAAAATAAAGAAAACTTTTCTTTTAGACAAACCTCAACAATTAAAATTTGTTTCAAAATTAAAGGTTGAGCGCGGAAATGCTCCCTCTGGAAGTATGTTTGAGTTTAAAGTCAGTTTTGAAGCTTATGCAAAACCAAATTTTTGGGATATTGTTGCTAAAATTTTTCTTATTTTAGTTGCTTGGAATGGAATTTTTCTTATAGGTAAGGATATTTACGAATTTATTATCAACTAGGAAATCTGAGAATTATTCCGTCACACTCTCTCCATAAACTCTCGTAAACTTGCCTGAACTTCTTTGCCGAATTCAGTCAATTTATTGTCACTATCTAAAATTCCATTCTCTTTCAACTTTCCAATAACAGTATTTGAAGTCTTTGTTCCTTTCAATAAAAATTGAGCGCAACCAGTCGCGGCTAACCTCTCCTGCAGCAATTTTCTTCTTTTAGGATAATATTGGAAGATTTTGTCTTTCAAATAAGGCATGTTTCTGATTAATTCGAGAGAGCCGATGAAGAGATCAGCCCGATTCTTTTTGCCTTTCCACTGTCTTATCGATGATTTCGAAAAATAACTCTTATCGCAGATTTCTTTCAATATCTTTACTTCTGCATCATTTGTGGTAATGATAATATGGCCATGCGTTTTCGAATTAACGCAGCCATCTCCTTCCATAGTCCCCAGTATGAATTCGGTAGCCAATTCTTTATGGTGTTCTTTCTTAATTATTGAGAAAAGACTCTCTAACAATCGATTATAATACATAAGTGTAAGCTGCCGATTTTCTTTGATAACCAGAGAACCGTAAGGATTTCTGTTGGATGCATATTCAGTGTTGGTCTTTATTATTCTTATTTTTCTTGGCTCAATATTCTGTCCAGTATGTTCTTTCCAGATTAAAGCTAAATTATTTTTCAATTGCTCAAGATCCTCTAAGTATGTTGTGCAAGTTACTGAACAGAATATTCTTTGGTCATAGATTATTTCGTTATGTCTTTTGAGATAATAGTTGGCTTGCTCAAAAGTCGATGCACAAATCCCCCAACTATTTCCTTTCTTAGTCCCGTCAGAAAAATAACATCCAAGATAGTGAGCTAATTCTTCCATTGTTACTTTATTGATTAAGATGGGGAGCATTTTGCCGTTGAAGATTATTACTCTTTCTTCTTCTACCTCAGCGAATTCAAATTCTTTTAGTATTTCTGTGAGAAATGATCCTGAATAACTTAGCTTATTTTTCGGGAAAACTGTTATTAATTTAGTAATCACCTCTTTCCCGATGTAATTTGATTCAAGATGGAAGAAAAATTCAGTGGTGTTGTTTCTCTCTCTGGAGTATATTTTACAAAATTTTTCTTTCTCTATTGTGTCTGCTATTATCTTCAGCAAAATTATATCTTTGTCTCTGACGTCGTAAGAGTTAGGGATATATACTCTCCCATCATCTCCAACCAAGGAGTAGAAACCATCAATCTTTTCTAAATCAACAACTACTTGTTTACCACATAATTTATTTTTAATACTGATGTCCCTTGGAACAAATATGCCGTTTCCATTGTAATATCTAATTTTAGCGTAGAATTTTGTTGCATTATCAATTTTTGCTTTATATTGGTCTCCTATTGAAAAGTGTGCTCTAATCTCTGCAGGAAAACGAATAAACCCAGCCCCTTTATTGTTTCCTTTAGTAACAGTTGCTTTGAAATTTTTTGTGTTCATCACTATGTTATTGAACACAAACAAAGGTTTAAAGAGTTTTACCGTTACACAAAATATATGTTTTAATGGGTTTATTCAACTGTGCAGCTCTTAGCTAAATTTTTTGGATGATCGATATCGCAACCTCTACATTCCGCAATATAGTACGCAAACAATTGCAAGGGAATAGTGCACAATAGCGGATACAATATTTCATCAACTTTTGAAATGTAAATAACATCGTTGCTCACTTTCTTGATTTCCTGATCGCCTTCGGTAGCGATAGTAATTATTTTCCCTTCGCGGGCTTTGATCTCTTCGATGTTGCTAAAAGTTTTGGCGTACACGGAATCTTTCGGGCAGATGGCCAGAGTAGGCATCTCTTCCGATACTAGCGCGATAGGGCCGTGTTTCAGTTCACCGGCAGGATAGGCTTCGGCATGGATATAAGAGATTTCTTTCAGTTTTAATGCACCTTCTAGAGCAAGAGGGAAATTCCTGTTTCTGCCGATGTAGAGGAAGTTTTGATACAAGTAGTATTTCTGCGCCAGCTTTTTGATCTCTTCATGCTGAGCCAGAACTTCTTTTATTTTAGATTCTATCTCTGTTCCTCGACTGTCAAATTCTTTCCCGGCCAGATGGAAAGCAAGTTTGTACATAATGATTAATTGAGAGATGAATGCTTTTGTTGATGCTACTCCAATTTCTGGACCTGCGCGGGTGTAGATGCGTTCGTCAACTTCTCTAGCGATGGTGCTGTCTACGACGTTAATGATTCCTAATGTTTTTGCTCCTTTTTCTTTTGCTAATCTCACTGCAGCAAGGGTGTCAGCAGTTTCCCCGCTCTGGGAGATGACGATAACCAAGTCGTCTTTCGTGAGCAGAGGCTCTTTGTAACGGAACTCGGAAGCTATTTCATAGATGACGGGTATTTTAGCTACTTCTTCGATGATATATTTTCCCACGAGACTGGCATAGCTGGCGGTGCCGCAGGCTACCACAATAATGCGGGAGAAATTCTTTTGCACATGAATGGGGACCTTCAGTGTTTCTTTAATTACCTCTGGCTGTTCGAAAATTTCTTTGAGCATAAAATGTTTATAGCCTTGCTTCTGCGCTTTCTCAAGAGTCCAGTTCACTTCACGCACATCTAACGGTTCTTCTTGGCCTTGAAAATTGAATACTTCGACGTTGTCTTTGGTTATTCTGGCAATTTGGAAGTCGTTTAGATAAATAACATCTTTAGTATATTCGATAATTGCTGAAACATCTGAAGCAAAGAAATTTTCTTGTTTTCCTAATCCGATAACTAGGGGACTTCCATTTCTGGCGCCAATAACCTCTTGGCTGTCATTTTTGAGTACGCAGAATGCGTATGCTCCTTGGAGTTTTTTAATTGTTTTCAGAACTGATTCCTTGAGATTAGATTTTTCTTGGTAATTTTTAGCGATCAGATGAACTATCACTTCAGAATCGGTATCTGAAGAAAATTGTACTCCTTCTTGGCGTAATTCTTCTTTCAATTCGAGGTAGTTCTCAATAATGCCGTTGTGTACTACTGCGAATTGATCGGATTGATCTGTGAAAGGATGCGCGTTTCTGTCAGAAGGTACCCCATGTGTTGACCATCTCGAGTGTCCTATTCCGATGGATCCAGATAATTTTGGCATAGATTTTAGAATTTCTACTCTTCCTTTTTTTTTGTTGATGTTTATTATATTATTTTTAGAAATAACTGCGATTCCAGCAGAATCATAGCCCCGGTATTCTAAACATTCTAATCCCGAGATAAGGATATCATTTGCCTCTTTTTCTCCGATATAACCTATAATGCCGCACATCTTTTTTTACCTTGTGATTTTTTGTTTAAGAAGCTTGTGAATTCTGAGTAGTGAAGAAAAGTTTTATTGGTCTCTCTATTCTCCTAAAATACGAGCCATCTTATATTGTAGATTACGTACGGATGTCTCTAAAATAGTTGCTGCTGCAGTTGCTCTCCCTCCTACTGCTTTTAGTACATGTCTCATATATGAAATCCCTACTTCTTCTAAGGTTGGAAAATTCTCTGTGTCATTGCTTGGAAAGTTCTGTTCCCACATGGCTGCAATAGTTTTTTTTTCTTTTGATTCTGGCTTAGCTAATCGCGATTGGATGTCGTCCGCTTTTATAACGTCGTTTTCCGCGGTAATAATAGCAGTTTCCAGTACATTCCGAAGTTGTCGTACATTTCCTGGCCAATGATAAGAGTTAAGAAGTTTTAATGCATCTGAAGTTATTTCTGCTCCTGGAGAGTATTGTTTCATAAAATAGGCGGTCAATGGTTCGATATCTTCCCGGCGCTCTCGGAGTGGAGGAAGTGAAATAGTAAATCCTCCTAGTCTATAATACAAGTCTTCCCTAAATTTATCCGCTCTAACTAAATCAAGAAGACTCTGATTTGAAGCAGAAATGCAATGTACATCTGATGTCTCTATTTTATTACTTCCTACTGGATAATAACCATCTTCTAAAGCTCTCAGCAACTTGGCTTGGATTGAAAGAGGCATATTCCCTATTTCATCAAAAAATAAAGTGCCTCCTTGGGCGGCACGGAAGTATCCCTCTCTACTTTCTGTTGCACCAGTAAAAGCACCCTTACTATGCCCGAAGAGCAAGGATTCTGCAATCTCATTACTTATGCATGAAGAGTCTACAGTGACAATTTTTCCTTCTCTTCTAGGTCCATGATCATGAATTGCCCGAGCAACTAACTCTTTCCCGGTTCCGGTTTCCCCAACAATAAAAACCGACACCTTTTTTCCTTTGCAGTTGATCTTTTCTATGTCCCTGAATACTTTGAGCATAGCTTCGCTTTGCCCAATCATTCCGTACCTCGACTCTGCCATTAAAAAAAAAGGTTTAGTATGTCATTATAAACCCTTTGGATCTTTGTTCTTGTTTAAAAGCTATCAAGAATATTAGGTTTCTTTATTCTGATTTTTTAATTATTTTAACAATTCCTTTAGTAGCATCTACTTCAACTTGATCTCCGTCCTTGAGAACTGAAGTAGCATTACCTGCTCCCACGATGCAAGGGATGCCAAATTCACGGCTAACAATGGCTGCGTGAGAAAGTAATCCACCCATATCTGTTATGATAGCACCAGCTTTCTTACAGGCTACCATTAATTCTGGAGCAGTTGTTTTTGCTACCAAAATATCGCCTTGTTGCATTTTTCCGATTTCTTTATTCATTCCGGCCAGATTTCCATAATTAACAGGAATAATTTTGACTCTTCCAGAAATCTTTCCTTGACTTGCAGTTTGTCCAATAATCTGATCTGTCTTTATTGCTCTTTCTTCAAACTGTTTAGCAATCGCTCTTGCATAATTTTCTTCAAATGGCAATGGGCTCTCGTAGCTAGAAACAAATATCTCTGGTCTTTTTAGAACTTCTTCATCTGGAATTTTTCCTTTGAATAAATCAAGTAATTCTTCTTGGGTTAAGTTCTCGGGAATAGACTTATCTAAAGAGAATTGATCGCTTAAAATTTTAAAAACGTGAAGTGCATATCCTTCTTCCTCAAAAAGGACAGTATTCATAAAAATTCGTGTCTCGTCTTTTAAGGTAGAGATAGTATTAAGGTTATTCTCAATGATCTTGTTTTGCTCTCTATGCATGAATGCTTTATCCGTATATTCAAAATTCATTTTAGCATATTCTTTACAGAGTTTTGTTGTATAATCAAAGAATTTTTGCAATGTTTCTGCAGAGAGGATATTCTTTCCTTTTATCTCCGATTCAAAGAATTTTTTAAACTTCTTGCAATGATCATTCAATTCTTTTTGAAAAGTATTGAAAGCTGATTTATCACTATAAAATGTTAGTCCATTATCAAGAGCGTGTTGGAATGCTTTTTTAGTGAAATACTGTTTAAACAAGCCATGGTCAATAATATACAATACTTCTAAATCAGCATACGCTTCTCGGTGGATATCGGTAACAAAAACGCTAACTCCTTCAACTGAAAAACTGAGTATATAATCGTCTTTGTTAAATTTCATTCCATGACCATTTCCAACAATTCTCCTGAAGCAACTAATTCCCGTACAATATCGCAACCACCAATAAACTTGCCATTAATATATAGTTGAGGGATAGTCGGCCAATTGGCATATTCTTTGATCGCCTGCCGGATGTTTTCATCAGAAAGTACATCGAATGAGTCGAATTCTATGCCTAAATCATTGAGAATACTGACTACTTGGGCTGAAAAACCGCACTGCGGGTCTTCAGGCGTGCCTTTCATAAATAAAAATACTTTGCTGGAGTTGATCCTTTCTTCAATTATTTGTTTAATTTCTGGGTTCATATT
>Ga0209542_10006615_pt1 | contig 22480 bp, 27 predicted proteins | sample RifCSPhighO2_01_FD_184028 | JGI IMG/M metagenome (GOLD analysis project Ga0209542, IMG submission 184028) | Soil microbial communities from Rifle, Colorado - Rifle CSP2_plank highO2_0.1 (SPAdes) (version 2) | ecosystem: Environmental > Terrestrial > Deep subsurface > Rock core/Sediment ... | reverse complement strand
ATTCCAAAGCATGCACGACGAAATCAACGTCGAACAATGCAAAAAACAAAACGTCGAATGGGTACGGAGACGTACAGGCGGCGGCGCAGTGTATCATGATAATGCAGGCGAAATCACGTATAGTGTTATTGCTCCCGAATCGATGTTCAACAGTGCGGGCATCACCGAAACCTACCACATCATCTGCAACTGGATAGTCAATAGCTTGAAACATCTCGGAATTCCAAGTGAATTCAAACCAATCAACGACATCATAACAAATGGCAAGAAAATATCCGGAAACGCACAAACCCGCCGCAATGGTATCCTCCTACAGCACGGCACAATTCTGTACGATGTAAATGTCGACAAGATGTTCTCATTGCTAAAAGTTCCAGATGAAAAAATCCGCGACAAAATGATTTCAACCGTCAAAGAGCGTGTCACAAGTGTTAAGCAATCCTCAAGCGCGTCGTACCAAGACACATACAACGCACTCGTCAAGGGATTCACTGAAAATAAACAATGTTCATTCGGCGAGCTGACCGACAAAGAAAAACAGAGCGCAGAACAGTGGGCAAAAGAATTGTACTCTTCTGACGAATGGAATTTTAAGAGGTAGAATAGTATTTGTTTAGCAGATATGTATACTAGAAGAGATACGTTTTACTTTGACTTCGATAATCAGCTAATGGGGTGCTTCACGACCAACTGACACAATTCAGGTTGCACACCACTTTGCTAATTATACGTAAAAACGTATTTCTAGTATTAACATCGTCTAAACAACTAAAGTAGATGAGAGATAATATAAAGAGAAGATGATAGAGCTAATTCGTGGAAACGTACATCGCTATTTCAACATATCACGAGCACATAGAAGGCAAACCGAACTATTACACACCTTATGATGTATTCGCACGCGAGGATAATAAGTTGTTCCGCTGCAAATTAAGTGAAGATTCAAAGAGCATACGAAGAGAACGAGTAAGAATATTTTCATTAGATCGAAGATTAGCAAACGCCGCATTCTCAGGAAAACAAATAAAAGGACGCCAAGCGATACAATGTACCGAAGAAGACGCATTAAACGCCCTCGTCGCAAACGAATTCGTATTCAAGAGAAAGGATGAATAATCACTAAACCACTCAAAACTACTTCTTCACAACTTTATCCGCAAACTGTGTCAATATTGATATTGATTCTGGACCAATCGATTGATCGGTGATGAGAAAGCCATCAACGTCCCACGTTCGTAATTTATCCATCAAAAACTGCAAGAATCGTGCGACAATCATCTTTTCATGATGCAGCGTTAATATGCTGATGCCCGACATCATAAGAAATTTCTTTTTGTCTGCCATTGCTTCAAGTACATTGCTGATTGCAAGACTCAACTCAGTAAGCGAACCCATGTCAGGTACATTCACAATCTGTTTCGTGCCTTGCCCGCCAAAGTTAATAAATACAAGTTTCGAGGAGTTTATCTTATTTTTTTTCAGAATTTCAATAACTTTAACTGCCGGCGTCGAAAAACAAACAACAAGTCCAGCGCTCTTCTGCTGACCAATAAGTTGAGTTCGCAATTTTTCAAGTTGTTCAGGTTTGATAATATACGTCGTAGTTTTATTCATTGAGAGTATATCCCAGTTTAAAATAGCCGCCCATTGCAAGCAGCACATATGCTAAAATGTAAAACAGATCAATATAATCACCCGTGCTGTAAACGCCAAGGAAGTTAGTGATAGCATACACTGAATCATACACAACAAAACTCATGAATCCTGTTGTTATAGCAATCCACGGAAGCGAGAGCTTGGACGGCAATTTCAGTAACGGCAGCAAAATAAAGAGTGATAGTACCGCCTGAATCACGCTGAAAATCGGATAGACAAAATCAATTGCTGTACCGAGTGTCAATCCATCGGAAGCAACAGTTTGAACAAAATTATACATCAATAAAAGTAACAGTCCGCCGCCAAGAATCGTCGCAATCAGAACATGCTTACTTTTCGCAGGCATGAACATGTTTTGCATTTTAAAATACAACGCAGCAACTAGGAATACATTACCAGCCAGCCAGAAAACATCCGGCATCGCAGCACTGGGCGTCTCAATACCAAGAATTAATTCATAGTACCCCCATACAACTTCCGCAATGAAAAAGAGAAAAACTCCAACAGAAAGATACGTCCACACTTTCCTTTCATCCCGCAACCGAACAAAACGCGATGCCTCAAAAACTCCAATTGCCGCCATCGCAGACACAACAATAAAAGTTACATCTCCAATAAGCGTCGTATTATTACCCGAGAGATAAAGAACCGCAGCAATGACAAACGTGAGCACTGCAACATAATTGCATACACGTGCGACTTTCATAAAAAGAAAGACAGTGACGGAATATATAAAAGTGTGTCCTACTTAAAAAGTGGTGATGAGCTAAAATGAGTTAAGATTTATGTGTCATACGTTCTCGTGAACTTTAAAAAATAGCACGCCTCCTCCATGGCGGTGGTCGGTCATGCTGCGCATGCCCTCCGCTCGCCATTCGGCTCGCTCCACGCCAGGGAGGCGTTTATTAGACGATAGATAAACGTTCTCGTCATTCTCGTGCGGCAACATTGGCGGTGGTCGCGAGGCAGCTGCCGAACGCGACTAGCGTAGCGCACTACGCGTGATGAGCGAAGCGAATAGGACAAAATCTGCAGATTTTGTCCGTCACCCATCAATGATGTTGCCGCAGAGTCGTTCAATAAATAAAAAGAATTATTCCTATCAAAATCACTTCAAATCCTTCGGACTACCCAACACAGAAATCAAGTCCGTCACAAATCGCGCAGCTTCTGCACCGTCAACAACCCGATGATCAAACGTCAACGAAATCGGCAGAATCTTTCGCACGACAATCTTTCCATCGCGCACAACAGGTTTATCCTGAAGTTTCCCTAATCCAAGAATAGCAGATTCAGGCGAATTAAGAATCGGCGTGAAAAACAATCCACCCAGTGAACCAACGTTCGTAATAGTTATAGTTCCACCTTTCATGTCCATTAAATCGAGTTTCTTATCTTTTGCTTTAACTGCAAGCTGTTCAATTTCGCCTGCAATAGCAAACAAATCTTTTTTGTCTGCACCCTTGACGACCGGCACAACAAGTCCATCGCCTGTATCCACCGCAATACCAATGTTAAAATATTTCTTGACAATAATATCTTCGTTATATCGATCAAGCTCCGAATTCAGCAATGGATGCTTCTTCAGCGCTTCAATCAACGCTTTCACAATGTACGGCAAGTACGTTAACTTAACGCCTTTCTTCTCTGCAGTTTTCTTCGCAGCTTCACGAATCACCGATAAATCAGTCACATCAGCTTCATCCGTATGTGTTACAACAGGCGCATTCCGCGCTTCTTCCATATGAACAGCAATTACTTTGCGCATGCCTTTGAGCGGCACATGATCAACATATCCCCACATGTCGTATTTTTTGACAACTTTAGGAGCTGAATCAGCAGGTTTCGATTGAGTAGATACACCAGAAGTACTAGACATACCAGAAGTACCAGAACTACCAATCTTCGCCGCTTTCTTTACATCATCCGCTGTAATAACCCCACCAACAGATGTTCCTTTCACCGTAGAAATATCAACGCCTAATTCCTCAGCTAATTTTCGTACAAATGGCGTTGCTTTGACGCCCGTTAACGAAGCCGATGAAGCAAGTGACGACTTTCGAACTGTCGCAGCCGAAGTTGCAACTCCACCCAACGCTTCCATAGAATCCGGAATCTGTCCGACAACACCACCTGACTTTTCAGGCGTCACAGGTGCACCATGAACGTTAATTTTTGGAAGTGCCCCAACCACATCAAATGTAATAAGAGTTTGTCCAACTTTAACAACAGTGCCAACTGCACCTTGTGTACTCAAAACTTTACCCGCAACCGGAGAAGGAATTTCAACAACTGCTTTGTCCGTTTCTACTTCTGCAAGAACTTGATCCTGTTTAACTGTATCACCCTTTTTAACAAGCCATTTAACAATCGTTCCTTCGTGAATACCTTCACCAACATCAGGAAACTTGAATTCAAATTGAGTCATGAAAATAAGATAACTGGAACGGGTTTTTATAGGTTTGGGTAAGCATATAAACCAAAAGTAATTACAAAGCAAAATGAACAAAAAAACACTCAACATTATCTACGGCACCCTTATAACAATTTTAGTATTTCTGTTCATAATTTATCTGTTTTCAGGAAAGGCATTCGAATGAGACCCTCTACACTAGAAACAATCGCATTAATCATGTTCATCATTGGTATAGTTTTATTCGCATGGAAGATTTTTGGAAATAGTCCAACAGATTTAGCAGTCATAATACCAGTAGCTACAACAGTATTACTCAAATTGTGGAGCATCGACATTCGATTAGCTCGCGTGGAAACAAGCATAAAACATATTGCGCGAGACTTAAGAGAGAACAGAGATAAAAAGAACTAATTGCTTCCACGTATAACATTCTTCAAAAACAATTCCCCCGCTTTATACGAACTTCGCACAAACGGTCCTGCAGCACAATACAAGAATCCCATATTATCCGCGATTCCCTTGAAATAATCAAAGCGCTCAGGCGTCACATATTCAACAACCGATAAATGCCAGTCGCTTGGTCTCAAATACTGCCCGAGCGTCACAACAGAAACATCAATCGCACGTAAATCCGCAAAAGCCTGCACAAGTTCCTCTTCAGGCTCGCCCAATCCAAGCATCAGAGATGATTTCGTATAGATCTTCGGCGAAATATCCTTCACCGTTTTCAATACAAAAAGGGATTGGTCATAAGTAGCCCGAATATCACGCACTTTACGCTGCATTGATTTAACCGTCTCTAAGTTGTGCGCAATAACATCAGGTTTCGCATCAATAATAGTCTTCAAACATTCCACATTACCTCGAAAATCAGGAATAAGCACTTCAACAATCACCGTGGGCAACTGTTTCTTAATCTCCCGAATACATTCCGCAAAATGTCCTGCGCCTTGATCCGGTAAGTCGTCTCTATCCACACTCGTTATAACAACATAATCTAACTTCCATTCTGCAATTGCCTGTGCAAGTTTGCGTGGTTCATCCTTGTCAATTGATCGTCCAATACGTGCAGATTTAATATTACAAAATCGACATCCACGTGTGCACGTATCGCCTAAAACCATGAACGTCGCCGTGCCACCCGACCAACATTCCGACATGTTCGGACAATGCGCTTCTTCGCAGACCGTCACAAGATTCAGCTTTTTTAACGTAGATTTAACATCAGCAAACTTCTCTGTTGGAGGACGGATTTTAAGCCAAGGAGGTTTGACTAACTGTTCCATTAACTAATTTAGAAATACTAAATATATAAGTGCTTTGGTTTAAGAATCAGACAGATTATTCTTCTTTAAGAGTTTTTTAGTCATTTTGTCAAAATCGGATTCAAATGATCTGTCTTGATTTCGTATATATTTTTCAAATTCATCGGTAGCAAGTTGATTTGCAACTTCTTGAGAGATTTTGCCTTTGCCTTCCAATACATCTTTCTCATTAAATTGCAAGAAAGCATTTAGCTTTGAAATCCAATTCTCCATATACATTATTTTCCTATTTGTGGCTTGCAGTTCAGCATAATCCAAATACATAGACACAATTCTGTTCAGAAGATCCAACTCGTGTTTATTAAGATAATTTTTTGCGACAACGATATCCGTCTTTCTTATTTTTCCGTGAGGTGCATTTTTCCAAGTTGCTAAACCCAGATTTTTTTTTTGACTATTAGCTCTATTAAAAATTAGTTCAGCAGCAGTCCGTCCCGTGATAGCCCAATGAAGTTTATTTTGAACTATTGCAAAGAAATCATGAGTAATTTTCGAGTTTGGATCATAATCCGCACTGCATTGGGCATAAATGTCAGTTATTTTTTGGTAGAATCTTCTTTCACTACTACGAATATCCCTGATTCTTGCTAATTGCTCTTCAAAATAATCTTTTCCGAATGCGTTGTTTGGATTTTTTAGCTTTTCATCATCCATTACAAAGCCTTTGATAATATATTCCTTTAGAATTTTTGTTGACCAGATCCTGAATTGTGTTGCCCTAGATGAATTTACACGGTATCCAACCGAGATAATCGCATCAAGGTTATAATATTCCACATTTCGAGTTACAGCTCTATTTCCTTCTTTTTGAACTGTTTCCAAAATGGAAACAGTTGAATTTTTGTCTAATTCCCCTTCATCATAGATATTATCTAGGTGTTTAGAAATTGCAGGGATTCCAACTCCAAATAGTTCAGCCATTCTTTTCTGTGTTAGCCAAACATTCTCATTGTGAATAAAAACTTCAACTTTAATTTCACCGCTAGGTGAATGATAGAGTAAAAATTCAGTAGTTTCATCTTTGGGAGTAAGTTGTTTAGTCATTTCTCAGCAATGAACTAAAAAGCAAGTGCAGTATAAAAAGATGTGCTGTGGTGGACGCTACGACACCCTACGCAAAACACTCTGAAACACGCTATTAAACGCAATAGGACTGAGATTAATAGCGTGTTAAATCCAATCGAATTTTCATTTACTTAAAACTAAAAAAGAGTTGGGGGCGGTGCTTCGCACATATTGCAGTTTACCTCGTAAAAGATAATTGATTAGAACAAGATTCTATTCAAAAATAATGCTGAAATAATTCCAAATAAACCATAAAAAATAACATTTACCAAGTAATAATTAAAATCGACATTTAGATACTGAGTTTTTTTGATGTTATTTGCTAGCTGAATGATCCATGCAACTGATTCATAAGTTAATAAGATTAACATTAAGACATAGAGAATTTGAAATAATTGTGTGTTATTTGTCGAGGTCTCGATTATTATTGGAAATACTTTTTCAAGAAATATCTGATAAAAGTTAGGAATTGCGAAGAACAACCCAAATGATCCAAAAAAAGACAATGCTTCTGAACTATTTAATTTAATCACAAAACTCATTTTATCTCCTAATATCCCAATTCTTCCCTTTTCACAAATTCCTTTATCTCTGTAATAAATTCACTTTCAGAACATTTTTGAGTATAAATCATAACTTCTTCTTTTGCCCTTGTAACTGCAACATAAAATAATCTTCGTTCCTCTTGTTTTCGCAATCCATCATTATTTTTTATTGCAGGAAAAAATATATCTGGATTCTCTAATTCGCAGGGAAATCCGTATAAGTCTTTATCAACATTCAAAACCATAACGACCCTTGCCTGTAATCCTTTACTTTTATGAACGGACATAATACGAACACAATTTGGTCTATCTGCTTTCTCCGAAATTGGAATGCCTAAAGAATTTGCATAATCTGAGATGAAACTTCTTAATTTCTGTTTCTTTGCTATTCTCATCAATATCATAAAATCATCGTAAGGATAATTTTTATTTGCATGATATTCTTTGATTGTGTCAAGACAATGTTTAGCTATCTGTTCATAATATTTAGCAAAAAATTTCTTTTGGTGTTTTGAAGAAAAAACAAGAATTGGCTTTGATTCGTTTCTATTTGAAACTGTGTTTTTTTTTATTTGTCCTTCTTTGTTATTTTTAATTATACAAGCTCCTGCTTCAACAATAGATTTTATACTTCTATAATTTTTTGTCAAATCGGTTCTAGCAGGATGATGAAAATATTTATCAAAATTTATGAAAAAATAAAGATTTGAACCTGCAAAACCCATTATGCTTTGCCAATCATCCCCTACACAAAAAAGTTTACATTTCGAATTTTTATTCATTAATTCTTTAATCATTTCATATCTTTGTGTACTTAGGTCTTGATATTCATCTATGAGAATATGGTCGTATTTATCTTTATAAAAGTCTTTATTTTCTTTCAGAAAATCAACAGCAACATTTATCATATCTGAAAAGTCGATATAATTGCCTTTTTCAAACTCCATTTGATAGATTTCATAAATCTGATTGGCTAGTTTTGCAAATGAATATTGTTTAGGCGACCATCTTTCAGTTTCAAGTCTATTTTCTATATTTTTAGGATATAACCTATATGTTTTTGCAATAACAATATATTTTGAAATATTAAGAGGTATTTGTTTTACAAATTGTGCTGAATCCCAAACAGATTCTACTAATTCATTGTAAGATAACTGTTTTAACTCTTGGTTTTTGTCAGGTTCTTTATACTTTAAAATGGATATAAATTTGTCAAACAAAATTTTATGAAAAAATCCTCTTTCATAATCTGCTTGAGATGTTTCAAAGAGTAATTTATTATTAGATGAATATTTCTCTTTTTTAAGATTCATTGATTCCTTGTATTTTTTAGTTGGATTTTCTCCTGCAAACCATTCAGGAACCTTACCATTCTTTCCTATTGCCCAATGTTCAAGATAAATATCAAAATCAGGGAAATAAAAGTCAGGTTTAGGTGTTATTTCCTCTCCATTCTCAGTTTTGTAGTTCATCCAATCAGCAGGATTCTCATAAATAACATTAATTTCTTTGCCGTTTAATTTATGCATTAAGAAAAAATTTAATATCTCTCTTTCAGATTCACTTTTAACTTTTGTTCCATCTAAAGCAGTGTATGTTAAGCTTCTTTGATAATTATAAAATTCTTCTTTTTTCTTAAAATCAGCTTCCCGCTTAATAACTTCTTCATCTCCATATTTTTTCATAAAATTAATAATTTCATTCTGAAGTTTTTCATTCTTTGAAATCTCATTTTGAAACAAAGTTTGAATATATCTTTGATACTTCCAATCTTCAGAACATTCAGGCTTTAGAGTGGGTGCTTTGTTACCTTTCTGTTTTGACACGTCTTCAATAATTTTTTTACCGAGTGAATGAAAAGTCCTTATTTCTACATCTATGTCATATCTTTTTTTGAGTCGTTCTTTCATTTCCTCTCGTGCCTTATCCTGGAATGCAAGAGCAAGAATTCTCTCAGGTTTAACTTTATCAGATTTTCTTTTGATTAGATAAGCAATTCTTGTTATCAAAACTTCTGTTTTTCCAGAACCTGCTCCTGCAACGACCAAATTGTGTTTATCATCTGTAATAATTGCTGATTGCTGATCATCATCTAAAGTCAAATCTCCTTTTTTGAATAATTCCTTATACTCATTTTTCTTTAGTATTACAAAATTCTGATTATAAATCTGAATCTTGCCTTCATAATCTTGTAATCGTTCTAAATTTGCTTTGAGACCAGATTTTAGTTTAAAATCCCAAAATAGATACCAAGGAACTTTAGTTTCCTGATTTCCGTTTTTTACAAGATGTAAGAAATTAGATTTGTCATCATAGATAAGATAAGTTTCATTTTTAAAAAATAGATTCCAATCCTTATTCAGTGTTTTAACTGCGTTATTAGATTGATTAATAATTTCGTTTTCCTTCTTCTGAATAAATTCTGTTATAAACTTCATAATACTAATATGTTCATCATTTTATTAATATATCTTGTTCTTTAAGGCACTTCGTGCTTGATAGAACACCCCCAACTCTTTTTTAGTTTTAAGTAAGTGAAAATTCAACTTCGTTAAATCCCGACGTTAGAACACAGAAAAATATCGATGAATCCTCACATAAACCGTTCCTTAAACGTCTCAAAATACGTAAGCAGTAACGGCAGCAATATTGGACCGATAAATACTCCAAAAAAACCAAACAAGCTGACACCGCCGATAACACCAATAATTACAAAAAATTGATTAACTTTAGTCTTTGCCTGAACTATTTTCGCAAGCAGAATATTGTCAATAGTGCTAATAATAAAGAGACCATAAAAAAACAAACCAATACCATTGACTAATATCCAAAAATTGCCAGAAAAATAGCCGCTAACGATCAAAAAGAGTGACGCAGGCAGCCATATGATTGCCGTCCCAATAGTAGGAATTAAAGCGCAAAAGGCCAGCATAACTCCCAACAATATGGGCAACGGTACACCAAATATAAAAAATCCAATCGTTCCAACAATTCCTTGAACTAACGCAACAAATAATTGAGCATAAATAACAGTATAGGTTATATTTCCAAATTCCATGGTCAGCCGTTCAATCGTCTTTCTCCTCATCGGAAGTAAATCAACTGCTTTATTGAGCAAATTCTTCCAATCTTTAAGGATAAAATAAGAAATAACTATCGTAAGAAAAATCTGTGCGATCATAAAAGGAATGTCCAAAATAAACGAGGTTATTTTCTCCTCCAAAATGGGCAGCAGTTTCTGAAGTTGCCTATCAAAACCAAACGCAGATAATCGTTCCACACTGAACTTTTCTGCTTGGTTAAGAATCGAACACACTTTTGACTCTGCGCTGGTGCATCCAAAACCAAACAACGCTCCTTTCGTGATGTGACTCGATAAAGAATTGTAAAAAAGATATCCCTGTTGTGTAAACTCAAATGCCAAAAATGAAATGGGGATGAGCACGATAATAACGATAATAAGTAAAGATAAAATGATTGAAAAAGATTTATTCAAACCTCTAGTACTAATTTTTCTATACAAAGGAAAAGAAACATATGCAAGAATGATACTACTTAGAATAATAGTAATTACTGGTCGAACAAGGTTGAATAATAAAAATAACATCAGAGCAAACAGTATAAAAGGAACTATTCTTTGATATTGATTGTGAGTTGCCATTGTTTTGAAATAGAATAATAACGAACTACGCTAAAGATCAAAACATCAATATTCCACCATTCTATTTGAATGGTGGTGTGTTACGCCCACCACTTATTGACACGTGGAATATTGATGTTCTAACGTCCAATGTACCGACTGATTAATCCTAGCGTTTTCTTCTCATCATAAACGCCGCAAGTAATGCGCCCGCCGCTGCACCGATACCCGCCGCCATCAGGACAGATTTCTTCGTATTTTTTTTAATGTAGGTATCAGCATGTTCATTTATCGTCGCTGCTTTCTCTTTGAATCGATCGATTGCTTCCATACTTCCATTTTTCAGAAGTTCAGCTCTGTCCATGACAAGATCAACACCTTCATGCGTACGTTGTCGTACATCATGTTTTTTTGCCATACGTTCATCTCCGTCCTGCTTTAAGCAGAACACCGACTGATAGTACAAGTAAACCTACAACAAAAAATGCCGAGGCATTACTCCAGTCTAAAAATTCTTTAAGAGAGTAAAACAACGAAAGTGAAAGGAAAATTCCACCGAATGCGATAAATAAAAAAGAGTAACATTTCCAAAATATTCTTCGTTCCATTTTCAGCACTCGCTGATCAACCTTTTTCATGACAACGTCCACTCCATCTGCAAGTTGCGAAAATATACTCCCCGAGATGAGTGTAGAGACAGAATGTAATCCGTCTTTAATAATGTCCACAAATCCATGGTGTGTAGGTTCATTCATTTTTAAATCCTCGATTCATCGATGTCCATACCGATGATAACATTAGATAAATATTATGAAAATCGATAAATAGGATAAAAAATAAAAAAACACTATGGACATTCATCCATAATGCACTCCTAAAAAATTATTACATCTGTCTGATTTACAGCGGCCCCGCAATAGTCGGCAATACAAGACCGACAATAGATGCGAAAATCCATATGACCACCGCAATAACAAACGACTTGAGCCAGCCAATCTTGTACAGACTGCCTAAAGCAATAAGCCAAGCTACGCCACCCACGAGAGCAGCAATCCATCCCGTACCAATGAGGTAATAGGCCAACGAATATATAACCGTACCAATAAGCGCCGTTAACACCGCCGTGCCAAATCCCTCAGTCTCACCAAGCAACTTTGTTGCAAGGTAAATAACAACTGAAGATATTACCAAACTAATTACAAAACCCAATAACATCGTCATAAACGCCATATTCAAACCTCCATTCATTTAAGTTGAAAAAAAAATGTTCAATAGCGCCAAGATCAAATTATATAGACGCTATTGAACCTGTAACACACGTACAGATTACGTGCTCATTATATTTTTTCCAGCGGGCCGTTTCTTAATCATCCCTTTGCCACCCGCACTCTTTCGTGCTCTACGTTTTGCTGCGGTCATCCTTCCGCCTCTACTTTTTTTTGCCATAAGGTGATCCACCTCCGATGTTGTAAAAATGACTAATTATATAGCCGCAGTACGCAAAAAGTCGTCGTTAATTAAAAGTCTAATAATCTCCTCCGTGGCGTGTTCTCGTGAACTCGTGCGGCAACATATTGGCGGTGACGAGCGAAGCGAGTAGGGCACGCGCAGCGTGACCGTCACCCGCCTGTATTGTTGCCGCAATAACATTTCAATTAGCCATGGAGGAGGAGATTATTAGGCTAAAATAATAATAGACTAATTACGCACCAGCCATACCAGAGTTATTGAACTTATGATGCCGCGCTTCATAGATCCAATGTTCAACAGTTGCGTGCCCCGGCGAATTCCCTTGAATGTTCACTTTAAGCGAATTTTGTTTCTTGCGTACAAGTTTAAGCAGTTTATCCACATTGGAATTCTTGAGTTGAACGATGCTATGAACACCTGATCGTTCAAGGAGCTCTGCATATTGAGGTCCAATATCTTTTACACTCGAAAGTTCTGCCATGTGCTGCCAGCTCTTAACCGTGCTCAATGAAGCGCCAGTTTGATGAGCTACTGTAGCAGCATCTGCTTCCCAAAGTTGTTGAGTATTCTTTATACCCATCGCATGAAGTCGTTGATTATAGTCCGGACCAATACCTTCAAGATCAATGACTGGTTTAGAATCACCAAACGGACTAGGTCGAACAACCACAGTATCCTTGCGAGGAACTGATTTATTACGAGAGATAAAAGTCGATAAAATCAATAAAAACAACAGCAACACAAATAATGCGCCAAGAGACCAAGCCCATGGATATTTGTTGATCGATGCTAAAAATCCAGTTGCTGGAGCTGGCGTCGGAGGAACTACAACAGGCAGAACAGGTTGAACAGGTTGAGATACAAGCGTTGAACTCTGATTAAGCTGTGATGTCGTAGCACCCGTATTGAATGGACTATTTCCGGTCGTAAAACTCCAAACATAATCACGAGCAATCGAATTACCTGAAATATCTTTCACACCAGTTATCGTCGCTGTAAAAACATTTCCATAATGCTGATCCGGAGAAAACGCTTCGTTTGGAGCAAATATCGCAGTATGACTAAGACTATCGTACGTTACTTTCCCATCGACAGCTATCGACTTATATCCACCTGAAGCAGGTGTTGTACGCTGCATAACAGTAAATGTATTCTTGTTGACCGTCGAAGAGTCCATATCTTCGCTGAAGACAACATTGATTTGCTCATTTGTTAAAACACCATCTTCATTGTTCGCAGGCGACACCATAACTATCGTAGGTTGTGTCGTATCAGGCAATGCCTGTGCTGATGTTGCAGCAAATGCTGTAAGCATGAGTACTACCACTCCTAAAAAAAACGAAATCTTAAACCGATTAAATAACGAATGTACAATTAATTTATTTTGTGACATGAGTCCCACCTCAGAATATATTTGAATAACTAAGTATACATATTCCAATATAACAGAGGTGAACTAAGTATAATAAATAAGAGTATATCTAGTATATTCAATATATACAGTGCAGTGAAGAAGTGAAAAATCCAAGCAATCGAGCGTGAATACAAAGTATAGCTAGATAATATTCTGATAAACAGTATTAAACTCTCCTCTCGCCATCTCTTCCATCATTCCCGTGTACCATTCGCGCAAAACAACAGAGTCGCCAATCGTCCTGCTTTTCGACATATCCGCGCGAGATCGTATCCCACCCACATGTATAAGTTTTAAGTGCGACTTCTGTGCAACAATCTCACGTGCTGCAAGTTCAATCTGCGCTAATGCATAATGAGCAATCGGCTGCCCACTCACACCACCACCATGAGTTCGAGTATAGTAGTCAAACAATGCACGATCTTTTGGGTGCACAACTAAATCTGCATAATTCTTTTGCGTATTAACACCCACAAGTCCATCAATACCAAGCGCAGTCATAACGCGCACTGTATGCGCCGCATCTCCAAATCCCGCAAGTTTTACAAAGAGAGGCACGCGCCGCCCAGTCTTCAAGTGATGTTCATCCCGTACTACAACAAGTGTTGCCAATCTAGAATCAACATCGTCTACTTCATGTCCATGCACATTCGGACAGCTTTCATTAATCTCAACAAAATCCGCAACCGGCAACACCCGACGCAAACATTCAATCGTTCCCTCAAGCTTCTTCTCACCGTGCTGAGCAGGATGCCCCATGATACTTACACCAATCGGAAAATCAACAGGATTGTGCTCGTTTCTAAAGTTCAAAATATTTTTCATAACAACATCAACACCAACATTGGGCAGCCCAAGACTGTTGATCGCACCTTGCGAATACGGCAACGGCGTCCACGGATTATACGAAACACGCGAACTGAAACGATTGCCTGTATGCTGCTCAATTAAAACCGTCCCAACAATTGCAAAACCCGCACCAATGCGATAATTGAACCCCAAGAGTGTACCATCCTTGTCAAATCCCGCAGCATTGCCTAAATCATTTCGAAAACGCAATCCAGCAAATTCAACTGGATAGCGTGGAGCATCAACAGAAGTTCGATCACGCGCAAGCGCTAACAACATTGGATGTCGAACTGCAGAATATAATAATGTGAAAAGAGAAGGAGTCAACACCAAAGAGAGTCTCGAACGAAGACGCCCATCAATCCGCGCAGCAAATTGTGCAAGACTCATAACGCATCAATTGTCGTCGTCATTGTCATCGTCATTGTCGTCGTCATCTTCATCAGATTCATCATCGTCATCGTCACTATCGTCGTCGTCACTGTCGTCGTCTTGAGTGTCCCATTCTACACGAACAACTTTACCCGTTGCCCAATCGACCAGCACATCAACTTCATCATGGCCACGTTGAATTTCAACTTCCCAGACATTATATCCACGATAGTAATCAGATTCAATCGCAGTAAACAGTCCCGGAATATGAGCCACCGCAATATCTTTTGCTTCATCTGCAGATATTGATACAGGAGTATGCGCAAGCGTTTCAGGTGAAAGCTCCGAGAGTAACGGAATCACAACAGCTTCATTCTGAAGTGCTACATTTTCAGAATGACGAGGAACATAACTAAAAAGCGCATATGCCGAAATCGTGTTCACAATAAGTACAGACAGCGCAAGAGCAACTAAAACTATAACCAAAGAATTTTTCTTCATGGGATCACCAAAAACGCGAAATAACTAGGTGTATATAAAGATTCAGACCAACAGTGCTTATTTAGCAAATATGTAGCCTATAATATTCCTATGTTTATCGACTAAAATCAGCAAAGTGGGGTGCAGCACGACGTCGTCGTGTTGCGTGTCCCCATTTGCTGATTAAAAACGTCAGAGGAGAACATATAGTCATCACTACAAAAACTAAATAAGTACGACCAACACCGTTATAAAAACATTTGAGATAAACATTTATGTCAAGAACCACCAGTCAATAGACTAGTGACATGTAACTGGACCGGTGGTTCTTGAGCACATCAGAATTCCACCACGTTGACCACGAGTAAGTATACTGGTGGAATTCTAAATGTTTAAAAGTGAAGTATAATGAGTTATAGTAAATTGCATTAATTTTCGGATGTTTAGCGGCAATTTACTAGATAAGAAATAACATCCAATTATCCGATTACTAATGTTATTTCATATAAATCTGGATTGAAACAACCGGAACAAAAAATAATACTGTTCAACTTTAATCCTGCTCAACAACGTCTCTGCACTGTTTCTCGATAAGACAATTTTGAAAACAAGCTTCCTGCTCAGCTGTCAAACTGTTTCCATCTGGTATCTCGCATGGTTCATCACAGCTACTCATTTGATCATCATTACAGTCTGGCCAAGAGCTGGTATCGAGTACTTTGATGTTTGGATCAGCAACAACGCCTTGTCCAAAGACCCGTAACGCGTTCTTATAAGCAACAGCTTCTTGGTGTTCTTTATCAAAACCAGCTAGTACAAATCGTGAAATTTTAACTGCCCGATCAAATACCTCTGAACCAAACGAATACTCCGGACCCATCTCCGTACCCCACATAATCTTCTCCGGTGCAGCATCTACCAGTGGTTTGTATGTAGAAATTGCGCTCCGAATAATGTCATCTTCCTCTTGGTTTAATGTTGCAAATAATTTTTGTTTCGATGTTGCATCATTGCCTGTGTCATAATCGTAAATGATATCATTGCCATTTACATGGATAATGTGTGCTGCATCCATGCTGAAATAGAAGTTGTCGTACTCTTTGAGCAGTCGTATCCATTCTGTTTTTTCTTTAGACAAGTCACTTCGATATAAGTGAATCAAGAACGTCGTATCAGGATACATCTTCAAGATGTTCTCCACATCATCTGTTTTTGATGCTACAGGGTGAAACATAAAATGAATATTGTTTTTCTTTGCTAACATAATCAACTGTTGCACTTCTGGACTGTCATGCCCTTTGCTCCACTCCTGCGTCTCTACCTCGCCAAACCCTCGAATAAAATCGTTCCCAATGACACTTTTTGTCGCCTTCAGTGTATCCGTGTACCATCCTGTCAATGTATCGCCAACATACGGCTCCACTTCTTCTCCGCCAAGTCCAGGATTAAAAAATGGAATTATCCTATATGGATGTTTCTGTGCGGCCGCAACAACATATCCCAATCCATCGTTGATCGTCAATGTGCCTGCTGAAGGCTCTCCTTCAATGGCGAACATGCCGATAAAAAAATTGATGCCATTCCGATCAAGCAGCTTGAAATAGTCTTTCATGTCCACTGATCCGACCTGTTCAGACGTGCCATAAAGCGGACCGTTATATGCGCCCTCGTACGTGAGTACAGGTTGAAATATCTCGAATCCAGCAGGTTCAATAGGAACTTTTTCTGCGACTACGACTGTATCATTGGCGACTGCATCAGCAGTGGTTTCAGCAGATATAGCGTCAACAGCATCCGACGGAATTGTCACAGGAAGCTCCGCCTCAGGAGCACAGCCCACAGCCAGAAACAATAAAATCAGCATCACCCATTTCATGCACCGAGAGAATTAATTGTGTTATTTAAAACTAGTGAAATAATTTTGGGATAACACAGAAAAAACAATAGCAACAAAAAAACATATAAACAATGTTTGAATAACAACATCATGCTCACATTCATCGCATTCTCAAGCGAAGACTTCAGAAAGTGGCTTGAAAAACATCATCTCACCGAAAAAAAAGTAAGTATTGTTCTCCACAAACGCCACACTGGTAAACAAGCTCCAACACATCGCGAACTAATGGAAGAAGCGATCTGTTTCGGCTGGATCGACACGACAATAAAACGCGTTGATGAAGACACATACATCCGTCATTTCGCTCGACGCAATGATACCAGTAAATGGAGCGACAATACGTTATCCTACGCAAAACAACTGCTCAAGAACGGCAAAATGGGTGCAGAAGGAATAAAACGATACAAAGAAGGCTTGAAACGTCCAACACACGACGCCGGTATCCCAAAAAACCCAGAGATGCCTGAAGAACTGAAAACTGCATTAAACAAAAACAAAATCGCAAAACTCAACTTCGAAACGTTTCCGCCGTCAACAAAACGCATGTTCTATCGATGGATATTGCACGGCAAACAAGCAGAAACGCGCCAGAAACGCATAGAGCGAACCATAAAGAGCGCAGAACAAAACAAGAGGATGATGTGAGTGAATTGAATGAAGAACTTTATGTAAAAGGCATTTGCTTATTCAAGATTTTGTATACATCAGGATAATCTGCGTTATAATTTTTGCCGATAATAGGACTAATTTTGACTAAATGGTCGGCATCAGAGGGCGACACAGATAGCACATAACTGAGATCAAAATGGGACCTATTTCCCTTTTTCATTTCAGGAATAATAAGCGGTCCGTTTTCCGTAAACTTTTCAGGAGATAATCCAGGACCAAATAAAGCGTACTCATGATAAGTTTCCTTAATAAAAGTATGGAACGACTTTTTATTTGGCGGATCAAAGTTAGTATTAATAGCAATTCCAGCATGCGCAAGTTCTTCCAACATTCCCAAATTGTATACAATAAGAATATCTTTGTGAGGAAAAATTCTTTGAAAATACCGGTTTGCTATGCTCAAAGTAGTGCCTGATGCTTTGTCTTCATCAAATATGACAACTTGTCTTCCAACAGCCTGACTTCGAAGGTAATTAAGTTCAGTAAATGACAACTGAGGCTGAGCATCACAAATTTTCTGAGTCGATAATCGTACAGCATAGAATATAGAATTTTCCCCGAATGCCTCACAATGTCTCAGATAAACATCCATGCCTGCAGCGACACCGCCATGAGCAAGTGCAATAAACAAAATATCACCCGGTGCCTGTTGAGCAATACGTTCGGCAGTTTTCTGAGAACGCTGTGGATGAGTTGCATCTCGCGTAACAGAATCATCCGGTTGACGGATCGGCTGAGCAAGCAAATCATCAAGTCCGTCGATCTGAATATGTGTTCTGAATCGTGCACCTGCAGATGAATACTCATGCCTATAGACATTAAGCGCAGCATCAATCGCATGACGCACCAATTGCTCAGCTTCATGAGAAGGACTGCGAATCTTATGATCAATTGCCGCGCGGATGATGCGGGGAGGATGAAGAGCCCGAGTTTCTACGTCAGGATGCTCAAGTTCCGTCAAAATATCGTCAAGAGTTCCACTATAATCCAAAGTAAATTTTCTCTGATACAAATCAGCCAGCGGCGAATGATACGTCATATGAGCACAACCAGAAACAGAGGTTTATTAATGTTACTTATCAGGGGTTACAGATTTTACAAATCCAAAAGCAACTGAATAAAATAGTTTATTTGCAAAAGCTCGAGAATCTAACAGCTGCAACCATATGGACCCTGCGCACACTTCACGCATGAATTATACGAGCATCTTCTGCATCCAGAACAATCTGAATCAGTCCTGCAGTCAACATCAATGCAAACGCTTTCACTGCAAATTTGTTCATCTCCACAATCATAGTTAGAATTACAGGAACCATCACCCTCCGAAGCCGCGCTCGTACAATCAGCACAATTATCGCTTGTTTCTCCGGAGTCACAGATACCATTTCCACATAGAGAAATAGGATCTACAATAGGATCAGTATTCTCTACAACATCATCGAGTGGAGAACGTGTCTCCATGAACGCCTGAACATCTAACTTTAGGGGACTAGTTAATGTTTGACCAGAAGAATCAACAACAGTAGCAACCACATCATAGACACCACTATTCTCCGCAGTAAGTTCCCAACTATATGAACAAGTGGTCTGCAAACGACATGAAAAATCTCCCGAAAGAGAGCCTGACAAAGTTCCTGATGACTTCCACGCAAGCGATTCAACACCAAGATCGTCTTCTGCGCTGATAGTTAATGTGATTGTATCTCCTACAGATGGATTTGATGGTTGTAGAGTAGTCCTAATTGTAGGATAATTATCACCGGATTCAGCAACGAAGGGTTGACCTTGATCAGGCCAGCCAACACATGCACTTAGACCAATAACAACAAAAAACAAAACAAATACTTTGGAATTCATAAAAAAAACAATCACATCTCAACTTTTAAAGGTTGTGATTACATGGATGCGTGTGTTACCCGAAATCACTTCCCAGCCCACTTCTTCAGTTCAGCGTAATCTTCTGACCCGCAGATCCAGGCTTTTGTTTTCATGTTAAAAAAGAATGGTACGCCGCCGCATTTGCCGTTATCTAATTCTTTTAGCTTCTTCATGTTTTCAGCGTTGTGCCATACTTCCAATCGTTCAACTTTAACCTTGAATTCTTTTTCTAATTTTTCAATTAACGGTTCCATTTCGTGGCAGTGCGTGCACTCCGTTCCCGTAAACATTACCAAATCACTCATAATCCCACCTCAATGGTTTAATTCTATATCAGACGTTCTTTCGTCTGTTTATTCAGCATGCGAATAGCATTCACTGGACAAGCCTGAGCAGATTCCATTGCTTCTTTAAAATCTTTACTATCAATGTCGCGTGTTTGTTCAGAATTATCAGCGTTCTTTGTGCTCTTAAGCAAATCGATCTTCCCGTCATCGTTAAGTTTCCAAAATTTGGATGATAGCGCTTGACAGGTTGCTGATCCGATGCATTTTTCTCGATCGAGGAGGATTGTAAAAGATGGCATAAATACCCTGAGAGTAATTCTTATTTAAAACTTTAGTCCGGTAGTACGTGATAAGTCGTTCGTTATTAAAGTGCAATAATCTCCTCCGTGGCGTGGAGCGAGGCGTATGCCGAGCGGAGGGCAGCAAAGCTGACCGACCACCGCCATGGAGGAGGAGATTATTGCAAATGAGTTATTTGAATAATTACATACGCCCGGTACATTTATATTTTCCAAAATAATCATTTAACTCTGGTGATGTTATATGTATGACCCAATTGTAATTTTAATAGCCGCAATCGCTCAAATTGTTATCGGCTCGTTTTGGTATTCCCCTGCAGGTTTCGGGAAAATTTGGGTTAAAGAAATGAAATTTACTTCAAAAGATATGGAAAAAGCTAAAGCAAAAGGTATGGGCAAGACATATCTTGCTGCATTTGTCGGATCAATTTTAACGGCATTTGTCATGTCTCGAATAATATTGCTTACCAATGCAACTTCAGCAGGAGCAGGTGCAGCAACCGCTGTCTTATTGTGGCTTGGTTTTGCTGTTCCGCTCGTGCTCAGCAGTACACTATGGGAAGGTAAATCCGTGAAATTATTTATGATTGGCATTGCGTATTACTTAGTAAGTTTTGTAGTAGTCGGCGCAATCACTGGAGCGTTGGTTTAATTTCTTTTGATTTTTTATTTTTAATTCCAGTTTAGCTATTGTAGAGAATGAAGACTAAATGTTCTAATCTGCCGACTTTTAATCAGCGAATTTGACACGCAACACGACGACGTCGTGCTGTACCCCGATGGTCTGATTGTGTCCATTAGTAGTAATCACTAAAGAGTAAATAGTGTCGTAATGTTGACTACAACACAAATTGATATAGCATAAAATATCCGATGTACGAATGAGAATAGTTGAATGGATAGACAAAACAGAACGAACCATATACATGACAAGTGAGAGATGGTCGCACATAACAACAGAGCACCCAGAAGTTACGCCATATGTAAAAGATTTCGAAAACATGTCAAGAACCATAAGTCAATAGACTGGTGGTTCTTGAGCATGATCAGAAATATACCACCACATCCATCAGTGAAACACTGGTGGTATATTTCCGACATACTAAGAACACCAACGAATGTAACATTCAAAGACGAGAAAATTGCTCATTTTTACAAGTATTACAAAGAAAGAGACCAATACGTGCTTATCATTGTGAAGCATTTAAACGGCGAAGGATTTATAATCACAGTTTACCTAGTGAAGAGGATACAATGAAAAACATGCGAATACATTACGACGAAGAAGCAGATTTCTTTGAAATAACAGTAGGTAGACCAACAAAATGTATAGCCAATGAAGTTGAAAAAGGAGTGTTTGTCAGACGAGATGAAAAAACAAACGAAGTAAAAAGTATAGGAATTCTCAATTTCAAGAAAAAATCAGCAAAAGGCATAGAAGTTCCATTACAAATATATCTCAAAAATTAAACAATCCACCCAACACCGTCTGAATCAACGTTCGCGCAAGCCAAAAGATAGGAATGCCCAACAAAATCATCGGGACAAAATATTTCAAGCCATCACGCTGCTTCCCTTTCTGAATTAAACCTAACAGCAGTGCAGCAAAAAAGCAGTTCGCCGAGATATAAATGATAATGTACACGAACAAAAACGATGACGAAATATTGATATCACTGATATTCAAGGGCAGACTCGCTGATGCCGTACTTGGAATATCAATCTGTCCTAAACTCGAACGCAGCACTTCAACAAGAATTGAGCTCAGTCCTAAAAGTACGGGCGTAATAATAGCAGCTGCTGAAAAAATAAAGATAACATACATGGTGATGGCTGCCTTGATCTTCTTGTCAACAAGTGTCTGTTCGCGCAGGTGCGCTGCGGTCGAATCAAGCAGCGTCGCAAGACTTCCACCCGAACCTAAACCTGCGTTAATCAATTCAATTGAACGTAACAATCGTCGAGAACGTACGCGACGCGCCATGTCAAGCAGCGCATTCCCAATGTTCTTGCCCAGCGCAACTTCACGACCAACCTGATCAATTTCCAATTTCAATGGCCCAAATTCAGGACGTGAACTCAGAATAAGTGCACGTTCTGGTGTCATGCCCGCTCGCAAGTTAGATGACATGAGCTGTAGGGCATCCGGCAGTGACGCTTCAACAAAACGCGCTTTCTTGTCGACTGAAAAAAGAACAATCACATACGTAATTCCATT
>Ga0209542_10006614_pt1 | contig 22480 bp, 27 predicted proteins | sample RifCSPhighO2_01_FD_184028 | JGI IMG/M metagenome (GOLD analysis project Ga0209542, IMG submission 184028) | Soil microbial communities from Rifle, Colorado - Rifle CSP2_plank highO2_0.1 (SPAdes) (version 2) | ecosystem: Environmental > Terrestrial > Deep subsurface > Rock core/Sediment ... | reverse complement strand
TAAATAGCATTTCCTTCTTTTAAGGCTTGTCATTATGATTTTTGATTTATCTCCTCTCCCAGATAATCCTTGTCTTGCAGGGCAGTTTCGCTTTTGTCTGGTTTAAGAAATCCCTTGCAAGCCGCGCGTGCTTTTCATTCTCAACAGCGACTGTAAATATCTCCTTGCCAGGCCTGACAATAGCTGCCCTGCCGACATTTGAGCCGAAAGACAGCTGCATTCCTTTCTGCATCCTGTCTGCGCCTGCTCCTGCAAGCTGCTTGTTCTCCCTCAGAATATGATGGGGATAAACCTTTATTGCCATGAAATACATCTCAGGCATTGTAGTGTCAAGCTCCTTGTTTAGCATCTGCCTTGATGACTCCAGCGCATTATCCCTAATTTTGACATCAATACGCTCGTCTGATACAAGCCTAAGCAGGATGCCCAGCTTGCCCGAGTCAAATGCCTTCAGGTTGCCCATGCCAAACTTAACTATCTTTTGCGGCGGCACTGTCTTGATATACGCCTTGCCCTTAACGCTGGATATCCTTGTAAAAGGCCTTGCTTTCTTCTTTGAGTATGCTGCTGCTCTTCTTAATCCCATTTTTTATTTTCCTTTTGTTTTATTCTTTAAATATTTCTGAGAGTTAATTTTAAATGCCAATGCCAATATCCTTAAATCGCATTCTATAATCCCTCTCAAGATTCTTGTAAATTGAGCATGATTCTGGTGATGCACTAAGGCATAATTCATGATATTGGTCTGCAAGGTTCAGATAGGTTATTGTTGATTTTTCATTATCCCTCATTCCCAGCAATCTTCTTACATCAGGGCACTCATGTAAATACTTGTACTGGACATTTAATGCTTCTTCCTTTGCAATTGTTTTTGTTTGCATTTTTAATTTTAATAGTTTATTTACTCCTTTATCTCAGCCTCTGTTGTAAGCGCCTGCCCTGGCAGCCCTTTCTCAAATATTGCCCTGACAATCCCTTTATTGCCGTGCGTGGCAGCAATCTTCCCCTTGATTATCCTGCCTGCAGGGCTTTTCCATTCAACAGCCTTGCCAACAAGCTTGCCAGCTTCCTGCTTGTCCTTCATTCCTGCGTCTATCAAAAAATGCCTTGGCGTGTATGTTTTCCTTCCCCGCCTGAACTGGATTACTATTGCTTTCATGTTTTAAAGTTTTATATTATCTTTAATATCAAACTAGATGCAGTTTATCAAAAGATTTGTGTTTTTAAATGTTTATGAAATTAAACTTGCAGTTGTTCTTTTAATCTTTCTGAGATATTGGGATGCCTTAATCTACGAAGTCCTTTTGCTTCAATTTGGCGTATTCTTTCTCTGGAAACATGAAATACCTCTGCACATTCCTCTAAAGTATGGTATCTGTTGTCTTTAAAACCAAACCTTAATTTTAATACCTCTCTCTCGCGGTAGGAGAGTTTGCTCAATGCATAATTAATCTCATCTTTTAATTCAATTTTATGCACCTCCTCAACAGCTTTGTCAGAAGCTGCCGAGAGCAATCTTGTGCCTTCATAAGATAATGAGAGAATATCATGCTTTGAGATGTCTCTTTCAGCAGTATATTTCCTGCCCTTTATATGCTTCAGTTCTTCCGGGAAAACATCATCCTCAAATAAAAACACGCCGTTATTTCTGTAAAAGCCACAGATTTTTGTTTGTAAATTCATTTCAGGATAATAGCTCATTCTTTCAATATCTCCAAGTGTGTACTGCGTGATGCCCATCTTTTCTGCTGCTTCCTTTTGCGATAAGCCTAATATTTCCCTTGCTCCAACTAGCTGGGCATTTTTAACCCTTGCTTCTATTCTAAGATTGAATTTATCTTTTGTATATTCTGTTTGGTACATATTAAACTTCCTCAGAAATCTGAGGTGCCCCGCCACCCCTCTATAAATTAAGAAAATTAAGCTTTAAAAATCTGATGGTAATTTCTATTTAATAAGCGTATTGCCAATCTGGCTTATATCTACTCCTTCTTTTCCTCTTTCTTTTTCTTGTGATAATCCTTAAATGCCTCAATAAAAGCGCTTGTTATGGCTATTGCCTTCTGTTCATAAGGAATATTCCCTGAAGAATTTGCTAGCATTACAGAATACTCTTTGGATTCCCTGTCAATCATGCCGAGCAGCCCCTTAGAATCATTTTTCCACGGCTCCCTCTTGCTTTCTGTTATATTTGGATTTTGTATCTCAATAAAGCCTGCAAGGCTCAGGCTCTGGTTTTCATACCTCCTTGCAGCAAAATCCTGCCTGTCAAATTCAGCTATTTTCAGGTGGGGCCATTCAAATGTTTGTATGCAAAAATCACCTGCCTCTTTGGAAAAAACCTTCAGCCTTGGCTTTTCTGTTGAGCCAATAATCATGCAGTTCATGGCATTATCTCCGGGAGTGCTTTCGTAAAATGATAATATTATCTTGCGCTTGAACAGGCTGTCAGCTGTTTCCCTTGATTTTGTTATTGCCCATATAAGAAATGCCTTCTCATAAATTGAGTTCTCTTTCATCGCCTTGGAAAATGCCTCATAAAAAAGGCTGTCTTTGCTAAAATCAGGCTCTTTGTCCTCAAGCACAACATTTTCCATGCCGCCGAGGGCAGTGTTTACCTTTTCCATAGCCTCTGTCAGGTTATTGCGGCTTGATTTTTTGAAGAAGTCATAAAGCCTGCTTTCAAGCTCGCTTATGTCCTTTGGCTTGCCTAATTTCTCCATAAACTCTGCCAGCTCTTCCAATTTCTTCAGATAGCTGAACATGTCTTCTAACCTGCCAAAAAAGCCTTCGCCAAATTCTCCTGCCATTTTTGTTTATCCTTTATTAATTTTAAATGTCCCCAGAAACCTGAGGTGTTTCTCACCTCTCTGCAAACTAAGCAAATTGAACTTTAAAAACCTTTACAAGATAATTTCAAACTCGCCCAGCTCCTTCCTCAGAACATTAAACAGCTTCCCGCTTATGCTTATGTCCTGCTTTTTGCCCTGTTCTGACAGCGCCTTTGTCAGCTCGCCTGCATTTGAATCAGCCAGCTTGCTTTTTTCTAAGTCTATCCTGCTGATTTTTCCCTTGTCAATCAAAAAGCTTTCCTCGCCTGCCAGCACAAACTCATATGTTTTGTCTTTTGTCTTTAGCCTCATCCTGCCTTTCTGCAGGCTCACAAGCTCGCATCTCTGGTTGTATTCTATAAGGTGATTTATCAGCAAAGAGGCGTTTTTTCTTGCGTCCTCAACCTCGTGCCTTGCAATCTTTCCTTTCTTGAACTTCTCACTCGCCTTTTCAATATCCTTCAGAGTTATTAAATAGTTTGATGGCAGCTTGCCTTTCTTTATGAACTCGCTTTCAAAGCTGTTGATTAGTGCAGAATCCTTCTTTTCCCCGAAAATGCCTTTAAGCAGCTGGAAAACATCCTTATGTATCTGCGCTATGGTTTTCTCCTGCGCCCTCTTCTCTATCTGCCCTCTCAGCTCCTTAAGCCTTTTCATGTATGCCTCAACATCTTTCAGCAAGGAGTCAATCTCCTCCCCCTTAATCTCCTTAAGTTTTTCATGCTCATAATCCTTGTATAATCCGACAATCTTTTCAAGAATTGTAATATATTTTTTCTCAAGCATCTTTTCCTTTTCAAGGAAAATTTCCCTCATCAGCGGGATTGTCTCCTTTGGTGTTGGCGGCGGCAGCCCATAAAGCATGATTAATGCCTGGCTTGGCGTCAGGATGCTCCAGTATATTTCATTTACAACAAGGTCAAGCAGCCTTCTTTTTACTGCCTCACCAACCTTATCACCCATTGACATGAACATGTCTATTGCCTCTGGAGAGGGCCTGATGCGCCCCATTTTCAGGAGCAGTTTCCAAGGCAGGAATGTGCCTTTGTCAAAAAGTGGTATGCCATCCCTGATGAAGGTGAAAATCACAGGATGGGCATCTTTTACAGACTCCCAGAAATCTGTCAGAAGGTAAACCTGCGGAGAGAGCTTGTTCCTCACACCTGCAAGCTCTGACGCTTCCATGACATACTGAAATATAATGCTTCTCAGCTTTTCCTTAAGCTCAAGCCTTGGCATTCTTTTTACGTCTGTATCGTCTATGACAATATAAACATCAACATCGCTTGTCTTTGTCGCTTCTCCCCTGACAAGAGAGCCGGCAATAACATAGCTTGCAACATACCTCTCAAACTTTCTCAGTACAAGTGTCTTGTGTATCTCAGCAACCCTGAGAGCGCCAATAAGCCCCTTGTCATGCAGTGGAAAAGCCATTGCAATGGCAGAGATCATCTCTGCCTTGCCGTCCAGCCCGTAATTCCATACGTCAACAGGCGTCTTTACATGAAGCCATAATTTCGGCTTTGAGTCTTTTGCCTGTTTTATCAGCTCCAGCTTTATCTTTGGAATCTCCTTAAGCTTCTCTTCAGGCACAATAATAATTAAATGCATTGGCTTTTGTTTTTTCTCCTCGTCAGGCATCTCTTCCTCTTCCTCAAACGCCTCAACAGACTGCGGAGGCAGAATGCCTATTGCTATTGTTGAAGGATACTTTTTGATAATGCTCTTTTTGAAATCCTCAAGCTTCTGCTTTGTCTTTTCCATTTCATGCCTTTGCTCGTCTGTAATCTGCGGCATCTTCTGCGCCATCTCCATATACTGCTTTGCCTTTTCAGGGTCAGTCGGCGCAGCAGGCCTGTTCATCTCAGGGATTTCCTGCGCAATCTTCCCCTCTTCCATGCCATCATTTTCCTTTTTAATCTCTGTTTCCTTGCCTTTTGCCTTAGAATTCTTTTCTTTATCCATCTGAAATTTAGAAAAAATGAATATATAAAGGTTACTGGCAGCCAGGCATAACTCTGCACCCAATAGTGAACAGCCTAAGCCTCACTTTTTTCTGGCGTGCCTTGAGTGCCAGAAAGCAATGCTGACTGCAGTCACTGCTGTCAGGATTATCACAATTGAATTAACCACAATTTTATCCTGTGATATCAGGGCTGTCCTCAGGGCAAAAATCATAAACACATACAGGACAAAATAAAACATAATCATGCTCAGCACTCTGGCATGTATTATGCCGCTTTCCTCAATTATGTCTCTTAGGTAAACAGCGATGGCAAACCCGACAACTATCAGCAGCAAAGCCCCCACAAGAGCCGGAATAATAATCAGGACTGATGTAATCCACTCTGTAACCTGCGGGAGGTTCAGGCGCTGAAAAACAAGGTTGATAAATAAAATATAAATTGCCCACCTCACAACAGTCAGGAACAGGTTGATAAAGCTCTGCCTTATTGTCCTCTGAAGGTTTGTCCTTTCTGTCCACTTCTTCAGTATAAAGCTGGCAGACTTGCCGAGAAAAATGCCGATAGCAAACAAGACAACAGAAAAGATTATATTAAATATAGAGATATTCCACGTCCCAACCTGGAAATTTCTCATCATAAAATCCACAAAGCCGGCCATATATTCTAAAAGGCATCCTTATTTATAAACCTTCACAATAAGGCGTGGCAGAAAGATTAATAAATGAGTTTTCATTTGTTTTCTTATGAAAAGAGGCTTGCAATGCGCAGCAGTCAGTGGATTGCTTTTTTCTGCGCTTTTGGCTGATAGCTATGACTGCTCTGGCGAGGGCATAAAAATAGAATTTAATGAAGGCGCAAGTATCGCAGAAACAGCAAGGATTTATGCACAAGATGCCAAAAATGGGAATTCTGAAGTAAGGCTTAATGAAAAGTTGGCAGGCGCAAGCGAAGAGGAAGAGTGGCCGGGCTATATGGAATGGATGGTTGATGCCAAAAAGAATGTTGAAGATTTTAAGGGCTACATAAACAGCTTTTCCAATTCTATGTCAAAAACTCTGGGCTAAAGCCACAGAGCGTGTTTGAGTTTTTGAGCACTATCAAAAATGCCTTTATTTTCTGCGTGTTAAAACAGGCAGGGTACATAAGAGAGCATTTTTGAAGTCTCAAAAGAGGATGAAAGCCTGCTGTACCTAGACCTAAATGCTGGAAGCAAAAAAGCAACATTTTATGTTTACAGGAAAAAATTTTGATGCCTGAGAGGTGCCTGTTATCATTCTGCTGAAAGTATATTCTCTTATATAAGCATATTTATAAGTTTTAAAATAAAAATTTATAAGTTGTAGGCTGTAAAGATTTATAAATTATCTAAGGAAAGAGAAAATGTATAAAAAAGAAGGAGGACTAAGGTAAATGAAATTCGCGCATCTTGCAGACTGCCATCTTGGGGCATGGAGGCATCCTCAGCTGCAGGAGCTGAACATGGAAAGCTTCAGGATGGCTATAGGCATATGCATAAAGGAAAAGGTTGATTTTATCCTGTTTTCAGGTGATTTATTTGACTCTGCCTATCCGCCTATTGAAATACTCAAGGAAACTTTTTCAGAATTCAAAAAGCTTAAAGATGCAAAGATAAACTGCTTTATTATAGCAGGAAGCCATGACTATTCTGTCTCGGGCAAGACATTTCTTGATGTGCTGGAAAAGGCAGGGTTCTGCGTGAATGTCTTCAGGGCAGAGGGGCTTGAGCAGAGAAATGACAAAATAATCCTTAACCCAATCATTGAGAAGAACATTGCTATTTACGGCTATCCTGGAAAAAAGTCAGGGCTTGAGGTTGAAGAGCTTAAAAAGATAAAGCTTCAGGAATGCCCGGGGCTGTTCAGGATATTCATGCTGCACACAAGCATAAAGGGCGCTGTCGGCAGCCTTCCGATTGAGTCTATTGACGAGAAAGAAATGCCAGAGGCAGACTATTATGCTCTCGGGCACCTGCATATTGACTATTGCAAGGGCAGGTTTGTTTATGCAGGGCCAATATTCCCCAACAATTTTGAGGAACTGGAAGAGCTTGAATATGGCAGTTTTTACATTGTTGAGCTGAAAGGCACAAGCGTGCTGGACAGCAGGATAGACGCAAAAAAGGTTGAGCTAAAAATAAAAGATGTCATCTCTGTTGAAATTGAAATAAAAAATGCCCTGGCAGGAACAGAAAAGATAATCTCAGAATTGGGAAATTATGACTTAAAAAACAAGATTGTGCTGTTGAAGGCATATGGAAAGCTTGAGCAGGGCAAGGCATCAGACATAAAATTTTCAGAAGTTGATGATTTTGTAAGAAAGAAAGGCGCATATGCATTTCTGAAGAGCTCGTCAAAGCTTGCAGCAGAAGAGTCTGCAAAGATAGACATGGGCAATACGAAAAACATGGAAAACATTGAGGAAAGCATAATAAAAAAATACTCAGAGGAAAACCCCTCAAAATTCAACAGCCTGATTGTGCAGCTTGTTAATGCCCTTGACTTGGAAAAACAGGAGGATGAAAAGAATTCCCCATTTCAGGAGAGGCTTGTCAGGGACATAATAAAAATACTGAATGTTTAAGATAAAAGATGGAAAAAGTAAGAATAAGAATTAGAAAGGTAAAAAGAGAAAGCTTAGATAATGCTAAAGCCATAGCTGAGATTGAGGTTAAAAGCGGGTACAGATGGAGAGAATGCATAAAAGATGAGTTAAAATTAGCAAAGAAAATAATAAAATCTAAATCTTTAGTTTATATTGCAGAGCATAAGAGCGAAGCAGTTGGCTATTTTGCCTTAACATTCAGAAATAAAATTGCTGATATTGATTTTTTATCTGTCAAAAAGAGATATCACCATAATGGCATTGGTACAAAGTTGCTTAATCGCATGATTAGGTTAGCTAAGAAAAACAATAAGCTAAGCAAGATAAGAATAGCTGTCTGGGCTAAAAACCTTCCAGCAATTGGATTGTATAAAAAGTTTGGTTTTAGTGTCGTGAGAATAAAAAGAAAATACTACCCAAATGGGGATGATAAAGTAGTTATGGAGAAAATGCTGAGATGATAATAAAAAAAGTCACGCTGAACAACATAAGAAGCTATGAAAATGCAGAGATTTGCATTCCTGAAGGAAGTGTGCTTTTGTCAGGCGACATCGGAAGCGGCAAAAGCTCTGTCCTGCTGGCTATTGAGTTTGCCCTGTTCGGCTTGCAGCCCGGGCAGAGGGGCTCTTCACTTCTAAGAAACGGGAAGGATGAGGGATTTGTAAGGCTTGAGATGTGCGTTGGGGAAAAGAGTGTGGCGCTTGAGAGAGGATTAAAAAAGGGCAAGTCTGTAACGCAAAGCTATGCAACGCTCAGCATTGACAACGACAAAAAAGAGATTTCTGTCGGTGAGCTTAAGAATTTTGTCCTTAACATCCTCAACTACCCTGCAGAGTTCGCAAAAAAAACCAACCTGCTTTACAAATTCACAGTCTACACCCCGCAGGAAGAGATGAAGCAGATAATTCTGGAAAAAGCTGACACGCGGCTTGACACATTAAGGCATGTTTTTGGAATAGACAAATACAAAAGGATTGGAGAAAACCTTGCAGTTGTGCTTACAGAATTAAGAGAGGGTGCAAGAAACAAGGAAGGCATTATAAGGGATTTGGAGCTGCAAAAGGAAAAAAAGGCGTCCAAGGAGAGTGATGTTGAGAAGGCATTCAAGGAAGAAAAAGAGACAGAAGAAAAGCTTATGCATATCTCAGAAGAGAGAAAGAAGCAGGAGCAGGAGATAAGAGGTGTTGAGGAGAAGATAGAGCATAAAAAGAAATATGAGCAGGAGATAGAGAAGACAAAAATAGCAATCTCCGGCAAGAGAGACCAGACTGCAAGACTTGAAAGGGGCATTAATGAGATAGAAAGGGCATTCAGGGACGCTTCAGGCAGGTTTAACAGGGAGGAGCTGGAGAATTCTGCAAAACTGCTTTCTGAAAAGAGGGCGCAGGTTGAGTTCCTGCAGAAGGAATATATTGAGCTTTTCAGCAAAATCAAGTCGCTTGAGATAAAGAAAGGTGAGCATAAGGACTCTGAGAACAAAATCTCAAGGATGACTGTCTGCCCGACATGCCTTCAGGATGTCAGCGAGAGGCACAAGACAAACATAAGGCTGAAGATAGAGCATGAAATTACTGAAATAGAAAAGGCGCTTGCAGAGCTGCTGCCAAAAAAGAAAAGCAATGAGAAAAATGCCCAGGCAGCAAAAGAGGAGATTTCAATTGCAGAAAGGAAAAAGTCAGAGCTTGAGATGCTGAAAACAAGGATCGAAAGCCTTGGATATGACAAAATCGGGGAGATGAAAAAAGAGCTTGAGATGCTGAAGGCAGATATTGTGCTGCTGGAAAGCCAAATACTGACATTAAAAAATTCTGCATTTGAGCTTTCAATGTTTGAGAGAGTGTATGAGCAGAAGAAAAGTGAGCTTGAAAGCACAAAGGGCAGGGAAAAGGCAGCAGAAATAAGCAGGGCAGAATTGAAAAAGGAAAAGGAGATGCTCCTGCGGGAAATCAGCGAGCTTGAGAAGGAAATAAGCAGGAAAGAGCAGGTAAAAAAAGAGCTTGCATATGTGAATGAGCTTGTAGACTGGCTTTCCGGCAATTTCATAAGCATGATTCAGTTCACAGAAAGAAATATCATGATAAGGCTGAGGGAGGAATTTTCAGAAATATTTAACAAATGGTTTTCAGTCCTTGTTTCTGAAACACTAAGGGCAAGGCTTGACGAAGACTTCACCCCAGTGATTGAGCAGCAGGGCTTTGAAATTGACTATGCCTACCTCTCAGGAGGCGAGAGGACAGCTGTTGCGCTCGCATACCGCCTTGCCTTAAACCAGGTTATTAACTCATTATTGAGCAGGATAAAAACAAAAGACATTGTTATCTTGGATGAGCCAACCGATGGCTTCAGCGAGCAGCAGCTTGACAAGATGCGGGATGTCCTGCAGCAATTAAAAGTCAGGCAGCTCATACTTGTCAGCCACGAGGCAAAGATTGAAAGTTTTGTTGAGAAGATTATAAAGTTCAGGAAAGAGGATGGAGTGACGAAGGTTGAAGGATAGTTATTCTTAAATAGTAACAAAACCAAAAGATTTATAAATCCGCGCGCCTCTTATGAGACGCGAACATGGGAGAACTTTTAATATTTAAGGACATTGCAGACTCGCTGATGGACTATCCGCGGGATGTTACCCTATTCGGAGAAAGAAACCTTATAAAAACAAAGGAAAGCACTTTTGATTTATACTATCATTACGCGGAGGGAATATGGCGCCCTAAGCCGGGCCAAAAAATAATCCCTTATGTTCCCTTTCCAATACTCAAAAATCAGGGCTCTAATGATGGCTTGATTGAAAGGCTTGCCGGTTATTACAAGGAAAATGGCTGCGATTATGCTGGCTTGTGCGGCAAGGGAAATTTAATCTTATATAAGGCAGGAGGGGTTGAATCAGGAGTAACACTAACCCCTTTGAATTTTTCTGAAGGAGAGTGTTATGCCCCAATCAGGGAAGAGGTTTTCAAAAAGCTGGGGGAAACCGGCATGGATCTTTCGAGTGAAATAAGCAAAAAAACAAAAGAGATTAAGCGCCTTATTGAGCAATAATGTTTACTTGTCAAGAACCCTGCGCTAAAATATCGTGCTTGGGTTCTTGAGCATGTCAAAAACTCTGGGCTAAAGCCACAGAGCGTGTTTGAGTTTTTGAGCATGTCAAGATTTCACAAAATCTTGAGCACTATCGGAAATCTATGATTTCTGAAGCTATCAAAAATGCCTTTATTTTCTGCGTGTTAAAACAGGCAGGGTACATAAGAGAGCATTTTTGAAGTCTAAAAAATCAAGGAGTATTTTTTAAGTCTTCAGGAATTATATAAATCAGCTTGCTTCTTAAAACAGGGTGTTTTTGCATTAAAATATCAACTGCCTCGCTCATATGCCTGTCTGAACTGACTAAAACAACTTTAAGCTGGTTGTTGGGGTCTTCTGCAGTTGCTACAGCAGACGCCAGTATATCTGAGTCTCTGTCTATTCTTGTATAATGCCTCTCAATTTTGTTCCTCAGGTGCGGCCATGCTTCATCAGGGCTCATTTGGCCGCTTGCTACACTATCAAAAACATTCTCCTTTTCTTTCCTAAAATAATGCCAGAGCTGCCTGGGCACATCCTCTTTATTGGAGTATCCTAAAATCTCAAGCCCTTTTTGGTATTTTTCTGTTTGCTTCATTGCCTCTTTTGTTTCCTCTAGCAAATTTTCAGCATAGCCCGATGGATTAGTTTCGCCCCTTATATCCCTTAATTCCCACATCTCCTCCCTCAAAGCTTTAGGTATCTTAACATTATACCCCTTATGCTGCAGGTTCTCTACATACCCCTTCCTTGACTGCGGGTGTTTAAATTTGTTAAACAGGTAGTTTGCATCTAAAAAAATGATAGGTTTCTCGTCAGGGTTTCCGCCGCGATTTATTAATTCCCTTCTAAGAATATTTTCTAATGTTCCTGCCGCCGGAAGGGCAGCAACCGCAAACATAACCACGGCAGCAATCATGAAAGCCATGCCGAGAATAAAACTAAGCGAGATGCCCCACGCTGCAGGGGCTCCGACAGCAGCGCCTGCAATTCCTGCTCCTGAGCGGGCAAGCAGCATCACGCCTGCGGCAAACAGCACAATGCTCAAAATCCTGTATATATAAACTCTTTTTTGCATGCTCTTTTGAATGTGCGTGGTTTAAATTTTTGCCTATGACTCAACAAACTCTGTTTTAACCTGCTTCAGCGAGGTTACAGAGGTTGTCTTTGCAAATCCGTATTTTTTAATTGAGTTTTTCACAAATTCATAATATTCATCAATATCCTTTGTCCTCAGCTTGATAAGCATCTCATATTCTCCTGTGCATATGTCCACTGACTCAACCCTTTCGTCTTTTGCTATCTCTTTTGCAACCTCTTCAGGATTTGCATATTTTTCAGGAATAAGATTGATAAAGATGTAGGTGCAGTGCCCCTCGTCTATTTTCTTGTAGTCAAAAACCGCCTTGTACGTTTTAATTGTTCCTTCTTTCTCCAACTTTTTTATGTTATAATGTATTGTTGTGGAAGGCTCTTTGAGCTTGATGGCTATCCTTGCTATCTGCGGGGTGCAAAATCCATGCTTGAACAAGCTTATGAGCTTCGGCGCTATGTCTTTCATTTTTTGGGTTTTTTAAGTTTTTTAAGTTTAAGCCACATCTCCTTAAAAAAAGAAAGCGTAAGGGTTGACAAAACAAAAGCAACTGCAGGGACAATTGAATTAACAAGCGGATTGGGCAATTGGGCAAAAATGAAAAATACAAGGATAACAAGATATGTCAGGATAAAAATGAGAACTTTCCTCTGCCAGCTTGTTTCCCACGCCTTGTCAAGCTCTACGCGCTTGTTTCTTTCCTTAATCCTATCAATCTCCTTCTTCAGCTCTTTAGCCTCTCTTTCTGTCATTAATTGAATAATATTCAGTTATTTATAAATCTTTTGGTTAATATTTGAATATTCTGCAATTAAGTATATATAGGTTAGAAGGCATAAGAGATTATGGAAAACAGAAAAATCATCAGGATGAGAGAGCTAAGGAGAAAAATAGATGCCTTAGACAGGGCTCTGATAAAAATTATTCAAAGAAGAATAACGGCAGCTAAAGGAATTGGAAAGCTAAAATCAGAATTATCCCTGCCTGTGTTTTGCCCTGAAAGAGAGAGAAAAGTAATGCAAAGGGCATTAAGCCTGTCTAAACAGCTTAGTGTGAATCCAAAACTTTCTGGTAGGTTATTCCAGCTGGTAATCCGAGAATGCAGGAATGTTCAGGCAGAATTTATCAAAAAGCCAGATATGATAATCATAGGCAATGGAAAAATGGGGAAAAAGCTCTCAAAAGAGTTTAATGCTCCTGTTTTGGCAGGGGCTTTATCAGAACTAAAAAGATTAAACAGCCCCAAAATCATTCTGCTGGCAGTTCCATTTTCAGCTTTAAGCGAGGTGGCTGGCAGAATCAAGAATTTCTTAAATAAAGAAGACTTAGTTATGGATATCTCATCTACAAAAACAGGCACTGATAAGATTTTTAATGAACTTCCCTGCGGATTTCTTGCAACACACCCTTTGTTTGGGCCAAATACAGAAATGCCCGGGCAGAGATGGGTTATAACAGGAGAGAGGGCAAATGCCCTGTCGTGCTGGTTTAAGGATTTTGTCAGCGCCAGAGGATGCAAGATTGTCCCCATGGCTCCTGAAGCCCATGACAGAGCAATGGCTATCCTGCAGGGATTGAATCATTTCATGCTGATTGCATTTAACAAAACAATCAGAAACCTTAATTTTGATGCCAGAAAAATAGAGAGATTTTCAACAGCATCAAGCAGACTAACCCTTGAGGCAATGAAGAAAGTATCTCTTAGCGGAAGTGGCACATCTGATGAATTAATCAGCAAGCCAATGGCTAAAGCTGCAATCAAAAAATTTATTGAGAATGTCGATGAGGCAAAACAAAAATCCTCACCAAAAGCTTTATAAACATCCCACGCATTGGGATTTTAGAGGTTCTGAAGGATTATCATTCTATAAGCAACTAAAGATGGATGAAGAAATAAAGCAGTATGTCCGCAAGACAGGAACAAGCATATTAGGCATAGTGTGCAAAGACGGGATTGTCATGGCTGGAGACAGGCAGGTAACAGCAGGACAAAGCATTATTATTTCTAAAACTACGCAGAAGGTAGTTCAGGTTAATAACTATCTTGTTGGAGCTTGGGCTGGTAATGCTTCAGATATACAAATGTCAACAAAGATTGTTGCTGCAGAATTAAGGCTTAAAGAATTAAGAAGCAAAGCAAGGCCTAGTGTGAAAGATGCAGCGAACCTTATTGCTATGATAACCTACAGGAATATAAGATATCCATCTATGATTCCAAATATAGTAGGCACACTTGTTGGTGGCTATAATGAAAATGGAACAGTAGAAATCTATACAATTGAACCTGCAGGAAGTGTTATAAAAGTTGAGGATTATGACGCAAACTTCGGAAGCGGCATGCCTTACATACTCGGCTTGCTGGAAAGGCAGTATAAAAAAGACATGTCAGTAAAGGATGGAATAGAGCTCGCAATTGAGTGCATCAAATCATCCTCTCAAAGAGACACAGGAAGCGGTTTTGGGATAGATGTTTTCACAATAACAAAGGAAGGCATAAATCACGTTGTAAAGCAGAAGATAGAGCAAGTGTACAGGGAAGAAAAGAAGTAGATTACAGGAAAAGAGAGAAGTAGCTATATAGAAGATTATGAATTATCTGGCTGAATGGCAATGTTATTACAAATCATATTTTCTGGAGTAGAGATTTATATTTTGAAAATAGAAAAAACACAAACATGATGAAAATTAAAAAATTTTCAGTATTTTAAAAATCTGATGATTTATTAAAATGACAGACATTTTAAAAAGCATAACAAGCGAACTGCCTAAAGTGATAAGCGATGCAGGCTTTGAGGGCGCGAATATAGTCCTATACACTGATGACGAGGAATTCTTCAAAAAAGGCGAGGCGCAGATAAAGGAGATTGTGAACAAGATTAAGAAGAGGATAGAGCTGAGAGCAGATGAAAAGGTGCTTATGAAGCAGGAAGATGCAGAAAAGGCAATAAAGAGCATTGTGCCGAAAGAGGCTGATGTAAACAACATAATATTTGACGCTCAGAGAAGCATTGTTGTCATTGAGGCAAAAAAGCCAGGCATGGTTATAGGAAAGATGGGGAGCATCCTGCAGGAGATAAAGCAAAAAACATTGTGGATTCCGCAGGTGCAAAGAAGCCCTGCAATTCCAAGCCAGATAACAGAGAATATCAGGAGTGTTCTCTATCTGAACAACAACTACAGGAGAAAATTCCTTAATTCCACAGGAAAGAAGATTTACAAAGAATGGAACCCTGAGAAGATAGATGAGTGGGTGAGGATAACATTCCTCGGAAGCGGAAGGCAGGTTGGAAGAAGCTGCCTACTTTTGCAAACCCCTGAATCAAAAATCCTCCTTGACTGCGGCATTGATGTTGCTGCATCTGACAAGGAAAAATTCCCGTATTTTGATGTTCCTGAATTTGACATAAATTCCATTGATGCCATCATTATCAGCCATGCGCACCTTGACCACAGCGGATTAGTGCCAATGCTGTACAAGATGGGGTATAAAGGCCCATGCTATCTTACTGCTCCAACAAGGGATATTGCCTCTCTTCTTGCTCTTGATTTTATAGGGGTTGCTTACAAGAAAGCAACAACACCTTTATTCAACTCAACTGACATAAAAGAAATGGTTAAGCACACAATATGCCTTGATTATAATGAGGTTACAGACATAACGCCTGATGTCAGGCTTACATTATACAACTCGGGGCATGCACTCGGAGCAGCCATGGTGCACCTGAACATAGGAAATGGATTGCATAACCTTCTCTATACAGCAGACATGAAGTATGGCAGGACAAGGCTTCTTGAAGCTGCAACTGCAAGCTTTCCGCGGCTTGAGACAACAATCATTGAATCAACCTATGGCGGCAAGGATGATGTCCTGCCTCCAAGGCATGAAGCAGAAAACACAATGATAGACATAATAAAGAGCACTATAGAGAGAAAAGGAAAGATTCTCATTCCAGAGCTTGGATTAGGAAGGGCGCAGGAGACAATGCTTATAATTGAAGACGCAATAAAAAATGGCATACTTGATAAAATCCCTGTATATATTGACGGCATGATATGGGACATTAATGCTATCCATACTGCATATCCTGACTTCTTGAGCAACTCTGTAAGGAACATGATATTTCAGGACAACAATCCTTTCTCCTCCGAGATATTCAGGAGGGTTGGCTCACCGCAGGAAAGAAAAGATGTTTTTGAGGGTGGCCCATGCGTTGTCCTTGCAACATCCGGCATGCTTGTAGGGGGCGCTTCTGTTGAATACTTCAGGGAGTTTGCCGGCAACAGGAAAAATAGCATGATATTTGTATGCTACCAGGGTGTTGGAAGCCTTGGAAGGCAGGTGCAGGAAGGCGTGAAGGACTTCAGGATGGACAACGACGGCAAAGAGGAGATTGTCAAGGTGAATATGGAAATCAACACAATAACTGGGCTTACAGCGCACAGTGGAAGAAACCAGCTGCTTGCATTTGTAAACAACTGCCAGCCGCGCCCGAAAAAGGTTATAATAAACCACGGCGAGGTTAACAAGTGCCTTGACTTGGCATCAACAATCTACAAGCTAAACAGGATAGAAACATGCGTTCCCAAAAACCTTGAAACTGTAAGGATAAGGTAATCAAAAGAAAAATCAATAAAAGAGGCAAAAAGTAAAGTGAAGCACAAAACAAGCATAACAATAATCCTGCTGAGCATGTTTTTTATAACACAGCTGATTGGGATCTTTGTTATTGGTGCATACCTGCCAAGGCAAAGCGTGCAGGTTATCAACGGCACAGAGCAGAATGTTACAATAACGCCGCAGCTGCCTTATGGCATGCAGCCGCCAGAGATGAAGCCCAATGATGCCCTTTCATTTCTTGTGTCTCTTATAATCTCTTTTGTGTTTGCAATTGTCTTAATATTTGTCCTCATGAGAATAAAGGCAGCGCTTTTCATAAGAATATGGTTCTTTGTCGTGGTTATTATTGCCCTAGGGATAACTATTACATCCTTCATCTCACTATCTCCTTTACGGGGCTTGTGGTATATTCCATATATCTCCCTGCTCATCGCACTGCCGCTTGCAATATATAAGATATTCAGAAGGAATATTATTGTGCATAATGCCACAGAGCTGATGATTTATCCAGGCATTGCAGCAGTCTTTGTCCCAATACTTAACATATGGACAATTCTTGCCCTTCTTATTATAATCTCGCTTTATGACATCTATGCTGTCTGGCACTCAAAGTTCATGCAGAAGATGGCAAAGTTCCAGATAAACAAGCTAAAGCTTTTCACAGGGTTTTTTGTGCCTTATGCAGACAAAAAAACAAAGGATAAGATAAGGCTGATAAGGCAGAGATATAAAAGCAAGAAGATTCCTGACAGCGTGGCAAAAAAGCAAAAATTCAAAATCAGCCTTGCAATTCTCGGCGGCGGGGATGTTGTCTTTCCATTGATAACATCAGGTGTCATGCTCAAGACATTTGCCATGCCGTTGGGCATAATCGGCGCATTGCTTGTCTCTGTGTTCGCAACACTTGCCTTGCTTGCCCTGTTTATATTCTCAAAGAAAGGAAAATTCTACCCGGCAATGCCATTCATAACAGCCGGCTGCATCATAGGAATGATAGTTGCGATTGCCTTGGCGAGAATTGTGTCATAAAGGCAATTAAATGTCAAGAACCCTGCGCTAAATAACAGAGTATGCTTGGGTTCTTGAACATCTCGAAAATCAAAAGATTTTCGATGACTATCAGAAACATAAAAGTTTCTGAAGCTATCAAAAATGCCAGAATTTAAGGAGCATTTTTGAAGTCTAACAATGAAATGATAAATCAAGAAGTACCCCGCATTCTCATAACATTTTCTCTATTTCTTTGCTGAATTTTTCAGCTCTTTCCAGAGATGTTTCTGCTTTGGTAGTTTTAATTTCGTCAGTTGATTCATACTGAAAAATAGAGCGTTTTATTCTCTCCATGTCATAACTTTGCAGGATATTGTCTGATCAAAAAAACAATGTGCCACCACATGTCAAGAACCCTGCGCTAAAACATATAGCGTGCTCGGGTTCTTGAGCACTATCAAAAATGCCAAAACTTCAAAAATCATATGATTTTTGACAGCTATCAGAAACTTTTAGTTTCTGAAGTTCAAAGAGCATTTTTGAAGTCTAAAGAATGTGGTTTTAATTTCGGACATAACATTAATGCTTCACTGCTTGCCAGCTCATAACCAACCTTATATCCTATCTTGTAAAGCAGGGCATTCGCAAGATAGAACATCGAATAGTAACTTATAACAACCACCCAGAGATTTGCATTCATCTTAATTTTGCTTTTGATTATTTACTCTCTTTTTCCTCTTTTGATTTCTCCCCATCTTTCTCAGGGTGCTTGTTTGAATATTCACAATAAGCTATCATGTCTTCCCTTGTTACAGGCTCAATCCCAGTAACATCATTTATTCTAACCTTCATAGGGCCATGCTCATCATCAACAAGCTTTTTTATAAGCCCCTTTTCTGCATCATAGCCAAATCCCTGAAAAGGATGAAGCAAAAGCCAGCCATCTTCAATATCCTTCAGCATTCCACTGAACGAGCGGCTGCTTGTGTAGAATATTGTATATTTCCCACGGCGATATTCAAATGTGCTTTCTTTCTTTTTCAATCCGAATTCTGCCATTTTTCTGTTTGTTAGATATTTTTTAAAGTAAATTTTGGATTAAATCTCAGTATATAAGCATGATTGTCTTGTATTCTATGTCTTCAAACCTTATCTTGCCGTCATTAAACAGGTTGCTGTCGCCTTTTGTTATAAAATATGTGCCGTTCTTGTCAGTGCCTTTTTCAACAACCCTATGTATTACAAGAATGCCATCTCTCTGAAATGTTATAATGTCGCCAATCCTTATCTCATCATCTGATGCTGGAATAACCTTTATGCCTATTGTCTTGTCGTCAAGAACAGGAATCATGCTCCCAGTATCAGCATATGCACCAAGCATGGCATGCTCTATGCTTATGACAATCCTGTCATCATAAACCTGAATATTTCCTGCCCCCACGTAATTGCCTGTTTTCAGCGAGTTGTCGGGAGAAGGTGAGATGCTGCCTGCAAGGTAAAAAAAGGCAATAGCCAGAACAGAAAGCATTGCAGCAAACAGCGCAAGCCTTGCTTTCCCGTGCATTTTTGCCAGTTTTTTAAGCATTTTCATTTTGTCTTTCCTAGCCTTAATTCCGGTCAGCTATCTCTCTTTATTTAATGTCACTTTATAATGAAGATATTTGCTTATAAAGCTTTCGGTTATGTTGTTATTTATACATAGTTACAAAACCAAAAGATTTAAAAAGGCTGTTTTCTATAGCTACTAAAGCAAGAGGTGGCGACGAGCGAAGTCAGCGGACAGAATGGCCTCGCGAGAACCTCAGAGCGTTTTCTGAGAAAATTTAAAAAACGAATCAAATCAAAATGATAATAAAACAAGAGCTTGTAAAGAAACTGAGAAATTACTTTAGCCTTAATATCTATGAGACTAAGGTATGGCTTGCACTGCTCAGCAAGGGCATTTCGTCTGCGGGCGAGATAGCAGAAATCTCTGGAGTTCCAAGAAGCAGGACATATGATGTTCTTGAGGGATTGGAAAAGCAGGGATTTGTGATTGCAAAGATTGGAAAGCCTGCAAAATTCATTGCTGTTGAGCCGTCCCAGATTATTGAAAAGCTTAAAAGGAATGCGGAAAACGAGGCGAAGGAAAGAGTAGGCGTCCTTAGCGGGCTTAAAGACACGCAGGAATACACTGAGCTTGAGCAGTTGCACAAGGAAGGAATCAACCCTGTAAAGAAAGAGGACTTGTCAGGCTCAATAAAAGGTAGGCTTAATATTGCAAGCCACCTTAAGGAGATGCTGGAAAATTCATCCAGCGAGGTAATAGTCTGTTCAAATGCAGACTATCTTTTAGGCAACCAGAGAATATTCAAGCAGACATTTGAAAGGCTCGGCAGCTCTGGCATAAAGGTGCTTGTGGGAGTTCACGGCACAGAGAGCGATGTCAGCAAGATAAACTCTTTATTCAGCACAAAAGCAAGGCAGATAAATGTCAATGGGCAGTTTTTCATTTCAGACAGAAAAGAGATGGTTTTCATTCTCTCAGACCCGCATAAAGAAGAAGGCGAGCTTGCAGTCTGGCTTAATTCAGAATTCCTCGCAGAATCTATCTCATACCTTTTTGAAAAAGCGATGAGTAAGAAGTAAGGGAAAATGAAAAGATACCTTGTATTTGAGACAAAGATTTCTGGCATGGAAACAGAGCTTTCAAGGATATTTGATGAGCTTTGTAATTTTGAGGGCAGGGCAGATATCAGCAAGATAGAAGGAAGGCTTTTTAAAAGATTTAAGTACAACCACATGACAGAGATTGTTTATGATAATTACATTGAAAGGCTAAAAACACTGCCTAAATCTGGCCGCAAGATTTATCCTGTTGAGAATGACAACACAATCTCAAGAAGGAATTATATGCAATTTTAATTTTTTGCCGTGATATTTGTTATTCCCATCTCTTTTATTTTCCGAGAATTTTCTTTTTTGAACATCTTTAAAAATTGCCCAAAGCTGATGTCAGCCTTTTCCCTTGCATATGCTTTTCCCCGCTTTATGAAAACATTTTTGTGCGCCTTCCTGAAGCTTGCCAGCCTTTCCTGCATGCCCGCAGGCGGGCCTTCAAGGATAATCTCCTTTTTCCTCTTTAGGCTTAAATAAAATATCCCCGTATTCCTGCTTTCATCATACTCAAAATTAGCTTTCTTTATCACAAAGAGCTTGTCAATTTCCATGCTTAAAAATCTGCAAAATTTAATCAGCTTGCTTCCTGCAATATCCCCTGCCTGCTTTTCTGTTTCTGCCTCGAGAATAAAATTAAACTGCTTTTCATTTATCTTTTTTTGCTGAAAGAACTTTCTGCTTGGCGCTTTCAGGAATTTAAGGCAGGCTTTTCTGAATTTTTCAAATGTTTCATCACTCAATGCCGCTAAGGCATTCCTCTCCTTAAATGTAGGGTCAACAAGAACAACAGGCGACTGAAGCTTTGCCTCATTCATGTTAAGCAGCACATCCTGCCTGTTTTTATACAGCTTCTCCTTGTCTATTACTATCTTTTCTGTTGAGCCCGCAACCTGTTTTATAAAATTGGCAAAGCTTTTGTAATTGCATATAAGAAGCTCCAGGGCATAGCCGGAAAAGCCGCTTATGTAAGACTCTGCGCCATAACAGCCCTGCGCATGGCAGAATGCCTTTGCAAGCATTATCTCATCTGCAAGCTTGGGGTTTTTCCTAGTCTCCTTCATAATATAAGAAACATGGAAGAAGCTCAAATCAGTCGTGTTCTCTGCCTGCTGCGGCTTTGCTATTTTCAGCACAGGGATAATCTCAAAGAATATGCTTTTTGTTTTTTCTTTGCCCTTTCCCCCTCCTTTCTCTCTTTCCTGAATAATAAAATAATCCCTTGAGCCGTGAATTCTCTGAAATTTTACTTTTGAGTGCTTCAAAATCTTTTCTAAGCTTTCCGAGATGCCTTCTGCCTCTTTTTGCTTCTGGTTTTTTTCAAACCTCACAAAGATATCTATGTCATACCTTTCCTTCTTTATTATTGTGCCTTTAGCAAGGCTGCCTCCGATAAAGCATCCTGCCTTGATTTTCAGCTTCTTCGCAGAGCTTTCTATCTTGTCCTTCAACAAGCATGCCTGCTTCTTAAGAATTAAAAACTCCTGCCCCGTTGGCTTAATCAGAGAAAGCTGCTCAGAAAGAATCTGCTTAAGTTTTTTATCCTTCTCTCTTTTTTTGCCCTCTTTTACCATGGCAAAAGAAAGGAAAAGCTATTTAAAAATTCTCCGTCACCTTGCTCTTGCCGGCATTAAAGTGCCCCTTCTGCCTCTACTGAAACAGGCATGCTCCTGCCCTTAAGGTATAATCTTTCCGGAGGCGCCTGGCGCGAGAATGTGAGGATGTTTAGATATCCTCCATCAGAAAATCGAGATGACATAAAAGCATGCACTCTTGGCGATTGAATCAATTTAATCAATTGAAGGATTTCTATTTTATTTGATAGGATTATTCTGCTGGATGTCAAATATCTTCCAGGCAGGCTTTCTCTTGCTATTTCTGGCGATGTTTCATCAGGCCTTAATATTAATTTATCATCAGTTGTTAAAAAATCATCAATAAAATGTTTTTCCACCTGCTTAAGCTCTTCTTCAGTTGTTTTGGTTATGCCAATATTGCCGCCTGCAAAAAGAAAATAAGCATCTGCCCCGCTGTAATCTGCAGTGTATGCACCAAAAAATTCCCCTTTATTCTCGTCTCTCAGCAAATATCTCTGAAGTTCCATGTTTTGTTGTGCCCTTTTGGCTTTAAAAGAATTATGGCACTATAAATCAATATTTTTACTCTGCCCTGCTCAACTCTGTCAGAGTTTTATGCCTTTTTTCAAGTCCTCTTTGCTGACGCGCAGTGTGGATGCCAAATCTATGATGTATTTTCCTTCTTCAAGCTTGTAGACAAGAGGGCGCTTCTTGTTGAACACATTAACCAAGTCTATCTCAAACTTTCCTTCCTTTATTATCCTTACTGATTCCAAGTCAAGTATGACGGGTGCTTCCTCTTCCAAGCCAATCATGTCCCTTACATCCTGCTCTATCCGTGTCTTCTCGCCCTCGTTTAATTCAATTGCCGGCTGGTTTTTCTTCAGGTTTGCAAGCTGCTCATCCTTGAGAAAGAAAAAGAAATGGCTTCCGCAATCGCATCCTTCCAGCAATTCTTTAGAAACCTTTTGGTATATCTTCCCGCAATGCACGCACTGATGAGCCATGGCACAGCAAATGCATGATGGTTAATAAAGTTTGCGGATGAAAACAAAACTTTATTCACA
>Ga0209542_10006613_pt1 | contig 22480 bp, 23 predicted proteins | sample RifCSPhighO2_01_FD_184028 | JGI IMG/M metagenome (GOLD analysis project Ga0209542, IMG submission 184028) | Soil microbial communities from Rifle, Colorado - Rifle CSP2_plank highO2_0.1 (SPAdes) (version 2) | ecosystem: Environmental > Terrestrial > Deep subsurface > Rock core/Sediment ... | reverse complement strand
AATACTTTCTTCTCCGTTTCCTTATCGCCAACAGTTACAATATAATTTGCTCTCTCCATCTGCGCATCGCGTACCTTTCTACCAATGCTTTCCGTCCGATCATCCAACTCCACTCTTACACCGTTCTCCAACAACAACTTCCTAACAGACATAGCAAAGTCAATATTTCTATCATTCACCGTTACAATCTTCACCTGCACCGGACTTAACCAAAGTGGAAATTTCCCCGCAAAGTGTTCAATCAAGACACTCATGAATCTTTCTAATGAACCAGATATAGCTCTATGGATCACCACCGGTCTCTCTCTCTTACTTTCTTCATTCATATATCCAAGATTAAATCGTTCTGGTAAGTTAAAGTCACACTGGATTGTCGCTAGCTGCCACTCTCGACCGAGAGAATCTTTAAACATGAAATCTAATTTCGGTCCGTAAAAAGCAGCTTCACCCATCACTTTGCGAAAGTTCAACTTATTCTCCTGTGCCGCTTCCTCTAAAGAACTTTCCGCAATTTCCCAAGCCTCTTCCGTTCCTAGATACTTCGACTTATCTTCTCCTCTTATAGATAAAGAAACCCAATACTCTTTATCCATACCTAAAGTAGAATAAAAAGTACGAATGACCGAAACAATAGTAGCAACTTCCTGCTTGATCTGCGAAACCCGACAAAACAAATGCCCGTCATCCTGGGTAATAGCACGAACTCGACTCAAACCCAGTAATTGCCCGGACTTCTCATCTCTATAGATTGTAGCAGGTTCAAAATAACGCACCGGCAAATCCCGATACGAAAAAGAAAACGAATCAAAGATCTGCATATGATGCGGACAGTTCATCGGTTTCAGAATAAAATTGTCCGTCTTTCCTTTCACTTTAAACAATTCATCGCCAAACTTATCAAAATGACCAGAGGTCTTATACAACTGTTCCTTAGCAATATGCGGCGTCCAGACTTTCTGATAGCCTTTATCTTTATGCAAGGTCCATAAATAATTAATAATCTCTTCCCGAATCACCATCCCTTTCGGCGCTAATAACGGCAACCCCGGCCCTACCAGCTCAGAAGTTACAAACAAACCCATCTCCTTACCTAAGCGCAGATGCGATCTATGTTCAGCCTCTTCCTTCTTCTTCATAAACTCCTCTAACTTAGCCGAAGAATCAAAACCGACTACATACACGCGAGTTAACTGAGTATTATTAGCATTATTCTTCCAATACACTTTGGATTGATTCAGTATTTTCAGCGCTTTTACTTTACCCAATTCCACAAAAGGATCTTTATACAAAGGAACGACCTTCATCCCATTCAGAGCATAACCAACTGCGCTCTTGCCGATATCCTGCACCATGCTTTTCTGTAAAGCATTAGTAATTTGCTGCACGGGAATCTTCTCCAGGGGAAAATGCCCGGACAATTCCGAACAAGCCTGCGCTTCCACCGAAGGAGTTTCATCTAAACTTACCTCAGCACCCGCAATATCCACATACGCCTGATTATGATAAAATCCCAATCCCAGCACTTCTGCTTTAGGATGCAGATTCTTGACTGCTTTGCCTATAAGTAAGGCAGAAGTCAATAATACTTTTTGATCATTAGTTAATTTCTTCTCATCAAAGACAAACGGTTCGTCTTTGCCTTCTTTCTTCAGAGATAAAGTTTCTTCCGGACCAAACTGTCTACTCAGCTCGGACAACGGATGTCCTTTACAAGAAACATTGAAACTCTTATACCAACCAAAGGGTGCACGAAAAATAACAAATTTCTCCGCTTTCAACTTCTGTTCCGCCTGCTTGAGAAAATCCTCTGCTACTTTGGGATCAGATAAAGTAGAACTCAGATGTGCATACGGATACAAGACAATAGTTTTAGCATTGACCTGCTGAGCAATGTTCTTCACTTCCTGCAGATATTTCTGCATCACTGCCGCAACATTCTCTTCATCCTTTTTTTCAACTGCAGAGAAAACCACTAAACATTCTTCTACTCTAACCTTTTTACCTTTCTCCACTCCTTCCTCAGCTGCGGCAAAGGCTTTCTTTTTCGCTTCAAATTCAATAAAATCAGCATGGATGGTGAGTATTTTCATAGAAGCAAGGATATTTTCTTTTCTTTTTAAATATTGTTCTTGAGGAGAATAGGCGTGCGACCAGCCACTCCCGAATTCTAATTCTGAAAAATTTTACGTTTTTAGATTCTATAACTCAAAAATCCCTTACCCACTCCCGCACTGGACAACCTCGGCTAGAATATTTAAATGAGTTCTAAAACAAAAAGAAATATGCCCAGGTCGCATAACCTGGTTATTGCGAAGGTCTTAAATCCCTTGACCTGTACTCAAGGGAAAGTAAGACAACCTTTGTCTTGCAAGGACTTGTGGGTTCAAATCCCACCCTGGGCGCTTTAAACAATACAAACTTAATAAATATTTCGGAGAAATCCTTAATCCAATTTTTCCATCTTTTCTTTACCCATAAATAAATCGTTCTTGATGAACAAGGTAGAAAAGAAGCCGAAAGAATATTCTATCAAGAATCCAATCAAATACCTTGCTCCAGTAATCACCGGACTTACGCCAATCGCGCTAAAGACATAAATTCCAATCGCCTGCTTTACCCCGATTCCATTGACAGTAATAGGGATGGAGTTACTCAGTGTTTCCAGGCCGCTCACCAGGATCAGGGTAAACAAAGAAATGTGTGTTCCAAGGGACAAGAAAATCATCTTCGCAGAAAGAGCGCTGACCACAATCTGCACCAGCGTAAAAATCATGTTCAATAATGCCAGGCCTTTATTCTCACGTTCATAAGAAATGAGGGTTTTGCTGAATCCCGCAAAGTGATGCGCATACTTGCGTAAGATCCATTTCTTGATGAAGTTGCGGCAGCGGGTACTTAACATCATGGTAAAAAGTGCCAGCATCACAACGATGTAAATAGCTACAATGGTAATCTGCTGTCCTTCCATAAAGATGTACACTGCAATCAGCGCCAGAATCATGGAACAAGAAACAGAAATAAGTTTATCCGTTACTACCGCGGCCAGGCCTCGGCCTAAATTGATATCCTCTTCATGCAGATAATAAGACAGCGAAAATTCTCCAAAACGCCCGGGAAAGATCAGGGTCATGATCCTGCTGGCAAAAAAATACTGCAGGAATTTCCTGGGCTCGATTTCTCGCAAGGGAAAAAATAAAAGGTAGAGTTTAAACGCTCCAATCAAGGTAACCAGAGTAAAAAAAAAATAAGCTAAGATGAAATATCTCAAGTCAGCAGCCGTCAGCAGCAGCCAAACCTGTTTAATGCCAATAGTCCAAAATAGTATGACTAATAATAGCGGTCCTAAAACATATTTCAAAATTCTAGGCCAGGATTTTAAAATGAATTTCTTGATCATCTTTCACGTTTGGAAAAGAGTTACGGAGGAGTTTATAAATCTGCTTTCTCCACCAGCACTGCTTCAGTTCCTATATACAACAAGGCATAGGTTTTATCCCCGGTTAGTTTTGCTTCAATTTTCTTTCTGATGCGCCAATATTCTTTTGGATCAACAGAAAAGCGCAAGATCACTTGCCCGGCCTGATGTTTCTGCAAAGCTGCAATAATCTCATGTTCTTCCTGGGCGCACATCTCAATTACTTTAAACGCATTCTTGAAAAAAGGAGTTTTTATTTTTTTATCCGCAGTGAAGAAAACATTCTTTCCCTTCCCATACAACGCCGTTCCGGTCTTTTCCGATAATTCTGCCAGGAGATCAGCTTTGACAATGGCCGGATCAGCTTCGTAAAGATATTCTCCCGGCAATTCTGTTTCTTTCAAAGTCGCATTTTCGTCAGAACATAATCTTTCTTTTCCCGGTAGTACGATGGCGCTGCGCTCACACTTCTTTAGATCTCCAAAATACAGTGTCAAGCGGTTCAGTGCTCCATCAATGGACAAATACTCCCGTTCGCAATCAAAAGGAATCTCCGTAATTTGCGGAGGAAATTCAATCGCAATATTTTCTGTCAGCGCGCGATATTTTTTTAATAATTCCGGAATGCTTGGTTTGATGGTGGCAACATTTCTCTGCCGCTCTTCCGGGGAACGTTCCGGATCACAAAAAACCATCTCCACTCCTTTCAATTTGGAAATGACTTTTTCCGAAAGCGCATCACCGCTAATGAATTCAATATTTTTCCATCCTAGAATTAAAGCATTCTTTGCCGCCAGTTTTATTTTCTCCGGATCAATTTCTATCGCATAGACTTTCTTGCAGTTCTTAGCGAAAGCAAAACTCTGAAAACCAATCCCGCAGCCGATGTCAACGATAGTCTTACATTTCAATCTCTGCGCGCGATATTCTGCAGCCAGCTCATGGGTAGCCCAGCGAATGTCTTCATCCCGATAGTGCAGCTTGCCAGCTTTAGAATGCTTTTCCAGCGCCTTGGTGCTTTTAGCCATGAGAGAAAGATAATAATCGGGTTTTTAAGGATTTCCTTGGTAAAAGTTTGAATAAGTTTATATTTTTCCTCATTTTCTGTTCATGAGATGGAAAAAGAGAGGGTGAGTAAGGAATTTGTAGATAAGACAGTAGAATTTTTAAGTGAATTTCATGATCTTATTATAGATGAAAGCGGAGGTCTGAAAGGAGTCCGTGATATTGGCGGGTTGCATAATTCCGTATACAAAATTCTGATGTACAGAAAGAAGCACCAAGATGATCCTGTTTCCGTTGGTGCTTTTGTGTATGAAGAGCTTGCAAGAAGACATCACTTCAATGACGCAAATAAAAGAACAGCACATGCTTTTGCAAAATTTCAATTGTTCTTTATGGGAGCTCATCTGAAAGTGGAATATAAAGATGCAGTTCCTTTCATAATTGAAGTCGCAAAATATAAAAGTACAATAACTTTTAATCAAGTTAAAGAATGGATAAATTTACATTTGTCAGAACTTTCTCATGGTAACGTGGAAAAATATATAAAGGAAACTATCCTGGATATTAGTTATGGTCACAAAAAATAAAATGTCAAAAGAAGAGGAAAACGAACTGCGCTTAATGAAATTAGTAGCTCAGGCCATCCTCAAAGAAGATAAAAAATTATTCGAAGAACTGGCTAAGTATTGACATTTTATTTTCTTTTTAAACCCAACATTTAAATATCTAAATCTTAATTTCTCTGCCAATTAATTCGGAGGTTAAGAAAATTATGAAATTACAAACAAAATATGGAGATTCTCTTTATGTGGTTTTTCGGGTAAGTATAGGAGTATTATTTTTCTTATTCGGAGTACAGAAAATGCTTGGCTTATGGGGTATGCCTGCTGGACCGGCTGCCTTTGGAACCTTAGTCTGGTTTGCTGGCGTGGCTGAACTCTTGATTGGTGCAGGAATAGCTTTAGGTATCTTTACCAGACTTGCTTCCCTCTTTGGCATGATCGAGATGGCGGTAGCCTATGTCATGTTTCACGCGTTAGTAGCTGGATGGAATCCTATGGTTAACATGGGAACGCCTGCGCTATTATTCCTGTTGGCATTTTTGGTGACCTTCGCGTACGGCGCAGGAAAAGCCAGCCTGGAACGAAAAGTTCTGGGAAAAGAACATTTTTAATTTTTCTTTTATTTTTTATTTTATTTTCATTTTGATAACAACAATCTTTATAATTAAGGAAAAAATTTCGAAAGATAGATGATTTCACTAGAAAAACTGTTTGAGTATGAAGATTCTTCTTTGAGAGGGATTCCTCTAAGTAAAGATAATTGGGTAAAATACGAACCTACCAAACAAAACCATCACCGTTATCATAAAACTAAAGCTGGATTGTATGTTATTTTAGAACATGAAGGTGGAAAGATTCGAATGAGCAAATTTAGCAAAGGATCACAGAGTTCCTTTTCAGTCTACCCCAGATTGGGTGGACAGAACTCTCATCTTGCTGATAGTTTCCGTTCTGAAAAAATTACCTGGAGTTTTAATTCTTCGGCTAATGAGAGTGTTTGTACAAGCCATATTTCCCATTATTCCGGTCTGCAATTTCATCATACTGTCAAGAGCAGTGATAATAGCATCTTTGCCGTAGAAATCAGTGGTTGGACTAGATTTGAGGAACAAGATTATGAACTCCCTGCCTGGAGGTTACGAATACAAAAAAAATCCCCTGAATCATATCGAAGTAATGCTCTGCCGCTGATGGAAGGAAATATTTTCTCCTACCAAAAACATACCGTGGAAAAAGATGGAAGAGTAGTCATGACCCCGACAACTAACCTGGAAGGAAAGCAGTTGGATTATGCAGCCTCGATAAATAATATATTAGAAAAATTACAGATATATAATCCGGATCCTGAAGAAAAAGAAGAATGTAGAACAGAAATCGCTCAATACCTCAATTCCCTAGACTGCCTGGTATTCAAATAAGCCCCAAAAACTTCTTAAACCCATACTTCTTCTCTAAAGTATATGCCACGGAAGGAAACCATCATCGTATTCAGCGCCCATTCTGACGACTTTGTGATCGGAGCAGGCGGTACCATCGCCAACTACACCAAGGAAGGGAAAAAAGTCATTGCCTTGGTCATGTCTTATGGGGAAAAATCACATTTCTGGCTCAAGCACAAAATTGTCAAAAGCATGCGCGCCAAGGAAACCTTTGAAGCCAGTAAATTGCTGAAATGCAAGTCTATCTTCTTCGATCTCAAAGAAGGAAAATTTCTAGAAGGCGCGAAAGAACTCAATCTGAACGCCGAACTGCTCAAGATTATTGAAAAAGAGAAACCTACTAAAATTTTCACCCACAGCCATGAAGATCCGCATCCCGATCACCGCGCGGTGCATCAGATCACTACTGAAGTATTCGAGCAGCTGCAGCACAAGCCGGAAGTGTATATGTATTCTATCTGGAATCCAGTCTCCTTCAAGACTCAATATCCTTCACTCTACATCAACGTCAGCAAAACCTTTTCGGTCAAATTAAAAGCCCTCTGGAAATTTAAAAGCCAAAAAGTTCATGTTTCCTATCCCTTCATCTTACTGATGTACAAAGCAATCAAGGACGGCATCAAGATGCGCAGCCGCTTCGGGGAACACTTTTTCAGAATAAAATAAAAATGAACAACCAAAAACCAAAATTATTGCTAGTAGCCGACACCTACTATCCTAAAGTAGATGGAACTTTGAAATTCATGGAAGAGTTCATGAAACGGGCGCAGGATAATTTTGATATCTCTCTGTTAGTTCCGGATTATGGAATTCATAAAGGCAAGAAAGTGCATTACATCAAGATGTCTAAGATCTGGAAAGTCTCCGGTTATGCCAATCTCAAATTCTCTCCTTCCAATCTCAAAAAAATAAAAACTGCTATTCAGGAAGCAGACTTAGTCTTCGTACAAGGCCCAGCCATGATCAGCTACCTGAGCATCCATTACGCGCGTAAATTCAACAAAAAAATATTTTTTTACACACACACCCTTTCCTGGGAATTATTTGAAAAGTTTTTCCCCCGCCTGATCAAAAAACCATTCTCCTTGCTGGTTAAGAAAGTATCAATTGCTATCTACAATCGCTGTAATGAAATTCTCGTTCCTTATCATGAACTGAAAGAACAGCTCGAATTGGAAGGGGTGCGTACCGCCGTAACTACTGCCAGGCTGGGAGTAGATATAGACGTCTTCAATCCCGCTGCTGATAAAAGAGCCAGCAAAGAAAAAATTCACCTTAATCCGGACAAAAAAGTGATCGGCTATGTAGGCAGGATTTCTAAAGAAAAAAATACCGATCTCTTGCTGGAAGCATTTCACAAGATAGAAGATCAGGAAAATATTTTCCTGCTCATGGTCGGCGATGGCCCGGAAAAACAAACGCGAGAATTTAAAGAAATAAAAAATTGCAAAGTGACCGGTTTCGTCAACAACGTGCAGGATTATCTGAAAGCAGTTGATGTCTTTGTCATGCCCAGCTTAACCGAAACAACTTCCCTAGCTACCTTAGAAGCCATGTCCACCGGTATTCCGGTTATTGCCACCAGAGTGGGATTTATCAAGAATTACATCATCAAGAATCACAATGGTCTTTTCTTTCCCAGGAACAGCTCCAGCATGTTATCAGTCAAGATTGCTCAATTAGTAAAAGACCGGGAATTACGCGATCGCTTGGGACAAAACGCCCGCAAGACCGTAGCTTATGGATTTTCCTGGGAACGATCCATCAACAGAATTAAAAGAATTTTATTGAAACAATATTATCATTAGAGCCAGTATATTTTTCTGCAAATGGCATGCTTATCGTGCTCAAAATACACTACTACTCCAAAACTACAAACATATACCTATATGTACCATCAGCAAAATCTTTAAAAACAACACCGGAAAAATCAAGAGCATGGATAACTATGCCTTAGACGGCGACGAGAACAGCACCGAAAAGCTGATGGAAGAGCTGGAGTCATCTGAAGAAGGATTCTTGAAAGGATATTCAGATGAAGAAGAAGTTGGTGAATGTGCTGAATGCGGCTCCGCAGTAAATGAAGAAAATAGAGTGGAAAAAGAGGTTGATGGTGAAAAGATTGCCTTCTGCTCCAAATCGTGCGCAGAAGAATTTGAGGAAAATTTGTAAGCTTATTTGCTGTGCAATACTTTCTCGATTTTACCCAGCGTCCAGGTGTTAAGTAGATGCTTCTGTTCAATCCATCCTCGCCTCGCCATATTCACACCTAAAGAATAAAAGGGAAGATGAGTCACAGCATGAGCATCAGTGCTTAGCGCAAACTTGCAGCCCAGATCTACTCCGGACTTGACTAGTTCGCCCGGTAAATCCATTCTCTTTGGCGAGCCATTAATCTCTACAAAAACATTATGTTCTTTAGCAGTTTCAAATACTTTGTTCAGATTTAATGCTAATGCTTCTCGCTCTCCCAGAATTCTGTCCTGAGGATGTCCAAGAATATTAATAGGATAATTACGCAAAGCCTTGCAAACCCGACTGGTCATCTCCTGCTCTTTCATCTTGATAGCCATATGTACTGAAGCAATCACTACATCCAGTTCGCGCAGTTTCGCTGCTGACAAGGGTAAACTGCCGTCCTTCAAGATATCAATTTCCACTCCTGTAAAAATTTTAATTCCTACTTTTTTCTGAACTTTACTAATCTCCTGTAAATACTTACCCAATCTTTTCTGAGTCAAGGGATTAGTGATACCGACATGACCGAAATGATCATTAAAAGACATAAACTTTAAACCTAGCTCTTCTGCCTTCTGGGCCATCTCCAGATGCGAATTATGTCCATCACTCCAAGTGGTATGATTGTGAAACACTCCCTTGATATCTTTAGCAGTTATCAGCAGCGGAAGTTTTCCAGCTCGAGCCGCTTCAATCTCGCCGCGATTCTCGCGCAGTTCTGGTTCAATAAATCTCAAACCAAGCTTCTGGTAAATCTCTTCCTGTGTTCTTCCGGCAATCCATTTATTCTCTTTCAAGGTAGTCAGACCATACTCATTCAAAGTCCAGCCTTTTTTCAGCGCTAACTTGCGCAGTTCCACATTATGTTCTTTGCTGCCGATAAAATACAACAAGGCTGCACCAAATTCTTTCTCAGTTACGACCCGTAAATCTACTTGCAGGCCATTGCTTAAGCGAATAGAACTTTTGGTCTCACCCTTGGCTAATACTTCTTTCACCTCTTTCATAGAAGTAAATACATCCATCACTTTCTTTGGCTGAGATGATACTGCTAAGAAATCTAAATCACCGACCGTCTCCTTTCCCCGCCTAAACGAACCGGCAACTTCTACTTTCTTTACAAAATCATGCCTTTCAAGATTCTTCTTCACCATTTCTACCATAGGCAGGGCATGAATATACAAAAAACGTGAAGGCCTTTTTTTAAGCAGTTCAATCCCATGTGATAATGTTTCTTCCGTCTTCTCGCCAAATCCTTCTAAGTCTCTAACTTTGTGCTGTTTCAAGACTTTTTCTAAATCCTTAAGATCTTTCACTCCTAGTTTTTGGTAGAGAACCTTAATTTTTTTTGGACCTAAAGAAGGAATTTGATTTAACTGCTCCACATCAACTTTTACTTCTTTCTTCAACCGTTCATAATACTTCAGTTTGCCGGTTTCAATAATTTCCGCAATCTTCTCCGCAATGTTTCTTCCCACACCAGAAATTTCTTCTAACTCCCCGCGCTCATACACCGCTTCAATATTTTCTGACAGCGCTTCAATCGATTGCGCTGCTCTGCGATAGGCAATGGGCTTAAAGGCTACTTCCTGCAATTCCAGAATATCCGCAATATTGTTCAGGATCTTAACAATTAATTGGTTCTTCATCTCTTTCAGATTAAGAGGAAGAAATAATATTTATATCTTGCTGTTAACAACAATCTTTATTAACAACTCCCATTACCTGTTTTCTATGCCGCACATCCATGAAAAGATTGATTACACTGCTGAAGTCTTTATCGTCTATCAGGATAAGGTTCTTCTTCGGCAGCATGACAAATACAAGAAATGGCTCAGTGTTGGCGGTCATGTTGAATTGGATGAAGATCCCAATCAGGCTGCCGTAAGAGAAGTGATGGAAGAAGTCGGATTGGAAGTCAAGTTATATTCTCCTCCTCATTACCAAGCGCTTGAACAAGAGGGCTACAAAGAACTTATTCCTCCGGAATTCATGAACATTCACCGCATCAATGATATTCATCGACATACTACTTTGGTTTATTTTGCCACTTCAAACACAGACCAACTTATTCTTTCAGAAGATGAAAAAAGCGATGGCTGCAAATGGTTCACAAAAAAAGAATTAGATCACCCTGAATACGGAATTAGTGAGACTATCAAAATGTACGCTCGGGCTGCGTTAGAAAAATTAGCGAAACCATAAGTTTCCTTTCACTCCTACTAAAGATCCTTTATCATCCAATCTAGAATGGCCTAGAAGTTTTCCTTCATTACTAAAAGCAAGAAGCGTTAAGCAAGGGTATCCCTTCGGTTTTGGAAAAGCGATGTGTCTTCCTTCGCTGGATACACCAAAATAAGCAAATATTTCTTTTTCTAAGGCATTTCTATTATCAGGTTTCAGTAGTCTAAACGCCGGGATATGCAATCCCTCAAGAGATTCATAGCTGTTTCCAACCAGTTCAACAACGCCGTCCTGCAATCTACTTTTTAAAAGTGAATCCCATAAGCCTGGTCCGCCGCCGATAAAACGAACACTTCCATAAGGATGCCAGGCTATTGCGTCTCCTAAAGTAGGACAAAGATTTTTCCATTGCTGGCTAAGATCAGGATATGATGTAATCTGCCCTAATCGTTTCATAAAATCAAACATATACATGGGCCGGCGTTGACCTGAACGCAACTGTAATAACATTTCCTGAATATTTCCTGTATACAATTGATACGGAAGTTCTAGTTCTTTCGGAAGATGCAAGTCTAAGGAATTCATGTGTCTCGTAACCTCACTAAATCTCTATAGTTACTTCTTTATCAATTCTCTCTTCTAAATTTTCTCGGTTTACCGCTACAAAACGTGCCGGTCCGCCCATTTCCCTAAAACTATAAAATAAATTCCGCGCGCCGTGAACTTCCATCAAGCGACCCTGCGGCTGGTTTAGATCAAGATAATGTAAGGTATGAGAGTAGTGCATTCTCTCCCCGCCTAACTTCACTTGCCATAAATCAAAACAATTTTCCAGGTTCTCTTGACCGCCAGCCAAGGAAATCAGCCGGGGGATTTTTTTCAAAATAGTAAAACTATAATCACCATTCAAGACTTCTGTATTCAAATCCAGATCCCGCACAATAGCATATTCTCTGGGCAGATTAGACTCTTTTGTAAATCCGGAATAAGAGTACAACGGCACAATATTTCCGGCTAACAGAGCAGTTAGTTCTTCTCTCTCCAAAGGAAGCGCAAACTGTCCTTTCCCTGAAACGGTATGAGTTAACCCATGATCAGGGACCATATTGTCAACAATTTTTTCAATAATAGTTCCTGCAATTATCCTCTGCGGAGTCAATAATCCTTTTCCATGCACCACGATTGCTACTGCATTTCCTGCTTTGGTCTTGCCGATAATTTCTTCGGTCTGCACCGTCACCGGGACTTCAGCTAAAAAACCTTGAAAAGAAGAGAGACCAAGCGCCTCTAAAACTTCCGGCAAGGTCAGCACCTCACCATACTGTTGTGCTTCCTGCAACGCATCTTGCATCCAATAACTGTAAAAAGATTTTGCTATCCCTTGTTTTACTAGGTATTGGTCGTTTTCTCTTACCACCTGAAAAATAAAATGATTCTTAACTACCATTATGCTCACCAAAAACTAAGTACACCTATAAAAAGATTTATGGTTTAGGCTTCCACTTCTTCGAAACTCAAATTGATAACCCAATCCACCATTAATTTTAAAAACCAGCTTCTTATCCTACCTCCATGAACCTTGATTGGAATAAGCTCCAACATAAATGGCAGCAGCAGTGGGAAAAAGCGGAGTTAGGTAAGGCTATTGCTCAAAAAGATAAAGATAAGTTCTTCATGATTTTTGCCTATCCAGGCATTTCCGGTTTCTTACACGTCGGGCATATGCGCGGTTTCAGTTATACTGATGCCATCTGCCGTTACCAGCGCTTGAAAGGAAAAGAAGTTATTTTTCCCGTAGGAACACACGCTTCCGGCAACCAAGCCATTTCCTTCGCCAACAAAGTCAAAAATAAAGATGAGGATTGGATTAATTATCTACTCAATAACGGCTGTCCAAAAAATAAAATCAAAGAGCTTACCACTCCGGAAAAGATCATTGAATATTTCAATGGCGTGTATGTCAATGATTACTGGAAGAAATTCGGCTTTCTCTGCGACTGGGAAAGATTTACTTGTACTACTTTTCCTGACTATGAACGATTTATTCAATGGCAATTCAAAAAATTACAGCAAAAAGATCTGCTAGTGCAGAAACCTTATTTTGCTACTGCTTGTACCGTGCATGGCCCCGTGGCCGTAGATCCCTCTGAAACTGATATTTCTAAAGGTGGAAATGCAGAGAAAAACGAATATACTTTACTCAAGTTCAAGATCGACAATTTTTATCTCGTCGCCGCTACTCTACGGCCGGAAACTATTTTTGGACAAACTAATCTCTGGATCAATCCAGAAATCAAGTACCTCCATGTAGAAGTGGAAGGCCAGGATTGGATCATGAGCCGGGAAGCGGCTGAGAAATTGCAGTATCAAAAAGATGACGTTTTATTGAAAGAAGATCTTGACCTTAAGAAATTTCTTGGTAGAAAAGCCAAAGCTCCAGGAATTGAAAAAGAAATAATTATTTTGCCGGCAACTTTTGTCAATCCTAATGTGGGAACAGGAATTGTCACCAGCGTTCCCAGCGATGCACCGTACGATTATGTTGCTCTGAAAACTTTGCAAGAAAATTCCCAGCTCTGCAAAGCTTACCATCTTGATCCTCAGGAAGTAAAAAATATCAGTCTTATTCCCATCATCAAAACCAAAGGGTACGGAAATTTCCCAGCCAAAGAAATTGTCGATAAACTGAACATCAATTCTCTTGACGATCCAAAATTAGAAGACGCTTCCAAAGAGATCTACAAAGCCGGACATCATTCTGGAGTTATGGCCGAAAACTGCGGTAAATATGCCGGTAAAAAAGTGGAAGAGGCTAAAGAACTGATCAAGGCAGAATTGCTGGAATCAGGAAAAGGCGATCTCTTTCATGATCTGAGTGAAGAAGTGATCTGCCGCTGCGGCAATAAGGTAGTGATCAAACGCATCGACGATCAATGGTTCATCCGCTATTCTGACCCTGTGCTGACCGAACGAAGCAAAGAGCAGGTTAAGAACATGAACATTTATCCAAAAGAATACAAAGAAAACCTTCCCAGCATTCTGGATTGGTTCGGCGATCGTGCTTGTACTCGTCTAGGAAACTGGTTAGGAAGCAGATTTCCTTTTGATGAAAATTGGATTGTTGAGCCGATCAGCGATTCGACTCTGTATCCAGCCTATTATATTGTCTCTAAATTCATCAACAATGATACCATTAGCTTGCATGACCTAAGCGAAGAATTTTTTGATTATGTCTTCCTAGGAGTAGGAGAAGGCAAGAAAAAATGGAAGCAGATTCGAGAAGAATTCCAATACTTCTACCCGCTGGATCTAAATCTAGGCGGAAAAGAACACCAGACTGTGCACTTCCCGGTCTTTATCATGAACCATGTTGGAATCCTTCCTGCCGATAAATGGCCTAAAGGAATTATGGTCAACTGGTGGGTTACTGGCAAAGGCGGAAAGATTTCCAAAAGCAAAGGTGGCGCAGAGCCTATTCCTCACGCTATGGAAAAGTACGGTGTCGATGCTATGCGCTTGTATTATGCCCATATCGGATCTCCTCATGTCGATGTGGTCTGGACCGAAGAAGTGGTCTTGAATTACAAAAATGCTCTGGAACGGATTTATGTTTTAGCAGAAGAATTACGAAAATTGAACGGAAATAAAAAATCAATTGACCACTGGCTCTTATCAAGAATCAATGAGCATCTTAAGTCTTGCAATAAAGCCATGGAAAACTATGGCCTGCGGGAATTAGCTTCTCTCGTTTACTATATTATTTATGATGATCTGAAATGGTATTTACGCCGGGGCGGGGAAAATAAAAAAGTGATCAGTCAAGTCTTAGAGATCTGGACTAAATTAATGAATCCCATTACTCCGCATCTCAGCGAAGAACTTAATGACAGCAAAAATCTTGTTTCCAGCTCCTTATGGCCTAAAGTAGATGAAAAAAAAATCAGCAAAGAATCTGAGGCAGGAGAAGAGTTGATCAAAACCACGATAGAAGGGATGCGTAATGTCCTGAGTTTAGCAAAAATAGAAAAGCCCAAAAAATTCACTCTCTTTGTAGCGGAAGAATGGAGTTATGAATTGTTCAATCTCATTTCTAAAGAGATCAAAGTTACTCGCAATGTAGGAGAGATCATGAAACGAGTTCTGGCCGAAGAAAAAATGAAAGTCAAAGGCAAGGAAGTCAGCAAAATAGTGATGATGCTAGTCAAGGACACTAGTAAGATCCCTTCTTTAGTGATGTCCCAGAAAGAAGAAGTGGCGGCGGCAAAAGAAGCCAAAGATTTCTTAGAAAAAGAATTTGAATGCAAAGTTGAAATTATTCGCGCTGAAGATAGCCAGCATCCTAAGGCCCAGTCAGCCATGCCCGGAAAGCCAGGAATTCTGGTTGAGTAACCATGGTTCTTAAGATAATTACAAAAATAGGTAAGATCTTATGGTTAATCATAGGGGGTTTTATAGCGCTCTGGATAGGATATTTAGTTTACAAGTTGCATCTGGTTACTAATCCGGGATCATCGCTGCTCTTAATCTTTTTACTGATGTTCAGTCTGGTTATTGCGGTTATCTATATTGCTATTACCATAGCAGCTAAAATAATCAAGTTCAGCTTTAAAATAAAAAAAAAATGAAACGCACCCAACTGAGAAGCAAAGATATTAGCAAAGAAGTAGAACATTTCAAGATAGAAATTTCAAAAAAAGACCAAGTAGAATTAATTGAAGACCAATATAAAATCATTCTGATCAACAAAAAACCTTCCTTCTTTTATTTTGAAAATAAAATTGTTCCCACCCTTAAATTCTTGCAGGAGAATAATGTGCTCAAGAAGATTACGGTAGATATGGGAGCAGTTAAATTCGTAGTCAATGGCGCAGATATCATGCGCCCGGGCATGGTAGAGATTGAAACAGGAATTGCTAAAGATGAATTTGTTGGTGTAATCGACAAAAATAATAAGAAACCATTGGCAGTAGGCATCGCTCTGTTTGCTGGAAATGAAATGCAAAAAATGACTTCAGGAAAAGTGATCAAAAATATTCATTATGTAGGCGATGAATTGTGGCGGATGGAAGTATAAATCTAACAGAATTGTTTATAATATAGCTCTTTTTTTTCTCATAAATATGGTAACGTATTTAGTTGGTACATGTCATATTGATCCTAAAGGCCCCGTACGCTTAAAGAAATTTTTAAACTTTGTCAGACCAACTTCAATAGGCCATGAAAGTTCTGGGGAAAACGCCAAAAAAATATTTGAAGATAGAAGAAAGAAATTAGGAGCCTTTCTACAGATGAATAGCGTAGCGGATCCAGCTTTGAAATTTGCTATTATGCTGGGGTATATAGATAGTTATGAGCTTTGGACGCCCTATCAACACCAACAAGAAGATAATCCGACCACTATTATTTATCCGTTGGAGAATCACCAAATCTTAGAAAAAGCATCAGACTATCTACAGCAATCAGAAAATAATAATAAAGTTCTTTCCGATTGGGAAACACTTCTGCATGAAGGTTTAAGAACCAGGGATTTTAAAAAAGTTCAAAATAGCGTTGAACTGGCCTATTATGATTCACGGATAGTGGAAAATATCCAAAAAAATTTAGGGAGAACTGATTATCTTCTTGAAGATCGCGATGTTCTGATGGAACAAAAAATTAGAGAAATAGTAACAAAGGATGCCCAGGGCACAACTGTAGCAATTTGTGGGGTAGGTCATCTTTTCGGAGAATACCATAACTTATATGAAAGAGTTAGAGATCTCTCACCCTGTCGAATCCGCTTGCCAGAAGTAGATAAGTTTTAATACCGTGTTTCATTCTACCAGTTTATGATCACCCACAAAACCACACAGCAAACCATTTCCAATGAAGAAATAGTTTGTGATTCCTTTGCCTCGCAAGCTCGCGGCTTGATGTTCAGGTCGAAACAAAACTTGATCATGAAGTTCCCGCAAGAGAAAAAAATATCTTTACATATGTTCTTTGTCTTTTATCCGATAGATGTTTTGCTTCTAAATCAAAAAAAAGAAATTGTGGAAATAAAAAAAAACTTCAAGCCTTTTAGCTTCTGGAATTCTCAAGAGAAAGGAAAGTATGTCGTAGAATTAGCGTTTCCCGGAGAATATAAAGTTGGAGATAGAGTAGAGATTAAGGTTTAGTTCTTTCTAGACCGTTCCAACTTTTTGTAAGCGTTAAGCGCATTCAAGCATGCTTCTTCGCGGGTCGATCCGCTTCCGGGCTGGGAGATAAATATCAAATCCGATAGTTCTAATCTGTTGATATCGATTTTTTGTCCAGTTTCTTGTTCTATTTTTCCCAATGTTTTAATACTGCCGGCAGCAGCACAATAGTCTACATCATCTTCACTAAGAGAAAATTCTTTTATCCAATATCCTTCTTCTTGTGCAATTTGATAAATTCTTCGTAAATCATCACTTAAAGCATCTTTTTTGGCCATGTATATCACCTTTTGGAAATAAAAGAGTACTTTGAAAAAGAGGGATTTTGCTAATTTTCATTTGTTTATGAGCAAAATCTCGACCATTTCAAAGTCTCTAAGATAATTTTGAATGGTTTTTCAAAATTATCTAAAGATTAGGGGCACGCCCGCAGTCGAACCAGCTAAGCCTTGCTGGTGTATCCTTACAGCTTCTCGGATTTGCGCTCCCCTGAACATGAAGCTTGCAGGTTAAGGCTGCTTCCTTCCGGACCTGACCTGGTTCCCAGCAAGTCCATCCCAAAGGACAAACCGTCGTCAAAGACTATAAGGACCAACAAAACCAAACTAATCCTTCCTTGGGCTTCGGCTCCGTGTGAAGTCCATTCACGGTCACAACGCAGGACTAGCGCGCCAGCCTAGCTCTCCCTCAATATATAGATTATAAATAGCGTAATTTTATATAAAGATTTGGGTAGGATATTTTTATGGTGGTAAAGAGCATTGACTTCTTAGTCCTGCAAGAAGGCAAAGTTAGTCGGCTGGAGCTGGCGGGAGTTGATTTGGACGATCCTTCTAAGATATCATATTATCTTAATCCTGAGGCCCTAGATGAAAAATTGTGGACAGGAGTTGCTAAGCAGTACGATGTTCATTCTCTCTCAGAAAATTATCTGGAAACCATCAGAAGAGTGCAAAAATTATACCGAAAAATAAACCCTGGCTACAGCAAGAAAGAAGTTTTGGAACTTATTACTGAACATCCTTTTGTCTATGCTGCTCCAAAAGCCTACCAATTAGTCAAACCAGTTTTCCCAAAAGAAAAAAATGATGATGCTGAAATACATCCTATCGCCCATATCTCTTGGGAACAGGACCTAAGGAGGGGAATTTTTATTTCCTTAGAAGATCATTTTAACCGAGATACCATCATAGGATCAAGTATCCATGAGCATGGGCATTATCTGCATTTCAGGCTTGCTGCAGAAAAATACAAGGCCTGTGATTCGACATTGAAAGAATTAATGGCTATTTTTGTACAGCGAAAATGCGACCATCATCGAGAGTATGCAGAAAAAACTTCTCATTTTAGGGCCCAGCAGCTCTTGCAGCAATTAGAACAAACCAAATACTACTCTTCCTTGAATAGCAAAGATCAATGGAATTTTCTGATAGATTTTAAGACTCATACTGAACTACAGGAAAAAATAGAAAGTCTCTCCAAAGCATCTGTGCCCGAGTTTGAGGTGGAATTGGAACTCCCCCACGAATAAGAGTAATATTTATCTTCTGACTTCCAAACATTTTTAAATGTGCCTTAAGGGCACGTTAAAAAGCGGAGCTTTTTTAAACCCATTTTAAGATTCTCCTCATATGACTGAATTAATCATCACCGAGAAGCCCAGTTCAGCAGAAAAGGTAGCTTTCGCTCTGGCTGACACTAAACCGGTCAAAAAGAAGAACAAGCAGAGCAGCTATTACGAGCTAAAGCATAATAACAAAAATATTATTGTCACTTCTGCCGTTGGTCATCTCTATGGATTAGTGGAAAAGAACAAGGAAGGCTGGAACTATCCGGTTTTCGAGGTAGTGTGGGAACCAACCTACAAAAATTCTCCTGATAATGCATATGTCAAAGATTATGTTGATACTATTTCCATGTTAGCAGCAAAAGCAGATGAGTTTACCATTGCTTGCGACTACGACATTGAAGGTGAAGTTATTGGATTGAACGTGATCCGCTTTGCCTGCAAAAAGAAAGACAGCAATCGCATGAAGTTTTCTACTTTAACCAAGGGCGATTTAATAGAAGCGTATGATAAAAAAAGCAAACACTTGGATTGGGGACAAGCTAACGCTGGCGAGACTCGACACAAACTTGATTGGTTCTACGGAATAAATCTTTCCCGAGCCTTAACCAGCTCCGTCAAAGCAGCCGGCTCATTCAAAGTCATGTCTATCGGAAGAGTACAAGGACCAGCGCTACACATGTTAGTAGAAAAAGAAAAAGAAATTCAAGCTTTCAAACCAGAACCTTTCTGGCGCCTTTCCTTTCAGGGAAAATACAAATCTTCCGCACTAGAAGCCTGGCATAAAGAAGATAAAATCTTTGACAAAGAAAAAGTAACTAAAATACTAGCGAAGATCAAGAATGAAAAAGAAGCGCTGATTCAAGATGTAAATAAATCTATCCGTAACCAATCACCACCTACCCCCTTCAACTTAACTGACCTGCAATCAGAGTCTTATGCCTTATTCAAAATCACACCGAAAGAAACCCTGGCCATTGCCCAGAGCTTATATTTAGCAGGAGTCACTTCCTATCCTAGAACTTCTTCCCAGCAACTTGATCCAAAATTAGGATTCAAAAAAATCCTTTCCGATCTAGCCAAACAATCACATTACCAGCCTTTAGTCCAGGAATTACTCAAAGAAAAAGAACTCAAACCGAACAATGGAACAAAAACTGATCCTGCGCATCCCGCGATTTATCCTACTGGACATGTTCCCGGAAATTTAAAGCCCCGAGATCAGCGAGTATATGATTTAATTGTCAAACGATTCATGGCTACCTTTGCTCAGCCCGCGGTCAGAGAAACGATGACGGTAACTTTTGACGTCAATGGAGAACCATTCATCACCAAAGGAACTAGAACCGTAGAAGAAAACTGGCATAAGTTCTACAAACCCTATCTCAAAATGGAAGACATCACTCTGCCAGAAATGAAGAAAGACGAAAAAGCGCAGATTTCTAAAATTGAAAAACATGACGAAGAAACTCAACCTCCAGCAAGATACAACCAATCCTCAATCATTAAAGAATTAGAAAAACGTAACCTCGGTACAAAAGCAACCCGAGCAGAAATCCTAGACACGCTCTTTAGACGCGGCTATGCCGAAGGAGTGAAGATTACTGTCACTCAGTTAGGCATGGAGACTGACAAAATTTTAGTAAAATATGCTCACACCATCATCGATGAAAAACTGACAGCTGATTTTGAAGAAGAAATGGAAAAAATCAGGGAAGAAAAGCAAAAACCTGAAGCAGTCCTGGAAAAAGCCAAGAAATTTCTGACTGCACTTCTGGCTGACTTCAAGAAGAAAGAAAAATTGATCGGGAAAGAAATCATTGTCTCAATCCGGGAAACTTCCGATGCCGCCAATTTCATGGGTGCTTGTCCAAAGTGTAAAGAAGGAAAATTAATGGTGCGCAGAGGAAAATTCGGCCGCTTTGTAGGCTGCGATAAATATCCTGAATGTAAAACTATTTTCAACATTCCTAAAGCAGGGCCAATTAAATTCACCGGTAATATGGACGAGAAAACCAAGATGCCTATTGTGGAAGTCGGCGCAGGCAGAACTCGTAGAGTAGTAACCTTAATGCAGCATGAAGACAGCAACAAGCCCCATCAAAAGAAATATACAGAAGAAGGCATGACTTGCCCAACTTGTAAAGAAGGAAAAATGGTTTTACGCAAGAGTTTCTACGGCGAATTCCTAGGCTGTAATAATTATCCTAAGTGCCAGACCATGATGAAGATTGTAGAAGGCAAAGTCGACGTCAAGAATCCAGTAGTAAAGAATGCTGCTAAACCTGAAGTCAAAGGAACTGGGAAACCAGAAGAAAAGAAAGTAGAAGCAAAGAGTGAAGAAAAAGTTAAGAAGGGAAAGAAGAAGTGAAAGTGCTGCCCGTTCTTGAAGAAAGAGTTGTAGATTTACCATCAACTATAAAAGGTCACCATCTTCCCCCATTAGTCAGTCCTCTTACAAGAGAAGAATGGAAAAAAATACTTCTGCATGATGGGTATATCGACAGTGAATCGGATAAATTACTGGATTTATATTATACTACCCTTCAAAATCTCAAAAATTCTCCTTCGCATATTTTAACTGTAATTTCTGGAGACCCTGATTTTATTTGCCAAGAATGTCCTAAACAAGTAATTTGTTATGATTATCAAAAATATCCTGAACTCAAGGATGAGATGCGAAGATTAGATAATATATTTTTGCAAAAAGTCGGTTTAACTGCAGGGGAAAGATATAGCGTGAGAGAGATTATTGAAAGAGTCAATCCAAATACATATGGTTGGCTTGAAGAAACGAAAGCAAAATTAATCTAAACACAAGTGGCGTAACACCTTACGTCTCGCCGCTGTCCAGTTTAACATTACGGTGAGAAGCCCAAGACGTACTGATTAAATTTCAGACTTAGCAACTTCATTAACCAACTTATCCCTATCTAACTGTTGAAAAAACTGAAATCGTTTCTGAGGAATTCGTTGTTCAGCATCACGCATGAATAAGTATAATTTTCCGATCAAATTGTTTAAATCAACTGATAATGTTGAAAACTCTTCCTGGTCAATATAACCTAAATCTTTTGAAAGATTTAATAAAACTTCAACCTCTTTTGCAGAACCATAGCTGTATGTTAAAAAATTCAAAAATTCCTTGGGACTTTTCCTGGAAGTAGATTCTGCAATATTAAGTGGGATCGAAACAATAGCGCGCCTCAATTGGAGACTCATGTTTTTAATTTCATATTCTGGAAATTTTTCAATAACTTTGTAAATCTTAAGAGTCAGATCATAACTTAAATGATATATCTGTAAATTCTTATAATTTCGTGCCACCATAAATCTGCCTGAAAACTAGTTACTAATAAAGAATTCTATTCTCGAGTGGGGGTGTTTACATTCCAAAATGCAGAACGTGAGCTTGTTCAGATAGACCGGTTATCTAAAAAAACAAATCACGGCAATAACAGCATAGCTCTCGCTATCTTTCATATACCAATCAAGAATTAAAAAATAAAAAAAGAGCGAAAATTAATTCGCTCTAATTTTTGTGAAAATTTACCCTAAGTTTGCACTTAAAGTAAAATAATGAAAACCATATGTAGTTTAAGAAATACACACAAATTTATGGACGTTAGTAAGTGCATGCTGAACACCTCGCCGAAGCTTGGTGCGTACACATCACTTCTATCAAACGGCTGTTATTGCCGTGTCCTAAGGTGTCTATTTTCAAGGTGTGCTTCGTGCTTAGATGCATTCAGCACTTATCACGTGCGGCGTAGCTGCCCGGCGTACCTTGTCAGATAACCGGTCTACCAGAGGCCGCGAGCCTCCGTTCCTCTCGTACTAAGAGACCCTTCCTTTCAGACACCCAACATTCCCAGTAGATATCAAACAAA
>Ga0209542_10006612_pt1 | contig 22483 bp, 24 predicted proteins | sample RifCSPhighO2_01_FD_184028 | JGI IMG/M metagenome (GOLD analysis project Ga0209542, IMG submission 184028) | Soil microbial communities from Rifle, Colorado - Rifle CSP2_plank highO2_0.1 (SPAdes) (version 2) | ecosystem: Environmental > Terrestrial > Deep subsurface > Rock core/Sediment ... | reverse complement strand
CCCTAAAGGAATAGGTGGTTGGCTATTATTACCAACAGTTGGATTCTTTGTTGCTTTTGTTTTATGTCTACTTTTTGCAGTTGCTATGACATTCTCTTTGATATTTGAAGAAGGTGGTTTTTGGGAAGGATTTTATCTTATTATTGTAATTGTTTATCTCCCTATAATTGCTTTTACATTATATTTAGAATTCAAAAAGAAAAAGGAATTTCCTAAGTGGGTCATAACTCTTTCTTGTGTTGGCGTTTTTGTATCTTTTCTCTTTTCAATTGAAGACGGCGATTATTCAGGGGTTCCGAAAGATTTTTTAACGTCACTTCTCTGGATTGTGTACTTTCATCAATCTAAGAGAGTAAAAAATACTTTTGTAAAATAGTTAGTTCCTGAAGCCCAGAATTATTTTTTTAAAAAGTCTTTTCTTACATCTCTATCAAGTAATCCTATTAATCCAATAATGCCTAAAACGATAAATAAACTTGGGATATACAAACCACAGATAATTAAGCCAGCCACCCATGCCCAGAACTTATTATTCTTTAAACTTTTAATCACTATTTCAACAAAAATACCTATTGCAATTGAGAATAATGCTGTAATCACAAACATTATTGTTAAAAATATTTCCTCTTCAAGTATGTTTGGTAATACAAATGGTAGTATTAAAAATAAAATCCCAGACAGAAAATAAAAGACTGCACTAATATGAAGAACAATAATTGTTTTTCCAAGTTTTTGGTTCATAATTCGGTCCTCCTCTCCCTGTTTATGATTGGTGTGTGTCTCCATTTATATAATTTGTCCGCACAAAGACCTCTTGTAGATAAAACGTGAAAAAAGACGACAAATCTATATTTAACTATAAATCTCTATATAAAAAATTACCATCTCTATTTATATAACAGTATTCCTCTTAGAAATTAGGGGTGGGAATCATAGATCGTCGCATCGTCGCGGTTATGTGTATATTTCTTCTGCTTGTTGCACCTGTCAATGCTTTTTCAGGAACAATTGAACATGATGCAAATGGAAACATCATCAAAAAGCCGGGGTATCGGTTTGAATACAATGGCTTTAACCGGCTCAGCAAAGTGTATGATGACACCAATCTGATTGCTGAATATGTCTATGATGACAGCGGTAATCGAATTAAAGCTGTTGACCACATTAATGGTGTTACAACCTATTCTATCGGCAGGGAATTCACCCGCACAATTGACAGCACAGGCACGCATGATACGGTGTATTATTACCACGATGATGTTCTTGTTGGAAAAAAAGATGATACTGGACTGTTCTTTTACCATCCTGACAATTTAGGCAGCACCGACATTGTCACCGATGAACATGGACAATTGGTTGAAGATATTGAGTATTATCCTTATGGTGAAACTCCTGTTGCGGGCAAGAGCAGGCATCAGTTTACAGGACAGGTCAAAGATGCGACTGGACTTCTGTACTATAACGCGCGCTACTACGACCCTGAGTTACGGCAATTTACGCAGCCTGACACTGTGTTGCAGAACATCTACGACCCGCAGCTGCTTAACAGGTATGCGTATGCAAGAAACAATCCGCTGAAGTACACGGATCCGAGTGGGCATTGTGTGTGGGATTTGTGTGCTGTTGAAGGAGTAATTGTTGCCCTTGCCGTCGCGAGCATCGCTTATTGGATATATTCTCTACCTGAAAATGTTGAAACAGTAGAAACGGCAATGAGGGAGCCAACTGTGGAGAACGTTCTTTTTGCAGGTTTTGCAGTCTGGGACGTGACCACACCCGTGGGGGTTCCTGAAGGAAAAATTGGTAAAAGAGCTGTCAAAGGAGTGAAGAAAGGCGTGGAAAAAGGAAGCAAAGCAGCAAGCCAGATATTTGATGCAAAGAGCATAAGCAATCTTGCAAAGGATAGCACAGCTCGTGCAAAAATCGCCGAGCAAGCAGTCTTAGGAACAAGAGGATTGCAACACGGTTATGATAGACATGCTGCAGAATTAGGTTTAGGATTTACAGGAAGATCATGGAAAGCAGAGCGAGTGGCGTGGACACAACTTAATGAGAACATTATTAAGAATCCTGATAAAATTTTTTCTAATAAACTGGGAAGTTCAGATGTAACTGGATTTTATAAGCAAGTTGATGGGCAAGACCTTGTCACATTTGTGTATAATGAAGGAAAGTATAATGGTGAACTTGCTTCCACGTGGCGAGCGAGTGTACACCAAATGGAAGAATGGGGTATAAAATGAAAGTGATTGATTTTTTCAAAGATTTATTTAATAAAGTTTTAAAGAACGAGATTAATGTGAAAAAATTTGATAAAGACTTTAATGCTGCGTTTTTCAATGACACTTTCATGGAACCTATTTCACGAGCAGAATTTCACATTATCGACGAACTCTGGGGTTATCTCGAATTTTATGAGCCTAATAAGAGAAAAAGAGAATCTTGGGAAATGCTTATCGATGAGAAAAAAGTTTTGCGGCGTGTTAAAATAGCGCTCAATAAACTTAAAAAGTTAGAACGACAAGTGAAAAAATGACCAAAACCAAACTCTCCAAACTCAGCGCACTCTCTATGATAGTTTTACTTCTATTCAGCACGATAACATACGCAGAAGACAAGCCTGACACCACGCCTGACCAGGATGTAGTGCACGTTTCGGAAGGCGGAACGGACCCACCAGACCCTGATGACCAGACGGGCTACGCATTTGAGCAGCCGTCATCACCTCCCTCATCGTCGGTTAGAATGTTCTCTGCTGCCTCATCCCAGCCGCCACAATCTCCTACAAAAGCAGATGCAAAAAGTCCGGCACAGTTAAAAGAAACACAATTTCAGACACAATTGTTTAGCGGCGCTGCACAGTACGCTTACACATTTGAGCTGCCTCCGGGACTCATTCAACCTGAGCTTTCAGTAAGTTACAATCATCACAGCACTCTTGGCATTGACACCGGTTTCGGGAGTGGGTGGGCGCTCAATCTTGAATATGTGTATCGTGACACGAATCATACACAAAATACTTCAGATGATAGCTATCGTCTGCAATTCCGTGGCGGTGACCAAAAGCTCGTCTATGAAGCATCTGAAAATAGATATCACACCGAACAGGAAAGCCATCTCTTTATCCAAAAATTCTCGGGCGCACAACACGGACGGGAGTATTGGCTCGTAAAAACAAAAGATGGCACAACGTATCGTTTCGGTTTCCTTGAACAGTCAGAACAGGAACTCAGTGGAACGAGCATGAAATGGAGCCTCGACCGCGTGACTGATACGCACGGAAACACTATTGATTATACTTATTTGGAAAATCCGCAGACAACTACAGGCATGGTGTATCTTGACAAGATAATCTATGGACAGAACACAATCAATATGGCTTATGATTTCCATGCCGCAAATGAGCCACAGTACATCAACGGTATTGCAGTGCGCTCAGCTGCTCATGTGAACAACATCAAAGTTCGCAATGGCAATGCGCTTGTCCGTGCGTATTACTTTGACTACCAGCAGCGTGGAACGCGGTACCTTCTTACAAAAATTCGTGAGCGCGGAAGTGATGACATATCAGAATTGCCACCCATCGAATTTGAGTATGAACAAAGTGATAGTGGATGGGAGCAGGTTTCAGGGTTGCCTGTCGCGTTCGGCTCAACGGAAGACCATGGTGTTCGTCTGCTTGATGTGAATGGTGATGCACTCACTGATGTGCTTCGCTCCAAAGAGTCCTCACAGATTGAATACTGGGAGAACACGCTGAATGGATTTAAACTAAAACAAACAATTCTAGGTCTTTCCGGTGGCTTTGTTGACCAATACTCGAATGACCGTGGCGTGCGTTTCGCTGATGTTGATGGTGATGGGCGTACGGACATGGTACGACTCGCAGAAGGACAACGCTTCGTCATGCTGAATACAGGAACTGATTTTGTTGCAGCAACGATGCAATTGCCTGCAGTTAATTTTGTTGAGAACGTTGCGCTGCCACAGTGTGCTCCACCTTCCTGTCCCAGTGGATATGCTGATGGAGGTATAGGCTGTTCGGGCACATCGTGCACGCGCACCTGCAGTGTTCAACTCTGTGCAGGCTCCTCACAATTTGTGCGCAGCGGACCGATACACCAGCCTGAATGGAATGACAATGATTATGACGAGGAAGACCAGGACGCGAGCTTCACACCAAGTGCAAATAAATGTTACTCATTCTCATATACCGGAAGCGCAGATAGTGATGGCGATGATTCGCAATGTTATGATCTCTATACCGATGATAATTATGGGGATTACGAAACTGATTGCAGAGGCAATGATATTGATGCGTATGCAGGTATTGGTTTTGCAGGACGTCTCAGTTCTCCTACATGGTTACAAACTATTCCCGGCGGCGACACTAATGGCGACGGCGTGTTAGATTATGGTTTTATAGGAGATGTGCAAAACTCCTACTGGAAGTTCAGATATTTTACACTCTACGGAAAAGATTCATCCCCTGATACAACTGGCTCAAATGCAGGCGACTGGGACGGCTTTAACTATGAAATTTGTGACAACGCAGGTGTACAAACTATCCACTGTGCACCATCAGCCTACTCATGCTCATTGTGGGGAAGAGAAAAATGCGGATATGGATGTGCAAACGAAGGCACTGGTCCCTCTGTTGTTCTTGGAGTCTATGCTGATTATCAAAACACACTTTCAGACGCACTGAATGACCGCTGGGACTGCAATAATGACATAGATGATAATGACTATTATGGTGATGGAACCTATGAGGTTGTTGAATATGACACAACAACACAATACAACAATCAACAGTGTAGTTATGTTCCAACTCAAACAAAAGATGCCGGCGTGAGAATAGGTGACGTGAACGGAGATGGAAGAGCTGACATTGTGCAGGCGACGTCAACAATGAGAAAAACGTGGATTGCAGATGTCAATGGTTATGCGGAGAACACAGCATGGCAGATGTCCGAGTCTTTTTTAGACAGTTCACGCCGAAGCAATGGGGTTGTGTTGCAGGATATTAATGCAGATGGTCTGCCAGACGTCGTCATAAGCAATGACGTCAAGCAAGCAGTCTATCTCAATACTGGCAATGGATGGACTTTGTCGTCTTACACAATTCCCGTCAGATTTGTAAGCAACGGTATTGTTCAAGGGTTTACATTTATCGACAGAAATGGAGATGGGCTTATTGATTTGTCCACAGGCTCCAGAACATGGCTGAACACGGGTAGCGGATGGCAGGAAAACACACAGTACAACATTCCACCTGTCACATTGACTGATTTTTCCACAGCTGCTGCAGACATGAATGGAGATACAGCAGATGATATTATTGTTGCATCAGACAGCACCCAAAGAATTCATCTGAGCAAGCAGCGTCCGCCTCTGCTCAAAAAGATAGGTTCTTTCGGTGGCAGCACAGAAATCACGTATGAAAAAATAGCAGCGCTGGATAACACAGGGCAGGATGACATCAGTGACCTGCCATTCTCCGGCTGGATAGTTTCACGCATCGTCAATAATAATGGAATGGGAGGCTCCATTGAAGTACAATATACCTATGAAGGTGGCATGTACAAAGCATTGTCCGGAGAATTTCGTGGCTTTTCAAAGGTGACTGAAACATTTGCAGATGCAATCATTGCTCACTTGTACCATCAGGACGATGCAAAAAAAGGGCTTGAATATGAAACAATGACCGTTGACAAAGCAGGACAACCTTTCGCGAAAAGAGTGATGGGTTTCTCCTCAACATCAAACAATGGATATTATTTGATAGCTCTTGACAGCATGACTGTGTATGTTTATGATAGCGTCGTCAGTAACCCAAAAGTGGTTGTCACCAATTATGAATATGATACGCACGGAAATGCCGTGAAAATCGAGGAACAGGGCGACCCTTTAACAAGTGCCGATGACAGAAGAACTGAAATTGAGTATGTTATCAACGAGGCTCAGTGGTTGCACCTCCCAAAAAGGATACACCTGTTTGGTGTCAATGGGAAAACTCAAGATACAGAAAACAGCTATGATAATGGTGTTGCTCAACCGGTCAAAGGAGAACTGACTGAAATAAAACGAGTCATTGATAGTCAAAATACAGCTGTATGGAGATATAAGTATGACCAGCATGGCAACCTCATTGAAACAAGAAGTCCAAAAGACAGAATCACACGATATGCCTATGATGGAGTGTTTCTTCAACAAATAACAAGTCCGCTTGGTCACACCACAACATACGATTACGATGAAGGAACAGGCAATATTCTGTCAGAAACAGATGCAAACGGAATACCTATCACCTATGAATATGATGTATTTGGAAGACAAACAAAAGTGATTCGTCCATATGATTCATCTTTATCGCCAACGCTCGATATAACGTACGAAACTGATGGTCATGCACCTGAGAGCATCACAACAAAACAGAAAGGAGACAGCACGCATATTTATGAGAGCAGTACATTTTATGATGGATTTGGGAACACCATTCAAGTCCGAATGAATGCAGGCAGTACTATTGTCACTGATTTTCTGTACGATGCAAAAGGACGACGTGCTGCAGAAAGCACTCCGTACACGAGCACGGGCATGGCATATGCAGCGCCACAAACTGTTCCAAAATCAACAATATCGTACGATGCAGTGGACAGAATAACAAATGTCCTGTATCCGGATGGAACATCGCAGCAGACACGATATGACCACTTGACAGAACAATTTGTAAATGAAAATGGTCATGTCAAAGATTTGCTTTATGATGCTCATGGTCGCATTATTGAAGTGCACGAATATAATGAGAATGAGCGCTATACGACACAATATGAATACGACGCAGCAGATGCAGTAACTCGTATCGTCAACGACAAGGGGCAGACGATTGTGTATGACTACGACGGAATTGGCCGAAAGACACAGCTGAATGACCCCGACATGGGGAGGTGGACGTATGAATATGATGATGAGAACATTCTTGAGCAGACTGACAACAGGAACATAACGGTTTCGTTTGCTTACGACGATGACGGCCGAATGACACGAAAATCATCGCTCAATGAAACAAATACATACATCTATGACACGCAGCTTAATGGGACACTGTCAGAAGTACATGGACCAGTGAACAAGAAGTACAGCTATGACCAGCGGAAGCGTGTTATTCAGGAGGATACTATCATTGATGGGCAAACTTTTACGACGACAAATCAATATAATACCGCAGACCAAGTAGCCAAGCGAACATATGCGAATGCGCAGGAAGTCATTTTCAGCTATGACACTGCAGGCCGTGTTTCTGCAGTCAATCCCTCCTTGAGCAGCGTCACGTACAATGCTTTCAACCAGCCAACAAAACGGACGTATCCGCATGTTACAACTGATATAGATTATGATGTTCGGGGCAGACCTGTAACAATCACAACAGGAAGTCACCAGCAGAAAGGATACACCTACGATGGTACGGGAAACCTTCTCACGCTCAATGATAATGGAAAAACTACAACCTATGAATATGATGACATTGAGCGATTGACTCGTGCAGCTCAGCAGGCTTATGATTTTAAGTATAGCTATGATAGTGTTGGGAACATCATGTCAATCACAAATGGAGCGCTCTCACTGACTGCGCAACGGTCACCGTCGCAGGAACTTACACAGCTCAGTGGAGATAGTAATTTGCTTTATCGCACCAACCGGCCACCAGTCATTCAGCCTCTTGCAAATATCACCGCAGTTGCGGGAGAAAATGTTACACTAATTCTAAATGCGAGTGACCCAGACGGAGATACGCTGGTGTATCGTGCGGATGCTCGGTTCGTTGCGGTCAATCAAGCATTTGTCTGGCAGACCTCAGAAAGTGATGTTGGAACATACGCTTTTGATTTTTCAGTGAATGATGGCATCACAACAGTTATCTCGCCTATCATCATCACTCTCACTCCCTGCCTACAGCAGCTCTTCTATGAAGACAATGACAAAGATGGATTTGGACACACTGAACGCTCTGCTTGTTATCAGCCGTTCGGCATGGTACTGCAAGGCAACGATTGCAATGACAATAATCCATCAGCCAATCCTTCTGCAACCGAAATCTGCGATAATATAGACAACAACTGTAATGCACAAATTGATGAAAACCTTGGTTCAACAACCTGTGGTATTGGCCTTTGTCAAAGAACAATGAACAGCTGTGTCAACGGCCAAGCATTAGCTTGTGTTCCTAACACACCTACTTTGGAACTCTGTCGCACAGGTGCTGATGAAAATTGTAATGGACAAATTGATGAAGCAAGCTGCACACCACACGCAAGAGACTGCAGGGACTCTGATAATGGAAATACCCCATTTACTCGTGGAGAGCTGACAGGCACGTGGGTAACTTTCTACGGAACTCAAGCACTTCATAATTGGGATTATTGTTCAACTCTTAATGGCCAAGCATCGTCATGTTCAGGTGCCGGTTGTAGTTTATCCGAGGGGATTTGTGATGCGAGTAATCCATGGGGTTTTTCAAATGCAAAAGTAAACTGTCAATATGGTTGCAGAGACGGAAGATGCCTCACCCAGACAGAATCACAACAGAATTTAGCACAAAAACAAGCAGCATACAACCTGTGCATGCAAAACAACAATCAATGCAGACGCTCTTATCAACCTCCTTGTTCTCGTAGTTGTGTAAGTCGTAGTTGGTGGGGATGTCGAAGTTATAGGACGACTTGCCCGCAGCCAACTCAATATACTGACCAGAATTGTGTGAACTCATGCAAGTACAGTGCAGGTTAGTGAAGTACACTCATAGTACTATTTAACCACTCATCAATGATTAAAAAGAAAAGTTTATATACTTGTTTTACCCTAAAGTACTTATGCGATACTCGCCACCGGTTGGTTTGTATGGTGCTTTGTTAGCTGCTGCTCTTGGTGGATGTGGAAAAGCTTCACCACTTGAGGAAAAAGTTGTTGCAGCTCAAACGATTAATGCTGCTGCGAAAGGTTCTGTTTCTCAAAAAGAAGAGCTGGATTTGAGTACGCCGGAGAAGGCGGTGACTAATTTTTTAGAAGCGATTCGTTTAAGAAATAAAAATTCTTACTTATCTACTTTACAAGAACCTGATTTAGGACCATTTGATGAAATGACAACGCTTCAATCGTATAAAATAGACGACGTTAAGGGTGATCATGTACTCATAACTTGTAAACTTGATGCTACTCAAATCAAGCGTGGATATGTAAAAGTTATTAAGGATGGGAACAAATACTTGGTAGATGAGATGGGACCTCGTTAGGTAGTTGTACACGAAAGTGACGCTAAACTCACCTTTTTAATAAAGTCTTTGTGAATACCCCTATTTTTCGACCAGTCGAGACTCGTGTCAAAAGTGCCAAACAAACATACTGTTCCTTTTTCTATGTAAACAAACCCTCCATCTTCCTTATTTGGTTTCTCGTTCCTCAACAGATTCTTTTCTGGTACAATTTCAGTACCATCTTTAAACTGAACATTTATCATCTTTTCTTTTGGTCTAACCAGAATTTTGTCAGGAATTGTGAAATCAGGTGACAATATCTTCTTTTTGGATTTACGGGCATCAGTGTAGAAGAACTGAACGACACCTAAATTGTAGCTTCCTTCTGTGATCTCATGAACCCAATTCACGTAAAAATTATGCGCAGCCAAAAAACGTTTTTTCTCATCGAGCTTTGGTGTAAGTCCCAAATCCTTAAGAATAGGATCGTTAAATGCGTCAAACTTTTCGCCACGTTCGCGTGCTTTCTTCTCAATAAACTCAGTCACTAAAACTTCCGTGCTATCCACCAAGCCCCCAACCACACACATCTTTTTACCAGCAGCATACCTGTTCTTTACAAGCTGCCCTTCCTTATTTCTCAATAAAAATAGAGTTCCTGCATCATCAATCTGCATTTCTATCTGGAAATCCGATAAATCAGACCATGTAAATTTTTCAAGACAAGGTCCTGTTTTGCCATCCCCCAGTGCCACAAACTTGTCAAACGCTTTATCAACTTCATCAGGCGCTACAACAGGCACTCCTCTCGGAACGTCCTGCGGCAATCGGCCAACTGCAAAAGATACATCGGTGTTCTCAGCCGCCTGACGTAAGAGTACAATAAAATACCCTAATGAGAGACCGGTAATGAGAATAACTAAAATTACAACTAAAGCATGCAATGGCATTACTCCTCTTTTCATCTTTTAAAAGAAATCAGCCACGCTATTTAAATTTTCATCAATATGCTTATAAACCTCATTTAATTCTATCACGCTATGAAAAAAGGTGATGCAAACGTCTTCTGGGTACTCGTCTTTGCAGTACTTGCACTTGTTGTTTTACTCGTCTTAAGCGTCATATTCGGCAAAGGCATTACAAACGTGCGACAGGATTTTGAAGGATGCACGGTGCGCGGTGGAGTGTGTCAATCATCTTGTGTCGAAGGTAAAGAATTTGAATTCCAAAAAGAAAATATCTGTCCTCTGAACGCTGATAAAAAGCCTCAAAAATGCTGCGTGAAGCTCAATGGATGAAGAATTTGATGTTTATACGTGGATAATCATTATTGTCTTGACACTTTTACTTTTCTTTATCGCATATAAAGCATTAAGCGGGTATTTTACCAATGCGCTTGGATAAAAAAGGAATCGGATTCGGAACTCTCATTGCTATAATCATAACAACACTTGTTTTTTTCTTTATGCTTGGGTTATTTAATTATCTATCTGCAGAAATCAATGATGACGTTTCTGAACAGTTATGTAGGGCTTCAAATGCACTCCGTATTGGAACTGCAATGAGTGGAGATGTTCGTCTCGCACCGCGTGGCTGTAAAATAATCGATAAAACGGTTCCTGACGCTGAACATGTACGCGATGCGTTGATACCAACAACAGGCTCTAATGCCGACGTTAAAAAATACGCTGCCATGCAGCATGTTGCAGATTTAGCTGCTCGCTGCTGGTGGATGTGGCTTGAAGGGATTGAATTCACCGACAAAAACGGGAAACCTCAGAAGAATGTCCTCGACCCCAACTTGTTTATCTCAGAAAAAAAATGTTTTATCTGTTATGATTTTGTGATAAAAGAGCCTACTTCATTCACCACTCAAAACTTAATTGATTTTATGGATACCTCATTTTACAAAGTGAAAGATACGAGTGACCAATGTTCTATTGTCGGCGGCGTGTGTAAAACTGATTGTACTGTCAAAAATGATATTGTTGATAAAGATAATAAATTTACTCAAGAAGTTCCCGATTCATGCAATCAGATTAAACCTGGAACAAAATGCTGTGTTGCGGATAAAAAGTTTGACTGTGTGAATCGTGGCGGTTCCTGTTCCTTTGGTGGTGTATTTGAAAAGCCTTTTAACGGATGGACATGCCGGGATAGAGACAAACATCCTCTCTGTTATTTGTCTGCTAATAACTATTTTAGCTATACAAAATACCTGCAGGAATTTAATGGACGTGGAGGATTTTATTCTAAAGCATCTAATGGATTTAAGTCAGATTTAAATCAACACTATGCTATTGTTTTTAGCGAGGAAACTGAAGCAACCTTATCTTCATCAGGTGGTGGAATTGATAATATCATCATTGCACCACTTGAAACGGTTAATAAAGACTGTTCAGTTGACTGGGGTGTTTCAGAAAAATGAACAAAAAAGCAGTGGAACTTGCGTTTTCGAAAATCATTGAAATACTTTTGTTTCTGATATTTCTTATCGTTATGTTTTATGTTCTTGCAACATGGAAAGATCAGGGTTACAGCATTCTTGACCGACTGCGTGGGTTATTTCGATGAAAGGACAGATTGGCTATGTCACAGTTGTAAAGATGGTTATTGGCGTCATGCTTGTTTTAGTTGCTTTTTCTATTGGCAGAAGCTGTGCTGAGGCAATACTCCCTTCGGTTAGCGAAGGAGTCACATCATTCAATAATTTTGTCGATGTCATCGAGAATACGAAAAACTGGGCTTCTGGAACGAAACAAAACGCAGGGTTAATTATGGATAAGAATACTGCGATTTTTGGATTTGCGAAAGGTGCGCAAAACACTGAAGTTTTTGGTTACTGGAGTCCGTTTACAGGCAGGCAATGGGTGCCGCGAAAAGTATATGTTCGGCCTCAAAGTTGTGGCGATAATTCGAAGGCATGTGCCTGTTTGTGCAGTTTCACAACAACAAACCCAATCGTATGCAACAGCGAAAAAATGAGGTGTCGTGCACTCTCAGATGGCATTAATTTTGTAGAAAAAGTAAGTCTCGACAAGATGGCACCACTTGCAATTCAACTTCCTGAAGAATTTCCTAAAGGACAATCAATCGTTAATGGTTTCATCATTGAACGTGAATCCGAAGGTCCTCGCCGTTTCACCGTCAGCATAGAAAAAACTAAAGACAACAAGTTAGCTATTTGTGCGCGTTCACCGTGCATCGAAAGCTAATCTTTTTTATCCATTGTAGCGTGATGTTTGCCAAGCTTTGAATATTTTGGTTGGTACTCTACTCTCCAATCTGCTAAATCTTCAGGCAAGAAGTAGCCTGGCTTTCCGGTGAGATACATCTTTTCTTCGACACAAAAGCCAACGATTGTAAATTCTCCGTCCGTTGATGGTGACCTGTCTTTCGTCCGACGATGCATCGTTATCTTATCTCCGCAATCAAACACCTCTGCCAACGCGTGTGGCATCACCGCTTCCCATACAACTGTTGGTAATCTTCCTTCGGTCAGTGATTTTTTTGACATTTTATCCGCGTAATCCACTGAAAAATCTGTCTGTATTTTTGCTTTGATAGCATCCATTTTTCTTGTATTGCTTTGTATCTGCTCACGCGGACCATACATCTTCTCTCCTCGTTCGCCCCAATCGTCAGCAAATTGTCGCGTGACATGTAGCACATATGGCTTTCCATCATCAAATGCGTTTACGGTCGTCCATCTGCCTGTTGCATATATCGCTTCAGCAGCTGCATCTTTTTGAAGCTGTATGAGCATTCTGAACCCTTCCGATTGTTTTGATTTCCATCCCTGTAACTTTTTTGCAGCGTCTGTATAATCATTCTTCGCGAGAGCTTCTTTCAATCCTTTGAGTTCATGATACGCTTTTTTGTGAGTTTCAACAATCTCTTCAAGTTGTTTTGTATCAACGTCGACATGTTTGGGTTTGTAACGCGTTGCGAGCATTAACTCAATAGCTCTGTCAGCATGTGCTGCAATACTTTCATTATATTCTCTCAGTACTTCGCGCTGTTCTTTATCAACCGTTCGTGCAGCATTGAGCGCATCATTGCTTTGGTCAAGCATCTCTTCGAGCTGTTTTCTAAAATCAAGCACTCTCTCTTTTTTAAGAGACTCTCTAATCATGTCATTAATTCCTGGAACTTCAACACCTGCTCCTGCAGGAAGATGGTTTTCCACAAACAAATTTTGCATCAATGCGTGAACACATGAGCGATGGAGTTCTTTGTACTTTTCAGGCAATGTTGACTCATCATACACCTGCAAAAAAGCAGTGATTCCATCAAGCGCCTGTCGGTAAGAACTTTTTTTGTCAGCAGACGCTTCACTCGGGTCAAGGTTGTTGAGCCATCCACCGCGCCCAAAAATCCCTCCTTTGATACGCGTCGCATATTCCTCAATATCTCTCGGACGCTCCTGTGCTTGTGCTTCCCCTGAGAGAGCTGCAACAATCGCTCCTGCTGTCGCCATGCGCTGGACAAGATTCATACTTCTTTTACAGACGTTTTACTATTTAAATATTGCTCGTTTGACCACTAATTAATGACTACTAAACTCACCGCTACCCTTAAATAATTCTTGAGCTTCTTTCATTTCATGCAGAAAAGAGGAATGGTGGTTTGGGAAGTTCTGATATGGGCAATCATTCTGATGGTTGTCGCTTTGATACTCATTTATGTGTTTAAAAGCTCACTGAATAAAGAAAAAGATATTATTGAAGGGCAGATTGGCGGGGCAGAGGATTGTGATAATGACTTTGTGCCAAATGCGTTTGATAAATGTAATAGCACTCCGAAAGGACTTTCTGTCAGTGCGAATGGATGCGCGCTTAATGGTGGGAAACCGGACACTTCATTGGGCGAATCTGAAACCAAAAGTTGTCCAGCACCAAAAAGTCCTACCCCTAACTAACCAACACCTTTTATAAACAATCTTTCTTTCTTATCTCGTATGCAAAAAAGAGGAACGTTAGTACTTCGTCTTGTCTTTGAACTGGCACTCTCCTTTGTTATTATCAGCGGTCTTCTTTCCATATCCAGAGGATTAGGCACGCAGCAGACTTTTGTAAAACAAAGCCTTGAGGAAGAAGGCGCACTTGTTATGCAGGAGCTTCAGCACGTTCCAGGAAATATTGTACTTCGGCATCCTCGTGATGTTTCTGATTTTATCGTACGATTGGAATCGAGCGAATTTGTTGTTGTTGATACAAGCAGTCGTGGAACTACCTTTCTTGGAAAAGTAAATCCTGCAGTTGTGCAAAACTCAAAAGAACTTTATTTCTACAAGAATGGAAATGAAATTTCTATTGCAGCGAAAAAGCCTGTTGTCACGCAACGAGAATGTGTTGATGTTCGTCTTGACAGAAGCAGGCTTGAGATTCAAGCAGAAGGTGCGCAACAGGATATCGCAAAAGCTTTAGCGTTCAAGTGCTCGGAAAAAGTCTGCGCATCCGGTGAATCGAGTAAAGATGTCAAACTTGCAGTCACTCCTTCGCAGGAAGGCATTGCTGCATATTTTTCTGTGAGTTCATCGAACAAAGATGTTGTCTGCACCATTCTCAATAATATGCTCGCACGCGATTCATCACTTATTACCTGGCTTGTGCCGGGCAAGTTATCCCAGAATTATCGCATCGAAGTTCAGCCGTCATTGAGAGAAACATTGGGTACTGTAATCCAGGAGAAATCATGAGCGATGCAGACCCTGTTTTTGCCGACTGGATGATTCATATGATTCCCTTTTTGTTTATTTCAGCACTTTTTATTACAGGATTTGTTGCGTCTATCTATTGGATTTCTTCTGCAGCGTATAAGATGCCCACTGGATTGAAAGACGAGATTGGTTATGATTATATTGTGGGGTGTTTCGAGGCAACGGATAGTCTTACGTCACGTCAAATATCGGCTGTTGATGGCGCTCGCTTTACTTCCATCGAAACACAGCGTTGTTTGCCATCGGGTGCGTATCGTCTGAAAATTAATGATAAAGTAACCGAAAAAGTTATTGCTACGACTTCTTGGGATAATCAAAAAACAGCTACAAAAATTGTTCCTGTTGCTGTGCAGGTTTTTGACAATGGAAAAATTTCTGATGCAACACTTACTATTGAGGTACAAACATGAACAAGAAAGGATTTCTTGACGATTTCCTTCCTTATCTTGCCGTCGGAGCGTTTGTTATTGTTATTGCGGTGATTCTTGTTTTTTATGGTGCGACAAAAGACAAAGGACAACAAGATTCTGCTGAAAAAGATTTGCTTACGCTCGAAGCACACAAAGCGCTACAAGATTACTTGAAAAGTAGCTTCAAAGACAGGTCAATGGCTGAGTATCTGACTGTTATTGCAAAACAAGATTCATTATATCCAGACTGGGAAGCACAAACAAAAACTTATTTTGAGTCGCGTTATCCTCAGAGGAAAACTCAACTCGTTGTTAAAACCTCTCGCGAAAAGATGGAAGTTCCTGAACAAGCACCTGAAGTACGTACTGTGGTATATGTAGATGCGTATCTTCCATCAGATATGTATGATAAAGTTGTACTCACATTAAATTTGGGGATACCATGAACAAAAAAGCTCAAATCCTTTACTATGCACTCATCCTTGGAATATTTTTCGCTTTCCTTTATTTTATTGTCCTTCAAATCCAGCAGCACGCAACGCCACAACAATACACTGGCTCACTTGCTGTTAACGCTCTCAACGTTGCTGAAAGAACAGAGCTCATCCTGCTTTATTATGAACAGGCTGCACGTTTAAGTTCTTACAATGCTCTCCCTGAGCTTGCACGTCATGGAGGATATATTACACCTGCTTGTGCCACTTATCTTGGTGCATCCGTTATTTCACTGAAATGCACGCCTGACCTGAACGTAAACTTCCAACATTTCTTTAATGAACAGATGAAACAAAGACTTGAGATGTATCCTCCAATGCCACAACAATTAACATCATCTCTTTCGGTAACTCCGCATGTCTCTTTTGTTCCGTTTAAGATTTATACGGACAAGAAAATGCTTGTCGCTGCGTCAGGCAAACCGCTTGATGTTACTCTCTCCATTCTCGGACAAGAAGCTGGGACCTATTCTTTAAGACCAGACCTGCGCGTTGAAATGGTGTATGACTTTGATTTGCTCGGAAAAGTTAGAGAAAAAATGGATTATCTCAAAGGGCTTGAAGATAGTACAAAGTTTACACCTTCGACTGAAAATGCTGTTAGTGTCGTGCTTGGAAGCTGTCCCGCAAAAACGCCTGAAGATGTTTTTTTTGACGTCGTTGAACGCGTTTCGAGTTGTGCGAAGACTGTACTCAATGCGCAGGAAAAGGCTACATGCACCTGCAGCTTACCCAGTGACGTGTCTGCACTCGGTTCATATCGCATCATTCTTCGGGAAAAAGATAATTCGTTGGTAGCTGAGCTTGTGTCTAATGATAATGTTCCTGTTGATGTCACTAAAGAGATTCGTCTTGCAATCCATGAAGGAAGTCCGTTTCGTTTTGATAGTCTCGTTGAGAAAAATGAAGTTGTACTCACTATTGATGCGGGAAAGATGCTTATTGATGGCAAGCCCGTGTCTTCAGAAAAAGCACTGCTCAGATATAAAGACATTAAAAATCTTATTACTTTTGTCAGTGACGACCAGCAAGATGATTTTTACAAACAAATCCCCTCCTGTTCTTCACCCCCCCTTAAAAAATTCCGCGTCTGCATCACCGCCGGCAAAGTTCCACAATTCGATAAGAAAACACAACAAACTCCATTCGTTGACGTTCACTTCCAAGTAGCAGTTGATGTATCTTGACATTAGCTATTTTTAATCACACAAAACTATATAAAACAAAATTTTCTCCTTGAGTGAATGCTTCTTACTCTCCAGCAAATCAAAGAACAAATTTTCGCGGCGGGAGTCTCTGAATCTGAACTTCAGGATAAAATTAAAAAGAAGATGGACGAGCTTTCTGGTCTTATAACTGAAGAAGGTGCAGCACATATCATTGCAAATGAATTAGGAATGAATCTTGCACAGGTTCAGGCATTAGTAAAAATCGGTTCTCTTACACCAGGCTTGCGTCAGGTTGAAGCGGTGGGCAAAGTTATCCAGAAATATGATGTTCGTGAGTTCCAAACGGTTCGCGGACCTGGCAAAGTCGGGAGTTTTCTCTACGGTGATGAAACGGGTGTTATCCGTGTTGTGCTTTGGAATGACCAGGCAACAAAACTTGCGGAAATCAACGCTGGCGATATCATCAAACTATCGTCGGGTTACGTTCGTGATAATAACGGCAGAAAAGAACTTCATTTAAATGAGCGTAGTGCATTAGTTATCAATCCTCCGGGAGAAACTGTTACTGTTGCGGAAAAGTCAACCAGTGCGAAAAAACATATCAAAGATTTAACCGCTGAAGACGAACAGGTTGAGCTTCTCGTCACCTTGGTCGATATCTATGAACCACATTTTTTTACTATCTGTCCCACCTGCAACCGTCGCGCAAATGAATCAAATGGTGTGTTCAACTGTTTGAATCATGGTGCTGTCACTCCTGTTATTTCTTATGTCGTTAATGCTCTCGGTGATGATGGGTCAGATACTATCCGTATCGCATTCTGGAAACAGCAGGCAGAACACCTGCTGAAACAGGAAAGTTCGGCAGTGTTGCATTACAAGGATTACCCTGAACAATTCCAGGAAGTCAAGCATAAACTACTGGGCGAAGTTGTTAAAGTCGTTGGCAAAGTTCGCAAGAATGAAATGTTCGACCGATTAGAATTCAATGCGCAGCTCGTCTTCTTTCCAGAAGCGCAAGAATTGCAGCGTCTTGAAAAAGCTGTATAAATTTGACTATTACGTAGAAGTGCTGTTACCTCAGGAAGAAAAAAATCACTGCGTTTTTTTACGTATTCTGCTCCAACAATCACTTTTTGAGCATCTAAACCAAACATTTAAATAATAAAATAATATCACTCGTCTTGGAAAGAGGTATGGCAGACGAACTTACATTAACAAGGTTTCTCTTGGCAGTGATGCTGGGAACGCTGTTTGCAATCGTTTATTCAATGAGAAAGCTCATTATTCTTGAGCGTTATATTGCGCGCATCGAAGGGCATATTGAGAAGCTTTCAAAATATATTTTAAAAGAAGAGCGTTTTATCAAGCGAAAAATCAAGTAAGTGATTTAATCTCTTTTTTAAGCAGAGCAATCTTTTGTGCAGTGTTTTCTACCTTCTTTTCTTTCTGTTCCTGTGCTGCGAGTTCGCCGCATTCAGGGCAACGGTATTCGAGGTTAACTGCCTGTTCGAAATCCATGCGCACACAATTATTCACGCAGATGAAGTATTGCTGTCCGGTTTCGCCGTTCACCTGGCTTTTGAGCTTGTCGAGCTCTTCTAGCTTCATTTTCTTGTACAAATACTTGATATGCTCCTGCTTAAACGTCCAATAATAGATGTACCACCCTTTCTTCTTGTCTTTTTTCCGTGTAAACTCGACAAGATTCGCGCCATAGAGCCGATAGAGCGTATTGCGCACCTTTTTGATGTCTTCTTTGAGAATTTCGGCAAGCTTGAATTCAGATACGTTTTCTTTGCCTTTAATCTTGTTGACAAGAGATATCACGTCTGCGCCGCAGATGCTGCGTACCACCTCATCCATTTTCTTGTCGGTAAGTCTGACCATCGCGGAAAAGTATTCTCTGTAAAACCCGACTTTTAAATGTTTCGTCTCAGAGCTTACTTGTTTTGTGAATTTTCGGTCACAAACTGCCCAAATGTCATCCCCTGTACCTCGGCAAGCTTCTTTGAAGCAAGCCTGCATGTGCCTGTATCCTCGAGCTGTTCAGGACGAAGAAAATACCATTGTGTACGGTCAAATCGTACTGCTACCCAGGGCTCAGCGCCAAATGTCTGTGCAAATTCTTTCAGCTGAAAAATATCGTCGCGTGGAATATACTTGAGCTCATCGCGTGATGTCTTGCATTCAATCGCTACTTTTCGCTGAGGACTTCCTGCAATGATGTCAGGCGCAGGATATCGTGACGAGCCGCTGCCCGCCACCCTGCACGCAAGCCAAGTCTTTGTTTCCCAAAATAGCTTGATGAGTTCTCGTTCAGCGTTTATCCCCTTGCTTTTTCGTGACATTCAAACACCAACCCGATTGAGTTCACAGCTTCACATGCATCAGGTCTTCCGCTGCTTCGGTGTTGTCAAAAACGTCCCGCGCATCTTCTTCTAAGACCTGTGCATTTTTATATCGGGGTGAAAAATGGACCAGATACAGCTTTTTCGCTTGAGCATCGTTTGCAAGCTGTGCAGCTTCTTTTGCGGTCATGTGCGAATGTTCCTGTGCTTTGTCTGCAAGTTCTGAACCATAGGTTGACTCAAGGATGAGAATGTCGGCATATTTGCCCAGTTTGACAACATTGCTGCATGGGCGTGTGTCTGTAGCATATGCAATTCTTCTGCCCTGTGTGACTGAGCTGACGTCGTCCGGATGAACTGTTTTTCCAAGATGGCTTATCTTTTCTCCACGCTGCAGCCTGCCAATCAGAGGGCCTGCTGGAATTTTCAGCTGCTTTATCTTGGTCATTAGTATCTTTCTTTTTTCGGCTTCGACAAACGCAAAACCGATGCAGGGGATAGTATGCTTGAGCTGCTCTGCACAAATACTATAATCCTCTGTTTTGACAATTTCTCCCGACACAACATCATGAGCAACATAATCAATCGTATCTTTGCCTGCAAAGAGCTTTCTTAAGATGTCAACATTTTTGGCAGTTCCTTTTGGACCATAAATATGCAGTGTTGAGCTATATCCTGAAGCTCCCAGCGTTTGCATCAACCCGGGCAAACCTAACACATGGTCTCCATGCCAGTGGCTTAGCAGTATTTTCGTGATTATTGGGGGTTTGACACCTGCGCATCGTAACTGTCGTTGTATTCCTTCGCCACAATCAAAAAGGATGCCTTCTCCTTTGTAAAGTAATAATACGCCGGGATGGTTGCGCTGCTTTGTCGGCTGCATGCAGCTTGTCCCTAAAAAAATCAGTTCCATTCGACCTCATGTAAATTCATTATTTTCGGCTGAAAGTCTCTTGTGTTTCTTCGGTCAATCAAAATCGCTTTAACACCAGCTCTCTGCGCAGCAGCAATATCGCTTTCAATGCTGTCGCCAACTACGAGCATGTCTTCCGACGTTAACTTCAACTTCTTCATCAGCAATGGATAGGTTCGTGTATCTGTTTTTATCATTCCTTCGTTGTACGAGAGGAAGACGATATCAAACAATTCTCTGAGGTTAAATTTATCAAGCACTTTGTCAACCGAGAAGTTATCTGAATTGGCGAGAAGCACAAGCGTATAGTTTTTGCGTAGCTTCGTCAGCACTTCTTTTGTTTCTTCATAAGGCTGTGCCAATAACCAGTTTTTGTTCCACATGCCTATCATGGCATCAAGCCGTTCTTTTGTTTTTTCGACACTAAATGCATCACAGACCAGTTCACACGCTTCAGCGAGCGAGTTAAATGGGCGCGTCATCATCACCTGCTCAAGCTGAATGACAAAAGAGGGGTACTCCATCTGTATTCCTAAGACGTTTCTCATCTGTTTAATCGGACTTATGACTCCTTGTTCTACTAACGTTCCCCAAAAATCGAATACAATTGCTTTTTTCATTCAGAGGTTAGAACACACAACGTGTCAAAAACCACCAGCTATGCTCGTGACACGCTGCTGCATATGCCACGACGATTGGTTTTTGAGCACATCAGATTTTCCTATGTATCACCAAAAAGCCTGAAAATCTAAATGTTTTTATAGCTTTCCTCTTTCCAACAGCGGAATGAACGTTGAAAGCAAGTTAAAACTTCTGACGCGCAACACTGCTGAGGTTGTGACACGTGACGAGCTTCGCAAGCTACTCGAAACAAAAAAATCACCTTCGGTTTATTTAGGCACTGCAATCACTGGTCGGCCACATATCGGCTATTTTGTCTGGGTGCTGAAGTTAAGTGATTTTTTGCGCGCAGGGTTTCGGGTTAAAGTTCTTCTCGCTGATTTACACGGCGCATTGGACAATTGCCCGTGGGACTTGCTGGAAAAAAGATACACGTACTACAATGAGATTATTCGTCTGATGTTCACTGCGATTGGTGTTCCGCTAAAAAACCTGACGATTGTCAAAGGTTCCGAGTTCCAGTTAAAAAAAGAATACATGCTTGATGTTCTTCGTCTTGCAACGTTTACATCTATCAATGATGCAAAAAGAGCAGCAAGTGAAGTCGTGAAGTTTGGCGACAATCCAAAACTCTCTGGGGTAATTTATCCACTCATGCAGGCACTTGACGAGCACTATCTCGATGTTGACGTTCAGTATGGTGGTATCGATCAAAGAAAAATATTGATGTACGCGCGTGAATTTCTGCCGAAAGTAGGGTACAAGCCTCGAATAGAATTCATGACGCCCTTGATTCCGGGTCTTGTTGGAACAAAGATGTCTTCCTCTGACGTCAAATCAAAAATTGATGTGCTTGACGACGAAAAAACAGTCAAAGAAAAAGTTAATAGTGCACATTGTGTCCCGGGCATTGTGGAAGATAACGGCGTGCTTGCCTTTGCGAAGTATGTTATCATGACGTTAAAGACAGACAATAAAGAAGCATTGGTCATCAATCGCCCTGAAAAGTACGGCGGCAATATCTCTTATAGCTCAGCAGAGCAGCTTGAACAGGATTATGTTGCGCAAAAGTTGTTTCCTTTAGACCTAAAGAATACCGTCGCGGATGAGATAAATAAATTATTGAAGCCGTTCCGTGACAATCGCGCAGAATTACTAAAGCTGGCGAAGAGTGCGTATACGGAGTGAAAACTTTTTCTCCAACAGTTATGCAAAATTACAGTCTTGCATCCTTCAATAAAACCGTATTCTCTTTTACCTTTTTTGCAAACTTTTCATCCGCTGTAATTAGAATCCCTTCATTCTCTTTTGCAAGTGCTAAAAATATCGCATCATAAACTGTACATCTACCTGAATAAGCAATTTCAACGGCTTTTCTGAGCAATTCAAATGTTGGCACTTGCACCATAAAGCCGAACCCAGCAATTGCTTTGAGAGCTTCTTCTACGTCTCCCGCTGTAAAGTTTGGATTCCAGCGCAAGCCGTTTGCAATTTCATAGAGAAGTGACATACTCTCCCTCTAAAAGAGAGGAGCCTCTTGCTTCAACGA
>Ga0209542_10006611_pt1 | contig 22484 bp, 24 predicted proteins | sample RifCSPhighO2_01_FD_184028 | JGI IMG/M metagenome (GOLD analysis project Ga0209542, IMG submission 184028) | Soil microbial communities from Rifle, Colorado - Rifle CSP2_plank highO2_0.1 (SPAdes) (version 2) | ecosystem: Environmental > Terrestrial > Deep subsurface > Rock core/Sediment ... | reverse complement strand
AGACCCACAAGGAATCCCACCAGTACATTGATATCGTGAGCGCGTTGCGACCCATCACCAAATGGAATGCCCGCATCGCTTCCCCTGACTCGGTCGCGGAAATCGTGCGAAAGGCCTTCCGCGTCGCGCAAACCGAGAAGTTTGGGGCAACCCACATCGAGTTGCCGGAAGATATTGCCGGCCTCCAGTCGGACGCCAGGCCCCTGCGCGTGACCTCCAGCCCGCGCTTCCACCCGGACATACTGGAACTCGACAAGGCCGTTGAACTCATCCAGCAAGCCGAAAAGCCCCTCATCCTGGCCGGCAACGGCGTCATCCGCGGCCGCGCTTCCAGGGAACTCGTTGAGTTCGCGGTCAAGAACAACGTGTTCGTGGCCAACACGTTCATGGCCAAGGGCGTGATTCCGGCCAAGCACGAGCTCTGCCTGGCCACGATTGGCTTGCAGCAAAAGGACTACGTGTCCTGCGGCTTTGACCAGGCTGATTTGGTCATCGCGGTAGGCTATGACTTCGTGGAATACGGGTCAAGCCTCTGGAACCCGGCCAACAACAAGAAAATCATCCACGTGGACTCGGTGCCAGCGGAAGTCGACGCCAACTATGTTCCCGCCGTGGAACTCGTGGGCGACCTCCGGACCACGCTCAAAATCCTCTCCACCCGGACGGGCTTCCGGAAGGGCTTTGACTATCCCAACACGCTGCGGACCCTCATCAAGGAAGAATACGCGGCCAACAAGCTGGATGTCTCCTTCCCCTTGAAGCCCCAAAAAGTGTTGTACGACATCCGCAAGGCCATGGGCGATTGCGACATCCTGATCAGTGACGTCGGCGCGCACAAGCTGTGGATTGCGCGCAACTATCCCGCGCGCGAACCCAACACGGTCATCATCTCCAACGGCTTCGCCTCCATGGGAATCGCGGTTCCCGGGGCCGTGGCGGCCAAGCTCGCGGAACCCAAGCGGCAGGTCCTGGCGGTCACGGGGGACGGGGGCTTCCTCATGAACTCCCAGGAAATAGAGACCGCCAAGCGGTTGGGCGTCCACTTCACCATCGTCGTCTTCAACGACGCCAAGTACGGGGTCATCGGCTGGAAGCAGAAAAAAAAGTTCGGCCGGGAGTCCGGGGTCAGTTTCACCAACCCTGACTTCGTGGCCTACGCGGAGAGCTTCGGCGCCAAGGGCTACCGGGTGGAAAGCGCGGCCGACCTCTACCCGACCCTGGAAAAAGCCTTGTCCACGAAGAACGTCTGCATCGTGGACGTGCCCATCACCTACGGCGAAAACATGATTTTCTCGGACAAATTCGACAAAAACGTGTGCCCGATTTGAGGCCAGGCAAAGCGGCGAAAGCTTTTTAATGCACTTACGCTTCTATTCTCCCATGGACCCCATTTCGTTGTTCTTGCTCATCGTGGCCGGCATCCTGGTCATGGGCACCCTGGGCGAAGTCATCTTCGTGCGCACGAAGGTGCCGGACGTCCTCTGGCTGGTGCTCATCGGCGTGCTCCTCGGCCCGGTCTTCCACCTGGTTTCACGGGACTTCGTGTGGGGCCTTGCGCCCTTCTTTTCGGCCCTGGCCCTGGTGGTCATCATGTTCGAGGGCGGCCTGGGCTTGAAGCTGGGCGAACTGCTCTCCGGTGCCCCCCGTGGATTCGCCTTGGCCGTGCTGGGCGTGCTCTTTTCGGTGGCGGCCGTCGTGGCAGTGAGCGAGGGACTCGCGTTTCTTGGTTTCCTCCCCGGCTGGTCGCTGCCCAACAGCGTGCTGCTGGGCTCCATTGTGGGGGGAACCTCTTCCATCATCATCATGCCCTTGGGGAAGACCGCGAAACTCCGGGAAGAAGTGGCGAACCTGCTCAGCATCGAGTCCGCGGTCAACGACACCCTGTGCGTGGTGCTGGTCATCGCCGTCATCCAATTCATTTTGGAGCCGGGCTCGGGCCTTGACACGGTGGTGAAAAACATCGCCGCCCAGTTCTCGGTCGGCGGCTTCCTGGGAATCGTCGCCGGCCTGCTGTGGCTGTGGCTGCTGCGGTTCCTGCAGGGCACGGCCTACTCGTATACGCTGACCTTTGCCGTCATGATGTTCTTGTACGTGATATCCAATGCGGTGAACGGAAGCGCGGCCATCACGGTGCTGTTGTTCGGCGTGGTGCTGGGCAACGGCGCGGCCATCTCCAGTGCCCTGCGGTTCCCCGAAGTCATCGCCTTCAAGCAGGACGCGCGCGGCTTCCACGAACAGCTGAGCTTCTTCATCAAGACCTTTTTCTTCGTCTTCATCGGGCTGCTGATGTCCCTGGAGACCGGCACGTTCCTAATCGGGCTCGCGGTTTCCGCCGCCGTCCTGCTGGTGCGGCCCCTCGCCGTGTGGCTGTCGGCCGCTGGCGGGAAATTCTCTTCCCAGGAAAAAAAACTCATGACCATCGCCATGCCGCGCGGGTTCGCGGCGGCCGTGCTGGCCGTGATGCCCTCGACCTACGGCATTCCGGGGAGCGAGCAGTACACGGGCATCGCCTTTTCCGTGATACTCATCACCATCCTGGTGTTCACCATTGGGTTCCGGTTTTTCTGCGCACCGGGTTCAGGCAATGGAAGCGCGGGGAAAGGGCCGCCGGGCAAGAAGGTCTTGGAAGAATCGAAGCCCATGGAGCGGCCGCCCCGGGAAGCGGTCCACCTTGAAGCCGGGCCGGAGCCCAGGGAAGTCGAGGGAATCCGGGAACAGGATTACTGATTTGCGGCAGCCCAGGAGTTTGCCTTTCCGAACCCAAAGCCTATTATAGCTCATTGCCGTTATTAGAATGGTTTGCATGGCACTGCTTGACTTGACTACGGCCCTTGACTTCCTTGGCCAATACGAGCACGTATTGGGGCCTTTCCTCGTGCTCCTCATCACGTACGTGGTGGCACTCGTGGTGAGCAACATCCTGCGGGGGGTCTTTGACAAGACCAGCAAACGAATCCATTTCAACAAGACGCAATACACCATCACGGCGCGCATCGTCGTGGCGCTCATCTGGTTGTTCGGCATAATCTCTGCGATTTCCCTGGTTCCTGAGCTGAGCCAGCTGACCCTGAGCCTCTTCGCCGGTGCCGGTGTCCTGGCGATCATCATCGGTTTCGCGGCGCAAAAGGCTGCCTCCAACATCATCGGCGGCGTCACCATCGCGATGTACCAGCCCTTCCGCGTGGGGGACCGCATCAAGGTTAAGGACATCTATGGGAAGGTGGAGGACATCACCTTGCGGGATACGGTCATCCGCACCAATGAGAACGCGCGCGTCATCATCCCCAATTCCATCATCACCGAGGAGCTGATTTTCAACCACACGATCAAGGACGAGAAGGCCATCAAACAGCTGGACTTCGGCATCAGCTACGATTCCGACATCGACCTGGCACGGGCCATCCTCCAGTCGGAGGTGCGGAAGCACCCGGACTATTTTGCCTATAAGGTGAAGCAGGGCGTCTTCGACGGGGAACAGTCCGTGGTCGTCAAGGTGGCCAAGTTGGACGATTCGGCCGTCGTCCTGCGCCTCTTTTACTGGGCCAAGGACCAGAAGATAGCCGATTTCATGGCCATGGACCTGCTGGAGTCCGTGAAAAAGCGGTTTGACGCCGAAGGCGTGGAAATCCCGTTCCCTTACCGTACCCTGGTCAACAAGAAGGACCTTCCCAAGCCCAAGCAGTCCAAGAAGGGCGTCTGGCACAAGAAGGGCGGGGACACCGAAGTCTACATGTTCGGCTGAAGGGCGGGGAACCAACATGAAACTCTTTTTCGTAACTTCCAACGAGCACAAGGTCGAAGAGGTCGCGCACGTCCTGGCTTCCCACGGCATTGAAGTCGAGCAGGTGGACACCGAGCTGGCGGAGCCGGACGTGGGCTCCCAGGAAAGGGTGGCGCTCTACAAGGCCGAGCAAGCCTATGCCCTCGTGAAAAAGCCGGTCATCGTCGAGGACACCGGCATTTACTTCAAGGCCTATCATGATTTTCCCGGCATCTTCGCCAAACGCGTCTACTTGGGAATCGGGTTCAAGGGCTTGCTCAAGCTCTTGCAGGGAGAGGACCGGCGCGCGTTGTTCAAGGTTGTTATCGTCCTCCAGTGGGGCAAGCGCAAGAACCAGCGCAAGCTGTTCGTGGGCACGCTGGAGGGTAGCATGGGCTCGAAGCTGAAGAAGCCGCACTCCAAGCGCCTGGCCTACGAGAAGCTCTTCATCCCCGAAGGCTATTCGAAGACCATCGTCGAGATGCCCTTGGCCGAGAAAAACAAGTTCAGCCACCGGGCCGTGGCCGCCAAGAAGCTGGCGAGATGGCTTAAACGGCATAAGCTGGGCTGAACAGGCCAAATGTTTTTAAATAAGCTAAGCACCTATATTCCTTGGTTGTCATGAAATTGCATGTGGTTCTTGAAGCCCAAGAAGAGGGCGGGTACACGGTTTACATCCCAGAACTGCCGGGATGCATTTCACAGGGCGAGACCAAAGCGGAAGCCCTGTGCAACGTTCATGAGGCCCAGTCGCTCTATTTATCCGAACTACTACTTTAAATTCAGGCTCGCCTTAAATAAGCCTGAGCCATCCTCTTGCTGCACGGGTAGGAAAGCGGCCAAATCCGCCGGGCTTAGAACCCGGTCGCTCAGTGCGTGCGCAGGTTCGAATCCTGCCCCGTGCATTAGCCGCACGATAGCGGCGGCTGCGCGCTATACGTCGGCCCATCTAAAGACCTTGTCCACTTCGTGGACGAGGCCACCAAAACCGAAGGTTTTGATGGTGGGCCATAAATAGCGAGGCCGATAGGCCAAGCCAGCCCCCTGCCGCGCAGGGGACGTTTTCCCAGGGCTTCGTTGTCCACTTCGTGGACGACGCCACCAAAAGCGAAGCTTTTGATGGTTGTAAAAAGGTCTGCCCCGTGCACTCTCAGCTGCCATTGGAGGAACCTTTAAATAGGTCCATGGTCTTCTATTGCCTTGCATGCAATTGTATTCGTATCAAACCAATAACCCGAAACTGGTTGGAGCCCTTTTCTTGGTGGTGGGCCTCGTTTTTGCCGGCCTAGGCGGTTACTTCTTGTACAAGGAGCAGACCACGCCCTGGGTTTCCATAGATGCCAGGGTCGTGGAGTCCAGCGTGTTCGAGGACCGTTCCACGGGGCGCAGTGGCTCGAGCGTCACCTGGGGCAACACGCTCAAGTATTCTTTCACGTTCGAGGGCAAAGACTACACGAATGCTTTCAATTCACCGAGTTCCAGCGACTATGGGGCCGCGCAGCGGTACACGGACGAGCACCTTTCGGGAACCCCGATTCAAGTGAAAGTCAACCCGGCCGACCCCTATGACTCCCATCCCGCGGATGCCTTGCTGGGCGGAATGGGGTTGGCTATGATGATTTTCCTCGGCATGGGCATCGGGTTTGCCTTGATTGGCGCAGCGGTATTATTCCTGGGCGTGGCCCCGGCTGCCGGCCAAAACCTTTAACCCCTGCAGGGAGGTTAACCCCTTTTTTGTCGCCTGCTGGCTGCCTTGAAACCGTATTCGAAGAACTAGCTGGCGAATGGATTGTAAGGAGCCGTTGCCTTGCTTATTATGCGGTTTGATTCAATCTTGGGGAGCTTGAAAGAGGACCGCTTTTTCCAGGTGGCTCCTTATTTTTCCAACCACTTTCAATCACATTATAGGCGCTAACTGCTTATTAAGGCTTTCTGGGGCTTGGGCTGGCTTGGCTGGGTCAAGGACACCGGCATCGCGTGGGGCAGCATCCTGAAATACAAATTCACTTATCAGGGAAAAGAATACACGAACGCTTACACGTCCCCCGGTTCTGGCGATTACGGTGCCGCCCAACGCTATGCGGACGAACACTCACCGGGTTCAACGTTGGCGGTAAAAGTCAACCCAGGGAATCCATATGAAGCCCAACCAGTCGAGGCGTTCCTTGGAGGCGGCAGCCTGTTTTTCTGGGTGTTCCTGGGAATGGGAGTCCTGTTTGCTTTGGTTGGAGCGGCTGCCTTCTTCTTCGGCACAACGCCCCCGGTCCAATCCATTTGACGCTACCATCCCTGGTTCTTTCCGCCCCGCACGGCCACGCCGTTGGGTTCCTCGCCCACCGGGATGCGGGCCCTGACCTGCTCCGTAGCCAGGTCAAGGACGGCCAGGGCGTTCTCCCAGGTCAGGGTGATGTAAGCCGTTTTCCCGTCGGCGCTGAAGGCGATGCCGTGCGCGCCCTTTCCTACAGGGATATCTTTCAACAGCTTGAAGGACTCGAAGTCAACCTTGTGCACCACGCCGTTCCGCATGTCCGGGATGTAGAGGGTTTTTCCGTCGGGGTGTAAGGGTGTTTGGATGGGGCCTGGGTATTCCCCTTTCCTGAACTCCACGCGGCCTACGGCTTTCTTTTCCGCGAAATCTATCTTGTAGGCGTCGAAGCTGCCGCCGCAAGTAACAACACCATAACGGCCTCCTGTGTCAATGCCCATGGCCACGGGTTTTTCGCAGGCGTGTCCGCCGTATTCCGGGACAATGGTCCCAATCGCTTCTTGCGCCGCAACGTCGATGACCGTTATGTCGTTGCTTGCCACGTTGGGCGTGTAAACGAATTGGTCGTTCGGGCTCACCACGAAGCCGTGCGGCCCATGCCCGGTCTTGATGCGCGACAGCCTGGTGCCTTCCTCCAGGTCAAGGACTTCCAGGAAGTCCGCGCCCTGGTCAGAGGCGAACAGGCTCCTGCCATCGTGGCTTGGCACGACGTGGGCGCCGAATTGTTCCAGCGCAATCGAGTTCACGAGTTGCAACGTTCGCGCGTCCAGGATGCGGACAAAGCTTTCGCCACCGGCATGGTGGTCGTCGTGCTCTGTTTCCTCCTTTTTCCCCGCTTCTTCTTCCTCGTCTTCGGAGTGGTTGGTGGCGAAGAAGTATTTCCCGTCGGCGCTCACGTTGACGTTGTGCGGGTGGCCGCCCAATGCAATCGTTTCCACGACTTTGTTGGTTGCCGCATCAACGACCGAGAGACTGGCGCCTTTTTCGTTGGCGACATAGACCGCGCGCTCCGGCCCCGTTTTTGGCGGGCTCGTGCATCCCAGCAGCAAAACAAGCAGCAAAACGCCTGTGGCAAGGGGTAGCTTCATGTCCGAGCGCCTCAAATAAGTGGCTAAGGAGCGCGTGCCCTTCTTATTGCGCGGCATTTCAATCTTGGGGAGCTTGAAATTAGCGCCGCCTTTTCCGGGTCGCCCCTCAGCAGATTATTGGCTTAACGGGTTATTAAGGTTTTGCCCGCCCGGTTCAGGCCAGCCCGCGCAGCATCAACCAGCCATAGGCTATGCTGGCCAGGGCTACCAACACCGTGAACGCGGCGTAGAGCTTGTCGGAGTGCGCGCGGAACAAGGGGTACGTGAAAACCACGGCAAACACCATCATGCCCGCAACCACTCCAACGCTGAACAAGGCGGTTCCGGCCAGCATCCCGGCCAGGGAGTTCAGGCCCAGCGAGGCCGTCAAGAGGATGAGGAGTTCGTCGTTGCTGGCGAGGCCGTGCACGATGCCGATGCCGAACATGTGCTGGTGCAGGTGCCTGCCTTGCTCGTTCTTCGCGTGCACGTGGAGGTGCGCGTGCTTTCCGCTTTCGCCTTCGTGCTCGTGCCGGTGGAACCGCGTCAAGTCGTAGAGGCTGTAGAGGCCCAGGCCAATCAGCATCACGGCCACCAGCAACTCGAATTTTTCGAGCAGCAAGCGGAGCACGGATTCCCGGAACACGTAGAGGAACGCGGTGATGCCGGAAGCCGTGAGCATGTGGCCCAGGCTCCAACTGACGCTCATGCCCAGGGCTTCCCGCAACGACTTCGACTTTCGGAGGAGGTTGGCAACGGCCACGATGTGGTCAGCGTCATAGCTGTGCTTGAAGCCCAACGCGAGGGCCAGGAAGGCGAATGAAAGGCTTGGCAGGGATTCGAGCATGTTTCCCACTCCACTTGCATCCAAGGTCTTAAAACGGTTCGCCTGGCCCAGGCAGCCTTACCCCTTTTTCAGGATGCCCTGCCTGAGGAGTTCCCTGCGCTTCGCCCGGATCCAGTTCTCGGCCTCTATCCATTGCTCGGACGGTTCATCCCGGATTTTTTCAAGCCAGCCGATTTCCGCATCCAATTCATCCAGTTTGGTTTTTGCGCGTGCCACTGCCTTGGCTGACCCGCGGGTCTGCCTCAGCCGCGTGCCCAACCGCATCCGCGCCCGGCTGAGCCGCGCCACTTCATCCGTCATGTACTCGAATACCTGCCGGCAGATCGCTTCCCTCAGGAACCTTGGCACCTGGTGGAAAATGTGTAGTTCCCTGGCCGCGAACGCCAACTGTTTCTCTGGGGACATCCGCGCGACTACGTCAGCGGGAGGCGCGTGCCGCTTCGCCGCGAGCAGGCGCAGTTTCCTCTTGGGTGTTCGCCTTCCCTTCTGCAGGGGATTCCATCCAGGCGTTCCCTTCTTCATATATACTTGGTGGGGGGTGCGTGCATAAAACCTTTTGCCTTCGCCGACCGCAGGCCACGCACTTGGAAAAAAGGGAAGAAATGGGCGCGGCCGGAATTGAACCGACTACCTCCGCCGTGTGAAGGCGACGTCATACCGATAGACCACGCGCCCAAGGCCTTTTTACAAAAGGCCTGCGACCTTGTCCCCTTGGGGACGAGGCCCCGAAGACTGTGTCTTCGGGGAAACGTGTCCTGCCTTGCAGGACACTGCCCTGGTCAACTGGCACTTGCGGACGTGCCCCATTTCACCCGCAGGGTTCAATGGGGCGGTAGGCCTCTCTTCGTTGGCCTGGGCTTCCAGATTTCTCGTGTGAAACCCTTTTAAACTCAATCCAGGCTATTTTAGTGCGGGAGCGGTAAGGTATGGAGAACAGCTGGGAACCCGTTAAACGCTTTTGGCGCAGGCACTCACTGCCTTTGACCATGGCCTTGGCCCTGGCGTTTGGCCTGGTATTGGCCTCTTACCTCGTGCCCCAGCCCGTGATTGGCACCCTGGACTTGAAGGCCGAAATCAATTCCGCGTTCGCCGAAGACTTTTCCGAGCAGGTGCGGTTTGCCCGGGAGAACCCGGAAATCAAGGCCGTGGTGGTCAGGGTCAACAGCCCGGGCGGCGAAGCGGCGGCCTCCGAGGACCTCTACCTGAGCCTCCTGGAGTTGCGGAAGGCCAAGCCCGTGGTGGTGGAAGTCGAGCAGATTGCGGCCAGCGGCGCCTACTATGCCTCGGTGGCCGCCAACTACGTGGTCGCCAAGCCTTCCAGTGACATCGGGGGCGTGGGCGTGATTTCGTCGTTGCCCGAGCCCGAGGAAGTCGGCGAAAACAAGATCATCACCGGGCCCTTCAAGGGCCAGCGGACCGGCAAGCGGCACTACGCGCGGCAAGTGGAGTTGATAAAGGAGAGCTTCCTCAACGCCGTCGTCGAACAACGGCAGGGAAGGCTTAAGCTGCCCAAGGAAGTCATCGCCGAAGCCCAGGTCTACAAGGGCATGGAGGCCGTGAAGTACGGCTTGGTCGACGAAATCGGCTCGGGGATTCGCGCCCTCGAAAAGGCGGCGGAACTCGCCGGCATCGTCCATTACCGGGTGAGGGATGTAAGCGAGTGGATGGGCAAGAAGAAGCAGGGCGTGCAAGTCGTGTTGTTCGTCGACGAAAACCAGTTGAGCCCGAAGACCAACACGGTTCCGGCCAATTACTTCTTGTACGTGGAGCACGAGGGCTGAACATGAACGGAAAAAAGCACGTGAAACTGTTCGTTGCCCTGGTTTTGCTGGTTTTGGCGGCCCACGCCCTCTTGTACTATAGGGGCGTTTACGTGCCGCCGAAGACCGTCCTCCACAACCTCGACATTTCCGTTCCGGAAGCCCCGGTGCAGGAGTTCAGGGAAAAGTTCGCGCAAGGAGACGGAATGGTCTTGGTGGACCGGGCGCATGACAACGCCTTTGATGAACGGAATTTCTCGGGCTTTTTTTCTTCCCTGGCCTCCAAGGGCTACCGCGTCGAGTATGTGGCGGACGGGAACCTCTTGGAGGACAAGCTCGCGGAAGCCAGCGCCTTCGTGTCCATCCAGTCGGTCAAGGCGTTCCAGGAACAGGAAATCGTTGTCGTCCAGCGGTTTGCTTCGCGGGGCGGCCGCATCCTTTTGATCGCGGACCCCGAGAAAAGCCATCAAGCCAATTCCCTGGCCACGGCCTTTGACTTGTTCTTCGAATCCGGTTACTTGTATGACTTCGGGGAAAACGACGGCAACTTCCGCTACCCGTACTTCAGCCAGTTCGCGGGCAACGCGCTCTTCAAGGGAGTGAAGAAGCTCGCCTTTTACATCGCGTGCAGCGTGGCGCCCAACGAGAAAGGCATCGTGTTCTCCTCCAAGGGAACGAAATCAACCGCCATCGAGTCCCGGGCCTCGTTTTCGCCGGTCGCCTTGAACGGGGGCGTGCTTGCCCTCTGCGACCAGACCTTTTTGAGCGACCAATTCAACGAGTCGGCCGGCAACAAGCAGTTCGCCAGCAACCTCGCGCAGTGGCTGGTCTCCGCCAACAAGCGGCCCTCGCTCAGGGACTTCCCCTACCTGTTCAGGGGACGCGTGGACATCGTGTATTCCCCGAAGTTCCTGCGGGTGGCGCTGGCCCTCAAGGGGCTGCTGGACGGAAAGGGCTTGGAAGCCAATGTCGTGGCGCCGGGCCAGGGCCAGGGCCCGGCATCGGCCGCGGCCAACCAAATCATTGTCACGGATTTCGGTTCCAAGAACCTGGTGGGGGAGAACGCGGCTGCCATCGGCTTGACCACGGAGCCCGCGCTTTCCGTCAACGGCATTGAGCTGGATCACGAGGGTTCAGGCATCGTGGCCCTCGTTTTGGGCAAGGAAAAGAACGTGCTGTTGTTCTTGGCGGAAAAGGAGGCCGTCATGCAAACCATTATCACGCACGCCAACCAGCGTTCCCTGGACTCGTTTTTGTTGAACGATGGCCTGGCCGTCTTCGCCTCCAAGGAAGCCGTGCAGGAAAAACCGCAACCCGTTTCCGGAGCACAACCCCAGCAGCCACCGGCCGCGCAGCCCGTGCCTTCAAGTAAGTGAGTAGCCTTTCGTGAACGCGTTGTCGTACACCTTGTTGAAGGAAGGGGAATCGAATTTCGTGTAGTCCGTGTCGAGGCCCCACTGGTTTTCGGCGGCCAGCCTGCCCAGGAAAGCCGTTCCCGCCCGGTACTTTTTCATGTGCGCCACCGCGGTTTCGGGGCTGGAAGTGGACAGGAATTCTTTGGCGTCCAAGAGCCGCTGGTTGGCGTCCGGTAGGTTTTCCATGAAGGCGCCAATCACGGTTTTCTTGTGGGCAATGCCTGGCACCCCGTAACCGGTCACGAAATCGGTTAAAACGGCTCCAAACCCTTGTCGGGAAGCCATGGAAAGGGCTTGCACGCCCTCTTTTTCGAGGGGATAGGCTGGGTTAAAGTTCAGGTAAAACGCGTAGCCCAGCGAAAAAAGCAGGGCCAATGGCACGATGAAGCCCTTTAAAGCCCGTAAACGCCATACCAGGGCGCTGGAGAGTAGGCCAACCGGCACAAACAAGTAAGTCAGTTCCCGGAAGGCCAGGGTCTTGTTGCCGGTGCCCAGCGCCGCCACGTACAAGAGGACGAAGGCCCCGGTCCAGTGGATGAGGGGCTTGTAGCGGGCGTATTTCCACCAGAACACCAGGTAGAAGGCGGCCAGCAGGGCTTGGGGGCCCAGCACTTGCAGGAGGCTCCACTCGGAGACAAAGGGGTTCAGCAACTGCGTGGACTTGAACGCGGCAGGCAGTCGCTCCAGCCAGTAGGCCAGGGAAAAAAGCAGGGGCAAGGCCAGCAGCCACTTCATCTTCTTGAGTCCCTGCACGCCGTGCAGGGAGTGGAACAGGATGCCGCTGACCAGCAGTAAGTTGAAGAAGGACCGCGTGTGGTAGAACATCAACGCCGAAGCAAACAAGCCGGCCAGCTTCAACCGGTTGGTGGAGGCAAAGTAGAGTGTGACCACGAACAACAACAGGCCCAGGGTCTCCGGAATGGGCTGGAGGCTTAACCGGAACACGCGCGGCATGAAGAAGACGAAGAACGCGGACAACAAGGCAATCTCGGGCCTGAAAAACCGCCGGGAAAGCAGGTAGGCAAAGAACGCCAGCGAGACTCCAACGGCCAACGAAAGCACTTTCACGGCTGACAGGTAGTCTGCGCCCGTCGCCACCGCCAGCGACAACAGCAGGTCAAACGAGGGCGGGTAGAGGAACGGCGCCGAAGGCGAGTAGGCCATGTTTTTTTCGGGGACGAAACCGTTTTCCAGTATCTCGGCGGAAACCCGTTGCCTTTCCCACAAGTCGCTGGAAACGAATTGGTCGAACCGCGCGAACGGGACCAGCAAGGCCGCTAGGCACACGACCAGCAGCAAGCCAATGGCTTTGGTTTCCCCCATGCAAGGAATACGGTTCAAGGCTTTAAATATGTTTTTATTCGCTTGCCGGGCACTGGATACCATGGCCTTTAACGCGAAAACCGCCCTGCTTGCCTCCCTGTTCGTGCTGGTCCTGGCTTTCCTGTTCAAACCCGTTGAACTCCTCGTGCATGCCTTCACCAAGACCTATTTCGAGGGCAACTCCTTCGGCAAGAGCCTGGCCTTCTTCGGCTGGCTCCTGCTCTACTTTGGCGTGCTCCACCTGAAAGACCATGGCAGGCTTCCCGCTTTTTTCCTGCGCAACCCGCACCCCTTCCACTGGTTCCTCTACATGGTCTGCCTTGCCTCGTTGACCGGCTTCTTCCTGCACTTCCTCGTCCTCTACACGACCGTGCCAGGCTTCACCCTGCAAGATTCTTCTTCCATTGTTGGCACCCTGATCGGTTCAGGTGACCGCATCGAATGGGAGGCCAGCTACCTCGGCCACACCCATGAAGGGAAAATCGCGTTGTCCCAGGTCACGCAGTGGCTGGGTGCGCCCCTCAAATACGACACCGGCAGACCCATGTACGCCATCGTTCCCTTTGCCGCCCTCTTTTCCCTGGCCCTCCTGGTGATGCTCTTCTTCGCCGCCTACTTCGCCCTCCAGGAAGGCCTGGCCGCCTATTCGGGGCAGCACAACGTCCGCCCCATGCTTTGGGGGATTGTTTCCTTCGGCCTCCTGGTGGTGATGCTGGACGGAAACTTTTTCACCGCGGCCTCGCAACTCCTCATCGGCCTGCTGCTCTTCTACTGGCTCAAGGCCCGCTCCGGCCTCGCGTTGAAGCCCTGGCAGGAATTCCTCTACCCCCTCTTCGGCACCGGCGGCATCCTCTTCCTGGGCAGCTACCTGTTCGGGGCCACCATCGCAGCTACCTACGCCTTCAGCGTGCTCGCCTTCTCCTTGCTCTGCCTGGTGCTTTTCCTGCGCCGCTTCGCCGTGCCCCACCGGGTCGTCTGGCTGCTGCTCCTGTTGTTCTTCGGCTACCAGACCTTCGACGCCCTGGTTGGAACCGGCTTCGGTCGCGTCCTCCACCCAGGGGAAAAGGCGGTTTTCTTCGTCTACGGCGTGCCGGCAGACGCCAGGGACCCCGAAATCGCGGGCCTCCTCGCCCCCCACCTGGATGAGGTGGTCGTGGAAAGGCATGGCTGGATTGCCTTCTTCCGTGGCACCGTCAAATCCCTGACTGCCGCCAAATTCCTGGAAACCAGCTTAACCGAGGGCCTGGGGCCCCAGGGCTACCTGTTCGTGGTCTATTTGCGTGACCAGGAGTACAGCACCCTGCTGCGCTCGCCCAACGACCTCTCCGGCCTCGAAAGCGTGGCCTCGGACTTCGTCTCCGTGCGCGCGGCCGGCAGCGGCTCGTACACCCTCACCGGCCCCCTCGACCCCTTGTACGCGAACTTGTTCACCTTGAACTACCTGCACGCGGCCGGCAACGAAAACCCCGTGGTCATCAGTCGGTGAACGCGCTCGCGGTAACTCCCCCGTCCCACGAGAACCGGGGCCGCATCTTGATGAGCCACATCTTCTCCGTGTTGTCGTCCAAGACCACGGCAAAGCCCTTACTGCGCGGCATCTCCTGGTAGTACTTGCCGAAGTCCTGCGCCATGTAACTCGGGCGGAGCTCGGCCACGGCCTCGATGTCCGGCTGCGCGGTCAGGCGGTGGCTGATGAACAGGTCCGCCTGCGAAATCGCGTCCGGGTGCAGTTTGTTCGGCCTCTGCGTGGCCAGCACCAGGCTCAGGCCCGGCTGCCTTCCCACCCGCACCCATTCCAATAGCACCTGCAATGCGATGTTGTCCTCGTCCTTGGGCATGAACATGTGGGCCTCGTCAATGAACATCCAGACAATCGGCATGGACGACTCCCGCTTCAAGCCCTTGATGACCTTGACCTCTTCCTCCTTGCGGAACAGCATGCGCTCCTCGAACAGTTTCTTGCCAATCAAGCCCACGATGATGTCCCTGGTTCCCTGCATGCCGATGGCCTGCCGGTACGCCGAGACGTCGATGATGGTGATTTCCCCGGGCGCAGCCAGGTCCTTCATCTTGGTGCCCTCCTTTTCGAACAAGCCCCACACCTTGGCCACCTCGAAGCGGTTGGCCAGGGCCTGCCGGGCCAGCTTCTCGCTTTCATCGTCCTTCTTGGTCTCGGCAATGAGTTCGTCCAAGCCGTACAGGGTGCCCAGCGTTTCCCGCACGCGTTCAAGCACCCGGGCCAGCAAGACGCCTTCCGCGTCCTTCCACGTCAGCTTGAACAAGGCCAGCCATTCCTCGGCGCCGATTTCGGACACCTTGATGGTGAAGGCGCCGTCCACCGGCAAACCGTTTTTCTGGTAGAAGTCGAGTCTGCCTTTCGGCACCAATACCTTGACATTGGTCTTGTCGGCCTTCAAGTCCCAGTCCGCTAACTCGGCTGGGTTCCTCCGGTCCGGGATTTTGAGCGTCCAAAAAATGCCGACCGTGTCAATCACGATGACACTCAACCGGTTCCGGATTTCCGGGGGCTGGCGCGCCATCTCCTCGAGGAGGACGGCCATGCTGAAGGACTTCCCGCCGCCGCGTTTGCCGCAAATCAGGATGAGGTGGGGCTTTGCGACGTCCAAGAGGATTTTCCGGCCCAGCACCGGCTTTTCCCCTGCCGACATCACGACCTTGCCGATGTAGGCCGTGCCCCTTTCCCCGTATCTTTCGATGTCTTCCAGGGTCCGGCCCAGCACCGACTTCTTTTCGCTCAGGTCCATGCCCATGCAAGGACTACGGCGTTCGCGTATATAAATCTTTTAGGCCACTAAATTACTCGGTTTTATGCCTGAATCCGAGTTGAAAGAGCAAGAGGAACGGCTCCGCTTTTTGTTGACGCGCGTGGAAGCCGAGCTCGCGAAATTCGAGCGGTTACTCAAACAAGTGGAGGCCAAGCAGGCCGGGCTCGGCCAGGCCATCGCCAAGGAAGGCTTGGACAACGTTGAGGTCAACGTTTCCCCGCACGGCGAGGAAGCCCGGAGCCTCGTCGAGGAACTGCGTTCCCATGTCCTGGACCTGGGCAAGACCAAGAACCTGGTGGCCAGCCGCCTCAACCTGGTCGTCAAAGAAGAAGAACTCCTCGAAGGCTTGCAGGAAAAATACGGGGACAGCGTCCAACTCGTCAAACTGCCTTCCGGCGAATTCGAAGTCGAGTTCAGGGACGCGGACACGGAGCAGGCCTTCAACCAGATGCAGTCCGGCAAGAAGCTCTTGCAGCAACTACGCGAGAGCATGGCCAAAAAATAATCACGGCTTTCTACTGCTTCTCGTATAGTCTGCCGCCTCACTTGCCGGTCGGCAGCGCCTTCCACTCGGTCCACCACATGTTGGCAAGCGTTCGCTCGAGGTTGGAGGACACACGCTTCCGCTGGGCTGCGCGCAAGGCCACTTCCTTGGCCGCGCAGTCTTCAAAGAAAGCGCGTGCCTTGCGTTCGTCTAGTCTTGCCCAGAAAGCGGCCTGTGCCGGGCTCCCGGGCTTGCGGTGCCAGGCTCGTTGCGCGGCTATCATCACCTGCCGGATGCGGTCTTCCCGGGCCACGGCTTTTCTCAACCCTGCCACGAGTTCAGGCGGGACGCGGTGCCTCCCAATTCTTTTGAGGTCCCTTATTGTCTGTGCTCTCCGTGCCCTGGCAGCGTCAGACGGCTTCGAGGCGCCGGTTGGTTTGGCGTCCGGCCGTCCACCCGGTGTACGCATTCTACTCGGAACGCTTCGGCGTCGCATACCTTACTCTTGTCCAAGGTGTTATTTAAGCCTTTGGGGGGGGGTGAAAGGCGGCGTGAAAGAAGTAGGAAATGGGATACCCCGCTGCACGAGCAGCGGGGCCCCGTTTCACCCGATTCGCTTTTTTTGTTGTTTTTCTGTTGGCGTTGACTTGGGAGGTTTCCTTGATATTGGGAGTCAAGGAGGCTTGTTTTCCTCTGAATGGAAGGAGGCAGTTTTTGGCACCAGGGAAGTGAGGTGGGGGTTGAATACGTTCCATGATGCCAAACGCCTGCTCCTAGTTTCTGGACAAGAATAACACCCGCTTGCCTTGCTGGACTTTTTTGAGGTGCCCCTCCCGGTGCAGTTTGTTGAGCCTCTGCGAGGCCGCGTTCAATCGCTTGTAGTTCATGATGGCCTTGATGTCGGCAGCGGTGGCCTGGCCGTGCTCTTCGACGTATTTAAGGATTTGGTCGTCCTGCACAGCCAGCAGGTGGAAGTTACCGGCATCCGGTTGCATGCCCGTTCCCAGGGGCATGGGTGTAGGGCCGGCGGACTCCCCCCCTCTTCGCTGCTTTAATTCCAGCATCAGGTGGTCATATTTGTCGTTCAAGTCGTCCAAGAGCCGGTTGGTGCGCTCCCGCTCCTTTATGAGGCGGAATAAGAGCGCAGAGACGAACAACGGGTCCTTGCCCTGCTCCTGCAATTCCTTGACGTCTAGGGTCAACTCGGTGAATTCGGGGGCAATGCGCTCCACGAAGCCCCGGTTTTGTTCGTTTTGCCTGGTGTCATGACCGCTCATGTTGTATCATGATACATCATGACTCCTTAATATATCTTTCGCTTTTTGTTCTCGAAGCCCGTATAAGCCGGTGGACGGAAACCCCTACTTGGTTCGGCAGCGAAAGGCTGTCCAAGAATTTGCGTAAACCTATTGGGTCGAAGGAGCATAAATAGTTTTCGCCTGCCGTTCACTCGAACGCAATCGTGGCCTTGGCGCCCAGCAGCTGGCGGATGGCTTCTTCGAGCCTTGCCTTGCCGGACACCAGGCGCGGCGCGTCCTTCTTGGCCACCACGACCTTGTATTCCTGGCCGGCCGGGGAAAACACCTTGTTGATGCCGAGGACCTGTGCCTTTCCCACCAGGTCCTGGACCATCTTTTTCTCATCCGAAGTCTGCTCGATGACCCGGACCTTCCTTCCGAGCTCGCGGCTGACCTCGGTCACGATGCGGCCCTTCCGGCCGATGAAGACCCCGATTTTTCCCGTGGCCACGATGACCACGAGCTTTCCGAGGTCCAGGGCCTTCACGAAGTCCGCGTTCTCCAGCGAGAGCTTCCGCTTGAGCCTGCCGAGGAGGTGCGATACCGCGACGTCGAGCGCGGTGATTTTCCCCTCCCGGAGCAGCTGTTCGCAGGCCGGGCAAAGCTCTTCGGCTTCAATGCATTGCTCGCACAGCGGGAACTTCATCGGCTCCAACTCCTTGGCTCACTTCCTGAGCGTGATTTCAATGGCCGAAACCTTTAACGGGGTGCCGTCCTCGGTGCTTACTTCCTCGGTCGAGATGCCGATGCCGGACACCAGGAGGTTCGTGTCGAACTTGTTGCGCACGATTTCCGCGACGTCCACGGCACGCGAAATGGCCTTGCCCCGGGCCTTGACCGTGACTTCCCTCGCACCCTGGTTGATTTGCGTGACCACGGCCAAGACATAGGCCATGGTCCCCTTTTTTCCCACGAACACCGTGTTGTCGTTTTCCGCCATGCCATCGCCTCCACTGGTAAGTCGTTCCCTATTGGTGGCACTAATAGCATGGTTTTCCCAAACTCATTTTAAAGGGCTGCCGCTGGCCGGAAAAAGGGCTGAAAGAAAAAGGAAAGAGGGGAGGCGGTTTCCACCCCCTTAAGGGGGTTAAATCGCTTTCCGCATGTATTTAAGCGTGTTCTCGAGGATGGTTTGGGTGATGCCCGGGTTATAGTTGAAGTAAACGCTTTTCCCGACCACCATCTTCTTTTCCACGATGCCGGGGAAGGAGTCGATGCCCCTTGCCTCGGAAACATAGGCCACCTCGGTGCCGGTGGGGGTGACGTCAAAGGTTTCCAGCAGGAAGAAGGCTCCTTCCTGGGGTGGCGCCACCTCGATGCCGGACATGATGGCATGGGACTCAATCTGTCGCGTGAGTTTTCCGCGGACGATAATCTTGTTTTCGCATGCCAATTGTCCTTCGCCGACGCGGTCGCAGCTAACGGGAACTACGTCTCCGATGGTACCCTGCCAGCCGACGACGTCAAACGCGACCTGTCCACCCAGGCCCGTGCGCCGGATTCCCGAGTCCATGACCGTGACCAGGTTTCCGCCGCCCTTGACCCAGCTGTTCAAGGCATCGCCGAGCCTCCGGGAAATGGCTTTGTCGGCTTCCTGGCTCTGGTCCAGCATGACGACGTCGTACTGTGAAATCTGTTCCTTGGGGTTCCGCTCGAGTTCATGCGGGGACTTCATGCGGTAAACCACGAGGTCCGGGTTCTTGTTCAGGACGTCGATGACTTCCGGGCTGCTCTTGCCGATGATGAGCAACTTGACGGGGCTGCTGCCGACGCCGAAAACGTTTGCAATGGGCCCCACGAAAGGGGTCGAACTCGAAACGATGTTGAACTTGACCGCCAAGAAAAAGGCGATGATGAGTATGAGGATTAAGGGAATAAGTCCTTCGAGATTGTAGGCAATCCGGCTCTTCCAATCAGGCTCCGGGAAATAACCCCCGCCGCCTGCCGGAGGCAAATCCGCTCCACCAGCTTCAGGATACATTCTTTTTCACCCTCTCCAATTAACTTGTTAATTGCTATGTATTTAGGGCTTAAGGGATTTATATACCTTTCCCTTGCCCCCTGAACCCTACTATACCTATGCTTTTAGTATATATAAAGGTTTCCGCGGGCTGTTTTAGGTCGCTTAAACCGCTAAAGCAAGATTTATAGGAATTTGCTGCTTCTGCTTGAATATGTCCACTCCAGGGTCCAGCCGCCGCCGTCGGGGTGTTGTTTCGGTTGCCCGCCGCAATCGCCTGCGTCCCCAACATCAGCGGTTCCTTGAGGAAGCACGGCCTGAATTAGGTGGCCCAGGCAAGACGTTTGCTTTCCAGGCTCTTGGTGAACGTGTCCTTAAGGGGTTTCATTTGCCCCCCGCAAAGCTGGTTGGGGCAAAACAGGCGAACCTGTTCCTGAGTTATGTTCTTGAAGCCATGAATTGCTTGACGCGCAAGCAAGCAGTCCCAAGAAACATCGCAAGGGGATTATTCGACGCTGAAGTCTGGTTGTCTGAGCATGGGGTCTTGAAGCGACGCCTCCGGAAGAAATCTGCGCCTCTTACGCAGGCTCAGGTTATGATGCTAAACATCCAGCTTCATCTTTCCCTGGCCGCAACGCTTGGAGTGAGAAAGTACAGAATCTACAAGGCAGCGCGCCTTGACTTCATCGATGCGCTATTCGGGCGTTAGTTCAGCATGCCCTTGTACATGTTTTCCAGGAACTGGTAGTACTTCTTGGGCCGCCCTGGGGCGAAGAAGTATTCGAGGGGTGCGGCGTAATAGACGACCTTGCCGGTGCCCAGCCCGGAACTGATGATGACCGGGAATTCCTTGCCGAGCTTGCGCTTGTCCTTGGTTACGAGTTCGGAACCGTATTTCAGGGTGAGCACGCGCTTGGCGTTGTTGCCCTCGCGTTGATTGACCAACGCGAAGTCGCCATAGAATTCGAGGTCATCGCGGATGCCTTCAACGAGTGGATGCTTTCTCCCCGGCAAGGCCTCCAACAGCCCCATCAGCTGGTTCGCGTCCCGGCAGTTCTTCAACTCGCAGTACGTGCCCAGGAATTCCGCGGCAATGAATTCGTCCAAGGGCACCATGTACTCGCCGTCCCTCCTCGCCCAGGGGCCGATGACCTCGTTCACGTCTTCTTCGCCGGGCCGCTGGCTCTTCAACAACAGGGCCTCTCCCGGGCTCTCGTCTCCGCCCAACGCCGTGCCCGCGTCCCCGGTCCACACCAGGCGCCCGCCTTCCGCGGCAAAGTCAATGAATTCCTTGACCTTCTTGGTGGGAATGACTTTGGCCTTGGTCACGATGACCAGGTCATAGCCTTTCAGGAAGTCCTTGGTCACCCGCTCCACCTTCACCGCATCCGGGTGGACTGCCAGGATGTTGGGGTCGGACAGGGCTTTCTCCAACAGCTTGGGGTCGCCGAGGCCGGGGTCGTCTTCCTCGCCGTGCACAATCAAAATCTCGGGTTTTCCGCCGGTGCCGCTTCGCAGTAACCCCCAGTACACCGGACAGCCGCCGGGCAACAGGCTGCACCGGATGGCGCCGGTCCACACCCCGACAAACCAGAGCACCGCGATGAGCGCCACCAGCATGGTGACTTTCAGGGCGCTCTTGGCCGGGTTTTCAGGCACGGGATACATATAGGATATATTTTAAACCTTCTCCTATAAAAGCCTTCTATTGAGGCGTTAAAATGAAGTTCCAGCGCACTTCCGGTGGGGTCTCGGCTCCGAGCTCCAGCATCGGCATCATGCGGTTCTTCGACGCGGACACCGCGGGCCCCAAGCTCACCCCCGAATTCGTGGTGCTCTTTGCGGGCGCGTTCTCGGCCATCGTCCTAGCCATCCACCTAGTGGCCGGGTAACCGCTTTTTCGTGTTTTCCATGACTCAAAAGAACCCCAGCTTCCGCCGCCGCAAGGCAAGCAAGTCCATCGACCTCCAACAGCTTCCGCCCGTGCAGGGCTTCGCGCTCGACAAGAACCTTTCCGTCAGGCAACTGCTCGGCCACTATTCCTCGCTCGGCTTCCAGGCCTCGAACCTCGGCCGCGCCGTCGAATTGGTCCAGCGCATGAAAAAAGACCAGGCCGCGGTCTTCCTGTCGCTCACATCCAACATGGTTTCGTCCGGCCTCCGGGAGATCATCGCCCAGTTGGTCAGACACAAGTTGGTTGCGGCCATCGTCACCTCCACCGGCGCCATCGAAGAGGACTGCATCAAGTCCAGGCACCCGTTCCGGGTCGGCGACTTTGAAGTGAATGACTCGGAAGTCAAGGCCAACAAGCTCAACCGCATCGGCAACCTCTTCGTGCCCGACGACCACTACGTGGACTTCGAGGCCTTCCACACGAAGTTCATCGAAAAGCGCTACGCGCAGAAGCGCATCTGGGCGCCCAGCGACTACGTCTTCGAGTTGGGCAAGGAAATCCAGGACAAGCACTCCGTGCTCCATTGGGCCACCCAGAACCGCATTCCCATCTACTGCCCGGGCTTTGTGGACGGGGCCATGGGCGACCACTTTTACTTCTTCAACCAAGGCAAGCGCGAGAAGCTGGTCATCGACCAGGCGGCCGACGTCACCAAGTTCTACGACCAAATCCTCCAGCCTGATAAGGTTGGCGGAGTTATCCTTGGGGGCGGCATCGCCAAGCACCACCTCATTGGCGCGGCCATCCTCCGCGACGGCCTGGATTACGCGGTTTACGTTTCCACGGGCACCCAATACGATGGCAGCCTGTCCGGGGCCCTGCCCAAGGAGGCCGTGAGCTGGAACAAGCTCAAAGACCAGCGCAACGCGGTGGCCATCGAGGCCGAGGCCACCCTCGTCTTCCCGCTGCTGGCCTGGGCGTGGGTCAATCTTTAAAAGGCGTTGCCCTCTACCTTGTACAAACGCCATGAACGCCTTGTGCTTGTTGTCCAAGTCCTTTCTTTCCAGGTTGTTGTTGGAGACCCTGGCCAAGTACCGGGTTCCCGTGCATGCCTCCAAGGAACTCCGCGCCCTGCTTCCCGTCAACCTGTCCTTCGTGGATGAAGCCAGGGCCAAGGCATTGCTGGCCGCGCCCGACACCGTGGTGTACTCGAATGCCGAGGACTCGCTTCCGCTCGTGTACGCGTCCGGGCGGAAGCCACTGGTGGATGCGATAACGGTTTTCAAGGACAAGGCTGCCTTGCGGGAAAAACTCCGCGCCTGGTTTCCGGACTTCTTTTTCGCCGAGTTGACACGCGGGGAACTCGCCGGCTTCCACGTGCCTGCCGGGAGGACGCTGTTCCTCAAGCCCTCAATTGGCTTTTGCGGCCGCGGCAACGCCAGGGTTTCAGGTCAAGCCGAGTGGGATGACGCCGTTCCAAGGGTCCTCGCCGAAATCAGCGCCTTCCAGGGCTCGTTCAATGACGCCGTGCTCAACGCGGACAAGTTCCTGGTCGAGGACTTCATCGAGGGAGAGGAGTTTGCGTGCGATGCCTTCTTTGACACGCGCGGCAAAACCGCCGTGG
>Ga0209542_10006610_pt1 | contig 22484 bp, 20 predicted proteins | sample RifCSPhighO2_01_FD_184028 | JGI IMG/M metagenome (GOLD analysis project Ga0209542, IMG submission 184028) | Soil microbial communities from Rifle, Colorado - Rifle CSP2_plank highO2_0.1 (SPAdes) (version 2) | ecosystem: Environmental > Terrestrial > Deep subsurface > Rock core/Sediment ... | reverse complement strand
CGAGCGCTGGCACCGTCACCTCAATCCCGTATACTGGATTGGCGAACACCTTGTCGTTCGCCTCCGCAGCGGCCGGGATGTTCCGCGGGTCCAACAACGCATAATTATAGTGACCCATGAGTCATCCTCCTGTTTCGCAGGAAAAAATACTCGCCACTCTTCATAGCGGCAAGGCGAACACTAACTCTGTTTTTCGCTCCTGTCATTCAACAATCTTGAGTGTATCCGGGCTAATGTTCACTTTGCCGCTATGAAACTATTGTAAAGAACTTTGCCTCTATAGGGCGTGTAGGAAAACCATGTTTGATTTTCCTGATGCCTCTCTGCCAGGAAAAATGGAAAAACTCTCGCGGAGAGAGCATCAAATAGTTCTATGTCTGCCTCATTGAGCCAATCTCTCTCCTTATTGACCCAGTGATTATTCAGTTGTGTTTTCCTTGCTTCTTCTTAATCTTACAGCGAGAGTATAACATATATCCAAATTCTTGTCAATATCTCTTGCCCAAATACTTCAAAAGCGTGTATTTTAGCCTTAAATTTTCCCCTCCTTGACACCATAATATTTTTAAGGTATGCTAATTATGGCAGGTCGGGCAGTCGCCCCCCGCCACTTTTCATAGTACGAGGATATTATAAGGCAATCAGATTATTTGTTGAGAAAGGTGCCTAACATATCGGAACGATGAAAAGTGGCGGGGGGAGGAAAGTCCGAACATTCGCCCCGCGAAAGCGGGGAAGGGTAGCGGGTAACACCCGTCTGGGGCAACCCACGAGATGCGAACAGTGACGCTAATACCCACAAGGGTAAAAGCTCCCGCACGCGGCGGGGGAACTTCGTATAATCCGCTTCACTGCGGAGAAATCGAAGGGTGAAACGGCTAAATTCTTACCTGAATGCAAGAGCAAACTTTTTCTGGGCGTTGGGTTAACCCCCCAAATGAGCTTCTGTGTTTATTTGGAGTCTAGGAAAAGACAAGTAGCTCGCTGATGACCCCAAGAGCAATCGCGGGGCAAGATAGATGACTGCCATCTTTGCAGAGCAATTCTGCAAGGAGACAGAATTCGGCTTATAGACCTACCGGAAGAAAACCCGCTTAATCAGCGGGTTTTCTTTTTCTGTCATTCGTACTTTGAATTACGAAACAAGCACATATAATGCTTTGAGAACGTTGGGAGCGCGACTAGCGCGAGCACCAGGAATTTTTCAGCAGAAAAATATCCGTGTTCTCAAAGCATTATATGCGCTGGTTTCGCAAGTCAAAGTTTCCTAACTTTTTGATCTCGCAAATTAAATAAAAACCCCTCTATTGATATTCAACAAAAGGGGTTTATTCTTGGGATTCATTATCTTTCTCCTTTTTCGCTTCTTCTACCTGCGAAGCGCAGGCAGGACAAACCCTTGCATGCTCTTCCGCGCTCTCGTTTTTTTCTCCGCGGAGAAGCATTCCCGCTTCTTCCGGGGAAAGATGCGCAAAATCCCGCATACGGAAATCCTTCATAGGTGATAAATCCTCCATACTTAAAAATTTTGAGCTAACATTATATATATCATATTGATAATAACGCACCCGGCTTGGGTAGTTCCATGTTCCATCCATAGCAGCCAAACATCTTCCCAGTTTTTCAATCTTCTGATTTGAAGAAACCTCTGGAAAGTAATTTTGTGCGGTAATATCAAGCGCAAGGAATAAGCTTTCTTGTCCGTCTCTTGCTATCTCTACAATAACATCTTTCCCGTTAACTAAGTCAATCGAATTCAGACGCAGGAGTAAAAAAAACTTCGTCTCCCAAATCTGTTTCTTCACAGATTATGTACTCTAACGCTTTTGCCATTTGTTCTCTTTGAAGATGCTCTTTTTGTCCTTCCGGCGATAAACGATCAAATTTCTCTTCAATTCTTGCTCGATATTGTTCCAATCTTTGTCTGTCTTTTTCAACGCTCTCCCCACGCTCTAATTCCTGTGGCGTAAACACATCTTCCTCATCAAAATCTTCCAGATCAATCCTTTCTCCAGTTTCAGCGCGCGCTTTGTTGATAGTTTCAACACAAAGACAAAAACGCTGGTGGAGCAAACTTTTCTCTACGCTCCCACCTTCAGAAAGATCAGGATTTTCAAACCTTGGCTCGCGTCCAAATGCCATAGCGTTATTCAAATTTTCCAGTTTGTTCAAATGCCTGTATCGCTTGTTTTGACTGCTGTTCCTCTTCATCAAGCACCGCGATTTCCGCCAAAAAGCCAACAACTTCGATGCGAGCAGTCTCATCGAGCAAAGGAAGCTTCTCTAAAAGCAGTTTCTTAAGAGAATCGCTTATAGAAGATTCTCTAATGGATTTTTCCAAGGATTTTGTTACCAAAAATGGATTTGTTGAAGGTTTTGCCATAGAGTTACGCGGCCGCATTTACATTTGTTCGAGAACGACGAGCTTGAGGTAGAGCCATCGAATCGCTGATCATCTGCACGAAGAATTCCAAAATTCCAATTCCTTTTCCTTTTTCCATATAGGAAGGGTACTTCTTTGCAAGAGATTCTTTTGCCCTACCAAACCGCGCCTTATCTATAGGGATTTCCATATCCTGCGCCCAATCAAAGAACGCGGGCTCGTCTTCTTCAAAATCGCCAGCGAGAGATTTGGAAAGTTCCCGCGCTCGAGTTAATCCTTCAGCAACCGTTCTTCCTTCTCCCTTAAAACGCTCGGCGATCTTGGCAATATCAGGCCTCTTCATCAAATTGTCCGCGAAACGCTTTTCAAAATCATGCTCAAGCTGTTGGCGCATTTGACCGTAAATTTCCGAAACAACCTCTGTCGAAGCTGTTTTTTCCAATTTTTCCAATTTTTCCTTTGCTCGGCTTGTTTTTGTTTGTCGCCATTGTTCTCCCAGATACACTGACGCTTTTGTGGAATATCTAGTTTCCGTATCGGCTTTTAATTGATTCAGTAATTGCCCTAGCTGCTCGGGATTTTGAAATTGCTCTGTTCCATCAGCTTTCACAAGCATAATCCCTCTCTCTGTCTTCCACCTAATTTGTATCCTCTGCCCGAAGAATTTTCTTGGAGATTCATTCTTTGATAAGCTTGTTGCATCAATATCATATCCATTTTGAGCCAAGATCATAAGTTCATCGGGAGAAAGTCGAACAGAAAGCTCATCAGCTCTTTTATTGAAGTTTGCTTTTGCTAACCGGTTTTTTTCTGATATATCCTGACGACCAAACGTCCGCTCTGCTTCACTCCTACCTACACCTCGCGCCATCTCCTTTGCAATCCATTCATCTCTTACCTTACTCGTCCTTGAACCATATACCTCTTGCCGTTCTCTATTTCGTTCATCCTGAATTGCCACTTCACGGTGTGATTCAAGATATTGCTCTTCAGAACCCAGTTCTTTCGACATGAGTTCATCAAAACTCTCTCCATGAATCGCTGACCAAAGCGATTGAAGCGCTTCATCCTTTCCTTCAAAATCCGCGTCGTATAATTCTTTAAACAAAATCACTTTGACGTGTTCGGGCAAATTTTTGCCATTTCCATATTCAACGCGACCCATTGTTTTTTTGAGTTCGTTATCTTTTTGCCAGCGTTCGTTTTGGGCAAGCGTCTCCCGAAATTCATCATTTCCTCGCAAAAGTTCAAAAACCCGCTTATTCGTAAATGCGTCAATATCGCTTTCGCTCACATTTTTCAATTGCGGAAACTGCTCTTTATTTGCCTTTACCCATTTGAGTCCCTCATCAAAAAAAACTTTCATCATCCGGTCTTCCAACATATTGATAACCGCCTTAATGGTAGCGTCCGGAACTTCCAATCCCGTTTCATTGCCAACTTCTTTCGCAATCCGTTTAAATTCAGTTTCAAATTCCGTCCGCTCTTCTTTCGCACGGGCTTTATCGCTTTCCAACTGTACAATTTCCGGAGTAAATGGTTCAGGTTCAGTTCCTCTTGCAGAGGCCTCTGGTTCCGGCGGCTTGCCGGTTCCCGGACGATTTGGTTTTCTTTGACTTGCCTCATAACGACTTCCACCTGGCCGATCTTCAGGAGCAGTCCATTCGCCAGCCACCTTTTGAACTCGCTCCACATCCTCTTTGGATAATCCAGCAATCTTTCCGGAAATTTCGAAAAAAGCATCACCGCCTTCGGGATTTGCTTCCCGTACTTGACGAGCAGCTTTTAATTCGTTCGCCAAATTTTGAACTCGCTCTTCTGAAAGCGGCGCTTCTCTTTTTGATGCGTTACCTCCCGCTTCCGGTGCTTGTTGTTGTGAATTTGCCATAGTTTCATTTTTGTTACTTCCTCTCGCATTTCGTTCTTGTTGAGAATCTTCGCCTTCTCCTGGAACAACTTGCGCAGTTCCCTCTCTTCTTGCTTGGGCTTCTTCTGGATTCTCCGAGCGCTTTCTCTTCTTTTGTTTTCCTGAAGACGCATTATTAGTCTCTTGAGAACCTTCTTCTTCCTCTTCCCATGCTTTTTTTAAGTCCTTTAGATTATCTAAACTTCGCCCGGCTTGTTCGCTCTCATCGCCACCTTCAGGTGATTCTTCTTTATTCTTGCCTGCCATAGTATTAAAATTTCATGCGACTTGCGATTTCTTCTTCGACCATCTCGCGCCTTCGGCCAAAGCGTGTTTTTGATTGCTGTTTCAATGATTCCACTTGTTCCATATTTCCTTTTACGGGAACAATCGTCTGCATCTGAAAAGGCCGATACACTTTGTTGTCTATCATTATTTTAGCAATGAGATGGAAGTTCGGCAAGTTCACCAGATCAAAACGGGAAAATTCCGGCCGGAATTGTTTCTCTAAAAATTCCGCGTCGTCCGCTCCCACGCGAAACACCCCCATACTCCCCACGTTGCCCAGCACCGCGTCTTTAATTTCATTAGTAAGTTGGGGAATATATTGGTGCGCCATGATTAAATTCAGGCGATATTTGCGCGCTTCAGAAAGAATCGTGGCAATGCTGTCTGTCGTAAAATTCTGAAATTCATCTATATACAGATAAAAGTCGCTTCTCTGATCTTCGGCAATAGCGGCGCGTTTCATCGCCGCCATCTGGATTTTGGAAACCAAAATCAATCCCAACAGCGCGCTGTTCACTTCGCCCGTACGTCCCTTGGAAAGGTTCGCCAGGAAAATCTTGCGGCCGTTCATGATATCGGCCAAATCAAACGCGGAATGTTGCTGTCCGATAATGTTGCGTAGCATTTCATTTTCGATAAACCTGCCGATCTTGGACACCACATACCCCAGCATTTCCGACTTGGTTCCGCCGGTCGTCTGTTTCCACTCCCGGAGCCAGAAACTTCTCACAATGGGATCTTGCACCATCGCAATTTGCTTTGACATGAACTCGTCGTCCGTAAACATTCGGGGAATTTCCACCAGCGTGCCAAGATTATTCTGGTCTGCCATGAGAGCCAGCATCGCGTTTCTCATATAATGCTCGAACATCGGGCCAATGACTTCTGGCGGAAATAGTTTCTGGAAGATCGCAATCATTTCCTGCACGGCAAAGTCTTTTTGTTCTGGCGTTTCGTATTCCAGCATATTCAATCCCATGGGGCGATCGGTATCAAACGGTTCAAAAAGCACCACATCTTTCATACGCTCGGGAGGAATAATCGAAAGCGTCGCTTCCACCAATTCTCCGTGGGGATCCACCACCGCGACGCCTTCGCCGTTTTGAATATCCTGTCGGATCATCTCCTGCAAGAGACTTGATTTTCCCGTACCTGTTTGCCCGATCACATAAAAATGCCTTCGGCGATCGTTGCGCGTACCAAAAGATACTTGTTTATCTTCTCCGCGAAAATGCACTTTTCCAATCGTATTTAACCCCTTGCCAGCCAAAGGCAACTCGGCAGGAGGAGGAGCAAACGAAGAACTTGTCGCGGACTTGATATATGGAGTTTCGATATATCGCGTGGGAAAATGATAGATGCTCGTCAATTCTTCGATATTCAATACATTTTTATACGATGGAACAAATACCCGAAAACTGTAATTGAAAATTAAATCTTTTAAGCGGTTTTTCTTTACCGTAACGACTTCCAAGCTATTGAGAGACGACAAACCAAACTGCGAAAATACGCCTGCCAAATGTCCCAAGATTTCATCGGCTCTTTGTTGTGTCTTCGCAGAAGCAACCAGCCGGATATTGGTTTCAAATGCCTGCTTTTGAAGCTTCGACTGGATAGCTTCCGTCATACGCTGATCTATTTTCATCTCCTGCAATTTCTGGCGATGTTGCTCTTCCTCTTTTTGTTCATCTTCTTTTTTCTTGCCAGATTGCGTAATCCCTCCAATGATTCCAAGCAGAATACGCTCTGCAAAAGAACGCGTTTCCTCGCTTATTGCGTTCTTAAGAGATTTTCCCTCCCGAATATTTGATAACATTTTATCGCCAAAATCCTGCCATTTTGATTGGGAAATAGGGCTAATGATTATTTGAACAGCGGCTCCCTCATCTTGCGCTATTTGCCCTAAGGAATTGGTTATCGAAGCCAAGGGATCCTTTTCCAGATTGCGATATGTCTGAAGAGGAAGGATCGAGGGCTCGGAAAGTTTTACAATCGCCCCTGTGGTAAAACTTTCAGGTTCAAAAATCGTGTAATCGTTGGGAACGGGTTCCACCACCGCGCGCGGATAAATACCCTGAATGTAATTCTCAAAAGACGATTCCATGTATTTGGGAACCGCGACATAAAACTCAATATCAGAGCCGCCGGTTTGAGAAGCGATCTCAAAAGCCACCCGCGACTTGCCGGCCAGCAGTTGTTTCCACCAGCCGGGGGAATGCAAATACAAAAAATTCGCGTAGACCTGCTCCATGTGGCCGATCAACTCTTTCTCCTGTTTTTGCATAAGTCCTTCTTTGTCAATCTCGTATTTTGGCATGAGCACCAAAAAAAGAGCCATATCAAAGCTCCCTAAAATTCGCTGTTTGGCTCGTTCTTTCGCAAAAAGAAATAGAAAAATAACAAGCGAGATGCCAAGTACAATAAGAAAAATGGAAGCAAGAATAACCACGGGAAAGATTAAAATTCGCTGTAATGATGAAATATTTTGGCGCTGCACGGGTATGAATCACGCACGGAGCGCGACTGGCGCGAGTAAGAACAAAAATTCAGCAGAATTTTATGTGGTGATTCATACCCGTGCAGCGCCAAAATATTTAAGAAACTTTATCATTTCTTCCACTAGCAATCGCGTCATGCAATCCGTCCAAAAGAGCCGCGTCGCCGGTTTCTTGCGCTGCTTTAATGGCAGAAAGAACGCCGTGCTTTTTTGCAAACAGAAGCAACCGTTGAACTTTCGCAGGCAAAGATTGCTTGGCGTCATCTGCCGGCATTCTTTGAATATGGCCGGCTTCAGCTACCGCCCGCTGTTTCTGATCTTCCGAAAGCTCCTCTTTTGCCCGTTGTTCTAATTGCTCTCTGGAAGATTCTGTTTCCACGGCTAATTCCGGACTTTCAACTTCCGGAGTCTCTCTTTCGCGCGCCGCTTCCCGATACGGGTCTTTTTCTTTTGGTTGAATTGGCTGATATTCTGGATCTGTCATAGTATGTTGCTTGATGTCACGGTCAGCTTTTTATTCACACTCTCCCGCAGTTGAAACAAGCTCGCCCTTCTTCATCTGCACGCAATACCATTCTCCTGTTTCCTGATCTTGAAGTTCCACTCCTTGCTTGAATTGTCCTTTTTCACCTCGAATCACATCAGCCACCACTTCTCTTGCCTGCACCACCTTGTCTTTTAATCCGGAAACAACTGAATCAAGAAGGGAAGGCGCATCTCCTCCATACCAATGAGGATTCACAAACATGAGAATGGTTCCTTGTTCTTCCTTGTCGTACGATTCTAATGCAATTCCAACTACTCTTCCTGCCTTCGTTGCTTTCATGCCTACTCCGGGCATAGAAGATGAAGTAATCGGATCTCCTATCTCTATCTTCCCATTCTCATCTGTTACCTTTACCGGCACATGGCCTGCTAATGCTACTGCTGGCTTTAATGGATTATGTTCGTATTGTTGATTGGTGAACACAAGCTCATCTCCTTCAATTACTTGTGCTGGATTCGTGGATACTACTCCTAAGATGGCGTTGGAATACGCCGTGTGGGTTTTGCCTACCTTCCCTTCCTCTGTTGCCTCGATGAGTTCGCCTGAAAACACTCCCTCCGTGGACGGAAAGAGCTCGGCGATGTCTAACGCGCCAACGGAGCCGCCGCCAATACCACTCTTCACTTTCATGCCAATGTCTTCAATAAGAATCTTGTCTTCTGTGCCAAGCGCAGTTGCTCTGGAAACTCGAAAACTTCCATCGCCTCGATATCCTCCAATAGTCCAGTTCACATCTCCTGTCACTGCTCCTCCTGGTACTTTGTAGGTAATAATTACTCGCCCGGTCCCTGATTGATATCCTGAAGCATATTGAACATTTGAAATCCCCGAACTCGCATAGCTTGAACCGCCACCACCTCCACCACCTCCGGCATTGTCACCTCCACCGCCACCACCGCCACCATACCATCCATCTCCACCCCTACCGCCAACACCCATCTGCGGATAGGGATTGAGTCTGCCGCCATTACCACCTAAGCCGAATGTCCCTGATGTACCAAACACCTGATTTGTAGCACCTCCTGAATCTTGTGTCGCACCGCCACCTCCAAACCCATAACCACTTGGCCCTTCTCCTCCTGCCCATATCCACTCTCCATTACTCCCTGGTAATCCATTTTGCCCACCGCCACCACCCGCACCTCCTAAAGCAGTGGGATTTTCAGGACACTGATCCCCACAATAGTAAGATGGCCCACCGGCAAAACCACCCCCTCCTGCTACAATAATTCTTTTATCCAAAGCGTCTCCGCCTCTTCGAATATCAGAGGCATTATAAACGGGACCTATTCCACCTACATAAATTTTCAGATTTTCATACTGTGTCACAGGAACCGTAGCTTGTATGCGACCTCCTTTACCTCCAGAAACTCCATCCCGTGAAACTCCCTGTGCCCCACGAATGTCCGCTTGAATTGAAGTCACCTCGGCAGGAACCTGCCATGTATATACTCCTGGCGTTGAAAATGTTACTACTTGGTCTACATAGCTCGGAATACCCATCACATTCTTTAACTCAAACCGAGCAGCCGCGTCTCCTGTTTCGCTTGAAATATATATTTCGTTAATAATCGTTGAAGTATCCGTTGCCGAAAGATTCGTTAAATCTCCTGCCCCACTTAAATAGTAAAGACTATTATCGTCTTGGCTAACATACAGCTTGCCATATCCTATTTTTTGTGTTGGTAAGGCATCAATAGCTAAGGACCCAATCCAAAGAGAACTCTCTGTACTTAACGCTCCGCCTACCGCCAATCCTCCGTCCACCACCAATCCCATGCCAGGGTCGGTGATCAATCCTACGAGAGCACCTGAAGTATCAAACCCTCGAGACAAGGGAGAATCAGCAAGTGTGCCTGGGCTTGCGTAAAAAGGAAGGTATTCCTTGGTGCCGTTGCCCGTCAAGGGAGGATCGCATCCGGGGCTTCCTGCTGTGCAACCGGGAGGAAGCTCTGTCGGAGGACTCCATGTCGCGTAGGCGGTGAGACCTGCAGCGAGCGTTAAGCCGATGACCAGACCAAAGAGAAGGGGTTTGAGATGATTCATAATTCAAATTCTTAAAACGGATCGTGAATTCTTTTTGCATTTGCAAAAAGAATTCGTTCACTCTTTTATTGATTTATTCATTATACACCCTCTTTCTTTTTCAACAATCCACAATCACTAAACAGGAAAAGTGTAAAAATATCTCTTGGGGACTTTTCCTTGTTCAAGTACAATACCTTCTTTCTCTAACAATTTCTGTTTGCGTTGCAATCCGCCCATTCCGCTATATCCGCATAATTTCCCATCTACAGCAACCACTTTATAACAGGGGCATCCCATTGGGTCTTTATTGCTCGCCATAATTCGCCCAATGGCGCGGGGCGACGTCCCGCACACCCGTGCCATCTCTTTATAGGTAGCAACTTTCCCCTTTGGGATTTTTTTGAGCAACTTGATTGTGCTATGAACCTTCATTGCGTAATAAACCTTTTCACTCATATTCCTTTTCACTCATCTTAAAAATACTCATTTTAATGCTCATACGCCATGGGCACGTTGTGCTTAGTTTAGCCAAGCACAACGTGCCCCCTAATGAAATCCCTATCCCACCCTTTTTTCATCCTATTTTCTCATCTTCGATCATTAAGTGGCTAATTTCTTCATACCGTTTCTCGTCCAATACCGCCTTAATCAGATTGCGGTAGGTCGAACTATCCCATATACTTTCTCCCAATATCCCTTTGTCTATAATAATCGAGTGCCGTTTCTCCATATACTCTTGATGGGTACTCCATGGAAAACTATCAACGAAACTAATCAGTTCCTCCGTATCTTTTACGCCTTCTTGTTTTATATTTGGATACATAAGTTGTCCTGGGTTCATAACATGCAGATACACAACAAGATATTGAAGATACGCTTCGTTATCCACAAGACATGCCTTAAACGTTCCCTGAAAAAGACTTCCCGAACGATCATACCGATTATTAAAATATCTGGTGTACCCTCCACCAAAACGCTGCATGAATTTTGAAATTCCATCTTTCCGGATTTCCTCTACTAAAAAATGGTAATGATTTGGCATCAAACAGTAAGCAAGGATGCGAACAAGAGGATTACGATTTTCAGGAGAAGTTGAGATAAACTCTTTTAATACGCCGAGAGTCACATCCCCACGATTACGCTCCAGTTGCCAAAGGATATTGCCGGTTATTTCTTCATTGTTAAATAAACAAAGACCCTGAAGAAATCTCCATCGGTCGTTATCCTCAAGAAAAATTTGCCTTCTATCTACTCCACGATTATATACATGGTAAAAATTTCCTGGTGCGAATACGACATTTCTCATATTTTCTCTTTTATTAAGTGGGCACCCTGTGCTTAGTTTAGCTAAGCACAAGGTGCCCTTTCCTTTTTCTTCCTTTTCCTTTTGGTTCCTTTGCTTACCTTTTGAATTTTCCTTATTTATTTTCCTGAAAATATGCGCCCAAACAATCTCGCACCTGATCAATTCTTTCTGGAGTTGTCCTAAAACCGGATGCCTGCGGATGCCCTCCATAGGTGTCGAATAAATGCGCGCACGATTGCATGGCTTTTACGGTATCACATCCCGCAGGCGCTCTCACGCTTCCCAAACATTCCTTGCGCGTGTGCTTGAAGATAAATGCGGGCTTATTTGTTTCTTGAGACATAATAGAAGCAACCGCTCCCAGCAGCATATACTCAAATTCTTCTCCTCCCTCAAAGACCAAAGGAGAATTTTTCTTGTGAAAAATTCTCATGCGCACCACTTCCGCCAGATGTTCTATTTTCGCTCTGCGCTCTTTGTTCTTTTCGGCGAACACCTTCATCATGCTCTTCGCCTTTTTTATGGACGGACACATTAAGAGGCGATACGCTCCCGGAAACCCTTTTTTCACATCGCGCACATTCAACATCCCGATCATGTCTTGCGCTTTCTGTTCGATCGTTCTGGTTCCATTAAGCTCTGGCAATTCCAAGAACGCCCTTATGCCAGGACGCCACGAATAGGGCAAAGCGTCCAATCCTTCTTGAATAATTTGCACATTATCCTGTTCTCTTGCCATCATATCGGCAATCGTGCCCAACGCCGCAAGTTCCACAAGATTTTGACGCAGAGAATCTGACATTTTTTCTCCCAATAGGGCTTCCGCCGTTCGGAACGCCAACCCGCACGCCGCGAATTCTTTGAAAGGATATTCATCGCCCGGCTGTTTGGGATCTACGATAATATTCGCGTTCGGCAGGCGATCAAGCACTTTATGATGATCAATGACAATAACCTCAAATCCGTTTTGGCGCGCCAAATCAATTTCTTCAAAATTCGAGATACCCAAATCCGCCGCCACTAATAAAGCCGGAGACAGCTCATTCAGTCGCGCAAGTGCTTTTCTGGTAATGCCATATCCCTCTTTTTCACGATCGGGAAAGTACACCGCAGTCGCCATGCCGCCGAGATTTTGAATGGCCTCTTGAAGAATAATGATGGCGCTCACGCCGTCCAAATCCGCGTCTCCATAGAGAATAATTCGCTCCTTTTTTGCTATAGCTTGTTTAATGCGGTCGGCCGCAAGTTGAAGATTCTTGATAGACATTGGCAAAAATTTTGAATTCTTAATTTCCCAAAGCTTCGATCCCAGGTAACTTCTCTCCCGCGATGTATGCTAATAATGCGCTCCCACCGATAGAAATATGACTGAATTTGTTTTTCAATCCCGCTCGTTCTAAAAATCCCGCGAGGTCTCCGCCCCCTGCGACCGAAAAAGCCCCGCTTTCCCCGATTGCGTTTGCAATCTCAAGCGATCCTTGCCGATACGCTTCTTCTTCCACTTTGCCCAAGGGACCTGACCAAAATATCGTTCGAGCTCCTTGAATATGGCTTTTGAAAAGTTCTCTCGTGCGCGGTCCGATATCGAAACTTTGACTCTCGCCCGGATATCCGTCTATCGCAGCAACAAGCCGATCCCGATATTCAGCAGGCACAAGAAAAGGTTTTTCTTCCACTTCCTTGCTTACCAAATTCCCCATCAGCACCGTATCTGCCAGTTTACATACGGCTCCCAGAAAACCGGCTTTTGTTTCAATTTTCGATCCTCCTACAATCACCACCATCTTCCGCTTCGGATTTTCCAGAATTCTATTCAAAGCGTCTACTTCTTTCTTGAGCTGAATCCCCGCAACCGCAACAGGAACAAATTTCACCACTCCAGAGACCGAAGCATGCGCGCGATGATTTACGTCAAAAGCGTCGTTGACATAGATATCACCCAAATTCGCCAGTTCTTTTGCGAAATTCTCATCGTTCGCCTCTTCTCCCTTATAGAAACGCATATTTTCTAACATCGCGATCTCTCCTTCTTTCAGAAGGGAGATTTGGTCTCGCACCTCCCGGCCAATTGGTTGTTCAAAGAAAAGAATTTGTCTGCCCAGAAGCACACTTAAATGTTCAGCCACCTTCCGGAGACTCCATAAGGGCGGAACCGCAGGATGATTGCCAAATTCAAAAAGGGGATCGGGACGTCCCAGATGTCCAAGCAGAACGCATTTCGCTCCCTGTTCTGCCGCATACGTAAGAGTTGCAAGAGATTCTTTCAAACGGAAATCATCTGCGATATTTCCCTTCTCATCTAAAGGAACATTCAAAGCGCACCTGATAAGGACTCGCTTCCCTTTCAACTCAATATCTTGAATTGATTTCATGGTGTTACTATAACGGCTTCTCTTGAAAAACACAATTCCATTCTGGCGCACTATCTTGCTTCTTATTCTTGCCAAGCGGCTGTTCCATTAAGACGTAAAGTATATCGTTTCTCCCGGCCGCAAATCTCCTTTTTTTTCCGCTTGTTTCGCAGGACTTACAGATTTCGTTGCTGCCTTGCTTTCCTTCACCAGATTTGCCGTGGGCTTTTGCGTAGAAAGCGCTTCCTGAAGAATAGATCGGAGTTCCCCCAATTTTTCTTCCCGCTTTTGTTGGGTATGAAGTTTTTTATCCTCTTCCTGCCGTTCCGCCATTGGAATTTTTTTGGGCGCAACCGCAACTGGTTCTTGGGCATTCTTACTTCCGACAGTTTCCGCGCGAGAAGAAACAGGAATCGGCTTGGGTTGAGCTGAAATGAGAGGCAAACGGTCGGCGCGTTCTTCATACTTTTGATTCACCCGCGGCGTCGGAGCAGAAATTCCAGCAGATTGAGGAACTGCTGTTTGTTCGCGGGGTTTTTGAAATTTTTTCCGACACGTCTTGCAATACACTGGTCTTTTCCCGTCAGGAGGAAACACCACTTTCGTGTCTTTGCCGCAACTGGAACATCGAGCGTCATACAGCACTTGTTCATTCTGGCCTCCGCCTGCGGCTGGAGCTGGACCGGAAGGCATTTCGGGCAATGTATCCAATCCAGACCAGACACGTATTTGATCCTCCACATCCTTAATCGCAGTGCCATACTTCTTTCGAGAAAATTCAATGATTTTTTCCCGCTGGGATTCGCCTTGCTGTTCGATGGGAGAAAGGGTGTTTGCGGAAAACGGACGGCTCGCCACTCCGTCAATCATGAGCTTTACATAAATACAGTATTTCCCCAGGTTCACAAAATCAGTCGCAAGAAATTCGGGCGTAAATTCCTTTTCCAGATATTCTGCGTCTTCAGCTCCCACGCGAAACGAAACCATCGTCCCCACGTTTCCAAACACCGCGTCTCGAACCTTCGCTTCAGCTCCCGTACCCAGCTGCGCCACATACTGATGGCTTAGAATCAACGCTAAGCGATACTTTCGGGCTTCAGAAAGAATATTCACGAAACTTTCTGTCGCGAAATTTTGAAACTCATCAATATACAGATAGAAATCTTGACGTTCTGCCTCCAAGATATCCACACGAGACATTGCCGCGAGCTGCAATTTGGTAATAATCAATCCTCCCAGTAAACGAGAGTTGTCTTCTCCGATTCTTCCCTTGGAGATATTTGCCAAAAGAATTTTCTGACCATCCATAATCTCCCTCATATCCAGCGTGGATTTGATCTGCCCCACGATATTGCGGATCAGGGGATTGGAGATAAATTGTCCAATTTTATTCTGAATAGCCGCAGTTGCTTCTACTTCGTATCTCTGGGTATAGCGAGCATACTCCTGCACCCAAAACGTCTTCACCACAGAATCTGCAACTCTGTCCACCACTTCTTTGCGATACTCCGGGTCCGAAAGCATTCGATTGATTCCCAAAAGCGTTGAATGAGGAGATTCCAAAAGAGCCAAAATCACATTATTCAATATATATTCCATGCGAGCTGACCACACATCCGGCCAGATTTTCTTAAACACCGACATTAAACCGGACGCCACAATATGCCGCTTTTCTGGATCTACCGACTCCATCACGTTAAACGCGATAGGATATTTGGTATCGGCCGGATTAAAATACACAACATCCTGGATGCGTTCTTCCGGAATGAAATTCAGAAGCTCTTCCACCGCCTCTCCATGAGGATCCACAAATCCGAGTCCATTCCCGTTGCGAATATCCTGCACTGCCATATTCTGAAGCATTGCGGTTTTTCCCATGCCAGTTTTCCCAATAGCATAAAAATGCCTTCGGCGATCATCTGTCTTGATGCCAAATCTCTTGCGTTCATTTCGAAAATTTGTTTGTCCGAAAAAATTTATTGCCATACAAAAGTTCTCATCTTTTCATGCCATTTACTGATATCTACCCTATTCTACCGGCAATTCCTGCGGGGCTTCTGCTTTCTTTGCCTCCACGCGCGGAACTGTTGCTGACGGGAACGTTATCTTGCCCGAGAAATGAAACAACGAAGCCATTTCTTCAATATTCAACACAAAGGAACCTCCTCCGGCAGGATAAAACGGGGGCAAACGATACAGCATCGCACGCAACAAACGCCGGCGCTTAAGATAATTTCGCCGCTGGTCAAAAAAGAAGTTTGCGATCGTATTCACTTTCACCGTATAGAGGGGACGGAAAAAATTCAGATTCGCCGAGCTATATTGATTAAAATAGGTCATAGGCAACGCTTTTGCCGGCCCAAAATAATTCTCGGTTCGCGCAAGATACAAGAAATGCATAGTTGAAACAAATGCCTGTTTGCTAATTTTTGTTTCAATAGCTTTGACAATGTCGCGCTCTCCCGGAGTCATCTGAAGTTCCGGATACGTCATTCCCTGAATTTCCTCTCCTTGTTGCTTTACCGCTTCCTTTCCGGTCGCAAGTGTATAAAATACACTGCTTGCATCTTGAACCAGCGTAATCGGCTTTGGAGGCGGCACTTTTCTTTTCACTAATTTATCAACAATCCCATGTCCCTCATCAATAAATTCTTTCAACTCCTTATTTTGCGGGGCATAGGGCGTCAAGATAAATTGTATCCACAGATGCTCTCCTCTCCCAATCTTGGAAAGAGATTCCACCAACATAGAAACAGGATCAACACGTTTTTCCTCGCGGGTATCAGGATTTTCTTCAAAGAATTGAGCATAGGTCTTGATAGGATAGGGGCTTGGTTTATCAAGCCGATATTCAGCTCCCCATACCTTCCAATCTTTATTGGGAATGTTATGGGGCACCAAGTTCACATAGTCATCCACTAAAAGCATTTCAGCTTCAGGATAATGGGCATACAAAGCTGACTCCATGATTTTTCTGCTCCCATCGGTTGTGCGCAAATAAAAATGCACTTGGCCTTCAATTGAAGCAATTTCAATAGAGAATGCCTTTTGATACTGCCCTTCAAACCAAAATTCGCGATCGTTCGGAGGATCGTAAAATTGCCAAAATCCCGCGAATACCTGTTCCATTGCTTTAATCGGCTTTTCCACTATTTGCGGCATGCGAATTTCCAACATGATATATGGGTTTTGATTGTCAAACACCTCGTTACGCCATTCCTTCCACAAAAAAATAAAAGGCCCAAAAACAAAGAACGGCAAAAACAGCCACCACCATGTGTTGGCAAAATCCCAAAGAATTAATAGTACTGGAGTGTACATTCCAAAATCCATTGAAACAAGAAAAGAATTGTAGGTGCGCGAGAAACGAGATACCTAAAGCTGAATTACGCAACGAGGATATATTTGCCTTGCGCATCTTTCGTAAATACGCTCTTATCCTGCAGATTCAAAAGAATCGTACTTTCCTTTACGCGCCGTTGACGCAATGTGTGTTCGATCAATTCCTCTCTGGTAAGAGGGCTTTGTTCCTTGAGAATCTGCGTCATTACCTCGCGCACCGTGCCCGGCTGATATCCCCATTCCACCAACGCGTACGTTCCCCTTCCCACCAATACAAATCTTTCGTCTTTAATAAGCTCGTTATGAACAGTTTGGGGCAGCACATCTTTCTTTTTCAAACTTGCGAATGACTCTTGCATTTTCGCGATTTGCTTTGCCACATCGGTAAAATGCAAAGGAGTGCGCAACTCTTTCAATACCACGTACGCGCGATCGCGCATTCCTTTTGGATGCACCTCCGGCCATTTCCGCAGTCCCCATTTTCCATTATACCCTTGTCCGATATGCTTGGAAACCTCCAAGAATGAAGGGAAATGTTTCGAAGACATGTTAAGTTCTTTCCCTATTTCTGTACTGCGCAAATAATCTTTTAAAATCTCGTCCAACAAAAGCGGCGTTTCTCGATTTTCAAAGAACTTCAGTAGTTCTCCAATGACTCGAGAAGCGCCTTCGTAAAGTTCTCTCTTGAGAGTCCAATAGGGATAAAAATATTCCGTTTCCCTCTGGCCATAAAATTGCTCCCCCAAATTCAACAAAAAAACAACCGAATTCATCTGCTCTTTCGCGTTGACTTGCTCAATAAATAAATCCTGGCGTTTGAGCTCGCCAGAATTCTTGAGCACATCTCCAAACTCCTGATATACACCCTGCAACTTCGCATAGTCAGGACTTTTCTTGGCAAAGCCGCGAATTATTCGCAAACTGTCTTCGACAATTTGCCGAACCCGTTCTCTTGTAATGCCGTGGCGCTGACCGACCGCTTCTAACGTCTGGGGTTCGGATGAATAAACCCCAAAACGCCGGTTCACGATATCCTTCGCTCGATCCGGAAGCATTGAAACAAGATTAACAGATAACTTTTGATACTGAATTATCATACGAGTATTAAAACAAACTTATACCGCCATGTCAAGATCCCCCTTTTCGTTCGACCAATTTCACCAACAGAAACGGGGCAAGAAAGAGAGATGACCATGTTCCCGCCGCAATACCGATAATAAGAGTTAAGGAGAAATACCGCAGGGTTTCGCCGCCGGAAATGAGAATTGCCACCAGAACGAGAATGGTTGAAAAACCAGTGCTTATGGATCTCATGAGCGTTTCTCTAATACTTATATTAACAATATTCCCGAATAAAGGATCTCTCTGTTTTTCCAGGTTTTCCCGAATACGGTCAAATACCACCACTGTATCATTGATCGAATACCCGATAACCGTCAGCAAAGCAACAACAATGGGAATAGATATTTGCGCAAACCCATAGCGCCCCAAAAAAGCGAGTACCCCCAAAGGAATCGCTATATCGTGCACCGATACCACAAGTGCCGCGAACGACCATTGCCATGACTTCACAGGTCTCGTGATCCTCCGAAAAGCAAGCCAAATATACACCGCGATCACAAGAGTAGAAATAATTGCGATGCGTAAAGATTTCTCGCGAAGTTCTTTTCCAATCACCGGACCAATTGCCTCAAAACGAAGCTCTTTCGCCTGCTCTCCTAATGTTGTTAAAATCTCCTGATGCTTTTCCTCTGCAATATCTTCCATACGCAAGATAATCCCCTTGTCTCCTATCGGCTGAACCTGCAAATCAATAAGCGCCGCATTCGCCAGAAGGGATTGAATCTCCTCGTTGGACGGCCGTGAATTTTCATATTCCACCTCAAGAATGGCGCCGCCCACAAAGTCAATTCCAAGATTTAAGCCAAATAAAAGAATCGAGGCAAATGATAAGCCCACCAACGCGCCGGAAAATATTAAAAATATATTACCCCATCTAAAAAAATTCATACGATTTAATTGAAAACATTTATTTCCATAACCATTGGATGCGCTGAAGATACGTTTGCAGAAAAAGCCGCATAAAACTTCTGGTAACAAAAATCGCGGAGAACATGCTCAATAGAATTCCAATCGAAAGAGTAAGCGCAAATCCCTGGACAAACGTAGAACCAAACCAGAAGAGAATAACAGCCACCAATAACGTGGTTACGTTCCCATCTCGAATCGAAGGCCAAGCTCTTCTAAAACCTTCTTCGATGGCCGATGCCAAATCGCGCTTTTGCGCCAATTCTTCTCTCATGCGCGAGAAAATAAGAATATTCGCGTCCACTGCCATTCCCACCGATAGAATAAACCCTGCAATACCAGCCAATGTAAGCGTAACCCCGATAATCTTGAAAACCATTAGCACAAAGAGAACATAGATACCCAACGCGACCGTAGCAAAAAAACCAGGCATCCGATAAAACATGATCATAAATATCGCCACCAACGCCAAACCGATGAGACCAGCGCGCAAGCTTTGGTCGAGAGAAACTTTTCCAAGCGTGGGCCCTACCTGCTGTTGAGAAACAAGCTTAATAGGAACCGGAACCGCGCCCGCATTAAGATTTCTCGCTAACGCACGCGCTTCTTCCAGTTGAAAATTGCCCGAGATTTGCGCCGTGCCACCGCCAATAATGGCTTGAACCGTCGGCGCATTAATAATTCTCCCATCCAGATAAATGGCAAGAGGTTTTTGAAGACTGCGCGCGGTAACCTGTTCGAAAATTTCAGCTCCCGTATCATTAAATTGCAGACTTACCAGCGCTTCCCCGGTAAGATTATCAAGACCAACAGTCGCTCGTTCCACATGCTCCCCCGTAAGTCGCGGACTTGACGAAATGTAACACGGATCTTGTCCGAGTTCGGTAAGAGCCCTATTCACAAATCCAAAATCAAGCTGACAGCGCAATTCAGAAGAAAATTCGGGATCCGCGACAGGATCGGCAAACACCGCCAATATTTCTTTCACTCTGCGTTCTCGTTCTTCCTCCGGCAGAAGCTCCTTGAACTCCAATAATGGAGCGTCATTGATTCTGCCGATTGCTTCTTTTGGATCTCGCACGCCAGCCAGCTCCACAATAAGTCGTTGCGTAGATCCTTCCCCTTGAATTTGGATAACGGGCTCTGCTACTCCGAATGTATTCACGCGCCGCTCCATGACATCCCGCAAGCCGCGCATCAAAGAGTCATAATCTTCGCTCCCCGCCGAAGATAAATCAGCTTCATATATAAGATGGACTCCTCCCTGCAAATCAAGGCCGAGATGGAAGGGAGTTTCGGGCAACATCGGGATATCGAGCAATCCTTGGTTGCGATTAAACGCGGAGATTGATTGATTAACAAGAGTTGGAAAATCAAAAAATCCAGCGGCGCCAGCCGCTAGCATGATACCGCACACAAGAATGAGATTTTTCCATCGCCGCATAAGTCGAAAGATTCAATGATTGAAGAATACCACGCTTTCGGTTCAAGCGCAAGAAGCACGAAAATTTATAAGACACCCGCCAAAAATGCGGCGAAGATTCCCATAAGAAATATCCCATCGAAGACTCCTGCTCCCCCAATCGAGAACACTCCTCCATTTCGCATCGCGCCGCCAAGATGAAGCAAGTCAGCTCCAATCAAAACACCAAACGTTCCCGCTATAAAAGCTGCGCCGGCCGGATTTTGCGGAACCAAAATCAAACCCGCAATCACCGAAAAAATCGGAGGAGCAAACAAAGGCAACGCAATACCCACGCCTGGAATTACGCGAGCCATAAGAAAACAAAGAACGATCATGCACATAACCGCGAACAATACCGGCTCCAACGGCGTTTTTGTGAGGAGATACAAGGAAAGCAAGACGGGAACAACAGCTCCTCCCACATTGATCGCCATTCCCTGCGCTTTAAGTTTTTTTCTGCGAATGAAGCCAAAAAAAGAATTCTCTTGAACTTCTACAAGCTTTTGCTTGCCCAATGGGATATTCACCAAAGAACCTACTCCCATTGCAATAAACAGAACCGGAATCCAGACGGGAGACACGCCCATTCCCTCAAAGCCAGCGCTCGCAACATGAAAAAATCCAAACAGAATCAAAAATGGCAAAGCGAGTACGAAGAGAATAAAAATGATGAGGATGCGGGACATAGAGTACTTTGAATTACGAAACAAGTAAATATGAGATTTCGAGAACGTTGGGAGCGCGACTGGCGCGAGCACCAGGAATTTTTCAGCAGAAAAATATCCGTGTTCTCAAAACCTCATATTTACTTGTTTCGTAATTCAAAGTAATTTCAATTCTTTATTCGGGTTGCTTCCATTCTATTGTATGGTCTATCAGCGTATCTTCATCTGCAAATAAGAACTTTGCCTTAAAATTTTTTCCTTCCAGCACAGAAGGAAGCCAGTATTTGTCGTCCACCCACATCTGATCGAAAGGAATATCACCGATTGCAAACCACTGGGGTTTCATTTCTTCGGTTTCCACGGGTTCCCCCTCAAATTCGCTTCCCTTAAACACATGCACCTCCAATATCTGCGCCTCCCCCTGAAATTCAAAATCTATGACGCCTTTTTTCTCATAGCTGTTGAGAACAATTCCTGCTTCTTCTTTGAGCTCCCGTTTCATTGCCTCTTCAATTGATTCTCCTTCATGCACTTTCCCTCCAAAACCATTCCAGCGCCCTTGCCCGAACCCACGTTTCTTCATTCCCAAAAGCACTTGATGTCCTTGATGAATGATGCAAAGCGTCAGCACTTTTATCATTTTACGCCATGAATGTCTTTTTTATGTTTCCGCACTCGATGTTTCAGCCAGATTGCGTGCGCAATAATTTTAATCAAAACTTCCACGCTCGCGATTTTCGTTGAAACTATAATATTCCCCGATACGATATACGCGGATAAAAATGTAAGCAGTGTCGCGATGATACGCCATTCCATGGCAAGATAAACATTGCTTGCGTAATCTTTTGCTTTTTCCTTAACTTTTGGATGAATAGTCATAGGTGTTCTTTCAGCCATTCTGGAAATCTCTTCTCCAATTTTTTATCATACCTCGGTTTCCCCCAAATATTGCTAGATCAATGATGGGGATTTCGTTGCCATTGGGATCTGCAAGAATTGCATATTTGCCGCACCAAACATCTATGGGCTCTAAAACAACATGATACCCTTTTTCTTGAATTTATTTCTATATCACAGAAACTTAGAACATTTTTCCGCCTTTCGACACTCCCTTTGTCGGCATCACCAACACAACATCGCCGTTTTCATCTGGCAATCCAAGAGTAAGAACTTCAGAAATAAAATGGCCGATTTGTTTGGGCGGAAAATTTACTACCACGATCACCAACCGCCCCAATAACTCTTCTTTCGTATAATGTTTCGTGATTTGCGCGGAAGATTTTTTGACACCGATTACAGAGCCAAAATCTATGGTCAGCTTGAATGCTGGCTTTCTCGCTTCCGGAAAATCTTCACTTTTATGATTTCCCCAACCCTTATATCCACGTTTTCAAAATCTTGATAACTAATCATATACCTCTTATCTATGAAGTTACCCCATCTTTCGAATTTTTATAATAAAATATCTCTCCCTCACTAAGGGGTTACCTTTCTCATCTGTTTTTGTAACCACATTCCCTTGGGGTAACTCCTCGAAAATAATATGCTACTTTATCTGTAATTCCTCTAGCACCTTATTCAATATTTCTCGAAAAGTTCTCTCAAGCTCCTCTCCTTCTCCATTTACAATTGGACCGAAACGAACTTCCTCTCCTTTCCTCACTACCCGAAGCATTTC
>Ga0209542_10006608_pt1 | contig 22486 bp, 28 predicted proteins | sample RifCSPhighO2_01_FD_184028 | JGI IMG/M metagenome (GOLD analysis project Ga0209542, IMG submission 184028) | Soil microbial communities from Rifle, Colorado - Rifle CSP2_plank highO2_0.1 (SPAdes) (version 2) | ecosystem: Environmental > Terrestrial > Deep subsurface > Rock core/Sediment ... | reverse complement strand
AAAGAATATGCAAAACATGGACGTTTAAGACTCCCACTGTTGCAGAGTTCCCTAATGCGATCTCAGCATTCTGACCACCACCAGTTACTTTTATTTTTTGGTGATCCACATAAGTCAAAGTTAAATTTTGTTGTACATCCCCAGTACCAAACTCGTCCCCGTAACTCCATGTAGGTGTTGTTTCTCCAATTAAAGGTGTAATGATTTCATGGCAAGACACTCCCGTTCCCATCATCCCAGCAGCTCCGCCATTATATATTTTCGAATTAGTGGATTTATCAACCGTTCCATCTCCGTTGAAATCAACTGTTATTTGTGAATCACTTACAGCTGGATTAAGCACTTTAACTAAGAAAGTCTTTCCTCCTAATCTGATGTTAACTTGATTGGATAAAGCATATTCCACACTTTCTCCCGTACTCCATACTTTAAATTGAATCTTGGGCTGAGTTTGCGAAGATCTATCTGCCCCTCTGTACTCTAAAATTTCTCCCGCAGTATTACTATCTGATGGAGCTCTTACTCCAGCTTGGAGCAAAAACAATTCACCTTTATTTATTACTGTTGGGGCAGTTCCACCAAGACTAATTCCTTGCCCCGCCAAAGACTTCTCTCCCGTCGGAGCACACGCCGCTAATAACAAAGAAATAGCCAGAAACGCAATTATCATTATTTTTCTCATGTATATTCACCTCAAGTTTAGATAGTCTTCCCCAAGAACTAGTTGTATTTAAACTTGTGTAACCCCCCCCCCGGTTAGTAAATAACTCCAATTCATGACTTTTCGAGTAACCACTTCCATACTGGTTTGATTGTAATTTTTTCCTGGTTTGATATTATTTCTTCTTCTTGATCATTGGTCAAAATCAAACCTGTTTTTAATTTGAGCGTATTCATGGCCTCCAAAAGGCCGTTAATTTCCCTTTCTCTGTTATTCTGAGTTAAGTCCCAGCAGACTTGAACTGCCTTTTTAGCTTTTCCAAATTCAGTTACAATGAAATCGCATTCTCCTTTTTCCCTAAAATAAAAAATATCTCCTTCTTTTTTCAATTCTGTAAAAACAAGGTTTTCCAAGAGCCAGCCCTGATCTTTAGTTGATTTGATGGAAATTTTAGACAGAAATCCATTATCTACTACATACACTTTTTTATCGTTTATTATTTGCTTTTTTAAACTATAATCAAATTTACTCACCTGGCTGATAAAATAAGTTCCTTCCAAATAATCAATATATTTTTTAATGGTGTTGGCACTGTCGATCTTTATGAATTTTTTAAGTGAATTATAACTAAATCTTTGCGAAGCGGTGGTTATTAAGTACTGATATAATTCTTTTAACTCTTTAATATTATCTACTTTATACCTAGCCACAATATCTTTTATGACTATATCTTCATAAACTCTGGTCAAAATCTCATGGTCATGGTATTGTACATATTCTGGCATACCTCCATTAACCAAGAACTCACTGAAGTTTTTCTTTAATTCCACCCTAGTATTTGTTTTAAACAGGGCGGGGGCATCCACTTTAATATTTTTGGATATTAGAAACTCTGCAAATGAGAAGGGCTTTACCACAATATCTACGTGCCGGCCAGTTAATTTTGTGCCTATTTCTGTACTTAGTAATTTGGCACTGGAGCCAGTTATGAAAAATTTAAATCCGGCATCATAAAATCGCCGCACAAAAGTCTGGAAATTAGTTATGTTCTGAATTTCATCGATAAAGAAGATTTTGTGTTCTCCAAATAATTCCACTAACGCTTCATAATTAAAGTCCTCCGCTTTGAAATTAGAGAGTCTTTCATCTTCAAAACTAACATAATAAAAGTCTCGATCCTGAAATTTTTTTTTAATGAGCTGCCTGAGCAGTGTGGATTTGCCACTGCGTCTTAAACCAGTTAAGACCACGACATGGGGCAATTTAGCTTTTTGTTCTACGAGTTTCAAAATAGTTCTTTCCACACCTACAGGCTTTTGTAAAATACCCTCTCTTTGTTCCAAGAGGGTTTGTTTTAGTTTATCTTTTGAGATCATTTCTGTTAAAATATCACACTACTATTTAAATGTTCTCATTTGCAATAAGCAAAATATCAATTATCTCGCATTGTAGTTGAGGACTTTCAGAAGTAGCTATAGGGTTGATTCTATTCCAAATAGACCATAGCTTCTATTGTGAATAGACACCAGTATTTATTGTAAATGGACCCTATAATCATAAAAAAATAAAGAAAGAAAAATAAATTTAAGAGGCCGTCTCCACCTCAACCTCAGCACTGATCATGTTTTTATCTATCAAAGTCGTCCCTAAACCTGTGAATGTTCTTTTGCTGTCGTACTTTCGCTGGCAATTGTTTTTTGCTCTTTTCCAACGTCGGGCTATCTGATTTGCTACTCGATAAAAAGAGTTCAATTCTTTAATGGCACTATTCACTTCTTTTTTGAATTGGTCCGGATTTTTTGTTTCCATCTCCGCTAACTTTCCGCCTTCTTTCAATAACTGGTTATACTTTTCCAAAGAACGATCATAATAAGATTGATACTTTTCACGAAATCTACTATCCGCCCACAACAAACCTAAACTAGTACCCATGCTTCCCACTATATTTAAAATTATTCGAGGAGTACTCATTGTTCCAAATTCTATAGCATTTCTACCACCCTGACCTACAGGGGCTGCCATCCAGCCGCTACCTAAAGAAAAAGGCATCCTCTCGATAGTAGCTAACCATAGACGCGAAACTGCTTGTATTTCATCTCTAATGTATTTAATATCTTTCATTTTTCCTTCATGCCCAGGGTTAGTTTTCTTGAAAGCTTCGATACAAGCTTTATCCATATCGCCTTCCACTTTGGAAAGTTTGTGGGCACTATTTATTAACACGGCAAGTGTTTTTAGGAGAGTTGCTTTCTTACCACCTTCAACAGCCGAGAAAGCATTATGCCTACCTAAACTTTTAATTTGATCTATCTCCCCTTGAAATTCTAGGATATGTGTGTACCCTTCCTCAAAACAACTATCCATATACTCTTTAAAAGTCACTTCATTCTTTGCCATTTTATCAACTCCTATAGCTTTTCAGTTAGTAATCATTAATCCTTTTTAAAAATACGTAACCCCCCCCCATGAGTAACAGAATTAAATAACATTCCAAGATAATGTTATCTCTATAGGAAATGTTTAAAAAATAACTTATCTTTCTTTGTAATATGTCCTCACTAACAACATTTTCCATAGTTAAGAAGTTAGAGCAACATAAACAGGAACTTCGTAGCTTTAGCGTTACTAAAATTGGTCTATTTGGCTCTTTTCTTCATGGATCAGCTACTAAAGTCAGTGATATGGATTTTTTAGTAACTTTAAATAAACCAACTTTTGATAATTATATGGATTTGAAATTCTTCTTAGAAAAAATGTTCAATCGTAAAGTAGATTTAGTTTTAGAAAGCAGTTTAAAGCCAGCTTTACGCTATGTTCTGGAGGAAGCTTCGTATGCGAAGATCGCCTAGACTTTATGTTGAAGATATCATTGATGCCATTACTCAAATAGAATCTTATACCTAACAAATTTCTTTAGAAACTTTTTCGCATGATCGTATGCGTTATGATGCGGTGCTTAGAAATTTGGAAATAATTGGTGATGCCGTAAAGAAAATACCCTCTAATTTAAAGAAAGAATATCTTTCAATAGAATGGTTTAAGATTGCTGGTTTGAGAGATATTATTTCTCACGCTTATTTTGGTGTAAATGTTCAAATCATTTGGGATATTATTATGGCTAAGATTCCGGAGTTAAAAGAAACAATCAAAAAGATATCACGAGAAATAAAATAAATCTCTTATTTTCTTCTCGTATTCTTTTACTACTTCATCATCTGTTCAATATCATCCCCTACTTTCTTATTGCGGTTAATCATTTCCATTGCCGATTTCCCTTGTAAAATCTTCTGCTGACGAAGTTTATCAAAGAGTAATCTGTCTGATTCCAATACTTTATGAATGGAATGGGTAGTCACTTCTCTTTTCCACTCAATTTTATTCAGGTTCAAAAGATTCAACATTTCTCTCAACTTTTCAAATGATTGAATGACGCTGTTAAAGATTAATTCAGCATTCACGGCGTCCATACCTTTGGTAAAATGGTTTTCCTCTTTTCCAATTAAATTTATAATTTCATGAAGAGTATCTTCCAAGGGAGAAATAAAAATATACGTGTCCGCCACTTCTCTCTTGCTGATAGTAGAATTTTCCACTTTTTCAATAACTCCGCTAAGATGCTGTCTAAACAATAATAATGCTGATCGTAAGCGGTTGATTCTTTCTTTGAATGAAATATCATAAATCTCTTCTAAAATGACGTCCTGTTTTAAAGAAACTAATTTGGAAGTTACAAAAGCAAGCAATACCAGGCCAAATACCACTTCGCTTACAGCCATGATCTTAAACCATCCTCTAGGGATTATATCTCCAAATCCGGTAGAAGTGGCAGTAACAAAACTGAAGTAGATCATATCCGTCAGTTTATTTACTGGTATTTGTTCATGAGAATATAACAGGAAAGAATGAGTTGAACTAAAAAAAAAGTAAGCTAAACCAAAGATAAAAACACTGGAGACCCACATTAATAAAATGTGCAGAAAAGTAAGCTTATCAATCCACGTATTAAATTTACTTTTTTCTAAACTATAAAATACTTCATTGATAGGAATAAAATTTTTTCTGTTGATGGGTATATATTTTCTCCACATGCTATTTTATAGTACGCAGTTGTTTTTAAAATTATTGGAAATGGGGTGAGTCTAAAACTCCGGACGAAGTCCCTAATTAATTTCCCCCATTTCTAATTCAGAAATTCATTGATAAATATGAGTAGCGTAAAACCATGGATGGAGCCCATGGTAGCTTTGAATGGTAAATTTCTGTTATTGGAACTGTAGAATGATACTTTGTTGACTATTTCCAAATAAACTCTTCCCAGCTTATTATCTCTTTCAATGGTTTTCTTTGGTTTGGGATTTCTCGTTTAGCTAGTTCTTCTGGCAGAATGGAAGATTTAGCCAATTTTCCAATGGTAATCATTAATTCTACTTTATAATTAGTTGGTACTTTCAATTCCCTAGATGCTCTATCATAATCAAACCCTTCCATGGCATGAACGACAAGTCCTCTTCGTGCTCCTTCCAAAGCTAAAGACATACAAGCGGCCCCGGTGTCTGAAGAATGAGTTTTAGATGGGCTGCCATCATATTCAAAAGTAGTTGAGGAACAAACTACCACCAAGGCGGCGGCATTCTTGCACCAGATTTGATTTCTTTCACCTAAAAAATGCAAAAATTGTTCTTTATTTTTTCCTATAGCAATTACGAACCGCCAAGGCTGATTATTGCGTGAAGATGGCGCCCATCGAGCTGCTTCAAATAAAGCCAATAATTCTTCTTTAGGAATAGACTCACCAGTCATAGCTCGAGGACTCCAGCGGGTATAAAATAATGGTGAGCAAGGATATTCAGGATGACGATGTTTCTTAGCGATGGATTGGAGGGACATGATGTTACTTTGAAGTTTATTTAGTTATATTAATGTTGTGCTGGATTAATCAGTTATAGGGTTGATTTTCTCAACTTCAATTCCAGGAAAAGTATTTAACCCCTAAAATTATCCTTCTCTTATGCCTCATTACTATTCTTCATCATCGGAACAACAAATTATCTCCCAATTATTGAGAAAGATAGTTTCCTTACATAAAAAAGGGAAAACTCTGATTGTGGGCATTCAAGGTGGTCAAGGGGTGGGAAAAACCACTTTAATCAAATATCTGAAAGAACATCTTCTTACTCAGGGTTATCGAGTCCAATCTTTCTCCATCGATGATTTTTATGAGTCGTATAAGAAAAGACAGATCTTATCTAAAAAGTATCCTCTCAATCCATTTTATCAAATACCTCGAGGTATGCCCGGGACGCATAGACTCCAATTGATGAATGAAACTCTGCATAAAATAAAAGCAGGAAAGCCATTTGTTATACCTCTTTTTGACAAATCTTCACATCAAGGGAAAGGGGATATTTCTTCGAAGCACATTCGAGTATTGGGAAGGCAAGATTTTATTCTCTTCGATGGGTGGTGTTTAGGAATGCCTACTGTTTCTTCTCATGAATTGATCAAAATATGTGCTAAAAATGGAATTAAACTTGGTGAAATTGATCCGGAATTCAAATATCACAAACTAGTTTTGTCTTTTAACAGATTATACCAATTCTTATGGAAATATCTTGATTTCATGGTTATGCTCAAAGCAGATACGCCAGAATTGCATATCCAATGGCGGTTGAAGCAAGAAAAAGAATTGAAGAAGAGAACAGGGAAAGGATTAAGTGATACAGAAGTCAAACGTTTAGTTTCATATTATCTGCCATTTACATATCTTTGTTATGATAACGTTAAAGCAGATGTTCTTATTGGGATTAACAAGATGCATAGGATATATAGAAAGAGTTGAATACTACTTTACTTCCTCAAAAACACCTAACTTTGTATTTTTGGTTACATTATCCCAGCGGAAATATTTTCCATTCATTGTGATATAAACTCCCCGTGGTAACGTCTGTGCAAAGGCAAGGGCAGCACCGATGTTGAATAATGCGTCAGAATTGAGAAATACATAGGGAACCATTGCTCCAGTTAATATGATTGTTTTGTTTTTTATGGCTTTCCCTAGGAATGTTGCAGTCTTTTCCATATTGCTTGTTCCATGTGTAATCACAATCTTATCTTCTACTGCATCTTTGCATGCTTTTAGGATAATCCTCATATCGCCAGTTGTCATATCCAAGCTGTCAATGAGCATGATAGTTCTTACTTTCACATCAAGAAGTGACTTTGATCGCTCTAGAATCTCAAGCAAGTGTGTTTCATTGAAAACTAAACTTTCATTAATTGGGTCGTGCTCTTTATCAAATGTTCCTCCAGTAATAAATATTTTATTTTCATAATGATTTGGTTTAGGCGAATATGTTAATAAATGTTTTGTTGGTGAGTACGTATTAAATCTACCCCTTAAGTGTTTGCCCGACCAAGAGGTCAATCGTGTTAATCTATTCCTAAGAAAAAATTAATATGCGAAAATGATTCACCAAACATCTCTTTCCAGAGAGCATCACGAGGTATTTTCGCCACGGTTGATGGCTAGGCAAACACTTCTCCCACCACAACCATTTTAAAGCAAAAGATATTTCCTAGTATATCGATGTTCGGATTAGGTTTATAACTAGTTTAGTTTATAAAAAGTTTATACTTAAAGAGGTGTGATATGTTCGGTTATGATGTATTGTGTGTGGGTTCAGCTACTTTAGATCGTTTTCTGACTATCACCCAACCATTATCTTCCATCAAAGCCGGCGATAAAATTCTCGCTAGCAAGTGCCACTTTCATTCTGGAGGTGGAGCTACCAATGCGGCAGCAGCTATGTCTTCTTTAGGTTTGAGGGTCAAGATGCTAACCAAAGTAGGAGCTGATCACGATGGTGATTTTATACTTAAAGAGATGCAGGAATTTGGAGTTAAGAACATATATCATACTAGAAGTCTTACTACTACTGATTCTTCAACTATAATATACTCGCAAGTAGATAAAGATCGAATTATTTTCACGCATAAAGGAGCTTCACAAGATCTTTCGAGAGAAGATTATTCCCGTTTTCAATTACGCCCAAAATGGATTTATTTAGCCAGCTTGTTAGGGAAATCTTTTGATTTTTCTAAAGATTTAGCAAAAGAATGCAAACAGAAGAAAATACCCTTTCTTTTCAATCCTTCTTTATATTTAGCTAGCAGGGGGATAAAAGTACTTGCTCCCATTCTTCAGGCCACAACAGTTTTAATTTTAAATAAAAAAGAAGCTCAATCACTTTTGGGTATGAAAGAGAGAGATAGTTTTGTTCTAGCTAAATCTTTGCGAAACAATTCATTACAAAACAACTCATTACAAAAATCAGGTCCTCAAATAGTTATAATCACCGATGGAAAAAATAAGCTGGTAGCGATTGATCAACATCATTATTATTCTTTGATACCTCCCAATGTTACAGTAACTGACACTGCCGGAGCAGGAGATGCGTTCAATGCTGGTTTTTTAACAGGTATAATTCATAAATTATCTTTTGATAATTGTTTGAGATTAGGTCAAGTTAATGCTTTATCTGTAATTCAATCCGGTGGAACGAAGAATGGATTGTTGTCTTTTACTAAAGCTAAAAAACAAATGTTGAAGTATAGGATCAAAGTACGTATAAAAAAAATTAATAAAATAGGTGGGCGTTAATGTTTGCGTCAACAGTTGATATATTAAAAAAAGCTCAAAAAGGACATTATGCTGTTGGACATTTCAATATTAATAATCTGGAAATAATGCAAGGCATAATTAATGCTGGAGTAAAATTAAAATCGCCGATTATTCTGGCTACTTCGGAAGGGGCCATAGAATATGCGGGGATAGAATATTTAGTGGCATTAGCCAAAAGCGCTTCGGAGCAGAATACAATTCCTATTGCTCTGCATTTAGATCATGGAAACGATTTGAAATTGATCAAAAAAGCAATTGATTTAGGATATTCATCAGTGATGATCGATGCTTCTCATGATTCTTTTGAAAAAAATATTCAATTAACTAAACAAGTAGTTCAATGGGCTCACCAAAAGGGTGTTTCGGTAGAAGCAGAATTGGGTACAATAGGGGGTAAAGAAGATTTGGTGCATAGTAAAGATATCATTTATACTAATCCATTTAAAGCACAAGAATTTGTACAAAGAACTGGTTGCGATTTTTTAGCAATTGCTATTGGAACAAGTCATGGAGCGTTTAAATTTCAAGGAACAGCTCATTTACGTCAGGATATTTTAAAACAAGTAATGACTCGAGTTAAAATTCCTTTAGTATTGCATGGTGCTAGCAGTGTGCCTCTTTCTGCAGTTAAAGAAGCCCAGAAATATGGGGCGGTTTTGAAAGGAGTACGGGGAGTTCCTGAAAATCAAATTAAAATGGCTATCAAGAATGGTATTGCTAAAATAAATACGGATACTGATTTACGCTTGGCGTTTGATGCTGGTGTACGAAAAACTATTGCTACTCAACCCCAAGAATTTGATCCTCGACATATTTTAGGTCCGGCTCGCGATTATATTCAAAAAGTAGTGGAGCAGAGGATTAAATTGTTCGGAAGTCAGGGGAAAGGGTAAAAACTTGAATAATTATTGAAAAATGTAAAATATCTCTAAAAAACGTAACAAATAAATACCACCTCCCTTTGGTAGGATCACAAAGAGGCATAGAATGAAGAAAATGTATATTGGTTCAGATCACGCTGGTTTCAAGCTCAAAGAAGTTCTCAAAGAATGGATGGAACGTCGTAAAATTCCTTTTGAGGATGTTGGAGATTTAGTACTCAATCCTATTGATGATTATCCCGAATATGCGGAAAAAGTAGCCCGAAAAGTAGTCAAAAATAAGAGTAAAGGTATTCTTGTTTGTGGCTCGGGGCAAGGAGTTAGTATTGCTGCCAATAAAATTAAAGGGATTAGAGCAGTTGTTCCATTTTTACTGAAAGAAGTACGTTTATCTCGAACTGATGATGATGCCAATGTTTTATGCTTGTCTGGGTGGTATATCCATACTCATAAAGCTATGCAGATGGTGGAAAAGTTCATACACACTCCATTTTCTGGAGCAGCTAGGCATGTACGCAGGTTGAAAAAGATCCAATTATTGGAACGCTCATGAGAATATTCCCTTCCATTGTAGCTAAGAATCAAGCTGAATTAGATTTTCTTCTGAAGAAATTGAGGGGAGTGGCTCCTACGCTTCATCTAGATGTGGTTGATGGTAAATTTGCGTATAATAATTCTTTGCATTTCAAATTTAAGTTGAATAAGAATTTTAAATATAATTTACATCTGATGGTCAATGATCCGGTTCATTGGATACAAAATAATTGTGTACATTTAGTTAAACCTGAGCTGATAATTTCCCAGTTTGAGACAGTAAAAGAGAAAGAAAAATATATTTCTGAGATGAAAAATAATGGGATGAAGATTGCTTTCTCTATCACGCCGGAAACGACAGTTGCTAAATTAAAACCATACTTATCTAAAGTGGATTATGTTCTGGTGCTTACGGTTCATCCCGGATTTTATGGGGGAAAATATTTGAAACAGGAATTGAAGAAGATTCCTCTGATTAAAAAAATAAATCACCGAATAAAAGTTATCGTAGATGGGGGGATGAATCCTGTAACTATTAAAGATGCTGCTAAAGCTGGGGCAGATTATTTTGTGTCAGGATCATTTGTAAGCAAAGCGGATGATCCAAAGAAAGCGATAAAGATGTTGGAGAAAGCTATTTCTAATCGATAAGCTGCTTTCCTCACCATTTTTCCTTTTTCTCTGATTTATTTTGCCCGCAATTCTGTGTATATTCTCTAATAGGATAATCTTTAAAATATAACTGTGCATTGTACTTTTGTGGTTATAAACCCCTGTTTTCAAAGTACTTTAGAAGAGATGACTTTGGAAGAACTTCTTCGAAATGTTAAGTTAAATCATCCGCTGGATGACGAGGATAAGATAAATGAGATTCAAGCAGAAGTTTCCAAACTTTATTCGGCATATCGGGCAGTGAGGACTGGCCGTCCGGTGAAAAGTATTGCTAGGATATTTCAAATGAATGAGGGCACAGTTAGAAGATGGAAACATGAAAAAACCATCCCTGAGAAATTAGAAGAATACATTTTTGCACCACTTTCTCCCGAGCCGGAAACAAGAAGCAACCTAGTTTATTTAATGGGGGTGTACGCACATCATCATGGTGGTTCTATTCATCACGATAAATTTTTTGATAAAATAATACCTGAGCCAGATTCTAGGGATCGTGTTTCAGTTGCAATTGAACATCTTATTGCTAGAAAACCAAACCTAAAAAGAGAAAGATTATCCATTTATACTCCTAAACTTATGCGGGTTTTAGATTATTCCCTGAAAAACTTTATCACTATTGTAAATACTGATGAATGGCGTCGCTTATTCGTGCAAGGTTTTTTTGATGCTTATCCTATTAATGTTCTTACCGAGGAAAGATCTGGATTGAAAAAAATAAGAATTAATATAATGGATCATACTGCTTTAGATGCCCTGACTATTTCTTTGTTTGAATTAGATATTAATCCTCACGTAGACTATCATCGTAGTCAACTAACCATTCATGATTATCGTGATTTAAAGAGATTATATGATTTGGAACTGGATCGTAGCCCAGAAAATCGTAGAATATTAGAATCTTTTTTTCAGTCTCATCCATTCAAAAAACAAGAGATTCAAGATTATTATCTTGCCAGAAAAATAGTTACGGAGATGGTGGAAAGAAAGGAGAAAATAGTTTGGGGAAGAATAGCCGTAAGGTTCGGTATAACTTATCACTCTTTGCAATGCTGGGCGGCTGATTTGATACGGCTAGAAGGAAGTTATCCTGAAAAAGCAGTTCCAGCATATGAACGAGCAGTACCTTCTGCCGTTAAAAGATATGAATCTCTCATTCAACATTTTAATCTACCCAATGTTTATACTGCTACTGAACCTACTCCAAGAAATGAAAAATGGTTCATACCCGTGGGAGAAAAAATTTTCTGGTTATCTCCAGCTGTACAAGAACAATATGCGGCAATATTGGGAAAAGAAAGAGATCAACTCACTTCAGATGATTATCTCTTACTCCAGAAAGAATTATTTACTCCTTCAGCAGGTTATGGATTTCATTGTACTTTTGATGAACGGAACCAAATTAGGTCCATTAAGAGATTAAAAGAAGTAAGGTTCACCGCCTCAATTTTAGACAAATTTGGGTCGAATTTACCTCCCATTCAAGATTATGATTCGATTCCATCAGTGGTTGCAATTCAGGGAGTACGTTTAATTGTAGATGACGCTATTTATATTCTTACAGAATTTGCCAAAAAGAAATATTTTCAGATTTACCAAGTAGAGGAGGAACCTTTTAATCCAGAACATGAAGAACATCTCTGTCGGGAGTTACAAAAATTTCTTAAGAAAAGAAAACCAGATCTTCTTTTCAAGATAGAGGGTAATATCATTAAAAATATTTATTTTAGTACCAGAATGGAAGAAAGAAGTAATGAATACGTAGGGATCAAAGAGCCCCCGGTAGAAGAGGATATTGACGATTAAATTAATCTTCTCCTTCCCGTGTTTTTCTCCCCAATAGTCATTACCGCAAACAAAAAATTCCGTTGTTGTGTTATATTTTTCAACCCAGCATCTTCGAATAATTGTCTCATTTCTTTTTTGCTATTCACTTTTACGCACCCTGGTTCTAATTTCTCAAAGAGATAATGGATGCTCCTGAAAAAGAAATTGATATCAACAATAATCATTTTTCCGTTTTTCTTCGTTATTCTGACCATTTCTTGTAATGCTTTGGTTTGATTTTCAAAATGATGGAATGCTTCAGTATTGGTAACATAATCAAAATAATTATCTTTGAAGGGGAGATGATGCACGTCTGCCAGAGATAAATGAATGGAGGGGGGGAGTTTCTTCCGTGCTTTATCAAGCATTCCCTGGGTGATATCCGCCCCGTACAAAGTATATTTTGGTTTAAGTTGGGTTAATTCTTTCAGAAATTCTCCTGTTCCACAACTGATATCCAGCAAAGTTGCAGGACGAGTTTGATCCAATATTTTTACAATAGGCTTTTGAAATCTTTTCATCCAGAATTGAAAGAGTTTCCAATCATAATTACTAGACCAACTAGAAAAATACTGCTTGTTTTGTTCGGTTATATCTTTTATCATTTTCATCAATTTTGTCTATATCGCCGTATGGTTTTCCATTCGATTAATTGTTTTATTATTGCCGGGATAAAACTGGTAAGAACGAACTGTTTATAGGAAAAGATACCTTTCCATGTACCCAAACTAATTACGATGGCACGTGGCTTGGAATGATATTCTTCTAATGGTTCTTTTCGCTCCAGATGCAAAAGGTTATGTACTACTATCTTTGCCTGCTTCTCTGCATTTTGAGCTAATTTTTCTTCAGCGATGGAGGTAATATCTCCGGCGGCAAAAATATTGGGATGCTCTTGCACTTGAAGAGAGGAATTGACTCGAAGGAATTTTTTTTCATCTAACTGTTTGGTTAGGAATTTTTTGAAACTGTCACAATTAGGAATTATGCCGGTACAAAGAAAGACCAGATCGGCGGTAATTCTCTTTCTTGTGTTGGTGATATAATGTCCCTGCTGAGTTTTGATCATTCTTTCTGGAAGTAATAGCGTTACTCTCCGTTTTTCTAAAAAACGTCTGGCATATTGTTGAGCTTTTGATGGCATTCGTTCCATTAATTCAGTTTGAGAATGAACTATGGTTAATTTTTTAGAGGGATAAGTGGTTATTATTTTGGCAGCCAATTCAGTTCCTACTATCCCTCCACCTACAATCAATATTTTCTGAGCTTTTTTCAATGCCTGAGCATATTGCTGTAATTCTGCTGCTCTCGAAGCTTCGATCATATTCTTCTCTTTAAATGGAGAATTATATCGTGACCCCGTGGCGATAATTAAATAATCATAGGAATATTTTTCTTTTTTTACTATTACTTCTGTACTGCTGATGTCTTGCACTTCTGCTTGAATAATAGTAGTGTGGTGCAGATACTGAGTATGGTTTACTTGTATTTTGGAGATGTGGTTAGGTTCTACTAAAGTTCGAAGTACCGAAGGAGTAAATTCATAGTAGTTTTTGGTATCGATGAGAGTAAGGTTAAAATGTGATTCGAGCTGCTGGGCACAATAGGCTCCGGCAAAGCCGCCACCGATGATGACTAGTTTTTTCATGGAATTTATTTGTTTTGCAAAAGAGTATAAATAAGTTATGGTGTTCTTGGCTGTGGGACATAAAAACTATCCTAACCAGTAAAGGTTGTGCCATATTGTGGTTAGAAAGTTAGCAGTATCGATTCTGTCATCTCTTTTCTGTCCCAGTCGTTGTCCTATCCTTCTTTTATCCTCAGAGAAACCACTTTCAGATTGGTTTCTCTGGTAATACTCCTTGAGATATTCTTTCATATTACTAATAAATCTCATTAACATCTCTTTCCACTCCGTCGACCCTTTAATAGTGGCATTATTTTTCGGGATAAGATAAATCTTAGTTTTGCCAAAAGTATTTTGGCAAAAATCCATATCACTTTGATTACTATAATACTTGTCAAGACGTAAACTATTTATTATTATCCCTGTTTTTTTAATCATTTCAACAGATTTGTGATATGCTTCTTTCTCGCTTTTGAAGCTTGTTCCACAACCAACGTACATCCTTGTTTGAATATCCATCATATTAAACGAGTATACAAATTGTTTTTTCTTTCTCTCTTTTGATTTCTTCTCACCAAAATTATTTTTCATTTTATCTTTTAGTTTCTGGGCTTCCGTTGCATAATGTTTTTTCACAGTTAGAGCATATCCTGTGGCATCTCCGCCACAGTCTGCCTCTGTAACGCCTTTTTTTTTAAAACTAAAACATGTAAGTTGTTGAGAGCTAGAACTACTTGTTCATCAGAGTATAATCTCTCAACTGTTTTGTAACTGATATCAATATCAGTTAGCCAAGAAAAGATTACAACCATTATAGCCATATCTCTATTGCTTTTTCCAAATAGATGTTTGAGTAAAACAAGCAGCACTTTTTGCTCCAATTTTAATTTTGGTTTTGCTCCACGTGTTTCTTCTTCTACAATCTTTAAAGATTGTACTGCCTCTTGAACAAGAGGCTTAAGCTCTTTGTAAGCAGTTTTGAGACGTTCAGCTAGTCTTTGTTCATATGTTCTCCAATCTCTTTTTTTATCGGGAGATTCGTTCTTGTATTCTTTGATAATATCATCCAAGATGATAAGAGCATTTCTCAATTGTTTATTTCTTAGTTGTGCCATGATGTGAAGAATAACCGCAAAGTTTATATAGTTATCTATAGATAACTCCCAAATATGGCCAGAAAAATTGAATTGAATAAAGGAAATCTTACTTTTACAGAAAAAGAAGTTGAAGGTTTTTTAGAAAGAGTAGTCACACCAATAGGAACATCGGCTAAAGCCGACGTTCCGAAAAGATATCTCAAAAGAAGAGTCTATGTTATTATCACAAAAGAAATAGTGGATTAATTCTGTCCCACAGCCCAACACACCGTAAAACTTAAATACTATCAAAATATTCTTTTAACATGGCAAAAAAAAGAGGGGTTCATAAACACTTCAGTATTTATTTTTTAGTAGGGATTATAGGTATTTTTAGTGGCATGATCATGGGTATGATATACCAGAGTGGAAATGGGGATTTGATCAGTGGAGCAGTGGTAGTTAAAAATGGCCAGCTCAATCAAATAGAATCCCAACAAAAAGGCAACCCTAATTATGGTGCGTTAAGTGGAACTTTAACTTTTATTATCAATGGAACAAGTGGCCAAGCCATTTCCACTGATCCTGGTGCCAGTTTTACACTCTATTTTTCTAAACACGATATTGAAAATTGGGATTTAGTTAAAACTGATAATGCTTCTTATTCCGGCACATTAACCGAAGTAGATGCTGACAGTTCCGGAAACACCTGTACTAGCGATGATTATACTACCCTTGCCAAATATTATGATTCCAATGATAACGATATTAAAGAAAATGACGAAAAAGAGATTTATGCCATAATTACTGATTCTAATGGCTGCTTCGCAGTGAAAATGCCCCCTGGTAACTACGATATTTATGGATAAAAAATGGAATTGCAAGAAGGTATTAAAGAAGATATAGAACATAATTATAAGAAATGGATAATTGTATCTTTAATCCTAATAATCATTTTGGCCGTCAATTTCGCCGTATTTAGAAATTCTTCTTTATTACCAGATATGGAAGCAGCTACGGCTAAGACCTTCACCCTTAGTACGGAAGAATCTTCCACTACTTTGAATGATTCTATTTATGTACCTCAAAAAATAGGTTCAGTACAAGTGATAAGCGGATCAACTAATCATATTGACATTAAAGGAAGTTAGAGATTGTTGGTTATAAAATGATTATTCTTTTTTGTTATTTTTCAAAATATTTTCTAAAATGATTTAATACCAACTTCCATCCATCATTATCACCACTTCCCTTGGCAATTGTTTTCCAGGAAAACCAGAAGCCATAACTCGCCCATAAGCACCTACATTACCTATTGTTAGTATATCTCCTTCTTGAACCGAAGGTAGTTTCCGATTATATCCCATAAAATCCGATTGTAACACTGTGTTCCCACGTATATCATACAATTCTTTTAAACCATTTTTACCAACTACTTCAATGGGATGTTCTGCACCATAAAGCAGAGGACGGGCAAAATCGCCAAATCCAGCATCAACGACAATCTGCTTTTTTCCCTTCAGTTGTTTGACATTGGTTACTTTGGTATATAATTTCCCTGCTGAAGCCATAATTGATCTTCCTGGTTCTATTTTCATTCTAATTTGCCTACTAAAAAATTGAGAGAGCTCCATTACTACTTTATTATAATATTTGCTAACAATACGTAAATCTAATTCTAAACCAAAACCACTTCCAAAATTAACGTATTGTAGATCTGAAAATTTTTGAGCTTGTTGAGATAAATAATATACAAATTGGACAAAAGGTTCTGGTTCATTTATATTTGATGCCAAGTAACCATGAATTCCAACAACTCTGCTTCCCCTAGTAGCCGCTAGAATTTTAACTCGATCAAAATCTTCTTCAGCTATACCCGCATTGGAATGCTTAGCAAAATTAGTAATATTTTCCGGAAGCTCAATATTAGCCATTCTTACTCTTATGCTAAAATCCCTGCCTATCTGGCAGTATTTCTCCACTTCTTCAACAGAATCTAAATTAACTGAGATACCATTTTTTACTAACGTTTCCAAAGTGGTAGTATCCAATCCTACAGAAGTAAAAGAAATTTTATCTCTGCTAAATCCGGTGTTGCTAACTAAGTCTAATTCGGGGAGTGAATTAATTTGAACACCCCCGCCCATCTTTTGTATTATTCTTAAAATAAAGGGATTGTTATTGCACATAACCGCATAGTGTATCTCTGCTTCAGGAAAAGTGTTGACGATAGAATGATAATTATGTCTTACTATTTCTTCTTCATAAACATAAAGAGGAGTGCCAAATGTGTTCACTAATTGGAATATATTCTCTGGTTTCATGTTTTTTATAGCTCATTATTATTCCTCAAAACATTCTTCTAAAAATACACTGAAAAATTAAGCTTTAGACGTCAGTTTAATCTTTTACCCACAACTGTACGGGACTACTTCAATCCCGCCAGAAGATCAGGAAGAATTTTATGCTCTGCTTTACGCAGATGTTCTCGATAGGTTGCTAGGGATATTTTCATAATCTGCGCTAATTTACGCAGCTCTGTTTTACGGGGATAATTGTAATATCCTTCTTGAATAGCTATCTGCAAGGACTGCTTTTGTAAAAAAGTCAAATCTGGAGATAAATGCTGAAAATAGACATCTTTTAACTTTGTTCTTTGCATCTTCAGTAATTTATATTCTGGAAAATGATGGTGTAAGAGATTCACAAATTTGGTCAAATTTTCTTTTTCCCATGACGCTAACTCCCAATATTCGTATCCTTCAGTGTCCACCACCACTGGTTTAGCAAACACGAGTTTTGGTTCATAAAAACTACTAGGAATAGCATCTTTTCGTTCTTCGACAAAGAAAATGGAGTTTCCCTGATGCTCCAGTTTATGTACTCTACTGTCTTTTTTTAGATCATCAATAAAGTTTTGAATATTCTCTTCTTTTCCATAAATGGTTTGTAATTGGGGGGCATAGGTTTTTTCATTTTTTATATAAATGCTAAAAGGGCCACCAATAGTCTGCACTTTGTACTTTTGGCAGCGATTTCCTATGACACAATCGTGTCGTACTCTGGCTTTAGCAATCCACATAGTACCATAATAGTGCGGTGATATAAAAAGGTTTAGACCTCTGCAAGATTCAGAACCAAAAACTTTAAATACTACACGTACATACACGTACGTGTGGCAACTAAGACTTTAACCATTACTGAAGATGCATATGAACGGCTGGCAATGCGCAAAGAGAAGAATGATAGCTTCAGCGATGTTATTGTTAAACATTTTCCCCGGCATTCACTCATGGAGTTAGCTGGAATCCTAAGTCATGATGAAGCTGAAGAAATGCGTAAACATATTGCCGAAGGTCGTGCACGTTCCAGAAAGCGAATGGAACTGATTGCAAAGAGGATGAAATGATTTTAGACACTAGTTTCCTCATTGATTTCTTGGAGGGATTACCAGAAGCCATCACTAAAATGCAAGAAATGCAGAATAACCCAGAAACTATTTTTATATCTGCACCTACTATTTTTGAACTTTGGACGAGAGTATCTCAAAGTAATCAACCAGATAAAGAGAAAGAAAAAGTAAAAAAAATAATTGATTCACAGCACATTCTTGAGCTCACTAAATCATGTGCAGAAGAAGCCGGGTTAATTAACGGAACTTTGTGGAATGAGGGAAAACCCATAGATCCAGAAGATTGTATGATCGCGGGAATAGCTAAATATTATGATGAAACGATACTAACTCGTAACATAAAACATTTTAACAGAATAAAAAGTTTAAAGATAGAATCGTACTAAACCTCATCCGCCCGCCAATGTGGCTTCACTTCTTCATCGCCCAAAGTATCTTTTCTAATAAAACCTTCCCAGGCAATCATTGCTCCCTGATCTCCGGCTAAGTCCATAGGCACTTTATAGAAGGTAGCTCCGCGTTCTTTACACATAATATCTAACATTTCACAGAAACGTTTGTTTGCCCCTACTCCACCTACTAACAATAATTCTTTCTTATCAGTATTAGCCATAGCTCTTTCTACTACTTCTGTACACATAGCAAAACAAGTTTCTTGCACTGAAAAACAAAGATCTTCGGCAGTAGCTTTTTTCTGCTGTAATAATTGTTCCACTTTAGTTAATATACCAGTAAAAGAAACATCCATTCCTTTAACTACATAGGGCAGTTCCACATATTTACCTTTCTTAGCCAATTCTTCCATCTTAGCTCCAGCTGGAAATCCTAGACCTAAAACTCGACCAAATTTGTCTAACATATTTCCCAAACCGATATCAAGAGTTTCTCCCATGACATGATACTTGCCTCCCTCTTGGACGATAATTTGTGTATTGACGCCAGAAACATAGAGGTAACATGGATCTTGCAATTTATTGTAAACTTTGCCAATACTTAAATGAGCACAGCAATGATTTATTCCTACTATTTTCTTGTTGTATTTTTGAGACCAATCTTTAACTATTTTATAGCCAGTCCAAAGTACGGGATCTAAACCAGGACCGGCAGAATAGGCAATAAATTCGATGTCTTTCCAAGTAATATTAGCTTGCTCTAGGGCTTTCTTGAGAATTTCTTCCGAGAATAAATTATGATGTTCAGCAATCTGATCCGGAATCATACCGGAATCGGGAGAGCTATAACTATTTTTAACGTTGGCGAGAACTTCGCCTTCTGAAGTTATGATACCTACACCGAACGTATGTGCGGTTGTTTCAACTCCCAGGATGATCATAATTTAGTTAAAAAGGGGAGTTATTTAAAAATTTGTGGGAGTAAATTTTATAGGGGTTATTTTTAATCCATTATTTTGGAAAAGCACAATTTAAATATCCCCAAAATATACTTAAACCATGACCACAAAGAAGATCAACAAAAACGTCTATCTCCTGGGAATAGTCAGCTTACTTACAGATATCAGTTCCGAAATGATCTTCTCTGTATTCTCTATCTTCTTCACTTATTTTAGGGTGTATTTCTAGGACTTATTTTAACGCTTTTTTAAGCTGCTCAGCTGTGACTATTGTCTCAGTAAAATTCGCCCCACTGAGATTCGCCCCACTGAGATTCGCCCTAGTGAGATTCGCCCCAAAGAGATTCGCCCCAATGAGATTCGCCTCAATGAGATACGCCGTAGTAAAATTCGCCCTAGTGAGATCCGCCCCAATGAGATTCGCCCCAGTGAGAATCGCTTCTCTGAGATCCGCCCTAGTGAGAATCGCTTCTCTGAGATTCGCCCTAGTGAGATTCGCCCCAAAGAGATTCGCCTCAATGAGATACGCCCTAGTGAGATTCGCCCCAAAGAGATTCGCCCCAATGAGATCTGCCCAAGAGAAATTCGCCCTAGTGAAATTCGCCCCTTTGAGATTCGCCCCAGTGAGATCCGCCCTAGTGAGATCCGCCCCTTCGAGATCCGCCCCTTCGAGATCCGCCTCTTTGAGATTCGCCCTAGTGAAATTCGCCATTTTCAGATTTATTTTTTGAATTATTGACGTATTGGGTCTGGTACTTTCGTAAAAATCTTGACCACACAGAAGCATCAATAAAATTTCTTTATTCTCTGGTCTAGATAATACTTCACCATCAAACCATGGTTCTGATTCAACTATGCCCCGACTTTCTTTTAATAACTGGATGCACATAACTACATTTTGTCCCGCCGTTTTCAAATAATCACTTCTCTTCTTTTCAATTACAGCTACTTCCGCTGGTTTCTTGCCTTCCTTCTTTGCTAACTTGTCTAAGTGTTGCAAAGCAGACAAGGATTCTTGAGCAGCTGCCCGAGATTGTGAAATCTTTTGTTTCAAAATGCCTACTTCTTTTAACTTAGGCAAATGTTTCAGACCGGACTTGCTTCCACTCCATTCCAAACGTCTTCCTTGAGTATTAAGATTTCTCAGTAATTTTACCGCCTCATTAAAATTTTTAGAAGCGATCTTCTGTTTCGCTTTAATAGCCCATCCTTCCATTGCAGCTATAATGTCCTTAATTGATTCTTCAGTCATGTATATCACCTATTTTTAAATTGTAATGATGATATGGAAGTTTACTATTTAAATATTACTGAAGAGGAAAAGGGGTCTTTGTCAAAAATGAATATCTAACCTCACCTACCTCCAGAAAACTATTTATAGAAAACAAGCATTCTAACTACATGATAATTCAAACCTTCACCGGAACCCATTTTCAATGTGGAGAAAAGACCGGATCTTTTTTTAAAAGTCAAATCGCCTGGCGTTTGAAACATAATAAAATAACAACCAAAAGTACTGAAAAACATCTCCAAGCATTGCAAAAATTACGCACCACTCTCAATAAAGATTATCCTTTCATAATGCAGGAAATGGAAGGCCTAGCTTCAGGTTCCGATGAAGGAGGAATTACCTGCCACGCAGCAATTGTTTGTAGAGAGTTGAAAATTCCCTGCTTAATTGGAACAAAAAATGCTACTAAGATCTTAAAAGATGGATATTTGGTGGAATTGAAAGCAAATCATGGGAGAGTAAAGATTTTAGAAAGATAATTTTTCTTTCTTCATCTAAAAGTATAATTTATAGCTCGAATTTTAGGAAGGATAAATTCAACGTACACTTTTGTCTTTGAGGCAATAGTTTCTTTTGGTGCGTTGGGTGTGTTTGTGTCAAAGAAGTTAAATTAATGCATAAATGAAAGATTGTAAGACTTAAATTCAATGTTATCTACTTTTATTTTAATAGAAATTTTAAAAGTGCCAGAGGACCTATTGGTGTTTAGATTAATTTCTTTAATTCGGTTAAAATTGAATGAGGTGGGTAGTCTTTCTTTAAAGAAAGCTATGCACATTTTACTCAATTCATCCTTTTTTTCTAAAATATTTATATCCCTTTTCTTAGGAATATCTTTAAAATAGCCATATGACATTTGATAATCTAAATGACTAGCTAAATCATGCCCAATTCCTTTTAAGATAGTGAGTTTCATAGTAAAGAGTAACATCTTATAATATAAATAACTTGTTCTTAAAAAACAATAAACTTAAAAAAGAGAGCAGGAAAAGAGGTATTGTAGCCCCGTTGTGTAGTGGACTAGCATATCAGGCTCTGGACCTGGAGACCACGGTTCGAATTGGCAAGAATAATCATTCTTGCCACGTATGTCCGTGCGGGGCTATACATACAAAAGTGTAAATCGGGGGGTGTTGGGTCCCCGGGTTTATTTTTTAAAGTTAGAATTAAATCTTTAAAGACCGAGAAATGGTTGTAATTTTCGTATAGATACTAATCTATAGATGACTGCGCGATTTAGATTACATTTGGCACAGTCATCTATAACAGAAGAAATAAATAATTAATATAAATAGTTATTTCCTCTGAGATATAATAGCGATAAATGGATTAAAAATATACTGCCGCTAGTCAAAGAAAACCGCCCACCACTGGTGCAGGAAATGAAGCAAGGACTTCATTTCAGCACAGAAATGTGATATTCTTCACATTTCTTGTGATCGCCTGCGGGCTCAACACCAGTGGCATGCTCGCTTC
>Ga0209542_10006607_pt1 | contig 22490 bp, 19 predicted proteins | sample RifCSPhighO2_01_FD_184028 | JGI IMG/M metagenome (GOLD analysis project Ga0209542, IMG submission 184028) | Soil microbial communities from Rifle, Colorado - Rifle CSP2_plank highO2_0.1 (SPAdes) (version 2) | ecosystem: Environmental > Terrestrial > Deep subsurface > Rock core/Sediment ... | reverse complement strand
AATATTTCTCCTCCGCTCTCCACAAAGGTTGCGATTCGATCATGTAAATGACCGTTTCGCCTCCCGCCATTGTAGACGCTCCCTATCAGCTTCCGTTGAGTCGAACTGTGCATATCGGTGGTAAAATATTGTGCGACGTATGGTAGCCGATCTGAAAGGACTCAAAACCCAATTCCTGGAATACTTGGAGATAGAAAAAGGGCGCGGGGTCAAAACGGTCGAGAATTACGACCGGTATTTGGTACGTTTTTTAGGTTACGCCAAGGTCACAAAGCCTGGACAGATCACCGAACAGATGGTGCGCGAGTTCCGCATCCAGCTCAATCGCTCCGCTGGCGTACATGGGACGATGAAAAAGAATACCCAGAACTACCATTTGATAGCCCTGCGCGCATTTCTGAAATTCCTGCGCAAACGTGATGTCGGATCGCTCAATCCTGAGCGCATCGAGCTTGCAAAAACCGGCGGGCGCGATCTCGACCTTATCACAGCCGCCGAGTTGAATAGAATAATGAAAGCCCCGACGGGAGATACGCTTACCGCGCTGCGCGATCGTGCGATACTCGAATTATTTTTCTCGACTGGCTTACGCGTATCGGAGTTATGCAACTTGAATCAGGATATCGATCTCACCCGCGACGAATTTTCGGTGCGCGGCAAGGGCGAGAAAGTTCGCGTCGTATTTCTTTCCCACTCAGCCAAGCAGGCTGTAGCTGAGTACTTAAAAAAACGCGGCGACATGTCTGAGGCACTTTTCGTTTCGTATGGCCCCGCCTACGCCAAGGCTTCAGCGGGCAAGAAAGGGCAGAACAAGGATTTGCCACGATTAACCCCAAGATCGGTTGAGCGAATGGTCAAACAATACGCGGTAAAAGCTGGGATCACGCGCAAAGTCACACCGCATGTCATCCGTCACTCATTCGCAACCGACCTCTTAGAGAACGGCGCCGATCTGCGAAGCGTACAAGCGCTCCTCGGCCACGCCAACATCGCAACGACCCAGGTCTATACACACGTCACGGATAAGCATTTACTTGAAGTACATCGAGCATTTCATGGAAAACGAAGAAACTAGCCCTCGACGCCCGCCCGTTCACACGCCTTGCGTGTGTCGGGGCAAACGGCGTAGCTGATACGTTGCTGGTACAGCACAACTGCGCGGTAACACCGCGCAGGTTGCTTTGCCAAGCGTGTTGTTACGCCCCTTTCGGGAATAGTGGCTGCGGATAGCGAAAGCGTCGTATCGGAATGATGTTGCTATAGCGTGGCATCGGCTCTTGCGGGGTTACGACGCGGAACATGCCGACGTTTGTCTCGCGAATACCATTGAAGGCACCCCATTCCGCGCTACCTTTCTCCGCTGTCCTTGCGAAGAGGTCTAATTGTGTGCTTGTGTATTTCATATTTTTGCGCACGAGGAGAGTTTACTACCCGCCTCGTATATCTAAGACGGCTTTTCCGCACTCGTATTACATGTATACACGATTACACATGACGACAACGTGAACATGTTTTGGTTACACCACGCCGTGATATGGTATCCATATGAAACTCGTTTCCTGGAACGTAAATGGTATCCGGAGCGTGCATAAGAAGGGCATGTTGGTCCCCTTTCTGGAAAAGGTGAAACCCGATATCGTGTGTCTACAGGAGACGAAGGCGGAAGAGCATGAATCCGAGGTTGATTTACCCGATTACGAGGAGTATTGGAATTCCTCAACGAGAAAAAAAGGCTACGCTGGCACAGCGATATTCACAAAAGTGAAACCTTTGAGCATATTGCTCGGTTTTCCGGGAGAAATACTGAAAAAGTACAAACTGGAGGACGGTTATGGCGATCCAAACGAGGAAGGACGGGTAATTGCAGCCGAATTCGATGAATTGTACGTAGTCAACGTCTATACACCCAACGCCAAACCAGACCTCTCAAGGCTCAGTCTCAGGCACAAACACTGGGACCCCGCTTTTTTGGCCTATATCAAGGGCCTCGAGAAAGATAAACCAGTGGTTGTCTGTGGGGACTTGAATGTTGCCCACACCCCGGACGATTTGGCAAATCCAAAGGCCAATGAAGGCGAGAAGGGCTTTACCAAGGAGGAGCGCGGGGGTATAGACGCGCTCATTAAGGCGGGTTTTGCAGACACTTTCAGGCTTTTCACCAAGGGCAACGGGCATTATTCATGGTGGAGTCACTTCGCCCACGCCCGGGAGCGCAATGTCGGGTGGCGGATAGATTACTTTTTCGTGAGCAAGACCCTCGTACCGCACGTTGTACGGGCCAAGATTCACGCCGACGTGTACGGTTCCGACCACTGCCCCATCTCCCTAGAGCTTGATATATAGCCCGCTGATCGAGGGTTACCCGTCAAATTACCAAGGCCGGCCCTTGGTAATTTGAACCATGCTCTATTGGACACGTGCGTATCTCGAGATATCCACAGGATGTCCTTTACGATGCCTTAAAGGACACGTATGATTACGGACGGTTGCTCATTACCACATTCCCGTGTGTCTCATTAACGGGATATATAACGTACAAAGTTACTTCTACTCTTGTTCATGTCAGGATTACCTCTGTAATCCATTTAAGAAAAAAGTATCTTTGCCTATAGATCTCGCGTTCTTTTAGACAAAAACGCGGAATGTAGAACGAAAGTCGCCTGACGCAGGCGGCCAGATTAATTCGGAAGAGAGACCGAAATAATGTAGGCCACCCCGTCAGGCGATTTTTTTATGAAACGTGGTGTTTTGCGCGCAATTTTTGTACCTCAGCCGAATCCGCCTCCTCCTTCTTGTCTTTCCCCTGCTCGCCGAGGACCTTCAGCTCGTTGTCCGGCAGTTTTGCCAGCTCTTTGGCCCGCGAGTTCAGGTATTCTTCGGTATTTTGCTGTGGATCATCGAGCACTTCCTCGAGGAGTGCATGCAATATCCAGCCGATCCGCGGCGATGGCTTTTCTCCCGTCGTTTCCATCAGGCCCCCCCCATTGATTTTAAGCATGCCGACCGAAATTGGGTCGCGCATCGCTTCGTCGATCATAGACATGTACTTGCGGAGCCGGAATGGATGTTCCTTCGGGCGCCCCGTGCCGATCCTGTCGCACACGCGCAGGTTCAACAGCTCGGATATATTTTCCTGACCGACGCGTGCTATTGTGCGCCGCACCGCAGCGAGTGTGATTTGATCCGGATCGGAGAAAAACATGTGCCAGCGGATCAGCAGGACGACTTTTTCTATCGTATCTTTGGGAAATTTGAGGTCGTTCATAATTCGCTTCGCCATCTTTGCACTCATGACCTCGTGGCCATGGAAAGTCCAATCGTTTTTCTCACCGGACCATACGCGCGTCGCCGGTTTTGCTACATCGTGCAAGAGTGCTGCGAGCCGTACCTCGAGTTGCCAGTCTTTGTCGGCCGCGTGTTGTAGTGAACGCATCAAGTGCTCGAACACATCGAATGAGTGTGCTTGATTTTGTGCGCAGCCGATTCCTTCTTCAAGCTCTGGAATGACATGCTTTAAAATGCCGAGCTTTTGAGCCACATACAGGGCCTGCATCGGGCGAGGACTCATCAAAATTCGGACGAGTTCATCGCGTACCCGCTCACGTGAGATTTTGGCGAGCTGTGCGGCATTTGAGGCGATACCCGCCGCCGCCGTGCCATCGATAGCGAAATCCAATTCTGCCGCGAGCCGAACGGCGCGTAGCATGCGGAGCGCATCCTCCTCGAATCGCTTGTGCGGATCGCCGACCGCGACGATAACTTTACGCCCCAGGTCTGTTTGGCCATCGTGAAGGTCGACGAGTTCCCCCGCCGCTGCATTGTAGGCAATCGCATTGATCGTGAAATCACGGCGCTCGAGGTCATCTTCGAGCTTGTCGCTGAACCTCACTTCATCCGGACGCCGTGCGTCGGAATATTTGCCCTCAATGCGGAATGGAGTTATCTCGATAACCTTGAGACGAGGATCTTCGGATTTTGTCACGACACCGACAGTGCCGAAATCGTTTTCATAAAACGTTTCTTCGAACAGCTCTTGTATCTCGTCGGGTTTCGCAGACGTAGTGATGTCCCAATCTTTTGGCGCGCGCCCAAGCAGGAGGTCGCGCACACAGCCGCCTACGAGGTACGCCTTATGTCCCGCGCCCTTGAGCGCATTGCAGAGCTCGCGCACCTCAGTTGGAACAGGAAGTGTTACTGTTTTCATATCTGATATTGTAGTGCATTATAGACGCGACGCTCCCGTGGTGAAACGGATATCACGCAACGCTTCGGACGTTGTATTCTAGGTTCGAATCCTGGCGGGAGCAATACATCAATTCTGTGCGGGTACGGAGAATCGAACTCCGCTCTCGTCCTTGGCAAGGACGCGTTCTACCACTAAACCATACCCGCATTACCTACACTTTCTCACACTCAACTTTCTGCACCACCGTACGGATATGGCGACAGTATCACCCACCGAAACCATACCCGCATTACCTACACTTTCTCACACTCAACTTTCTGCACCACCGTACGGATATGGCGACAGTATCACCCACCGAAACCATACCCGCATTACCTACACTTTCTCACACTCAACTTTCTACACCACCGTACGGAGATGGCGACAGTATCACCCACCGAAACTATACCCGCGTTCGGGCGATTATACAGGCGCGCAGTAGTTGCGGCAATTATTTGGCTACTTGATTGGGGGCTTCGCGGGAGGTAGCTCAATGATGCGCGCGATTGTCTGGTGGTTTCGGTACACCGCCACGAGGCTGGCAGCAGCGATTACAAGTAGCACAGCAGGCATCCAGACGGTCCCCCTGCACGTTGCGGCAAGCAACCAGAATCCGAGTAAAAGGACAAGCGGTGCGAGTATAAGGCTTGCCGGTAAATACTGAGAACGTGCTACGAGCAGTCGCTCGTATATGGCCGTTACGACCGCAATGACTATGAAGAGTGCGAGCAGGATGAGCCACAGCTGGATCGCTCCGATCGAACTGCACGCACCATTAAGCGTGGCACCGAGTGCCCCACTTGCCGGGAGGACCCCCCCGTTCACTGAGACTGTGCCAGACGTCGCCGAGGTGCTAGGTCCTGGTGTCAGAGGTTTCGGAGGTACTGGGGGCGCAGAAGGAGTCGGTGTGACGATACCACCACCGGTTGTCGGAGTAGGTGGATTCACACTCTGATCGAGTCCCTGAATGCCGAACGAGATCGTTGACATGCAGGTAACGGCCCCACCCTGTGAAGCGAGTAGCGTAATTGTAATTGAGCCAGCACCACTGAGTTCTATTGGGACGTCCACGTGAATTCTCAGCTGTCCGTTAGGCGTGATGTCGCGAGTCATGTATTGGAAACCGATTGGCGTGTTCCCTATCGTGCCCAATAGCGCGACGTATGCGGCGTTATTGATCGTGACGTCAAAAGAGTTCAACTTACCTCCGTATACATACGGAGTTATATTCGACACCGAGAGCGGTACACACGAGGTGCCATTGGGTGGCAAGAGCTGCCGGGTTTGGACTGCAGCAATCTCTTGGGCGGACGACACCGCGGGGAGAGCAAACACAAAACAGAGCGCAACTACAGCGACAATTGCCAATCCTCCCGTACGCAACGCTGTATTCATAAGTGACGACACACTAGTACGCGCTTCTTGTCGAGTCAAGCGACTCTGTATTCGAATACAAGATATGCAAATGTCAAAGAGTCGTCGCATGAAGAATCTTTTGACACGTAGAGCGGGTTTCTGTGCCCCCTACCCAATAGGAGGACTCGATAACTGCAAAATCACGTATTGTGTGGACAACTCTGTGGACATGTGGATAACGGACATATTCTTCATCTCGTACATATGTCCATTCTTACGCGGAATGTGCATATTTTAAGCCATATTATAACGGGATATAAAAGACATCGCGTATTGAACAATTTTTAATCCATATGTTACTTAAGAAACATCTAAAAGTGACGTTTCGCGTGAAAAGCGGGTATAATTTCTAGATATGTCACCCAAATACTCATCCCGTCGTAGAATGGGCAACCTTGGGGAGGACGCAGCGGTCCAATTTCTTGAGCGGAAGGGCTTTAAGATTTTAGAAAGGAACTTTCTGCGACCGTGGGGTGAGATAGATATAATCGCCGAAAAGGGTGGATCTGTACGTTTTATAGAGGTCAAGGCAGTTTCACGTGAAAACAGTTCCTATAGACCAGAGGAGCAGGTACACCCCGGCAAGCTAAGGAAGCTAGCCCGTACGGCCGAGATGTACATGAACAGTAGGGAAGACGATAGGGACTACCAAATAGACGTGGTCGGAGTACTGATGGATATGGGACGAAGAATTGCCCACTGCCGGCTCTTCGAGCAGGTCCTTTGACCTGTAAAGGACATCGGTGTCCTTTAAGATGTCCGATATACGGTTTCGCTAGCCGTTATTCGAATCGGGGTGCCCAGAATCGAACTGGGTCTACTTTCCTTTGGACCGCGGCAGTGTCCCACACTGCCGGAAATGTTTTTTTTCGGGGCGCCGAGAATCGAACTCGGTCTACTTGGTCCCAAACCAAGCGTACTACCGGTATACTACGCCCCGAAAAAAAACATTTCCCCACCCAAGCGTCTATAAAGAGGGTATACGACACCCCGTAACATGCGAATCCTAGCATAGGATTCGTAAAATATGTTGTTTTTTTACCTAAATATATTCTTGAGGAGCATTTGAGCGAGTTGGGGGAGTTCGCGAAGAGCGAAATCGGTCGAAACAGAGGCCGGATCAAGACCTAAAAATGTATCTAGGTCAAGACCCGTTTGTGTAGCGAGGTCACGATTGATGTAACTGAGCGTAGTCGCTCGCAGATCGCGATCAGCTGTTGTCATACCCTCACTCGTCGTCGTGATGACGCCGATTAATCGTCCCCAAGCGTTTACGATAGCACCACCGGAAGAGCCCGCCTGTGCCTGGATCGTCCCGCCGACGGAAATCACATCCACATTGTGCGACCCGAACGTCATGAGCTGAAGTATGCGGGCGATAGAGCTTGAGGGGTAGAGCGCGGATTCGGTCGAAATTCCGCCAAGGAATTCCGCCGGGAAGCTTGCGGCTAAGACCTGGTCCTCGACGAATCCGATCGCTTCGCGTGTGTCTACGGGGAGAGCGGGGAAAGCAGTTGGACGCGGTGTGCCGTCTAGCGTCCCGGCAATATAGAGAAGGGCATAGTCGAGTTCTCCTGTGCCTGTGGCATGAGACGAGGTAATGTCGGCCGCGTGCTTCTGTATCCATGCGGCGGGTATATAGAGAACATGGGGGATCCAGCGTGGTTGGGCAGGGGAGCCCGTGCGCACAACACATGAGAGGTTTATCTCACGACTCTGCGCCAACAAGACGTATTGAGCGACGTGCGCATTCGTCAGAATTATCCCCCGGGGATCAATAATCGTTCCGCTTCCCGATATTGGGCGGAGACTATCGCCGTTGGACGTACAGAGGATATTGACGAGAGCTTGTCTTGCGGCCACATTAATGTCGTCGAAGGAAAGAGCCGGAGTAGAATATGGATTCCGAATGCGTGTTACCTCTGGGTAGCTTGAACTCGCGGTCACGGAGACCGCATTATTGGCTTTAACAGTGGTTTTCTTGACTGTTGTGGTAGCGGCCCTGCTCGCCGGTTGCGGCGGAACTTCAGTTTCTGGTACAGCCGCAGGGGTCGAAGCAGTCTGTGCCACTGTAGCGGATTGCCGGGTCGATGTTGCCGCGAGGAACGACACCGTTCCTTCAGTCCCTACATAACGGATGCCAAAAAGGAGTGCCCCTATTATCAGTACGAGGAGTGCGATTTGTGCAAAAATGGAATGGAGAGCACTCATCGCTTGAATATATGTTTTTCTAGAAAATATTCAAGTTTTGTGAGTTTCAGTGTATGCTTGCGAGGTCTTGGCCGCGAACAACGGGCAAAGGGCGGGATTAGTTTAGTGGTAAAACACGAGTTTTCCAAACTTGGGTCGGGAGTTCGATTCTCCCATCCCGCACAAAAAACAAAAACCGCCATGAAAGCGGTCTTTGTGTTCTCGAGAATCCGGCAGCTGCCGGATCGGCTACTTTACCGCGTCCTTTAGCGTTTTCGACGCGCGGAATTTCGGTACGCGCATTGACTTGATCTGTATTGTCTCGCCAGTCCGCGGGTTACGACCCGTGCGGCCCGCACGCATCTTGGCTTCGAAGATGCCAAGTCCGGCGATCGAAACTTCCTGACCGTTCTTTAGGGTGTCGGTAATCATGTCTATTATCGCTTCGACAGCGCGCTCCGCATCAGCCTTGGTGCAGTTGATGGTGCTCGCGACTCGCTCCACCAAATCCATTTTATTAGCCATATGTTAGGTTATTTTGTTTTTTTATTAAAGTGACTAATCGCACACTCGACCCCTAAGGCGCTCGGGCGACACATGGCACAGCCATGTGTATAGCCACAAGACCATTTTGGGCCGTATTTCGATGCTGTCAATGACTCCAAAATGAGCTATCCACAATCAGACGGGGCCCGTGTAGGGCCCCGTTTCAAGTCGTGGATCAGTGGAGTAACTCCACCGAAGCCCATTCTATGGGGAAATTCATCCCAGACCAGGCGCCGACGGCTACTCCGGCAAGCGCATACAGCTCGTTTTCTACCTCGGCACACCCTGGCCCCTGCAGCGTGTCGTATGTGGGCCCCAATGCCTTGGCGAGCGGCACAATATAGCTGTCGTCGATTTCGGTCGGTATTGCAAGTGAGATGGGTCCGTCACCCACTACCGCCACGATGAGATGCGTCGGAAGCATGACGCGCCGTGCGCCGCTGTTCACAAGGAACAGAGCATTGCCGCTTGAAATACCAATACCGATGTCTGCGCGGGCACCACATCGCGCCATCTCTGCGACGCGGCACGCTTCCCGCACCAAGGGTTCTGCGCCAGTTAGCTTGTTCGAACGCGCAAAGCAGGATACGACCTCGAACTCGATAGTACCCACCTCCCGTTGTAGGGATTCGAGTGCCGAGCGAACAACGCTCAGCACAGCTGAATTATCAGTGCTGAGAGCGATTATTCGCTTGGTCATTGTAACCTCCCGTGTCTCGCCGCAGAGTAGTCGGCGTGTGCGGTACTGTCAATTATTTCGCGTATTCGATGACCCGAGTCTCGCGAATGACGGATACTTTTATTTCGCCGGGGTACTGGAGCTCCTTTTCTACCTTGTCGGCGATGTTACGGGCCAACTTGCGTGCATCGAGGTCGGAAATCTCCTCGGGCTTTACGATGACACGGATTTCGCGACCGGCCGAAATGGCGTAGCTCTTCTCGACGCCGGGTTCGTTGTTGGCGATAGCCTCCAGTTCTTCGAGCCGCTTGATGTAGTTCTCTACAGAGTCGCGGCGTGCGCCGGGTCGGCCGCCGGAAATAGCATCCGCGACCTGCACGATCATACTTTCTGGTGTTTCGTATGGATATTCTTCGTGGTGCGCCTGCATCGCCTTGATCACGAGCTCGTCCACACCGAATTTCTGCAGAATGCGTCGGCCAATCTCGACGTGTGTACCGGGTACCTCATGATCCACCGCTTTACCAATGTCGTGGAACAGCGCGCCCGCACGTGCGACAGCCGGGTCTGCCCCCAATTCTTCAGCAAGCATCCCCGCGAGATGCGCGACCTCAACTGAGTGGTCAAGCACATTCTGTCCATAGCTCGTGCGGAAATAGAGACGGCCCAATATCATGACGAGTTTGGGATCGAGGTTCGGCACCTTGGCTTCGTATGCAGCCTCCGCACCCTTTTTCTTGATGATGGTATTTATTTCCTGTTCCGCCTTTTGTACCGACTCTTCGATCTTGGCAGGCTGGATGCGACCGTCGAGTATCAGATTCTCGAGCGCGATACGCGCAATCTGCCGTCGGATAGGGTCATACGAAGAGAGCGTGAGCGTACCGGGTGTGTCGTCAATGATGACATCGACCCCGGTCGCACGTTCGAAGGCGCGGATATTGCGGCCCTCTTTGCCGATTATCTTTCCCTTTATTTCGTCGCTCGGCAAGCTGATCGTCGTAGCCAGAACATCGGAAACGACGGAATTGCCCAAGCGATGAACTGATGTGGTGAGTATCTCCTTTGCGCGTTTCTCCAATTTTTCATCGCTCGCTATTTCGAGTTTGCGCATACGACCCTCGAGGTCTGTTTCGTACTGCTTCTCGACCGATTTGATGAGCTCGTTCTTTGCTTCTTCGACACCAAGGCCGGCGACTTTCTCCAATTTCTCTTGCTGTTCATGGACCAAGCGCTCCGCTTCCGCTCGGGTCTTCTGCAACTCCTCCGATTTCCTATTGAGTGATTCCTGTTCGGAGTCCAAGTTTGTCTGGCGGTTGTCCAAGAGCTCCTCTTTGCGCACGAAACGCTCCTCGGTCTGTTTGAGGTCGCGGGCGCGCTCGTTGATTTCGGCCGAAAGTTTTGATTCCTTTTCCTTGCCGCGCGCCTCAGCTTCGGCGATGATGCCCTTCGCCTTTTCTTCGGCATCCAGCATCATCTTGCGGATCTGCAATTCCATCGAGCCCTTCTTGCCCAATGAAATAATCAGTCGCAGGAAGTATCCGAATGCAACGCCAATCACGCCCGCAAGAGCGAGAAGGGCCAATATTAGATTTAATGTCATACGCGTCTATACAGACGCGTATCTGATTATGTGCGGAAAAGACTAAACAATGGCTTAATAGAGCTGTTTATGGCTAGTTCCTGCACGCTCCCCAGACACGCGAATGAAAGTTTGAAATTCATATTACTAAGGTGTACGTGAAATATATCACAAGTGTGAAAATCTACCATTCCTACAGCTAAGTCGCGGTCCTAGCTCAAAACTTTATCTACAACGCCGTATTTCAGCGCCTCGTCAGAGGACATAAAGTAGTCGCGGTCCACGTCTTTCTCTATGCGGTCCAGTTTTTGGCCCGTATTTTTCGCCAAAATCTTGTTGAGCCGTTCGCGCATCTTGATTATTTGCTTGGCGGTTATTTCGATATCCGCCGCCTGGCCCTCTGCGCCACCGTGCGGCTGGTGGATCATGATCTCGGCATTCGGAAGCGCGTAACGTTTGCCTTTTTCACCGGCGCTGAGTAGTACCGCTGCCATCGAAGCTGCCATCCCTACGCACACTGTCGAGACGTGCGGCTGTATGTGGTTCATTGTGTCTAAAATTGCAAAACCGGCAGAGACCTGGCCGCCAGGGGAGTTGATATAGAACGAAATATCCTTCTTCGGGTCCTCGGATGCAAGGAACAGAAGCTGTGCGACGACGAGGTTCGCCACATCGCCGTCTATTGGGCCGCCGAGGAAAATGATACGTTCCTTGAGAAGGCGCGAATAAATGTCGTACGCGCGCTCACCCATCGAGGTTTTCTCGATAACCATTGGCACAAGCATTTGAGATTTCGTATTCATGCGCATGAGTGTACCCCTTACCACAATTCAAGTCCAGAATTGTGGTAAGGGGTGTATAGAAAAAAATCTTCCACGCAACTCGTCTTGCCGAGATAGTCTGTGGCGCGGGAAGAAAAATGAGCCATAATGCCCGCATGGCGGTCAATTGGCGGGACGTGCAAGACAAAGCGGTTTCATTTGTCCACGAATATGGTGACGCGAGCGAAGAGGACAAATGGGCCAAGGCATTTTGGGTGCGATTTTTCGACGTGTTTGGCGTCCGCGAACGGTCCGTTGGAATCTTTGAGGAACGGGTCAAACTGCTCTCAGGTGCGAGCGGTAAGATAGATTTCTTTGCACCGAATCGATTTCTCATAGAGCACAAAACTGCTGGCAAGGACCTCGACAGTGCTTTCCTGCAGGCCGCAGATTACATGGACGCGCTTTCGGAGGACGAAAAGCCTCGGTACATCATCGTTTCGGATTTCAGACGGTTCCGCATCATCGACCTGGAGGCTCCGGAAGAAAGCCGCATCACCGAATTCACTCTGGAAGCGTTCCCAGACAATGTGCAAAAATTCTCCTTCTTGACTGACGAGAAAATACAGGTGTACAAGGAAGAAGCCCCCATCAACGTTCGGGCGGTGCGCGCGATAGGCAAACTATACGATGCTCTCAAGTCGTCGAACTACGATCCGAAGTATCTGCCACCGCTACTCACGAGACTCGTCTTTTGTTTCTTTGCCGATGACACCGGCATTTTTAATCCAAACGCGATGCGGCGATATATCGAAACGAACACCAAGCCCGACGGAGGCGATATAGGGAGCCACCTCAACTCAATTTTTCAAGTGCTCGATACTCCAGAGAATAAGCGGCAAACCACGCTCGACGGTGCCCTCGCGAGCCTGCCATATGTAAATGGGGGGCTTTTCAAGGAGCACATGCCTGTAGTTTTCGGCTCGCGCGCAGTGCGCGACATGATCATTGAATGCATGACGTTTAATTGGCGCGCTATCTCACCCGAGATATTTGGTTCGATGTTTCAATCGGTGATGAAAGAAAAAGCACGGCACGACCTCGGTGCTCACTACACATCAGAGATAAACATTCTCAAAGTCATCGACGGGCTTTTTCTCGAGGAACTCAAAGCAGAACTCGAGACAGCCAAATACAACGAGGCGAAGCTCAACGAATTGTGGGAGAAGATCGCCCGCATCACGCTACTGGACCCAGCATGTGGGTGCGGCAACTTCCTTGTGGTAGCGTACAAAGAATTGCGCAAGATCGAGAACGAAATAATAACGCGCCTCTACGGACGCGCGGACAAGCGCGGCTCGGCGCAGATTTCCGCTGGACACGGACGGCTCGATTTAGGCGCGATAGACCTCAAAAAAATATCGAAGCTTTCAATTGAACGGATGTACGGAATAGAGATAGAGGCATTTCCCGTCGAAGTCGCACGTCTCTCCCTCTGGCTCGTTGACCACATGATGAATGCTGAACTCGGCAAGATATTCGGCAAAGCCCACCGTAAACTTCCACTCGCCGAACAGCCGCACATCGTGCAGGGTAATGCGCTCTCACTCGATTGGGGGACTGTTGTCCCCAAGGACAAGCTCACCCACATCCTCGGCAACCCGCCGTTCCTCGGTAAAAAGGAGCAGGATGAGCAACAGAAAAAAGATATGGAAACGGTGTGGGACGCTGAAAAGAGAACGGGGGTGCTCGACTACGTTACATGCTGGTACAAGAAAGCGGCTGATCTAATAGCAGGGACACGAATCAGCGTCGCGTTCGTTTCGACCAACAGCATCACGCAAGGCGAACAGGTCGGCGTGCTCTGGCCGTACCTCTTGAAACTAGGCATCAAGATTCATTTCGCGCACCGCACATTTCGTTGGAGCAACGAGGCGACTGGAAAAGCCGCAGTCCATTGTGTAATTATAGGTTTCGGAGATTTTGATACTCCGCATAAGTATCTTTCCGATTACGAGGATATTGCCGGAGAACCTGAACGGTTAAGGGTCGCAAATATCAATCCTTATTTGGTTGGAGCTCCTGACGTTGTCGTCGAGAGCCGGACACAAACCATTAACGGCGCTCCGAAAATGAATTACGGTAGCATGCCGATAGATAAAGGCGCACTCATACTTTCTAGTGAGGAAGCCGAAAATGTCAGGAAAGAATGTCCGCAAATGGCAGAGTATGTGCGCCCGTATATGGGCGGCGAAGAATTCCTAAATGGAGGGGAACGTTTTTGTCTCTGGTTGGATAAAGCCACACCGGAGGCAATTCGCACTTGTTCACCAATCAGAATACGCGTTGAATCAGCAAGGGATTTTCGGGCGAATAGCGGAAGGGAGGCAACTAAAAAATTAGCTGGCACCCCATATCTTTTCGGTGAAATACGACAACCCAAAAACGACTACATTCTGATTCCTAAAGTTTCATCGGAGACACGCCCATACATGCCGATAGGCGTCGTTTCTTCGGGCATCATAGCAAGTGGCAGCGCTCTTATCATTCCACAGGCAAATTTATTCACTCTTGGCATTTTATCTTCGGCAATGCACATGGCGTGGATGCGAACAGTTGCAGGTCGAATGAAATCGGACTATCAGTATTCAGCGCAGATTGTCTACAACAACTTCCCGTGGCCGGAGAAGCCAACAGACGCACAGAGGAAAGCGGTCTGGGATGCGGCACAAGCTGTACTCGACGTCCGTAAGAAATATCCAAGCTCGACCCTCGCGGATCTCTACGACCCCAATACCATGCCCGCCGATCTATTGAAGGCCCACAAAGCACTCGATAAGGCCGTCGACGCCTGCTACGGCAAAAAGGTATTCAAATCCGAGCCCGAGCGGCTAGAGTTTTTGTTTGAATTGTATACGAAACTTAACAAACAGAATCTTTGAATATGGACAAGGAAAAAGCTGAATTGTTGCAAAGAAACATCAAAGACTATGACCAAGATCTAAAAATAATGGGAGAGGTCATTGAAAAGCACGAAAATGTTCGGGAAAGGATAATCAAATACATGTATCAGCTGATTGCTGCAATTGGGCTGGTTGCAGGATTCGGGTTCACTGCGGTCTCTTCAGTACATTCCGTTCCCTCGTTTATTCTTGGAGAAGTATCGCTCTTCTCGGCTATGGCTACAGGAATGTGGTTTGTTAAAAAGGCTTTTCTCGATGAAGCAAAGATTTATGCAACATATATAGATAAGATAGGAAAGATTATGGAGGAGAGGTTAGCAGCTAAAGATGAGAATCTAGAGGATCTACGGTCCAAGATGAATATATTGCAACAGAGAGAACATGTGTTATTTGATGAGCGCGCAGACGACACGAACTCAGAGATATACTTCAAAGCAATTTCCTATCTATTCGTACTCGGTGGGATTTTTCTCTTGCTGTCTTTTTTGATTCCCGAGGTTTAATCGTAGGATAGTAAAGTAACCTACTCCAAAGGTTAAACCTTGGGACGAATCACTTTTTTGTTCGTGTGACTAATTTCAAACCCCGCCTTTCGGCGGGGTTGTATGTCAGCGGTCTTCTGTGCCATGTCCGCGTTTCGGCATATGTTCGACGACAAAGTGCTCCGGGTCTCGTCGTGCGACCTCGACAGGAACCAATTCGCCAGTATCAGCATTTCTGCCAATCTTGAAAGATTTAGATTTAGTCATGCGCATCTTATTTAGCTAATAATGTTGATAAGTCCACTTTACACTTTTCACACCGGATAAAGAGCTTCAATTCCACTGCAAAAAAGGGGATAGCATGTGAATAGTCTGTGGACAATTTTCAAACATAGAACCTCTCAAATCCGAGCCCGGGCGGCTGGAGTTTTTGTTCGAGAGACATAAGAAGCTTGTAGCATAAGCGTTAACTAAGAATTAGACTTGGTGTGTTATTAGTTGTTGACAGAAGTAGTAATATGGGTATACTTGCTATTACTTACTATCATTGGTAATAATACAAACATGGCTAATCCAAGACAATCCACCACGTTTAAAGCGGGCAACCGGAGAAAACACTTTCATAACAAGGACTATGAATATGAGAGTTTTTTTCCTTCGCCGGTGAATCGTCCGTATATATGGAGTGACCAACGTATCCCCGTAATGCTCGAAGAAGCAATGCGGCTTGTTGGTGAGTTGAACGCTTATTCAACACTTATTCCGAATGTTGACTTCTTTATGCAAATGCATGTTCGCAATGAAGCAGTTAAATCGAGTCGAATCGAGGGTACACGCACAGGAATGGACGAAGCCGTATTGCCGGAGGAAGAAATTGCTCCGGAGAAACGTGATGACTGGGCTGAAGTGCAAAATTATATAAAAGCACTCAATCATTCCATCTCGCGTTTGGGAGAACTTCCGATATGTCTCCGACTTCTGCAAGAAGCGCACAAGATTCTCCTTTCGGGAGTACGTGGGGAGCACAAACAGCCTGGCGAAATCCGCACAAGCCAGAATTGGATCGGCGGCACGAGTATTAAGACGGCGGCCTTCATACCACCGCACCCCGAGGACCTTGCAACAGTACTAAAGGACCTTGAATATTTTTGGCACAACAAGGGACTCCATATGCCGCATTTGATTCGGATGGCGATATCTCACTATCAGTTCGAGACGATCCACCCATTCAATGACGGAAACGGGCGTGTCGGGCGCATGTTGATGACGCTACATTTAATCGAACTCGGCATCCTCAAGAAACCAACTCTCTATCTTTCGGATTTCTTCGAGCGTAATAAAGGCGAGTATTATGATGCACTCACATTTGTGCGTACGCGCGACGATCTCGATCAGTGGATTCTCTTTTTCCTGTCAGCGGTCATTGAAACGGCAAAAAAAGGTAAGGATACTTTTGAAAAGATTATCGCGCTACGAACGAAGTATGAGTCGAGCATCATGACCCTCGGTAAACGTACTAAGTTGGCGCACCAATTGCTGTTGCATCTCTTCGCAAATCCGGCCATTACCGTCGCGTCTGCGGCAAAAAAATTGGCAGTGACCGTTGGGACGACAAATACGCTCGTGAACGAGCTTGAAAAGATAGACGTTCTACATGAAGTGACAGGTTTTTCTCGCAACCGTATCTTTGTCCTGCAGGATTATTTGAATCTATTCAAGTAAGTGCGTACTAAAGCCTCCGCGCATCGATCTATATATGCTCGGCGGCGGTGTGACCCACCTTTTCGGTGTTGCCTTCGAGGAATCGAAGCGTTGCTTCGTTGCGCATCGCATGCGCGATGTGGGTGCGCAGAGCGTCGGGGTCCGCGTCTTTATAATGCCGGCGCGCATGCTCAAGCTCGTGTTCGAGCGCGTCTTGCGGCGGTTCAATATTTTCTTTACGCGCTATTTCGGCAAGGATGAGGCGTACTTTGGCGCGCTTGTCTGCGGCTTCCTTCCAGCCCTCGCGCACTTGCTCGCGAGTTTTTTTCGTCTGCGCGAGGTACGCCTCGAGTCCCTGTCCCATCCGTGAAAGGTCGTCTTTCAATCGGGCTTCCATCTCGTCGAGCTCATACTCGCGCAATGCGGTGGGGTAGGCGACAGTGGACTCTTTGACCAAATCATCCAGGATCGAGGCACGGCGTTTTTCGGATGCGCGTAATTCTTTTTCTGTCTGAATATTTTTTCGGAGCGCTTCAGAGAATGCGGCGGCGCTTTCATACCCAAGCGACTGCACGAACATATCGTCGAGTGCGGGCAAATCGTTTTCTGCGAGCATTTTCGACTCCTCCACAGCTTTTTGTGGTTCGACGCCGGTCTCGATTTTATCAATACGGGCGCGCTCACGGCGCAAATGTAGCATTGCATCGGCATGTTCTTGGTCTGAGACACTCGTGTCTTCTTTGGTCTCGGTGTGTTTCTTGGCTAGAGCTTTGTAATCGGGGAGCACAACCTGTGGCGCAAGCGCGGCCCGCGCGGTAAACACAAGCGGTTTGCCGGCTTCCGGCGCATCGGTAGATACGCGAGGAGTTTCGACGATCGGTAGTTTCTCCGCCGCAAGCGCTTCAGGCAATTCGTTTTGTATGGCGAGTTCTGCGGCCTGGCGCATGACCTGCGCTTCGCCGTATACCTGAATGATGCGCTCGATCGGCGCATGGCCAGGGCGAAAGCCGTCGAGTGTAGCATTTTTCTGAATCTCTTTGAGCGCCTGCTCGCGATACCTATCCATCACCGGCACTGGTATTTCGGCGGTAATAGAAACTTCCCACGCGCTCTCATCGCGCACGACTTTTACGTTCTCCAATGCGTGTGTCATTCGCGAGAGTGTAGCAAACAAACGGTATTCGTTAAAGTTGCTACAACAATTCCATGGAATTGTTGTAGCGGGCGCACGTAGGTCACATCACTGTCCGGTTACGGAGTCACCCGGAATAAGCGGTAGAGTATTCGCGCTGTTTCGATTGTTCAAATATGCTCCCCAAAAATAGAGGCCACCGAAAATCATGAGCGCAACGATAATAACAACGCCAACGATCGGGCCCGCACCAACTTTCTGTTGCTCGAATATAGAACGCCCGACATGCGGGGGCGGTGGGACGCTTGCCGGTATTGGGTCGCGTTCCGGTCGGGCAATGGGCTTGCCGGGTGGAGGAGTGGGGACGCGATCAAGCGGCGGCATGCGTGGATTGTAGCATTCGGTGTTATAGCGGCTTAGAGGAACGGAACGAGAAGTAGTGCGACGATGTTAATTATCTTAATCATCGGATTGATGGCCGGACCAGCAGTATCCTTGTAGGGATCGCCGACCGTGTCACCCGTGACCGCCGCTTTGTGTGCATCGGAGCCCTTGCCCCCGAAGTTGCCTTCCTCGATGTGTTTTTTTGCATTATCCCACGCAGCGCCACCGGTTGTCATCGCGATGCCTAGGAATAGCCCCGTCACAATAGCGCCGACGAGTAATCCACCGAGAGCCGCCGGACCGAGGAGAAGTCCCACTGCGATAGGGGTGACAACAGGCAGGAGCGCAGGAACTATCATCTGTCGTAGCGCGGCTTTGGTCACAATATCCACGGCTCGGGAATAATCGGGCTTTGCTGTTCCTTCCATGATTCCTTTGATCTCGCGGAACTGACGACGCACCTCTTCCACGACCGCTTTAGCCGCTTCGCCGACCGCGCTCATCGCCATCGCAGCAAAGAGGTAGGGCAAGAGGCCGCCGAGTAGCAGACCGACGAGGACTTTGCTGTCGGAGAGATCAAAAACAGATGCGATACCGCTCGCCTGCAGCTCCTGCGTATACGCCGCAAAGAGTACCAAAGCAGCGAGACCCGCAGATGCGATGGCGTACCCCTTGGTCACAGCTTTGGTGGTGTTGCCGACCGCATCGAGTGGATCGGTGATATCGCGTACCGACTTGGGAAGGCCGGCCATTTCAGCTATACCGCCGGCGTTGTCTGTAATCGGACCGAATGCGTCTATCGCGACGATAATGCCGGTCAATGACAACATGGCCATCACGGCAAGGGCGATACCATAGAGGCCCGCGAGATGGAAGGAGAGGAGGATAGCCGCGACGATAACGATAACAGGGAGAGCGGTGGCTTGCATACCGACCGCAAGACCATGGATGATGTTGGTCCCATGCCCGGTCGTGGAAGCTTCGGCGATGCGCCTCACGTGCCTGTATTTCGTCGCTGTATAAAATTCAGTAATGAGCACCACGCACGCAGTCACCGCAAGTCCAATGAGCGCGCAGTAGTAGAGATTGAGGGTGCCGTACAGACCATTATTATCCATCAGCCACATGGTGATCGGATAGAACATGGCGGCGGACAAGACGCCTGAAACGACGAGACCTTTGTACAGTGCGCCCATGATGCTACCCGATGAGCCGACTCGCACGAACCACGTACCGATGATAGTGGTGACAATGGAAGCAGCACCTATTAGGAGCGGATAGACAAGTGCGTTCGGAAAGGTCGGGAACAAGTACGAGCCGAGCAAAATGATGGCAACTGCCGAGACGACATAGGTCTCGAACAAGTCCGCTGCCATGCCAGCGCAGTCGCCGACGTTGTCGCCTACGTTATCCGCAATGACACCGGGATTTCTCGGGTCATCCTCGGGAATCGAAGCTTCAATTTTGCCGACCATGTCGGTTCCAACATCGGCACCCTTGGTGAAGATACCCCCACCGAGGCGCGCAAAGACGGAAATAAGAGATGCTCCAAAGGCAAGTCCCACGAGTGCGGGCAAATCGCCGGTCGCCATGTAGAATCCGGTGACAGAGAGAAGTCCCAAACCCGCGACAAAGAGGCCAGTCACCGCACCACCCTGGAAAGCGATGGAGAGGGCCGGGGCCAAACCCCTCTTTGCGGCTTCAGCGGTGCGTACGTTGGCGCGCACCGAAATATGCATACCGGCGAACCCTGCGAGAGCCGAAAGAACAGCCCCCAAAACGAATCCAATGATCGTATTAGCAGAGAATTGCGCGAACACCATAAGAAGCACGATGAGGACGGCGACGATGCCGACAGTCATGTATTGCCGCCTGAGATACGCTTTTGCTCCGCTTTGAATTGCCGCGGCTATCTCCACCATCTTACCTTCACCATCCGGCTGCTTGAGGATATTAATGACCAAAAAGACGCCGTAGAGGAGAGCCAACCCCCCAGCTCCCAACGCGTACAGCAAATATGCACTTTCACTCATGATATATGTCTAATGAAGAATAATTTTCCGTATCACCATAGTGCAAAATTGTTGATTTTGCAATACGAATCGGCTTCGTTAGCGGAGAGTGTAGCAGGGAAGTCGCTTTTGACAACGGTGCTTCGCTGGTGTTAGCTGGGTGGAGAATGCTCTCCGGACGCGAGAGCACAGTGAGGTGGGAGTGGAACATGAAAGGTGCGTGGACCAGCGCTTCTGCGATGGGGGTGAGATTTCAACTCCCGAACAGCGCAAATGATGGAGTTTACCGTGCCGCGCTAGAAGTCGCTGGCTTCAGCTGGTGGCTCGAGCGCAAGCAGGTGGGAAAGAGTCGCATCTGGGGTGATTATCTCGATTGCCACGAGCATCGTCCGGATCCCTACGTCAGCGGCGAGGTGGTCCAAGTGTTCGTCGAGTTTCGCGCGAGCATTTACCAGGATGGGAAGCTCGAACCGAATCCGGACGAAGCGATGCGAAGCCTTACGGACCTCGCGCGTCTCTATACCATCGAGCTCGAGACGCGAAAGCTCGATCATTACGTAAGCGCGACGATCACACATGGATTCTCGATGTGGTCGTATAATCCCGTCCAGGGCACAGCGCAGTTTCTCGTTGCGGCATGATGCTGCACCCAAACACCCGGCGGGTCGCTCGAGCGGCTCGCCGGACCTATTTATTGACAATACGATTGAATCAAGGATGATGCAGAAATATGAACGCAAGAGCGCTTACTCAGGAATTTGGCTCACCTCTATACGTGTACGAAGCTGATGTTATCCGTGCGCGCTGTCGCGAACTAAAAAAAGCTTTCCCAGGTATAGACTTGTACTACGCTTGCAAATCAAATGAGAATCCCGAAGCAGTACGAATCATAACGAAAGAAGGATTCGGCGTAGAAACAATGAGTCCACGCGAAGTCGCGCTCGCGCGCAAGACCGGGGTGCCGATATCCCGAATCGCCTTTACCTGTGGAAGTATCTCTGAAATCGAATTAGTTTCGATGGTACGAAAAGGCATCAGAGTACATCTCGATTCGCTCGTACAGGTAGAGCGTTTTGGCAAGAATTTTCCAGGCCGTGAGATTTCAGTGCGCCTGAATCAGGGGATCGGAGCAGGGCACCATGCGCACGTGATTACCGGCGGGCCTGAGAGCAAGTTCGGCATTGATGTTTCGCACATCGGGCAGATAAAAACGCTTGCGAAGAAATATGACCTGAAGGTAACTGGTCTTCATCAACACATTGGTTCGGATATTCTCGACGAGGTGATATTTTTGCGTGCGATGGACGCGCTATTCGAGACTGCGATGCAGTTTCCGGAGCTGGAACACCTCGATTTTGGTGGTGGGTTCGGTGTGCCGTATACACCGGGTACAAAACGACTAAACATTGTCTCGCTCGGGAAAAAAGTACGCACTCGGGCAGATCAGTTCACAAAAAAATACGGCAGAACGGTCCGGATGTCGTTCGAGCCTGGGCGCTACCTCATTGCAGAAGCGGTGTCGCTCCTTGTTACCGTACAAGACATCAAAAAGAATCCCAAGAAAACATTCGTCGGTATTGATTCGGGTATGGGGCACCTCATTCGCCCGTCGCTCTACGATTCGTATCACGAGATACTGAATGCTACGCACCCGAACAATTCAAAAAAGAAAGTCACAATCGCCGGCGTATATTGCGAATCGGGCGATGTGTTTGCGAAAGATCGCCCGCTGCCTATGCCGGCATTGGGCGATGTGCTCATTGTGAAAAACGCTGGTGCATATGGCTATGCCATGAGCTCCGAATACAATCTGCGCGAACGACCCGCAGAAGTATTACTTGAAAAAGGTAAGTCGCGCATCATCCGAAAACGCGGCGCGTAGTTACTCAGCGTCTTTATTCTGCATCCTTCTCCTTATCTTCCACCACCTCCTCCTGTTGTTCTTCTACCACCTCGTCGGCTACATCGCGATCCTGCGCGACCGGCTCGATATTTTCTTCGCCGGTATCCTTGGCTCCGCCATCGCCGGCGATATCTTTTTTAGCTTCTTCAAATGTATCCTCTGTGGCCGAGACGTTCTCTACATCAGTCGGCTGTACTTTCTGCGCCTCCGCGCCACTTGCAGACCCTACTTCCTCGCCACCGGCTGAGCGGATATCTATCTTCCAACCGGTGAGTCGTGCGGCAAGACGGACGTTTTGTCCGCCGCGGCCTATCGCAAGCGACTGCTGATCTTCGGCCACCTGTACCACTGCACGGCCCTCCTCCTCAAAGAGCTCGATGCCGATCACTTGTGCCGGTTTCAGCGCTTCCTTGACGAAGTCCGCTGGCTTCTCGGACCATTCGACGACGTCTATCTTCTCGCCACCGAGTTCCGATGTGACGACCGCGACGCGCACACCGCGCTGGCCCACGAG
>Ga0209542_10006606_pt1 | contig 22492 bp, 22 predicted proteins | sample RifCSPhighO2_01_FD_184028 | JGI IMG/M metagenome (GOLD analysis project Ga0209542, IMG submission 184028) | Soil microbial communities from Rifle, Colorado - Rifle CSP2_plank highO2_0.1 (SPAdes) (version 2) | ecosystem: Environmental > Terrestrial > Deep subsurface > Rock core/Sediment ... | reverse complement strand
GCAGCGCGGCTAGCTCCACCCTAAAATCACGGGTAAATTGTATGTGCGACATCCCTGTGTGTGGTTAGCTGATACATTTGCGTGTACCGCTATGCTACTGCGGGGATGTTGCGTTTGAGGCTAGAATCTAGGTCTTGAGATTTGACAAAAATATATTATAAGCGTAGGGTTTTAACGTGCGGCAGGAAGCCGCATTTCCAACGGAGATCTCCGATGAGGAAGTTCTTCCCGACCAACTTTTCCCCGCAGGCAACCACCTACATCCCGACGGCGACCGGCTAGCGCGAGACTCGTTTTCGCACTGTTCGGATAACACTAGGTACAAGGGACTCCCTGTGAGCAACGGTTCGCTGTCTGCTGCATCCGCTAGCAACGGCCCTGCAAAAGCACGACCCTCTGGCTATGCCATGAGCGCTTAAGTGTCCCGCCAACGAGTTTTGGGGAAATCTCAAGAAATTCCCCCGCCCCCGCCGCAGTGATGCGTTGGGGGTTGTTATTTTCTTATCCCCTGCCCTATTTTTTGAGCCCTTCACAACAATCTAGGCAGATGTATGATTATCAATGTACCTGGTATCCGCTCCTCGGAGTAGGATGACACGGGTCGTTCGGTCGCAAATAGGAGGACTACCATGTCCCATTTCTTCACTCACGTGCAGGTTCAGAACTACCTGACCAAGAAGGACGTCGCGTCGAAGCCGAAGACCGTCGGCGGCGCCAAGCTCGGCATCTAGGGTCACGAATCGGGGCTCAGTAGTCTGGTCCAGCACCCACACAGGCTGCATCCTCTAACCGTTCAGACCCTCGCTCACGCGGGGGTCTTTTCTTTTTATATATAGGGTGTATAGTGGCTACCAATAAGGGGTCTACCTTTATTAACCCCCTGCGTCGCTAAAGCTATGCAGGGCACAAGAGCGTAGGTTTAACCCGAAAGGGGGCCTGCCCGACAAATCAATAACATATGGAAACTAACCTAACCGAGGAGTCTTTGCCTGCATCCGTGATGCAGATGTTTGCCGACCAGGCCCAGATGCCGCCCGCGCCGGGCGACATCATAGAGGGTACGGTCATATCACTCGACCGCGCGCGCCTGTACGTCGACCTGCCCCCGTTTGGCACCGGCGTCATATACGGCCGCGAGTACATGAACGCCCGCGAGGTCATCAAGCGCACCAACGTCGGCGACCGCATCTCGGCCAAAGTAATATCGACCAACACCAAAGACGGCTACATCGAGCTGTCCCTTAAAGAGGCGCGCCAGGCCGCTGCCTGGGCCGAGGCCGAGACACTAGTCAAAGACAAGACCGTCCTCGAGCTCTTGGTCAAAGAGGCCAACAAGGGCGGACTTATTATGGAGTGGCAGGGCATTGCGGGCTTCCTCCCGGCCAGCCAGCTTAAGGCCGAGCACTACCCCCGCGTTGCCGACGGCGACAAGGACCGCATACTCGACGAGCTGCGCAAGCTCGTGGGCCAGAAGCTCCCCGTGTCGATAATCGGCGCGCAGCCCAAGGAAGGCAAGCTCATCTTTAGCGAGAAGGGCCAGGACGACAAGGAAAAGAAAGAGCTCATCGCCAACTACGCCGTGGGCGACACCGTGGCCGGCGAGGTTACCGGCATGGTGGACTTCGGCGTGTTCGTCAAACTCGAGGAAGGGCTCGAGGGCTTGGTGCACATCTCGGAGATAGACTGGGGCCTGGTAGACGACCCGCGCCACTTCTTTAAGGTGGGCGACAAGGTCAAGGTCAAAATAATCGACATTAAGGAGGGCAAGGTCAGCTTGTCGGTCAAGGCGCTCAAGGTTAACCCCTGGGAGGCCGCCAAAGCCAAATACACCAAGGGTGACAAGGTCGAGGGCGTGGTCATCAAGTTTAACAAGCACGGCGCCCTGGCCAGCATCGAGGAGGGCATCGCCGGCCTGGTCCACGTGTCGGAGTTTGGCACCGAGGAAAAGCTGCGTGCAAGCCTAGAGCTCGGCAAGCGCTATCCGTTTACCATCTCGCTCTTCGAGCCCAAGGACATGCGCATGGCGCTTAACTTTGGAGGGGATAAGAAATAGCAAAAAATAAATTAAAAAATAAAAAGGCCTGCAGTTTGCAGGCCTTTTTATATTCCAAAAAAGACGCCTCCGAGCAGCAGGAGCAGTACGGTAATAAGTACGCCCTCGCTCAGGGATAAACGATAGAGTTGTTTGCGGGTAATCGTAACTTTATTCAGTGAAGTCATAGCAGGTTTCAGTAGCCGCAGTACCTCCGTTGAGGCTATCACATACTGAGCCACCCGCGGCAAAACTAAGACCCCTAAAGTCCCCTGCGGCACCGGTACAAAATCCCTGAGGGCCAGGGTTCATCGCGTCCAGCAAAGAACCATTGGTTATAGCAAAGTCCTTATCAGAGGAGAGTGCGACAGTATTAGCTGCCCTGTCCTCAAGGGACACGCCGAGATGGAAACGAAAACAACTGGCAGGACTGCTGTCCATCGAAAAAGCAGTGTAGGTATAAGGATCACCACTTGGATCACGTGGAACGTTTGACATAAGGCCGCTACTTTCAAGCGAGACGGGACAGGACCGATTAGAGGCATTCGTAGATGCCGAATAGTATAAGCAAGCAGGATATTTATTATTTAGATCATAGTACAACTCAAGTGCGTACTTAATCTGGCGTATTTCAGAGATGCGCCTGGCATCGCGGCCCTTGGCATTAGAGGCCCCTAAGGTTGCAAAGACGATAGTCGCCAGAAGGCCGACAATCGCGATAACGACCAAGAGCTCGATGAGTGTAAAACCTCGGAGCTTCATTCCCTTAATCTTACCGCGCGTTTACAACGCTCATCGCCTTATCCACACCTTCCTCTGCAATAAGGTGGAGCGCCTCCCCCACTACTTTTTTTATTTTTTTGAGCTTTTCTAACTCTGGCGGCTTAAATTTGCCCAGTACAAAGCCGGTAATCTTCTCGGGTGCGGGCCGCTTAAGTTTGCCGGATGGCGTTGCGCCCGATATGCCGATGCGTATGCGCACATAGTCCTTGGTCTTAAGCGCCTTTTCTATAGAGCGCACGCCTTTGTGCCCGCCGGCGCTCGAGCCAAACGACACTTTGACGCGCCCCAGGGGCAAGTCGAGTTCATCGTGGAGCACAATCAGATGCTCGGCCGCCTTTTTACTCGTAATAAGCTTCTTTATGGGCCCGCCGGAGCTGTTCATATATACATTGAGCTCTGCGGCCTTGGCACCCTTGGGCAATTTGTCTTGCAGAGACGCCAAGAGGTCCTTGCCGACATTGTGCCGGGTGCCTATATACTCGCTACTAGGGTTTCCTAAGCCTACAATGGTCCACATAGGAGCGAGTATAAGCTCCAAAACACAAACTTACAAATCACAAATGGCCCCGGAAAGGTTTGTTATTTGAGATTTGACGCTTGGAACTTGCATTGTACGCAAGCAGGCGTACAATGCTCGTATGCCACAGGAGCAACGTGATTCTTTTTTCACCGAACTCCTAAAATTTGTCGTCGTTGCGGCCGTCATCGTGCTGCCGGTGCGCCTCTTTGTCGCGCAGCCCTTCATCGTCTCGGGCGAGAGCATGTCTCCGACGTTCGAAAACGGCGAGTACCTCATCGTCGACGAGATTACCTACCGCCTCTCTCCCCCCAAGCGCGGCGATGTGGTCATCTTCCGCTACCCCAGGGACCCAAAGGAGTTCTTTATCAAGCGCATCATCGGGCTCCCGGGCGAGACGGTAGTGATACAAAACGGCGAGGTGTCAGTTAAGGGAGCCGGCACCGCTACCGTACTAACCGAGCCGTATGTTAAAAATTTGGGCAACGGCCGCGATGCAGAGTACGTCGTAGACCAAGACAGCTACTTTGTGATGGGCGACAACCGGCCCGAAAGTTCCGACTCCCGCATTTGGGGCCTCATGCCGCGCCAGAACCTCATCGGCCGCGCGCTCATACGCCTCTTGCCCGTCACCCAAGCATCACTATTCCCCGGTTCTGCCGCGTATTAAGTAATGAGCACCGCACGTCTCTCTCCTGCCAGCTTCCTCAAACTATCGCAGGATGTTGCGTCCTTTTACGGATTCCGTCCCTTGCGCGAGATAGAGCGCGCTCTCCCGCCGGGCACTCTCAAGCGCGCGGGCCACAATTTTTCTTACGCATCGATGGCGCTGTCGCATAGCGCCACGGTACCCGGCGAGCCCGCCATGGGCTACTATGCCAGCGCCTCGCCGCTCCATGTCCCCAGCCACCTCACGGCACGCGAGCTCGGCGAGTTCGGGCTCCAGGTCTCCGGCGCCTCAGAGAGCGTGGGCGAGGTGCTGCTGCTTAAGACCGTTGCCACGATACTCAGCGAGTGGGGCGGCCCGGGCCTGCGCGTGCGGCTCAATGCACTGGGCGACCGCGACTCGCGGGTGCGCTTTGCGCGCGAGCTCTCGGGGTATCTGCGCCGCCAGGCGCACAACCTGCCTGACGAGTGGCGCGAGCGCGCCGCAGAAGATCCGTTTGCCTTTTTTGCCTGCACTACAGAGGAGTGCCGCGTGGTACTTGAGTCGGCGCCCCGCCCCATGAGCTTCTTGTCGGAGAAGAGCCGCGCGCACTTCCGCGAGGTCTTAGAGCACCTAGAGCACCTCGGGCTCGCCTACGAGCTCGACGATGCGCTCGTGGGCGACGAGCGCGAGCCGCGCATGGCGTTTGCCATAAACCTCAATGCCGCCGACGCCACCGTGGTGGGCTCGGTGGGCGGGCGGTTCGATGACCATGTCCGCAAGCTGACCGGCCGCAAGGAGGCAACCCTGGTGCACGCATCCCTCTTCTTCCGCAAAAAAGGGCTCTCGGCCCCGAACTTCCACCTTACGGCCCCCACCGCGCGCCCGCGCATCTACTTTGTACAGCTGGGCCTGCGCGCCAAATTAAAGAGCCTACAGGTAAGCGACATACTGCGCGAGGCGCGCATCCCGATACTCCAGTCGTTCGACTCATCCAAGCTCAGCCCCCAGCTTGCCGCTGCCACGGCCGCAGGCGTCTCGCACCTTATTATCATGGGCCAGCGCGAGGCGCTCGACGGCACGGTCATAGTCCGCGCGGCCGACAACAGCGCCCAGACCACGCTCCAGCTCATGGAGCTGCCCCGGTACCTACGCGCCCTACGATAGCTATTGGCTAGCCGGGGAATATATGCTATATTCTCTCTGCTTATGGCTACCAACGCAGAAGTCCGCAAAAACGACAACGAAAACGCGATAAATCTCATCCGCCGCTTTAGCAAGCGCGTCCAGGGGACGGGCCTTATCCAAGGCACCCGCAAGCGCCGCTATTTTGCCCGCGCCAAGTCCAAGCTCGTAACCCGCAAGGGCGCCCTTAAGCGCCTCGCCCGCCGCGAGGAAGTAACCGAGCTCATCAAGCTCGGCAAGATGGAGGCTCGCGTGCCGGGAGCTCGCTTCCGCCGCAAATAGAAAGGGTATAGGTGTTAGGTTATAGGTGTTAGAAAAACTACTCCCTACAACCTATTCCCTACTCCCTTATGCCGAGAATCCCCTCAATTTTTAATAAAATTAAAAAGGAGATTCTCGGTCCGCGCTACGACCTGTCGGTCGTATTTTTGCTAGACAAGGAAATGCGCAAGAAGATGAAGTACCGCTACAAAAAAATATCCAGCAAAAAGACTTCCAACGTACTCTCCTTCCCTTTATCTAAAACTTCCGGCGAGATACTCATTTGCCCCGCCGCCGCAAAACCTTATACCCTCGCCTACCTTTTTATCCACGGCTGCCTGCACCTTAAGGGCCTTACACATAGTGCTACAATGGAGCGTGAAGAAGCTAAAATTTTGAAAAAATTTAAGCTTCAGGTTTTAGGGAGTAGGGAGTAGGTTTTAGCTACGCCCTATAACCTATTCCCTATTTCCTTATGCAAAATATCGTCACCGGCATAGACATCGGCACCTACCACGTCAAAGTGGTAATTGCCGAGCGCACCGACGTGCCCTCCCAGCCTCCCCGCATACTCGGCACCGGCTACGCCGAGTCCCGCGGGTTGCGCCAGGGCTACATTGTGTCTGTCCCCGAGGTGTCGCGCTCGGTCTCCGCTGCGGTAAGCCAGGCCTCTAAGGCCGCACGGGTCAAGGTCAAGCGCTGCTACCTCTCGGTGGGCGGCGTGGGGCTCGACGAGGCGTTTAGCCGCGGCGAGACGGTCGTCGAGCGCGGCGACTCGGTCATAACCACGCGCGACCTGCCGCGGGCCATCGCCGCAAGCGAGGCCTCCCTGCCGCCGGCTGCCACGCTCAACCGCAAGATACTGCACACCATACCTCTGCGTCTCTCGGTCGACGGCACGCGGGTGCTCGGCCACTCGCCAGCCGGGATGAAGGGCGTGCGCCTTTCCGTCGAGACGCTTTTTATTACGTGCCTCGAGCGCCACGTGCACGACCTCGTGGCCGCAGTCGAGGAGGCTGGGCTCGAGGTCGAGGATGTCGTCGCGGCGCCCCTGGCCGCATCGTTTATCGCGCTTACCAAGATGCAGAAGCGCGTCGGCTGCGTCTTGGCCAACATCGGCGCGGAGACCCTCTCCATTATCGTCTTTGAGGACAACGCGCCCACGTCCATAAAAGTATTCCCCGTAGGCGCCGCAGACATTACCAACGACCTGGCCTTGGGGCTGCGCATCAGCCCCGAAGAGGCCGAGGGGCTCAAGTCCGGCGCAGTGTTGGGCAGTACCTACCCTAAGAAAAAAGTAGACGACCTCATCGCGCGGCGCGTGTCGGACATGTTCAAGCTCGTCGAGGCGCACCTTAAAAAAATAGGCAAGGACGAGCTCTTGCCCGCGGGCATTATTTTAACCGGCGGGGGCTCGAGCCTGCAGTCGGTCGCCGACCTGGCCAAAGCGGTACTGCGCCTGCCTTCGCGCACCGCGAGCCTCGCCGAGGGCACCGCTGCCAAGATGCAGCTGCGCGACTCCAGCTGGGCCGTGGCGTACGGGCTTACCGTATGGGGCATAAGCCCGGGCGGCGAACTCGAGGTACACGAGTCGAGCACTATGGGCGACTGGGTGGGCTCCCTATGGCGCTGGTTTAAGAAGTTTTTGCCGTAACCCTCTTTTTGCTCAACCAGCGGTTTGCCAGGCAAACCGCTGGTTGAGCGTATTTGTGTGGCACAAAAGCCTTATTTGTCAAAGTTGCCAAGGATATAGGTATTAAGTAGAGTTGTAGAGCTACAGCAGGCATCTAAATCAACTAACTAATCCGTATGGCACAAGTACATCCTGAAATCGAGGCATTCGCGCGCATTCGGGTCATCGGCGTGGGCGGCTCGGGCAAAAATGCCGTCAACCACATGGTCGAGGAAAAGGTCCGCGGCGTCGACTTCATCACCATCAACACCGACGCGCAGGACCTCCATCACTCGCTCGCCAAGAAAAAGATCCATATCGGCAAAAACCTTACCCGCGGCCTCGGTGCCGGGATGAACCCGGAGCTCGGCAAGCGCGCCTCAGAAGAGACAAAAGAAGAGATCCAGCAGGCCATAAAAGGCTCCGACATGGTCTTTATCGCAGGCGGTATGGGCGGCGGCACCGGCACCGGTGCCGCGCCAGTGGTCGCACGAACGGCGAAAGAGATGGGGGCGCTTACCGTCGCGGTCGTTACCAAGCCGTTTTCCTTCGAGGGGGCTGCGCGCATGCGCTTGGCCGATGCCGGGCTCGATGAGCTGCGCAAAGAGGTAGACGCGCTCATTGTCATACCCAACGACCGCCTGCTTGCCACAGTCGCCAAAGATACCACGCTCAAGGCGGCCTTCGGCCAGTGCGACGACGTCTTAAAGCAGGCTGTCGAGGGCATCTCCGACCTCATCACCAACCCCGGCATCATCAACGTCGACTTTGCCGATGTGCGCGCCGTAATGGAAAATTCCGGCTCGGCGCTCATGGGCATCGGGATAGCCTCCGGCGAGAACCGCGCTGCAGTCGCCGCCAAGGCCGCCGTCTCGTCCCCTTTGCTTGAACTCTCTATCAACGGCGCCAAGGGCGTCCTCTTTGCCATTGCCGGCGGAGACGACCTGGGCATGCTCGAGGTCCACGAGGCCGCTAAGATAATTACCGAGTCGGTCGACCAGAATGCCAAGATAATCTTTGGCGCGGTCAAGGACGACAAGCTCAAAAAGGGCGAGGTCCGGGTTACGGTCATTGCGACCGGCTTCCCCGCCCCAGGCGTTACTCCGCGCGGGACGCCGCTGTTTACCGCCTTTGGCCGCGAGACCAGCAAGGAGAAAGAGGCCGACCTCCCGCCGCTCGGCCAAGTGGGCCGCATATTTAATGCGCCGCAGGCCCCCGCGCCCCGCGAGGAGGCTCGGCAGGAGCCCAAAGTCGTAGCGCCCTCCCAAGAGCCCATCAAGATCAAGGTAGACGAGGATGAGGACGAGTGGGGCGCGGTACCCTCCTTTTTGCGCCGCCCGAAAATAAAATAAAAATAAGGCCGCCCCCCACTGGGGCGGCCTTTTTGTTTGCGGCAAGAGCGGCTACTCCTGCAATTGGCGCTTAAGCGACTCAATCTCGTCGGCGAGCATTTCGTCGTTGCCGACCAAGCCTTCGATTTTGCGCACTGCGTGCAAGACAGTGGTGTGGTCCTTGCCGCCAAAGCGCCGCCCAATCTCGGGGAGCGAGCGGAGGGTAATGGTCTTGGCCAGGTACATCGCCACCTGCCTCGGCCGCACCACGTTTGCCGTACGGAGCGAGGAGAGCAGGTCGGCTCGGCTCACGTTGTACTGCCGGGCCACGATGCGCTGGATATCCTCGATTTTTACCCGCCTGGGCTCCCCAGGGCGGATCAGGTCGCGGACTTCCCGCTCGGCCAACTCCATGGTCACTGGTTGCCCGGTGAGCTTGTTGTAGACCAAGAGCCGCTTGACTGCACCCTCCAGATCGCGCCCATTATGGGTCACGGCGTGGGCGATGTAAGCAAGCACTGGCTCAGGGACGCAGAAGTTCGGATGATAGTGCCGGGCCATTTGCACGCGCATCTTGAGGATCTCTAGCCGGAGTTCCTCGCCCAGGTTTCCCATCTCGATCACCAAGCCACCTGCAAGCCGCAAGCGGACGCGGTCATCGAGGCTCTTGAGGTCGGTGGACGGCCGGTCAGCGCCGACAACGACCTGCCGGCCGGCGTCGATGAGGGCGTTGAGTGTGTTGCAGAACTCCGCCTGGGTCGACTTGCCTTGTAAAAACTGCAAGTCGTCGATGACCAGGACGTCGATGCCGCGCAGCGCTGCCTTGAAGGCCAAGGCGGTTTGTGTCCGCAAAGCTGACACAAAACCGTACATGAACTTCTCAGCCGTGAGGTAGAGCACCTTGCGCTCTGCCCCCTGGCTGCCTGCCCAGGTAGTGGCCTGGAGCAGGTGTGTCTTGCCAAGCCCCACGCCCGCGTGGATATAGAGCGGGTTGAACATCATGGGCTCGCCGCGCCGTGCCAGCGCCACCTGCTTGCAGGCGGCATAGGCCAGCGCGTTGGTGCGCCCGACCGCGAAGTTCTCGAAGGTCAGCCGCAAGTCAAGCGGCGAGCCGCCGAGCGCATCGTGGCTGGTAGAAACGGGAGCGTAGGCCGCCCGCAACTCGCCAATATCGAGACGCTCCGTACGGGAGTCATGGCGGGGTTGGGCAGCTTCCGACGGATTGGCTCTTGGCGATGCCGTGCGGATGACCGCACTGCGGACGCTCAGATCAACCCTGATGACTTCTGGACGCTCCTGTTGCCAGCAAACCAAGACGCGGTCCAGGTAGTGCTTCTGGATCCAGCTCTTAAGAAACCGGGTCGGTAGCGATAGATACACCGTGCCGCAGTCTATCTGCTCCAGATCCATCCGCGCAAACCAGCTCTGGTAGATTTCCTCGCCGACTTCGGCGCGGAGCCGTTCTTTGACGCGGAAAAATTGTTCCAGGTTCGTAACCAGAGAGCCCGCCGCATGAGCTAGCGGTGCCTCTTGCGGCAGCGCAGAAACGTCTAGTAGCGATTCCATAGCAGCCTCGCTCTGGTTTTGGGTTGAGTGGAGGGCGCCCTCTTATTACTAAACTCAAGGGGCTTCTAACCCAACCCTAATTTAAGACCGATTTTATATCAAGGGGATAATAGGTTAGACTACTCTTGTGTATGACTTGGCAATAATAGGCGGAGGCCCCGCGGGGGTCGCCGCCGGAGTATACGCCGCGCGCAAGCGGCTCAACACCGTGTTTGTGGCCGAGGCCTTCGGCGGGCAGTCCACAGACTCTTTGGATATCCAAAACTGGATAGGCACGCCGCATATCCCAGGCCCCGAGCTTGCCCGGGCGCTCGAGGCGCACCTGCGCGAATATACCGGCGACGTGCTTGCGCTTAAGGTCGGCGAGCGTGCCGCAAAACTGGAAAAGTCGGGCAGCGGATTTTTAATAACCACCGCCAAGGGCAACTACGAGGCTAGGACTGTTTTGATTACGACCGGCGGCTCGCGCAAAAAGCTCGAGGTCAAGGGTGCCGACGCGTACGAAAACAAGGGCATAGTATATTGCGCCAGCTGCGACGGCCCGCTATTTGCCGGGCAAGACACGGTAGTCATTGGCGCGGGCAACGCGGGGTTTGAGACCGCCGCCCAGCTTTTGGCCTACGCCAAGTCGGTAACGCTCCTTAACCGCCGCGACACGTTCGAGAAGGCAGATGCCAAAACAGTGGAGGCGGTGCGGGCGCACCCCAGCATGCATATACTGACCGACACCGAGCCCCAAGAGGTCAAGGGTAAAATGTTTGTAAACACGCTGGCGGTTAAAAATACCAAGACCGGCGAGGTGCGCGAGCTCCCCGCTGCCGGCATCTTTGTGGAGATTGGCGCCCTGCCCGCAACCGAGTTTGCCAAAGGCTTGGTCGAGCTCGACCAGTTTGGCCATATTAAAGTCGACCCTAAGACCCAGCGTGCAAGTATTGCGGGCGTGTGGGCTGCTGGAGACTGTACTGATGGGCTCTACCACCAAAACAACATCGCCGCAGGCGATGCGGTTAAGGCGCTCGAGGACATCTACCTCTACATCAAAGCTGCCGGCTAGGCCGCTCCTCTGCCGCTCCTGCGACTTCTTTTTTTATCTCCTCGAGGTCGCGGTGGATATGCCGGATCTCTGCGGCCAAAATATCGGTCGAGGTCACTTGCGCGGCGAGTATCTCCTTTTCCGTCCGCTCGACGAGCTTTTTCTCCCTCTTAAAGCCCGAAAGTATGATGCTGTCGCCGATAAAGAACGACACCATAAGCCCTGTTACTAAAAGTATCAGGACCCCCAAGAGTATCGAGGCTGGGCCATACAGCACCGGAAAGTGCTCGGCGCTCTCCCACACTCCCTTCCATACCAAAATAATCCCGACAGCGCCCACCAAAGAGTACAGTATCGGGTAGTGGCTCAGCCGGTTGCGGACCCGGTCCTCGAGCTTGTCAAAAAATAAGACTATCTTTTTTATCACGGTACTAAATAGTCTTAACTAGTACAAAGTTGCCGCGGAAGCCCTCTATACCCGAGGCGCCCTCGTCTACCTCGCCCACGCGCACCACCACCTGCCCCGGCTCCTCAAATACGCCCACCTCGTGGCCCCCGCCGGCATACCAGCATATTGCCTTTGACACTTCGTACTCCAGGTAGTCGCCCCCCTGCTGCGCGCAGGTGCCCTCATACGTGCCTATGACATGGATCTTGCCTTTTGCCACCAAGCTTACCTGCGTCTGCGGGATGCCGTCTCGCTCGCCCCTTTCGCTAAAGCGCCACTCATACGCCGCCATGCCGGCCGGTGCCGCCGTGTCATGCCAAAAGACGACAAAGCCCACGCCGCCCAAGATCGCCAAAATAAGCCAAAGCCTCCAAGCCCTCAGTAGCATAGCTCTAGTATAGCAAGTAACTACTGAGCTAACTACGTATGACCGGGATCTCTTTAAGGACATGCTCGCTGCCGCTTTGCTGGAACGCATAATCCGCCCAGCGGACCCACGACGGCTTGAGCCATATGATGACCCTTTCTTTTGGGTCGAGTTTTATTATCGGGCCGTAAAACCAGTTGTTTGAGTTGAGCACGTCGACAAGCCCGCCCATCTTCTCCTTAGCCTCCTCATCAAGCGATATGTCCATGGCAACGCCTTCTATCTGGAGCGTCTGCGGCACATCTGGCATAGACACCGTAAAGGCAGCCTTGGGGTTTGCCTGAATGGCGGCAAACTTGCGGCTGTCTATGAGCGTCAGTATGTAGACGTTAAAGTCGTCGTCGGCGGTGTAGTACACCATGCTTGCGTGCGGCTCTCCGCTCGGGGCAATAGTGGCCAGCACCCCCGTTTTGTGATGCCTAAGGAACGAGAGTGCGTCTTTTCGTGCATTATCAATATCAGTATCCATACGGACTAATCATACTCCTTATTTTTTACACATCAATATAAAAGAGAGGCTGGCGCCAGTCCGTTAAGATTTCCTGTTGCGCTGACCCCAAGTGGGAGCTAATTGGAACCAGTTAGTGGTGGAGCTGTACCAGTGGCAAAAACTCGGGAGGGTACTAAAAACCGCAGACCTTACTTCTGCCCAGCACTAATTACTAACGTGGCCGTATTATTTGCGAACGATATATCGGTCACCTTAACCACTATTACACCAGTCGAAACAGCAGAATCTAGGAAACCTTCTTTTAACCCAATTATCCCTCCAACTGCCGTACCAAAAGCAGCACCTCCCGGCCCGTATGCTTCATGATTCACATCTGCATTCACATATGTAAGAGCTATCGGTTGGCCGAAGCGATTTGTGTCAAGCTCTGTAAGTTTAATTTCCACCACTCCATCGGTCGCAGTATCTCCAACTTTAAGCGTGATAGTTGCTGGTGCACCTACATCTGTTTTAAAACTGCTTTCTGAGACTTTAGACGAATCATGTCCATAACTTTGAGCCCAAAACCACCAAATGCCGCCTGCAATCAATAAAACGGGTAAGCCAAAAATTACAAACTTTTTCATGCTCTGATTGTATCCTGCTTTCTTCATGACCCAAGTGGGAGCTAATTGGAACCAGTTGGTGCTGGAGTTGTACCAGTGGCAGCGGTTTGGACGGGCTATTTCATAAAAACAAGAATTACAAACGCCCAGACAACAAAAATGATAAAAAGAATCGGCGTTGCTACAAGATAAACAATGTCTAAGTTCACGACATTACTTGCGAAAGTGCCACCATTGGCACATGTATACCCTGCTGCCCCATTTCCGCTGCATTCAAATAGATAGTAGCCTAGCCCTTGAATCACCCACCCGATAACATAGACTATAAACGTCCATTTTAAAGTTTTCTTCAATAGATCCATGACAATAACTATACCACCTAATCTTGTGACCCAAGTGGGAGCTAATTGGAACCAGTTAGTGGTGGAGCTGTACCAGTGGCAGCGGTTTGGACGGGCTATTTCTGACGCTTCTTCATAAATTCCCAAATAAGGATACCTACACCAATAGCCAGCGCCAAAGGAAACAGATAGAAAACAAAATACAATATTCCACCACCCAAAGCATCGTCTAACCACTGGGGCAATAGATTGGTCGCATGAGTAGCATCAACCAATGCTAGTAACCCAAGAATAATGATTACTGCCCAGAGAGTTCTTTTCGACATGTCCAAATGTTAACACGGTTCCAACTGCTCAAACTCTCCCGTTTGGGTGCTCCAAATAAAGTGCTAAGTTGACCGTCAGCGTGGTCACCCGTCAGATTTGCTCGTCAGCAAATCTGCGTTCGACCCCGGCTCACTGCGACGCAAGTGCATCGCAACGTTCCGCCTGTCACAAGCGCACAAAACTCCGCAGCGGTGCGGAGTTTTGGCCTTGTGACCCCACCGGGAATCGAACCCGGATTCTGAGCTTGAAAAGCTCATGTCCTAACCGTTAGACGATAGGGCCTATGACGAGACTATAGCGCAAAACCCTAAAAAATGGTACTTTATTGCGGTCAAGACTGACTGGAGGAGTCGCATAGTGGTCTAGTGCGCCGCACTCGAAATGCGGTATACCGAAAGGTATCGTGAGTTCGAATCTCACCTCCTCCGCATTGTTTTTAGGCTTTGTTCACAGCGCTATTTTTGTGGCAGGTTAAAGGGATTCGAACTCTGGTAAGATTAAGGAAATCAAGCCGCTTCGGTTCTAATTTCGGGACACCACCACCGCACAAAAAACAATCCTTAGTGGTCACAAATAACTTTTTACCGTCGCAAAAAGTTTTCGCGACCCCGGCTCGCGGTTTTGCAAGTGCAAAATATAGCTGTGTCTTTTGTGGTCAGGCGTTCAATATGCGCCGTCGCGCATATTGCCGCACGACCCTGCCTCGCGGCTGCGCCAGTGCGCAGCAACGCTCCGGCTCGCACACAATCAGAAAATCTGCCGCAGGGCAGATATTTCTGTATAGTGTGCGCGGTGGAGGACTCGAACCTCCGACCCTCCCCACGTCAAGGGGATGCTCTACCAACTGAGCTAACCGCGCAAACGAGGTACCCAAACACAAGCTTGTTTGTATTTGGGCCGAGTGCCGCGCGGTTATCCCTAGATATCCGCGCGAACCCTTAAAACCTAACGTATTTTAGCTTTTAATTCAAGAAAAAAGAAGAACGCCGGCTTTAAGCCGGCGCAGTCTGCAAGTCTCCGTTAATTTCTTTAAGAACTGCTAAGATGGACTCCGCATCCGTCTTGTCGCCCCTTACCGCCTCGTCGGCGATGACCACTACGCGCGGGTGGGTCATCCCCAGCATCTTAAAGAGGTACCACCCTTTTTTGTCCAAGGGCTTGAGCCGCCGGACAATCGACTTGAGCGATTGGCCGGCGAAGTCCTGGCCTTTCTTGCCCCCCACCAGATACTCGGTAAGGATCGAGCCGCCCGGGAGCACGAAGTACCCTCTGTTGCCTCCAAAGAGCCCTGCCTTGAGGTCCGGCATGCGGTCGCCCGACGAAAAAGTGATGAACTCGCTCGTCGGGATACCGCTCGCCTGGCTTACCTGGCGCAGGATGTGATTGAAGGCCCCTTCCTTAGTAAGCCGCTTGTGCGGCACAAGATAGAGCTGGTAGCGTCCGCGGGCAGGATTACTCTCGTCGATAAACTCAATCGATCGTGCAATTCGAGCCAAAGGATGCGCCGTGCCGCGCAGCCCCTGCAAGCGCTCGCGCACGAGCTTTTTCCACGCCAGGCCGTCTATGCCTGGTTTGGCCGTTATTTCAAAGCGGCACTCCAGCTCTTGGACATCTACGACGCCATTTTTGTGGTTGTCCGGGTCCTCAAGCTCAGAGAAGCCGTCCCGAATCAACCTATCCTCGTCTACCATGTCGATCAAGCTCCGCACGCCGCTCTTCCATTTCTGCCGCTCGACTTGGTACCGTGCATAAAACTCCATGTCCAAGCAGAATGCGTCCTCGTGCTTGATCCATATCCCCACACCAATGCTGTGTATCGCGTCCGGGTCGGTTAAGTGGGCATACTTGCGGATCATCGAGAGCGGGCGGTACTCGCGTACGCCGTTCTCGATATAACACTTAGGATCAAGCCGGCTAAATCCGGCCTGTCGCGAGGCCCTTAGGACACGTTCGCTCATGCACAACTCAGGGGTCCGAGCGGTGGTAAGCACGTATCCCCCATGAGTTTCGAGAATTTCGCGGATTTCGCGACGGGCCTCGATCTCTTGGTCGGATGGATTATCCGAGTAGGAGGCCGTGGTGCCATCTACGTCCATAAACGACAAAAGCCTCTCTTCTCTCGCCTTTGCCACCAAGCCGCTGTTGGGATAAATCCCAACCAATGCTTTCGACATACCCCCTCCCATTTTTACCCATCAAGATCAAACCAGATTACTGTATACAAGTATCCGGCTACCGCCCGCAAGCTTAGCAGGTCTTGCCTGTACTATGCATGAAGCGGTCATCATCTGTAAAACCCTTTATTTTAAAAGGGTTTGTGATACAACTACTGGCATGCGAGTACTAGCCATAGAGACCTCCTGCGACGAGACGGGTATTGCCCTCTTAGAGGGCACCAAAAAGAGCGATGTTTTAGAGTTTAAAACCCTTAAGGCAGCCCTGCTAAGCCAAGCTAAGCTCCATGCCGAGTACGGGGGCGTCTTCCCCACCCTCGCCAAGCGCGAGCATCTTAAGAATTTACCCGTACTTTTCGAGGAGTTTAAGGGCGAGCCGTTCGACGCAGTCGCAGTTACCGCAGGCCCAGGGCTCGAGCCGGCATTGTGGACCGGCATCGAGTTTGCAAAAAAAGTCGCCGCAGATAGGGGCGTGCCGCTCCTGCCAGTCAACCACATGGAGGGCCACATAATCTCGTCGCTTGCAACGCGAACGCAACACACTGACAAACTCCAGTTTGTTGGTATGTCTTTATTGAAAGACGTGCAGTTTCCGGTGCTCGCTTTACTGGTGTCGGGTGGGCATACGGAATTAGTTTTGATGCGCGATTGGTTTGCCTACGAGCTGCTGGGCCAGACGCTCGACGATGCTGTGGGCGAGGCCTTCGACAAAGTGGCGCGCATGCTCAACCTGTCCTACCCAGGCGGGCCCGAGATAAGCAAGCTTGCTACAGCGCATAGGGGGAGCGAAAAGGGGGCGGACGAACAGTCTGGGAGCCGCCGAGGACTTTCGGCCGGTCCCTTTTCGCTCCCCAGACCAATGCTCAGCACAAACTCCTGCGACATGTCGTTTTCGGGCCTCAAAACGGCAGTGTTATATGCCCTGCGCGACCTGGGCGGCATACAAAAATTATCTGCCGAGCAAATTGTGGCTTTTGCCGCAGAGTTCGAGGAGGCCGTAGGCGAGGTATTGGTAGCCAAGTCGCGCCGCGCGCTCATAGAGTCGGGTGCCAAGACGTTTGTTATAGGCGGGGGCGTATCGGCCAACCGTTACCTGCGCGAGGAATTGCAAAAAATGGTGCTCGAGGAGTTCCCTGACGCAGAGTTCCGCCTCCCCGAGTTGTCGATAACGGGCGACAACGCCATCATGATTGCCGAGGCCGCCTTGGCCCACCTGCTTTTGAATGATTGGAAGTTGGAATCACGAGGCGATATTACAGCCTCGGGCAACCTTTCGTTAGCCCAAAAAGTGTTGTAAATTAAGCTGATGCCGGAGAAATTCCCAGAAAAATTTTTAAGACCCTACGACCCCCAGGCAACCGAGGGCGCTATTTATAAAAAGTGGGAGGAGTCGGGCTACTTTAACCCCGACAACCTGCCGGGCGAGCGCACCGAGGCGTTTACCATCATCATGCCGCCCCCAAACGCCAACGGCTCTTTGCATGCCGGGCACGCTCTTTTTGTAACGCTCGAGGACATCATGACGCGCTTTGCGCGTATGCGCGGAAAAAAGGCCCTATGGCTCCCGGGTGCGGACCATGCGGGCTTTGAGACGCAGGTAGTGTACGAAAAGGTCCTTGAAAAGGAGGGTAGGTCGCGCTTCCAGATGGATCCCGCGGAGCTGTACAAAGAGATACTCGACTTTACGCTCTCCAACAAGTCATGTATGGAGGGGCAGCTGCGCCAGCTGGGTGCCAGCTGCGACTGGTCGCGCGAGCTGTTTACGCTCGACGAGCGGGTGGTTAAGACCGTGTACGACACGTTTAAAAAGCTGAGTGACGATGGCCTTCTGTATCGCGGCTCACGCATCGTCAACTGGTGCCCCAAGCACCAAACGTCGCTCTCTAACCTCGAGACCGAGCGCGTTGCCCGCACCGACAAGTTTTACTATCTCAAGTACGGGCCGTTTACCATCGCTACCGCCCGCCCCGAGACGAAGTTCGGCGACAAGTACGTGGTCATGCACCCCGACGATGCGCGCTACGCGCAGTACCAAGACGGCCAGCAGTTCGAGCTTGAGTGGATAAACGGCCCCATTACCGCGACCGTGGTCAAAGACCAGGCGATAGACATGGAGCTTGGCACCGGCGTCATGACCATTACGCCCTGGCACGACCAGGCCGACTTTGATATCGCCCAGCGGCATACTCTGCCCTTCGAGCAGGTTATCGACTGGCGGGGCAAGCTCCTGCCTGTTGCCGGAGAGTTTGCCGGCATGAATATAAAAGATGCCCGGGCAAAAATCGTCGAAAAGCTCCAAGCCAAAGGCCTGGTCGAAAAAATCGACGAAAATTACACCCACGAGGTGCCGGTGTGCTACAAATGCGAGCGCGAGATAGAGCCGCAGGTGCGCCCGCAATGGTTTATTAAGATGCAATCCTTGGCGCAAAAGGCCGCCGAGGCGGTGCGCAGCCGCCAAGTGCGCATCCTGACCGAAAATCACGAAAAGATACTCCTCCACTGGCTCGAAAATATCCAAGACTGGAATATCTCGCGCCAAATCGTGTGGGGCATCCCTATCCCCGCCTGGTTTAAGGACAGCGAGGTGCATATTGGCGAGGACAGCCCGGGCGAAGGGTGGGAGAAGGACACTGACACTTTTGATACTTGGTTTAGCTCCGGACAGTGGCCGTTTATTACGCTGGGGTATCCGGATAGCAAGGACTTCAAGGCCTTCTACCCGACCGATGTCATGGAGACCGGCTCTGACCTCATATTCTTCTGGGTTGCGCGCATGCTAATGCTCGGGCTCTACCGCACCGGCGAGGTGCCGTTTAAGTACGTGTACATGCATGGGCTCGTGCGCGACGCCAAAGGCAAAAAAATGAGCAAGAGCAAGGGCAATGTTATCTCGCCTCTGGAGATATCAGACCAGTACGGCACCGATGCCCTGCGCATGGGGCTGGTGGTAGGCAATACGCCGGGCACCGACCTTAACCTCGACCCCAACAAGATCGGCGCATACAAAAAGTTTGCCAATAAGCTGTGGAACATCACCCGCTTTGTGCTCTCGCAAGAAAGGGCGGGCGCCATAGACCAAAAACTTAAAGATGAGTTTGACGCGATGGCGCAGGATGTAACAAGCGATATCGAGCAGTACCGCATCCACCTTGCCGCGGAAAAGCTCTACCACTACGTATGGGACCGCTTTGCCGCGCAGATTATCGAGGAGAGCAAGGGCAAGCCGGAATACTCTGCGACCCTTTATTACATACTGGAGAATTCGCTTAAGCTCCTGCATCCGTTTATGCCGTTTGTTACGGAAGAGATATGGGGCTCGATGCCGGGCAAAGCGGACCTGCTCATGGTCGAGCGGTGGCCTTCCTAAACGCAGGGTATTATTGACGAATGCATGACAGCAACGTCTTTCTAGTACTTGCTACACATGGCCCGGAGATTGCAATCGCCGCGCTCGGCGGCATACTCCCCGCCCTCTTGTGGCTGGTGTTTTGGCTCTTGGAAGACCGGTGCGACCCCGAGCCCAAGCGCTATATTTTTTATTGTTTTTTGGCCGGTATGGTTGCCGTGCCTTTGGTTTTGCCCGTCGAGCAGCAGCTTGCCCACTTTTTTTCAGGCTCCCCTCTGCTTTTTTTGTGGGCGTCGATCGAGGAGCTGTTTAAATTCGGGGCGGCGTACCTGGCGGCCCTGCGCTTTAGGGTCTTTGACGAGCCCTTAGACGGGGTCATTTACTTGGTTACGGCGGCACTCGGCTTTTCGGCGGTAGAGAACGTGTTTTTTCTCCTTACCCCTGCGGGCGATGGCGACTTGCTGCGCACCATTGTCACCGGCGACTTGCGGTTTATCGGCGCCTCGCTCCTCCATACGCTCGCCTCGGCCACCATCGGCATCAGCTTGGCGCTCTCCTTCTATAAGAGCGTGGGGGTGCGCCGGTTAGCGGCGCTCCTAGGAGTTATCCTTGCAGTCGCATTGCATACGCTCTTTAATTTTTTTATACTAGAGAGTGGCAGCGGGTCGACCTTCCTGGTCTTCCTCGTTATCTGGCTTGGTATAGTGGCACTCCTCTTCTTTGTTGAGCAGGTCAAGCAGCCAGCGCGCGACTATTGTTAATTGCAAAAATTTATTTTTGCTAATATAAAAAGATTGTAAATATGGCACGAGAACGGCGATCATTGTTTGAGTGGCTCACGGGGAGCCAGGGCGAGGCGGACTACTCCTTCGACGAGCTCGAGCAGGGCGGCGCCTCTTTTGCCCCTGCAGCCTCGCGCGGCAAGCACTTGGCCATACACTCGCAAGGAGGCGCCCCTGCCACTCTCTCCGAAGAGGAAGAGGAGCCCGCCGGCGAGCTCGCCGTAGACGTCTACCAAACGCCGACCCATATCGTCATCAAGGCCATGATAGCCGGGGTCAAGCCCGACGACCTCGACGTCTCCATTACGCGCGACATGGTTACCATACGCGGCAAGCGCGAGAGGCACACCGAGGGCACTGCGGGCGACTTTTTCTTCCAAGAGCTGTATTGGGGCGCGTTTAGCCGCACGATAGTCCTGCCGCAGGAGGTCGAGATAGAGGAGGCCGAGGCGGCTGAGAAGCACGGGCTCTTGGTAGTGCGGCTCCCCAAGCTCGACAAAGGCCGCCAAGCCAAGCTCAAAGTCAAATCAAACTAAAAAATCCCCTTCGGGGGATTTTTTAAAATCTGTGCTTGGGGCAAGGCTACCTGGGAAACCCTCGGTTTTCCCAATCCTTCCTCCACGGGAAACTCCCGTTTCCCGACCCCTTCCCAGCCCGTCCTCAATCAAAAACTTCGTTTGTGCTTGGGGCCGGGCTCGAACCGGCGACATCTTCCTCTTCAGGGAAGCGCTCTACCAACTGAGCTACCCAAGCGTAAGGGCAGTTTAGCAAAATATAAGCTCGGAAGCCACTACTTATGGCTTAGTCGAGGTGCCGAAGTATTGGCCAAAAAAGCCTTGTACCTGATGCTGAAAGTCCTGCGCCGAGCCGTAGGCATGCATAAGTCCCTCGACATAGGGCTGCACATATACCCAATAGGTATAGGCCGACGCCGCAAAAATAATGCCCCACCACAACAAGCTCCCCATAAGGCGCCAGCGCTGGCCGCGCCGCATGGCATGCACCACTTTGTTGGTGTCGGCATTAAGCTGCGCTTGTCGCTTAACGAGCTCCTTGAGCTCCTGTATATCAAGGTCATTCTCCATGCGGCTATTTTATCACGGATACCTTTCTTTTATTAAAAAATCCTCAATACCCAGGTACGTCTGCTTTGCCATGCTTGTAAGCGACTGCGTGCGCACAAGCGACTGTTGCACCAAGGGCTCATAAATATACGAGTACTCAATAAGCACGCTCGAGGCGTCGAGCGAGTTGTTAGAGCCTATCGCGATAAGCTCCTGGTCCTCGACCGGGCTCCTGGCTTCTTGCGGCAAGGTGCTCACCCGATAGAGCTCGAGCAGCCTCTTTTTTATTGCCTGCCCTACCGTAAGCGAGCCTTTAGCGTTGCTAAATTGATGCTCGGGCACATAGATAGAAAAGCCCGTAGGCCAGCCGGGGAGGCTGCGGTTTTGCCGCGGAATGTCATTAAAGTGGAGATGCAAGACCAGATCGTATCCCTGTTCGTTGGCCCATTTGTTGATGCCATAGAGCTTTATGGCAACTTCGCTGGGCGCAAAGTTGTGGCCGACAATGACATTGGAGGCAATGTCGCCCGAGGCGAGGTAGCCCTGCATCTGAGCCGTCTGCGACGCGCGATACGCTACAATGTCGTCCCGATGCTCTATAAAGTAGCTTGCAAGCTCCGGGTCGTAGCCCGCGTCGGTGCGCGCCAAACGCGCCTCGATATACGGGTCTTTTGCAAAGTCAGTAGCAAGCTCCCGGGCAACCGCAAGAGTTAAGTCTGCCTCGCGCAAGCCGCCAAAGGCGGCGCCCGAGGCTACCCCGTCATGCCCGGGGACAATAAGGATCTTAAACTTTTCCCCGCCCTTTTTCTGCGCGGCGGCGTACGCCTTATGCAGGAGGTCCGGGGTTGAGGAGTCGACAAAAAATACCGAGGCGGCCTGGAGCGCGCCCTCGTAAAAGCCCCGGATCTCGCTCCAATACCAGCCGGTGGCTACGAGCGCCAGCCCCAGAATCATAGCAACCGGCAATATGCGCGGGTTGTTGCGCCTCCCTTTGGCCTTCTTCATTACCACTCATTATAACTTGTATCTTTGTGCTCCCGCCAAGAGTCGAACTTGGATTCTCGCGTTAGGAGTGCGAAGTTCTATCCGTTGAACTACGGGAGCGTCCAAGCATCTTATCAGTTATACCCTGTATTAGACAATGCATTAGTTTAAGCTTGGAACCCCCTTTCCGTAAAGTAATCCTGCACATGCCATAGGTTGTCTTTCCTCTGTTTTGTTTATCGTCCCGGAGAAAAACATCGGCGCAAACCATTCTCATTCGGTACGGGCACAGCCCGCTCTGAATCTATTTCGGGAAAAAGAAAACTTTTTGTCATACAATTTTAGGTCAAAAATAGGTTGATAAATAAGGGCAAATTTAGCCCTAAACTTCCTGAGTTCTAGTATGAATTGCAACAAGCCCTGAAAACCTCCCGCGGGGTAGCATACCCGAGCCGTTTGCGCGGCCGGTCGTTGAGGAGCCGCACGGCTCGGTCAACGTCGGACTGGGTAATAGTAG
>Ga0209542_10006603_pt1 | contig 22505 bp, 26 predicted proteins | sample RifCSPhighO2_01_FD_184028 | JGI IMG/M metagenome (GOLD analysis project Ga0209542, IMG submission 184028) | Soil microbial communities from Rifle, Colorado - Rifle CSP2_plank highO2_0.1 (SPAdes) (version 2) | ecosystem: Environmental > Terrestrial > Deep subsurface > Rock core/Sediment ... | reverse complement strand
TGAGCTAATCCTTACAACTATGCCCCAGTTCGGATTGAGGTCTGCAACTCGACCTCATGAAGCCGGAATCGCTAGTAATCGCGGGTCAGCTATACCGCGGTGAATACGTTCTCAAGTCTTGTACTCACCGCCCGTCAACTCAAGGGAGCCGGGAGTGCCTGAAGCATCATTTCGGTGGTGTCACGGCAAGTTCGGTGACAGGGAGTAAGTCGTAACAAGGCACGGGTAGCGGAAGCTGCTCGTGGAACAATTCAAATGAAGTGCGTTTCTGCATCTCGTACGAGTGCGGAAACTGAATTGGCGATCTTCCCTCCACGGCGCAAGCTGTGGTCGGGATGGAGTGATAGTGCTAACTCTACATTGCACTCGGTTTGGTCAATACGTCATGACCCTCGATGGCCTCGGTATGTATGTTGTCAGAGTACAGCAGTACAGAGCAGGCTCGAGCGGAACAAGAGAAAGGTGTGTTTCTAAAGGCAGTTTTTAGCCACTAGCCACTTGGGTATAGGGCGTTTTTGCCGTGCGGGATTTTTCTTTTATATACCGAGGGGAGCGCTCATTTGCGCAGGGTGTATTGGAGGTCGTAGTTGTCCGCCCTAAAGAATTTTTTGGCAAATTCAGCTATCACGCGTGGGTTGTAGTAACAACACGAGAATACGTCGAGAAACATTCGGTCAGTGTTGTTGGCGATATGCGCGGATATATTCGAGGTCTCGATAAGCTGAAACATAGAAAAGCCAGTGACCTTTGGGTCATCGCCGAAGTCCACCACCACGCACTCGCCAAAACGCTTCATATGTATAGCCTCGCACAGCTCATAGACAAAACGTTTAATTTCGTCTGCGTTGGTAATGGCCATGTGGTCGCACCCGTGCAAGTCAATGGCACTATGGAGCCCCCACGCGTCAACCGCCTTATACTCCTCACGAATCGAACTGTCGTCGATTGCAAGCTGGTCGAGTTCGTCAATACGAAACCCTCGGCGCGCTATCGTTGTATGCTCCATTTCTTTTGTACATGTTTAAGTTGGTTTATGTAATATTTGCCGTGCCGGGTCTCCCGCTCTCCGCGGAAGGCTGACCGCACGTACTCCTAAAAATATAGATTTTAATAATAATGCCTGTGGCGCAGGACGCAAGGGTTTTTTACCCCCGAATTCCAAATGTGTGGATAACTTGTTTTTTGCAAAAATCCTCCAACACTATTGCAATCTCGGCAGTAGACCTTATACTGTCGCAAGAACTTTGTTCACCGTTCAATACCGGAGGGGAAAATGAACGACGATATACGCCACACAGGTAGCTCCGACTCTGCGTGGGATTTCTTTGAGTGCGATGCGGCGGCTCTCGCCGCCGCTACGCACAGAAGTCTCAACAGGAACGTTCGGGATGCTGGGTTTACGCTGGTAAAGGGCAAGTCCCATTTTTACCGCTTCCAGGGAGGCGGAGAGGGGATCAGCTACACGGCAATCATCATGGAATCGCATATCGCGATCCATACAAATCCAGAGAATCACCGGCTCATCGAAGTCACCATCCACACCTGCAATATGGTGGGAGTGGTAGCAGCGGTGCCGCCTGAAGTAAAGAAGGAAAAACTACTACGTTTATGGGAACGGCGTTTCAAGGCGCGAGTCCTGCCGCTTGTATCGCGGGAACGTGGACGGATTGAACAGCTCCAGGAATATGAGCGGTTTCAGATCCTCGCTACTTACGCCAAAAAAGTTGCCTAGCTTTAGGGTAAGCTTCAAAACGATTTGCCGCTCCGATGTTGGAGCGGCTTTTTATTTGTTCTAGATTTTGCTAGTATTGCGGAGCGCAGAAACGCGCGCTTAGCTCAGTTGGTAGAGCATTCGACTGATACTCGAAAGGTCCTAGGTTCGATCCCTAGAGCGCGCACCAGACACAAATGCCCCGCTTGAGTGGGACTTTGTGCTGGTGCGCGGGCCGTAGCGATGTTTTGCACTTGCAAAACCGCGAGCCAGGGTAGTGAGCGAATTTTCTGACGAGAAAATTCGACTCATGACCGCACCCATTAGTGAGCCCTACCGAGGGGCATGATTTCCACTATTTAAAAATAGAAACCGCTCGGCACCCAATGGTGCCGAGCGGTCGTGAGTCGTGTCAGTTCTTGTTCTCCGATTCCACACGCTCGTAGACCTTGCGCATGAATTCGTCGAACTCCGCCTCTTCCTCCGCTGTGAGCGAAGGCTCGGCAGCTTCGTTGAGTGCGATACCGTGAAGCTTCGGATGAAGCGGGATGACCGTATCCTTGCCGGCTTCGCGGGCTCGTTCTTGAGCCTGCCGGTGTTGGCGTTTGATCATCTCCTCTTCCTCCGGAGTCGCATAACGCATCACTGCGTCATACATCTTCTCGGCTTCTGCCTCGCTTCCGCAAAGCAGAATCATGAGGCGGCGAGCCGCCTCTTCGTCCATTCTCTCGCTCACGGTTTTCTCCTATGCGAGAAGATTGCTGATATGGGTGAAAGTCGGGTTTCCTTTATGTATGGGCTGGAAGCCCTGCTGTAAAAGTGCAATCTTCTCTATTGTATCATATTATACAGTATTGTCAAGAAAAGTATGCCTGACCGAGAGGCCTGACAAACGAAAAAGCCCCAGAGGTCTTACGACATGGGGCTTGGGCGCATAAATATCATGCGCCCTTTGGAGTTACTTGTGGAGTGAGTAGTGGATTGCCAATTCAGCAATCCAGGGTTTTACACACTCCTCGCACGCTTTCACGCGGGGCGCCAGATCCGTCAAAACGGTTTTGGCGCACATCTCACCATCTTCGGTGAGGGAGTAGAGACCTACGTTTGAAGTGACTAGGTCTCTGCGGATGAGGTCGGCGAGTTCAGTACCCGTATCGACCTCTGAAAGTTCGGTCTGCAGCCGAACCTCCACGCGAGACAGTCCCGCTTTGCCGTCCTGCTTGGCTTTCAGCAGGATAGCCAAAACGCAGTCGCTGCTCGTACCAAAGTCATCGTAGTAAATCATTTTGGGGCGGTCCTTTTTACGATGTAACTTCCTTCAAGATTATACCTCCCAAACCACGAGTATGTCAAGTGGCCAAGAGGTGGCTAGATTAAATTAAGCTGCTTTTATATTCCCGACCAAGACGCCCAACTCTGCTAAACTGAAATCACCAAAACGGTCCTTGCGGTGCCTCACTAGGCAAGGTTCGAGACCGAGACGGGGCACATTTTTTTGTGGATAAATTGGTATACACTATTAGTCTCAGTGTTTTATAATAGGCTAATGAAACCCGGTCCGAAGCCAAAAGGGAAAGTAAAACTAGTTTGGTCTCCAAAATTCGCATACGCAATTGGTTTATTGACAGCTGATGGATGTTTATTAAATGATGGCCGACACATTGATTTTACGTCAAAGGATATAGAACAAGTCGAAACATTTAAAAAATGTTTAAGACTTAAAGTAAAAACTGGTATTAAACATTCTGGGATTGGGAATCCGTACACGAGAGTTCAGTTTGGAGATGTGTTATTTTACAAATTTCTTACTGAAATCGGCCTATCTCCTGCAAAGTCAAAAATAATTTCTGCTGTATATGTTCCGGAGATATACTTTGCTGACTTTTTGAGAGGATATTTTGATGGAGATGGAACCAGTTACTCATTCTACGATTCGATATTTCCTAAAAGCTTTAGATTCTACGTTTCTTTTATGTCAGCGAGTCCGACTTTTATTAACTGGTTGCGGGCACAGATTCAAAAGCATGTTGGCCTGAAAGGGTATATATCTCGTTACTCACATTCCGACTATTTACAACTCAAATACTCCAAATACGAGGCTATAGTACTTACGGAGTTTATGTATAAGAATAAGAACATGTATTATTTAAAACGAAAGTATTTGAAAATACAGGCGTCTTTGCGTATTATTGGTCAGCGCCCAGGTGGTGAAATTGGTAACCACGCTACGTTCAGGTCGTAGTTCCCGCAAGGGATTGGAGGTTCGAGTCCTCTCCTGGGCACTAGTCAGGAATAGAAAGTATTTTAGACGGGCTGGTGTGCCCGCTAATGATGTGCGCCTGTTTGGGTGGGATTTTGTAGTGTGCGGCCACCAGTTCGACAACACGTCGGTTTGCCAAGTTGCGCTCGGCGGGCTCTTTGACCGATATTTTAAAATGCCCCGCCGAAACCTCCTGAATAATCTCTTTTTTTGCTCTCGCAATGACGCGTACTTTAATGTACATACTAATCTTTTCGACCAAGTTCTTTTAATAAAGCAACGTCTCTACTCCATACGTTCCCGTTCCACCACTCCAGCGGTTTAAAGTTGGTCTTATAGATCGCCTTGTCGCCGTATACGGTCCCAAGATAATAGTGTTCAAGTCCGAGCTCTTTGGCGTCGCGCAGGCAATCGAGCATGAGCCAGAGGCCCAGCGATTGCTTTGCATACGCAAGGTCGTAAAAAGAAAACCAATAATGCGACATGGTGCCGTCCTCCACCTCGAGCACATACGCCACCGGCTTGGAAAGACTACGATATATCGTAGTGTTTGTGACCAGTCCTGAGTTGAGTATGGTCGTAAGGCGCTCGCGCGGCATGGCTTTCGGTCCATGTTTTTGGGCAAAGTAAGCCGCACAAAAATCATAAAAAACTTCGTCCGGCACAAAGTTTGCGACGCGCTCTTTGATAAATTGTCCGTCAAATTTTTTGGCGATGCGGCGGTTTTCGCTCGTCAGTTCAAACTCCGGCAGGAGTACGCGTGCGCTCCGCGCGCTGTAAAATATGCCGTTAAGCTTTTTTGTTCCGGAGTAGGGCAGATAGCCGAGCTGGTAGAGCTGTTGTAGCGGCTCTTGCTCGCGCTCTATAAACTCCGTTTCCAGCCGCGCAATGTAGACAGCAAAGTCTTGCTTCGGTACTGAAACCTTTTTCATTTAGGAAATTTTTCTTCCACGAATGCTGGAATAGATTTGATAAGCCCGCCGAGGTCGCCGGACGTAAGCAGGAGGACGCAATCGTCGGGCCGGAGTGCCGCGCCTATATGTTCAAGGCCGGCGTCGGCATCGGTAATTGCCTCGGCATCAACGCCGGCTGCTTGCACGCGGGAGACTATTTCCTCCTGCGTTAGTTGCGCGTGCGTCGCGGCGCCCTGCGTAGCTGGCTCGTAGATATACACCTTGCCGGCTCCGGCAAACACGTCGTCGTACCGGTAGAGCGCCGCAGAATTCCGCCAGGTAAAAGTGTGCGGCTCAAAAACCACCAGGAGCCGGCGGCCGGGGAAATGGAGCTTCATTGCGGCGATAGCGCTGCGCGCTTTTTCGTAACTGGAGCCGAAGCCCTCCAACACCGGGATGGTCGAGCGCGGAGAGAGGAATTCCATGCGGCGTTTAACTCCCTCAAAGCTCGCCACGCCCGCCGCAAGCTCACCCGGTGTCAGCAGCCCCTTCTCCAGCAAGAGCGCGCTCACCGCAACGATGTTTTCTATATTATGAGCGCCGAGCAGAGAGGTTGAGAGAGCCGCTATTTTTTCGGTGCCGTTTATCAAGTCAAAAATAGTCTGCAGGCCGTATTTAATATTGTGCGGATGCCATTGAGCATCCGGCGTCATGCCGTAGGTGACCGTTTTGCCGCCGAAGTTTTTGGAAAGGGTAAACGCGTGCTCTTCTCCGGCGTTGACCGCAAGCAGTCCGTCTGATGGGAGCAGGGCGATGAGTTTTTTAAACGGCGCGAGATACTCCTCATGCGTGGGGTAGACATTGACGTGGTCGTGCGTTGCCGAGGTCAACAGTACACTGTGCGCGTTATAGTGCAAAAATTTCGAAGAGGCGTCCCAGTTGGCGGAGGGGTACTCGTCGCCCTCGAGTACAAACACGCTTCCGCCTCCTTTGTGCGCATGAGTGTCAAATCCTTTTGTTATCTCGCCTATAAAATAACTCGGGTCTTTGCCTGCCCGCATAAGGCACCATGCAAGCAGTGCCGTGCAAGTAGACTTGCCGTAACTTCCCGCAACAATAGTATTGTCGGTTTTTGCAGTAAGCTCATTTAACACATCGGGGAATGAAACTATTTTTTTGTCGCTTGCAAAAGCCGCCGCGACCTCTTCATTGCTCTCGGCGACCAGTTTGGCGTTTTTGCCGATGACAACCATGTCCGCGTCGGCGGGTATATTCTCTTTTTTGTAGCCGTCTTTAAAAGGAATGCCGGCTTTTAGCAGGTAGTCGCTCACGGGCGGATAAAAGCCCTCATCCGAGCCGCTTATCTGCCACCCCGCCTCGCGCAGGAGCAGGGCTACGGCGGACATGCCTTTGCCGGCTATGCCTATAAAATGGGCTTTTTGTGCCATTCGTTCAACTCTACCAAAAGAAAAACACCCGCACCATTATGGTGCAGGTGTAATGATTTTATTATGTTTCAATATGATCAGGTTTCGCCGCTTGGAAAATTCTCCTCGCGTCGAATACCAGATTTCCTTACCCTGCCATTTTGTTTTCCAGAACAAGTCTCGAGTGCGCAGAAGGGTGATATGCGCGAGCGGTACGCCCAGACTTGTGAACTGCATCGTGATGAGCTCGTGCAGCTCTATCCGTCCGTCCTGTTCGTCTCCGGGGAGGCAGCTCTTACCCCATTTTTCGGCTATATACCCACATCGTCTCTTATTGTCTCCTCCCCATTCCGGATGCGCCCAAGGATGGGTAAACTCGGAAGAGGGGATAGGAAGGATAATGACGACACCAACGCGTTTGCGCCGGCTAGTCTTTATTCCGGAACATCCCATTGATGTGAGTAAATTTTCGGTGATACTCTCCGGCTTTCTACTGGGCAGTCCAACGAGTGCCGCCTGCTCATCTACAAGCGACTTCAGTCCCGCGTGCCCTACCGCAATCTTTACCTTTTCATGCGGATGTGGGTCAACGGGATGACAGGCCGCAATAGCGGCACATCCGGCCGCCGAAAGAGCGTAAGCCTGTCCTGGCTGAAGGCGGCATCCATCAGCATTAGTTCCGCGACGCACAGTAAGACGGCCTCCCATCGGGATGCGCGTGTCGAGCTCTTTTTCCCAACAAACGCGGGCATTGAAGTCGACAGGCGAAGGTACGAGTAGTTCCTTGAAACCAACCTCCTTTGCAATTTGTGGCAAATAGCGCCGCAGAGAACTGTCTTTTTCTTTGCCATCCTCCGGTGTGCGCAAGTTGCTAAAGGTCCAGTCCTCCTCCTCAGTAGTCGAGTTATAGAAGCGGCCGAACGCGGTTACGCGTAAACGACCACCGAAGATAGCTGCGTTGTCGTAGAGTGCCCCAGTAATCGGTTGCACCGACGGCATCTTTTTTAGGACCGCATCGTGCATCAGTACCTCCCTGTGATAGAACTTAAATCTCCCCTTTGTATACAGGTTTTTAGAGAAATATGCTAGCGTAGCGTTATGAACGGCAAGCTTTCAGTGGTGGCGACGCCCATCGGGAACTTGGAGGACATTACCCTGCGCGCCCTGCGTATTTTGAAAGAGGCCGATTTTGTCGCCTGCGAAGACACGCGCAATACGCGCAAACTGCTTTCGCATTTCGACATCCATACACCAGTGGTAACCGACCGGAAAGCACTGGTGTTACTCGCGCAAGACAAACACGTGGCGCTTGTTTCGGACGCGGGGACTCCGGGCGTTTCAGACCCGGGGCTCGAGCTGGTGGCGCATGCCCGCGAGGCGGGCGCGAAAATTGAAACCATCCCCGGGCCCTCCGCGCTCGCTGCCGCGCTCGCCATTGCCGGCCTGCGCGTACCGTCATTTACTTTTTACGCATTTCTTCCGCAGAAGAAGGGCAGGGAAACGTTGTTTAAAGAAATGGCGGCAAACGAGCGCTCCAGCGTTTTTTACGAGTCGCCGCACCGGATAGTAAAGGCTCTCCTGTCGCTCAAAAAGGTTGCGCCTGACCGCCGGGTGGGCCTGTACAGGGAACTGACCAAAATATATGAGGAGGCGATTATCGGTACTCCGCAGGAGCTTTTGCAGATACTGGAGGCCGAGCCGGTCAGGCAAAAGGGTGAGTTTGTGGTAATCTTAGAGTAATGTCAAAAGAGATGATGGTCATAGTGCTTGGGCTCTGGATTATCGTGATACGGATGTTTCTCGGCGTACCGGGCTCCTGGCAGACATTCCTTTTTATTATCACCGGCGCGGCGCTTGCGGTCATCGGGTTCCTTTTGCGCGGCGAGGCGCTCGGCCGCGCGAGGCCCATCGAGCCGAACTCCAAAAAATCCTCCTATTCTTTTATAGAGAGCGGCACTCCTTTGGCGCATGAACAAAAAGAAGGCATTACTTCCCTTAACTAAATTCGGCGCGCGTGTCCTGCTGGGGGCGGCAGGTATTGCGGCCGCGGCGGGAGCGTTTTTTATTTTGCCTAATACCTTCTCCGTTTCGTACTTTAACGAGGCGACCTCAACTCCGGCGGCGGTTAAGCCGCTCCCGCAGCTCGACAAGGTAGCGTACGATACGCGGCTGCTTGCGCTCGCGCATGTCGCGACCTCGAGCCCGTGGTATGAAGCTTTTTTGCAAGGAACCACTACCGCTTCAACTACTATGGAGCGGCCACTGTGGCCCGCGCGCGCGGCGTACCCCAACTATGGCGCTCTTCTGCCTTTTAACCGCATCGTCGCGTATTACGGCAATTTTTACTCCAAACAAATGGGCGTACTCGGCGAGTATTCGGAGGAGGTGGTACTTGAGAAACTGCGTGCAGAAGTTGCGGTGTGGGAGGCCGCCGATCCGGCGACGCCGGTCGTTCCCGCGATTGAATATATCGACGTAACCGCGCAGGGGAGCGCGGGCAAAGACGGCAAGTATCGCCTGCGCATGCCGGATACGCAGATTGATAAAGCACTCGAGATGGCAAAAAAAGTGGACGGCATTGTGATACTTGACATACAGGTCGGGCTCTCGACTGTGCAAGAGGAAATGCCGCACCTCGACAAATATTGGGCAGAGCCGGCGGTGCATCTTGCGCTCGACCCGGAGTTCGCGATGCATAATGGCACGCCGCCCGGGCGCGTCATCGGCACCATGAGCGCGGAGGATGTTAATTGGGCGGCGCACTATCTTGCAAAAATAGTGCGCGATAATAATTTGCCGCCAAAAATTTTGGTCATACACCGTTTTACTGAAGAAATGCTTACCGGTTATAAAAGAATCAGACCTCTGCCGGAGGTGCAGATAGTGGTGCAGATGGACGGCTGGGGTTTTGCCGCCAAAAAAATTAATACCTATAACATGGTTGTCTATCCCGAGCCCGTGCAGTTTGCCGGGCTGAAACTCTTTTATAAAAATGACACCAAAGAGGAGCCGAGCCGCCTCCTGACCCCGCAAGAAATTTTGCGTCTTACCCCGAGCCCAATCTTTATCCAATATCAGTAAAAGCAGAGGTACAATAAAGACATGGCATTTTTTGGCAAAGCCGTGGCCGGTTTCCTGTTGCTTGTTTTGGTTTATATGTGGCGGTCGGGCGCGGTGATTCCCATCCTCCCCGACCAGTCCGGCATGGCGACTTCCACGCTCACGTTCCAGCGCAGCGACACTCTTTATTCCAAAGACCTGGTGTATGTGTACTACAAAGGCGCTGTGGTGCCAGGCGCGAATCCGTACGCGTTTAAAATTATCGGACGGCCGAGGATTACGCTAACGCCGGACGACTACTACGCGGCAGACAAAGAGCATGTCTTCTACAACGGGATGCCGGTCAAATACGCCGACCCGGATGCATTTGTATTTTTGTTGGACAAGGACAGGAATCCGACGGACTACGCCAAAGACAAGGACCGCGTGTATAACACTTACCTCGGTACCGTTATAAAAAAAGCTGATGCCGAAAGTTTTATCGCTTTAAACTACTGGTACGGTAAGGATAAAAAAACCGTTTTTACGATGACTCAAAACGGCGCGTACGACAGCGGACGTTTTCCTATTAAGGGCGCCGACTCCGCCACCTTTGTGGCGGTTGCAGACCCGGCGTACTGCCGCGGAGACTGCACGTTTGACGCGCAGGACAAAAACCACCGGTATCTGCGCGGCGTCATAGTAGAAACAGAAACATCAGATTCCGCCACTATTTTTGACGCTCAAAACAGTCCGACCAAATACGCAAAGGATGCCGCGTATGTGTATTTTGATAATAAGATAGTATCAGCCGCCAACCTAAAAACCTTCGCCGTCATAGGCCAATCCGGGTCGGTGTTTAATGCGGGGCGCTCGTATGCAAAGGACAAAAAGTACGTGTATGTGGACGGCATAGTTCTTTCCGGCGCAGACCCTAGTACTTTCATGTTTATAAAAACAAAAGCGGGCGAACTGACTAATTTTGCCAAAGACAAGAAATACGTCTATTCCTCTTCCATCGGAGAGGTTGTGCCGGGGGCCGATCCCGCGAGCTTTTTAGTCGTAAATGAATTTTACGCAAAAGATAAATCAACAGTTTACTCCGTCACGCCAAGAGCGGCAAATAATTTTTATTTTGTTCCTATAGCGGGCTCGGATCCAAATACTTTGACCGTAGTGGACACATCAATCTCCGATGCAAAATTGACGGAGTCTTGCGGCGCAGATTGCCTATATGACGCAAAGGACAAAAACCACAAGTATTTCCGCGGCCAAACAGTGCAATAGGGTTAGTTTGACAGGTGATACACTTTTGGTACACTAGACAACATGGCTACTATAAAAGATAGAATTAACGTAAGCGTCTCTAGAGAAACGAGAGAGGCGCTTGAGTATATGGCTAAACGCGATCAAAAACCTTTGGCGACTAAAACCGCTGAGCTTCTCGACCTTATCATCGATATAGAGGAAGATAGGTACTTCGGAGAACTTGCAGAAAAGAGACTCAAACAACATAGGGGTCGCTGGCTTTCTCATGAAGAAGTATGGGGGAAAAGAAAACTTACTCATTGAAATACGATTCGCACTTTGATCGAGATCTGGATCGTCTCGACCGTTTTTGGCAACGAGAAGTGCTACTAGCAGTTGAAAACAAACTATCTGTACAGCCAGAATTATACGGAGTACCTCTTAGAAGAACCCTTAAGGGATTTCGTAAATTACGCATCGGCGATTTTCGCGTTATATATCAAATAGAGAAAAAGACAATAAGAATAGTTATCGTCGGCCACCGTTCTGAAGTCTATAAGGAGGTGTTGAAAAGGCTCGGTGTTTAAAAATGGCGGTACAATAAGGCCATGATATTTTTAGGTAAACTCGGAGCCGGCATCCTAATCATTTTTGGCTCCCTCTTCTGAGTTAATTTAGTAAGAAAAAACCTCCGCGTGTGGCGGAGGCGAACGATCAGGCGGTTTCCAATTCGTTCTGAAAAAAACAATCGGACAGACCACCATTCAGCGCGACGGTATAAATGGGCCGCTTAGTAAAGTAGCCAATTTCCCGATGGCCGACCGTCGCGGTTTGGCCTTCGAACTGCCGGCGCTCCTTGCTTGCGAAGACGCGCGTGAAGAAATTCAGCGGCTTGACGCGAACCTGTTGGCCCAGCGAGAAACGGTAGGAATTCATGCTACTCTCCCATTTGCTTGTCCGAGGGCACAGTACCACGGCCTTTTATGGTAGGCAATGATATACTATTTGCAATGCAGGAAAATCCCGACCAAATAACCTATTTTGCGGAGACTAACTCCCGCGGCAAGGAGACGCCTTTCGGCATCCGTAGCGAGGATAGGGGCAGGCACATGTACGTCATCGGCAAGACCGGCATGGGCAAGTCGACCATGCTGGAAAACATGGCGATACAGGACATCCGCAACGGCGAGGGGATGGCGTTTATCGACCCGCACGGCGGCACCGCCGACCGGATTATGGAGTACGTACCGGCGCACCGGATTAAAGACGTGGTATATTTTGCGCCGTTCGACCTTGAATATCCGATAGCTTTTAACATCATGGAGGACGTCGGCTACGACAAGCGACATTTAGTTGTCTCCGGTTTGCTCTCCGCTTTCCGCAAAATTTGGGTAGACGCGTGGAGCGCGCGCATGGAGTACATCCTCTCCAACACATTGATGGCACTTTTAGAGTACGAGGGCGCGACGCTGCTCGACGTCAACCGCATGCTCATCAACAAAGCGTTCCGCAAAAAAGTGGTGGAGAAGATTACCGACCCAATTGTAAAGAGCTTTTGGGTTGAGGAGTTCGCCAACTATACCGACCGCTACACGCAGGACGCGACGCCTGCCATACAAAACAAAGTGGGGCAGTTTACCAGCAACCCCCTGATACGCAACATCGTCGGCCAGCCGAAGTCCTCCTTTGACTTTCGCAAGCTGATGGACGAGCGGAAAATCATCATCATGAACCTCTCCAAGGGCCGCGTGGGCGAGGTCAACACCAACCTGCTGGGAAGCATGCTTGTCACCAAGATTTATTTGGCGGCGATGTCGCGCGCCGACGTACCGGCCGATACGATGAAAAATCTCCCGCCGTTTTATTTGTACGTGGACGAGTTCCAGAGCTTCGCCAACGAAAGCTTTTCCGACATTCTCTCCGAGGCGCGCAAGTACAAACTGCGGCTTATCATTGCACACCAGTATGTCGAGCAGATGGAGGAGGAGGTGCGCGACGCAGTCTTTGGCAACGTCGGCACGACGGTGGCCTTCCGCGTCGGGCCGTTTGACGCGGAAACTTTGGAAACTGTTTTTGCGCCGCAATTTGAGGCGACTGACTTGGTCAACCTCGGCTTTGCGCAGATATACCTGACGCTGATGATACGCGGAGTGGGCTCGCCGCCGTTTAGCGCCACAACTATTGCGCCGTTTGACCCGCCGCCGGAGCGCCATGTCGAGGAGGTTATCCGCGCGTCGCGCGCCACGTACGGCAGGCTGCGCGCCGAGGTGGAAAAGGTGATAGACGAGTGGCAGAAGGTCGATCCTGTCGTACCAGAGCCGCCCAAGCCTAAAAAAGACTATGTACGCGCGCCAGTTGCTCACAAGCCAGCCCCTACTCCGCACATTCCGCCGCCTCCGGTAGTGCACGTCGAACCTAAAAAAGAAGAGAGCCCGATGCCTCCGCCGGAAAATCGCTTGCCCCCGGTCATAAATAAACCAAAACCGCCGCAGCCGCACAAACCGCCGCTTGACGGCCAAAAGAGCCTGCGCGAGGCTCTTGCGCAAGTAACCGGCGCCAAACCTATAGAACCCGCACCGCCTCCTCAATCCGGGCTTAAAGAAGCTTTACACAAGGTGGCGACAAATCCGCCAGCTGGCGGAGAACTATCGCCGGATGTGCTGCGCCAGATGCTCGATGTTGATGAGCCAAAAAAAACTAACTAACTCTTTTCTTGTATTTTTGGCGGTCCTTGCATGGCCATCGGCCTTGTATGCAAGCGAGTTGATAAATATCAATACCGCCAGCCTCGCAGAACTTGAGACGCTCCCCGGGGTTGGCCCCTCAATCGCCCAAAGCATCATCGACAACCGATCGTACGCTTCTATACAAGAGGTGAGCAGGGCGAGCGGGATAGGAGAGCCCGGCTCCAGCTCGTATGAAAAGATAAAAGACCTTATTACAGTCGGCAGCGCAAGCGCGGCTCAAACAGCCACAGCGACGAGCAGTACATCGACACAAACGCAGGCGCAGCAGATCGCTGGCGGAGCACCTCCTTTAATTACGGTGCGCATACATGCGGACAGCGTCGTGACGGCCGGAGGCGGATCATTTTTTGAAGCGCGGGTATACGGCGCTGAAAACTTGCCTATCGACGGCGCGCGCTTTATGTGGAACTTCGGTGACGGGACGACGGCGGAGGGGCAGCGCGTATTCCATACGTATTCTTATCCCGGACGATACTCCGTTTTGGTTACTGCCGCGTATAATTACTCGTCCGCAATGAGCCGTACGGCAGTAGGCGCAATTGCGGCGGCATTGTCGCTTATTGCCGAGGGCGACGGCTCGTTGGTTATCCGCAATCTATCGAAAAATGACTTAGATATAGGCCGGTGGTCGTTAAACGACAGCGGGAAACAGTTTGTCATTCCTGAGGACACGCTCGTGCTTGGCGGAGAAGGTGTGCGTTTTGCCACCGTTATCACCGGTCTTAGCGGAAGCCCGTCCGCTACATTGCTCTATCCAAACGGCATGCTTGCATCGGCGGCACAAGTGTCCGCAAATTCTCCGCTGCGCGGCGAACGGGTCGTAAAAGACACGGCTGTTGCGCAAAAGCCAGCCGCTGTGCAAGAGCCGGAAGGCGAGGTGTTGGGAACCAGTACATCCGAGCCTGTTTCCGCAGACGCCAAAACATCTTCGTCGCTGTGGCTCTCGCTCGGAGCGCTTGCGGTTTTGCTTGCGGGCGGCGGGGGAGCAGTGCACTATCTCGGACTTTCTACAAAGCGCCCTGAAACTCCTACTCCTGCCGACGGGTTTGATATAGTTGATTGAAATGAATACGGATTGGAATATACGCGGCAAGACCGTGTTCATTACCGGCGCCACTGACGGCATCGGCAAGGAGGCCGCTTTGCGGCTCGCAAAGCTCGGCGCGAGCATTGTCTTTACGGCCCGCAGCAATGAAAAAGCGGACGCGCTCAAAGCCTCCATCGCACATGCAGGCGGAGCTGAAGCTTTATGCCTGCCGTGCGACCTTTCGTCTCTCGCGTCAGTCAAAGAATGCGCCCGCGAATTTTTAAAAACACGCGATTCCTTGCATGTCCTCATACATAACGCGGGCGTTATGCCGCCGCAACGGCAGGAGTCGCGCGACGGTATCGAGCTTAATATGGCGGTCAATTATTTTGCGCCCGTGCTTCTTACCGAACTGCTGTTGCCCCTCCTGCGCCGGTCAGCCCCCGCGCGCATAATCAACGTCGCCTCGACCCTGCATAGGGAGGGGGAGATTGACCCGGATAATTTGCGGGGAGCGGAGCCGTACGATAAGTACCGCGCCTATGCGGACTCCAAACTTGCGCTTGTCATGCATACGCGCCGTTTGAGGGAATCTTTGAGAGGGAGCGGTGTCGCGGCGGTCGCGGTACATCCGGGGTGGATTAAAACAAAACTCGCGTTCGGTGTGCTTGGCGAAAGCAATTTGGTTGCGCGGATTTTGCTGCCGCTGATGAGCATGCATCCTCCTTCTTATGGCGCGGAGCCTATTGTGCGTCTTGCCGCACAGAAAGAAACTCCCCATAACCTTTACTTTGAGCGGGACACGGAAGCAAAACCCTCACCGAAGACTGAAGACGCCGCGCTTGCGGCGCGGCTGTGGGACAGCACGAAAGACATTCTCTCTCCGTATTTATAGTTGCACCGGAACTTTTTTATCAAGCTGCGCCATGTACGCTTGGTATGTGCGCTCAAGCGCGTCCTGCATGGACACGCGCGGGTTCCAGTCCAGATCTTTGCGCGTGTTTTCGATGTAAGGAGTCCGGTTTTGCACGTCCTGGTAGCCATCCCCGTAGTGGGCTTGGGAAAGAACATCGACGATTTTTACCTTGTGCGCCTGTTCCTTAAAGTGCGGGTAGGAAGGGGCGAGTGCGAGCAGCATCTCGGCGAGCTCTCGTATGGAGTGGTTGTTTTGGGGATTGCCGATGTTGTAGATTTTGCTTGATGCAACGCCGTTTTTGTTCTCGATAATCTTCAGGAGGGCGTCTATGCTGTCGTCGATGTGCGTAAAAGAGCGCCGCTGTACGCCGCCATCCACCAGGAGGATATCCTCGCCGCGCAAAATATTGCCGAGAAACTTGGTGATAACGCGCGCCTGGTCGGCCTCGAGGCTGTCGAGCCCTATGCCGACCCAGTTAAAGGGGCGGAAAAGGGTAAAGTCGAGTCCGTGGTCGCGGCCGTACGCCCAAATGATGCGGTCCATGAGCTGCTTGCTGGTGGAATATATCCAGCGGATCTTGCTGGTGGGGCCTACCACAAACGGGGAGTGGTCGGGGTGGAACTCGGAGTCCGGGCTCATGCCGTATACCTCGGAGGTCGAGGGGAAGATGACGCGCTTGCCGTATTTGACGCAATGGCGAACGATAGGCAGGTTTTCCTCGAAGTCGAGCTCAAAAACGCGCAGCGGCTGGGTCATGTAAAGCTGGGGGGTCGCCACTGCCGCGAGCGGCAACACGACGTCGGATTGTTTGACGAGAGACTCGATAAGTGCGCGCTCCTTGGTCATGTCCGCCTTGTGGAAGGTAAAGCGCGGGTTGCCGAGGTGGGGGATGACGCGGTCGTCCCCGATATCGACCCCGGTCACGTTCCATGCCGTATCTTTGAGGATACGCTGGAGGAGGTGATGGCCGATGAAGCCGTTAATGCCGATTACAAGGACTTTTTTTGGTGATTGCATGATATAAAAATGCGCTTCGCGAGAAGCAAGTTGAGTATACCTCGCCGCGCGTCTCTTGACAATACAACGTTCGAAACGGAAGATTAGTTACGCTGTATGAAACGGGTACTCATTTTCTCGCTGACCTACTATCCGGATTTTGTTGGTGGAGCGGAAATGCCCGTAAAAAAGACCACCGACCGCATTGACCCAGATGATATAGCGTTTGACATGATTACTTTGCGACTGAGCGCCAAGTTGGCAAAAAAAGAACGCATAGGGAATGTCGTAGTGTACCGGATAGGATTTTACGGGTCGAACCCGCTGCCCGGCGACCTGATCAAATTTCCGCTTAAACTCAACAAGTACCTGTACCCTTTTTTGTCGTGGTTTAAGGCGGTGCGTTTGCACCGCATGCACCGGTACGACGCGCTGTGGTCTATCATGACGAGCTATGCGTCCTTCGGCGCTCTGTTTTTTAAAATGAGCCACCCTTCCGTTAAGTACCTCTTTACACTCAACGACGGCGACCCGATTGAGTATCTCAAGCGCAAGGCGCGCTTTGTATATCCGCTGTTTGTACGGCTTTTTACCAAGGCTGACTTGGTGCATGCGCCCTCAACCTATTTGGGCAACTTTGCGCGCTCTATGGGATACAAGGGCGATGTCGAGTTTATCCCGAACGCTCTGGATGTCGAAGATTTTGCGCGCGACTATCCGGAAGCGGAGATCGGCGCGGTCAGACAAAAATTGGGCAAGAGGCCGGGCGATATATTTCTTATCACTACCTCGCGATTGGTAAAAAAGAATGCAGTCGACGATATTATAAAGTCGCTCAAATTTTTACCCGCGCATATTTCTTTTTTTATTCTCGGCAAAGGTCCCGACATGGAGATGCTGGAGAGTCTCGCCAAAAGCGAGGGAGTTACGGAGCGCGTGCATTTCCTCGGCCACGTCGATTTGAAAGAGATTCCGAAGTACCTCAAAGCCTGCGATATCTTTGTGCGGCCAAGCCTCTCAGAGGGCATGGGCAACTCGCCTATCGAGGCGATGGCGGCGGGGTTGCCCGTCATTTCGACGCAGGTAGGCGGGCTTGCCGATAGTATTATCGACCCGGACCGCAATCCGGGGAAGCGGCCGACCGCGCTGGCGGTTGATGTGCGTTCGCCGGAGCAGATAGCCAAGCAAGTGCAGCGATTTTTGGATAATAAAGAGGAGCGCGAGCGGATTACCGCGTATGCCAAAGAGTTCGCGCAAGCCAACTACAATTCCGCGGCTATAGATAAGGCCATGCGGGAGCGGGTGTTTGAGCGCCTTTGGCACTCTTGACTTTTATAGCGTACCGTGCTAACCTACACGTAGACCCAGTTTGAGGTCTTTTTTGTTTCAACGAGAGAGGAGGGCGCAATGCCCAGAAACTTGACGGTTGCCGAGTGTGAAGCGCTCGGTATGAAGATGCCGTGCAACCAGATGGACAACGGCGAATACCGTTTCCGTATGATGGGTCCGGACAACTCCGGCTACATCCGGACGGTGATGCCCGAGACCGACAAGGGGTGGCAGAACAGCCACTTCCACAAGGGCATCTATGAGACCATCGTCGTCCAGAAGGGCTGGATCGGCGTCGTCGACCTTCTTCCCGACGGGACCCGCAAGGTCGCGGTTCGCAAGGCGAATGATGTGTGGACCTCCCACCCGGAGCATCCCCACAACATCTACATGGCGGCCGGTGCCGTGACGCACTGCGTCAAGCATGGCGATGATGTCGGCAACCCTGCCAAGAACGGCGCCGACTGGTACGAGGCCCCCGCAGGCTTCGACGCATGGTCGAAGTCTCTCACCGAGGAGGACATCTTCCGGCTCGCGGGGCTTCTGCCCGAGGAAATCGAAAAGCTGGCGGTGTAATCGCCAGCTCAAGCATCAAGGGCGCGGCCAAAAGCCGCGCCCTTTTCTTTTCCAACCCACGCGCTATGATTGGAAACATGGCGAGAGTACGCGTAGAAGAGGGAAGCCAAGGAAAAATTTCTTTTTATAATGCGACAGAGGTTTCAAAGGAGCATCGCGGATGGTCCTTGGGTACGTTTGTCACCGATGAAAGCGGCGTCCCGCTCACAGACGCGTTTGAAATTAAACTGACGCACTATAAGGTTGGCGATAGGCGCGATGCATGGGCGGAACCGTCACTGGGAGTTACTATCCATATTGTTTTGAGCGGCGCGCAACGGCAGATATTCGCCCCGAATGGAGTTGATGGAAAACTTGTTGAGAGGGTTGTGCGTGCAGGAGAGGCTAATTTTTTTGACAACAGCGTTCCGCATAAATGGGTCACGATAGAAGACGGTATGCAGATTACCATCCGACGTCTGCGGGATTAAATAAGTAGAGGTACGGCTACGAGCTACTCAGGACAAATTGGTACAGTGCTCTACTTCAAGTAAGCTTTACCGCCACACCGCCACCGGCAATCGAGCGCTCGGCGGCGTCGAGAATGCGGACGACTGCAAGCCCTTCTTCCACACCGGAGAGGGGTTTTTCTTTATCTCTGACCGTGCGCGTGAATGCGGCGAGTTCCTCGGTGAGAGACATTTCGTTGCCATATTCCGGGTAAGAAACTTCCTTATTTTCGTATAGAGAAATTTTTTGATCCGGTTTTGTATCTTCGTAAACAATACTTTGTTTTTCTCCAACAATAGTAAGCTGTTTGCACTTGGTGGGCATGAGCCAGCTGCTGGTAATAAAGCCGGTAACGCCGTTTGCAAACTCGAGTTTAATCTGCGCGAAGTCCCACAGGGTGCTGCCCGCCCGGGTGGGCGCTACCGCCCACGCGGAAACTGACCTGGGTAACTCGCCGACAATATCGAGAATCATGGACAGGTCGTGCGGTGCCCAATCCCACATCGCCGAGTAGTCGCTGCGGTACGGTCCCTTGTTATGTCCGCGGCTGGTTATAAAATGGATGTTGCCGATATCCCGCGCGAGCTCTTTTGTTTTGCGGTAGGCGGGGCTGTAGAGATGCAGGTGCCCGGCCATGACCGGCGCGCCCGAGGCGCGCACCGCCGCTTCGACCGCGAGCGCGTCTGCAAGGTTCCCGGTCATCGGCTTTTCGATAAACACCGGCACTCCCTGTTGCAGAAACGCGATTGCTATCTCCGCGTGGGTCGCGGGAGGCGTCGCGATTACCGCGCCGTCGATGTCTTTTTTATCAAGCAGCTCCCGCCAGTCTTCGGCGGCGGTATATGCGAGCTCGCAGCCGGGGAGCGAGCGGAGGGTCTTTTCAATATTTTTGCCCCACGCGCCGAGGCCTATCTGCGCCAAGCGTACTGTTTTCATGATACTTCGCGCGGCGGGATGGGGATGAGATAGCGGTAGCCGTGCCCTGCGGTTTTCTTTTTAATGTCATCAAGGTACTCGAACGCGAACACGACGAGCACCTCCGGTTTGGCGGTCTCAAGATGTGTTTTCGGCACAATCGGGATATGCGTGCCGGGGCTGAAGCGGTTTTGCTTGAGCGGGCTGTCGTCGACGATAAACGGTATGAGTTCCGGGCCTATCTTCCCGTAATTGCAGATGGTGGCGACGCGCGCGGGAGCGCCGTATCCGCCGACGCGCAGACTTTGCGATTGGTATTCGAGGAGTTTGTCGCGGAAGGCGCCGAGGTAGCTGTCCACCTGCGTTTTAAACTCCATGAGCCGCGGGAGCGTGAGCGTTTCTTCCTCCTCTTTGAGGAGCGCGCCAACACTCGGCGATGCTGCGCCGGAGCCCTTGCGCGCGGTCACGCGCAGGGACGTGCCGTGCATCTCCACTTTTTCGACGTCGGCGATGTACATGCCGTGCATTTCAAAAAGATTTTTGAGCGACGTGAGCGAGTAATAAAAGATGCGGTCGAGATAAAAGCGCTCAAACTGCGTCGTGTCCAAAATGTGCCCGATGTATTCCACTTCGACGATAAAGTCCCCACTCTCTTCCATAAGAGCCTTTATGTCCTCGACGCACTGATGAGGGTTTTCAAGGTGGGTGAAGACGCTGCTCATAATAACCGCGTCAGCAGGACCGTATTTTTTTTTGATTTTTTCTGCCGTCTCCGTATCGAAAAACGAAGTAATCGTGTCGAGCCCCGCGTCATTGGCGATTTTGGAGACGTTGATGCTCGGTTCTACGCCGACTGCCCGGACGCCCAGTGCTTTCAGGGGTTTGAGCAGTATGCCGTCGTTGCTGCCGATGTCGACGATAAATTTTTTATCCGCGAGTTTTTTTGCAAGCGCGTCGAAATGGCGCACCAGCCCCGCGTTAACAGAAGAGAGATAGTAGTAGTCCTCGAACATCCGCTCGCGCGAAACTATGGTGCCGAGCTGGACGTTTTTGCAGCGGGGACAAAAATAAGTGACGAGAGGAAAGAAGTCCTCTTTATCAAAATCGTCCTCTTTTGGATATTTGTTAGCGAGCGGCTGAGAGCCCAAGTTAAGGAACTCCGCCGACTCGCTCTTGCAGAGGCCGCATTGCATCCAAACACGATAGCGTTCTTTGTTGCTTTTGTCACGGATATTTTGTTATATATGGATATAATAGAGTATATATGTCAACTTTCCCTAGGATACTGATTGCGACGGGTGTCTACCCGCCGGAGAGCGGGGGGCCCGCCACCTATGCAAAACTTCTTGAAGAGAGGCTGCCTTCGCTTGGTTTTACGGTATCAGTGTTGCCGTTCAGAGCGGTGCGGCATCTGCCGAAAATAATCCGGCACGCGGCGTATTTTTGGAAATGTCTCCGTATGGCGCGCTCTGCAGACATGGTGTACGCGCTCGATACAGTATCGGTCGGCCTCCCGTCGGCGCTGGCGGCAAAGCTTTCGGGTAAAAAGTTTTTGGTGCGCGTGCCGGGCGATTACGCGTGGGAGCAGGCGCGCCAGCGTTTTGGCGTTACCGACGAACTCGACGCATTCCAAGAAAAGTCATACGGTCTGCGGGTCGGCATATTGCGCGCAGTTCAGCGTTTCGTCGTACGCTGCGCGGACGTTGTTGTGGTCCCGAGCAACTATATGCAAAAAATAGTCGCCGGATGGCTTGCCCCGAACGGTGTCGAGGGGGGAGTAAAAAACATTTCTGTAATTTACAGCAGTATAGAACTCGCTCCTCATTACAAATTGCCGGAGGACCGTCCGGAAGGATTTTTGGTGGTATCGTCGGGCCGCCGGGTCCCGTGGAAAAACTTTGACGGCATAGAGCGCGCGGTCGCCAGAGAAAAGGGTTGGCATTTTTTCCTGGCGGAGAACTTGCCGCGCGCGCAGGCGCTTGGCTGGGTTAAAGCCGCCGATGTATTTGTGCTCAACTCGACCTACGAGGGACTCTCCCACGCGCTCATCGAGGCTATGGCGCTCGGAACGCCCGTTGTTGCAACCGCGGTCGGCGGCAACCCGGAGCTCATCGAGAACGGAGTCGACGGTCTTCTGGTACCTCCGGGGGACGACGAGGCGTTGTATGCCGCAATTAAAAAAGTCGAAACAGACAGAGAGTCCGCGCTTGCCCGCGCGCAGTCTGCGCGCGCCGCGGTAGGTAAGTTTTCTATCGAGCGTACAATAGAGAAACTCGCCGGGCTCCTGCGGGGTTGAAACCATATGCGCATACTCGTATTATCGACGGACTCTAACGCCTTTATTGAAGGCAGCGCGGTCGCGCGCCGGTTCCGGCTCCAGGCGGCGACCGTCGAGAGGCTCGACGTTTTGGTGCCGCACGGGCCGGGCGCGCTGGTCCAGCTGGCGGGCAACTCCGCCGCGCGCGGCTTCGGGCTCGGCAAAACAGGAGGATTCTTCCGCACGCTCGCGGCCGGCTGGCGCATAGCCCGGCCCGACGTCGTTTCCGCACAGGATCCTTTTCTGATAGGACTCTTGGGGTGGGTCATCGCGCGCATGCGCGGGGCCAAGTTCCACGTGCAGGTTCATACCGACGTGTTTGACCCCGGCTTTGCCGCGCACTCTTCCGCAAACAAGCTTAGGGTGCTGTTGGCACGGTTTATATTCGCGCGCGCCGATTCTATCCGCGTCGTGTCGGAGCGCGCCAAAAAATCCATAACGGCGCGCGGCATCCGCGCGGAAGTGTCCGTTCTGCCTGTTTTTATAGACGCCGAGGCGGCGGAGAGAGCCGTACCGTTCAACCGGCGCCAGCGGTATCCGCAGTTTGAAAAACTGCTGCTTTTTGCCGGGCGCCTGGAGCCCGAAAAGAACGCGGCCGGCGCTCTGCGCGTCATG